>Ga0302324_100002035_pt1 | contig 47707 bp, 45 predicted proteins | sample Palsa_T0_1_FD_201949 | JGI IMG/M metagenome (GOLD analysis project Ga0302324, IMG submission 201949) | Peat permafrost microbial communities from Stordalen Mire near Abisko, Sweden - Palsa_T0_1 | ecosystem: Environmental > Terrestrial > Soil > Palsa > Peat permafrost | place: Sweden: Abisko...
CGTGTTGGGCAATCGAGGCATTTTATGCAAGATCGCGCAAAGCCGCATAGACACTGGCGATTCTGCATGTCGCTGATTTGGCGAGTGGGGACGTAGTTCAGTTGGTTAGAACGCTGCCCTGTCACGGTGTGCATTTGTTTACTTGCATTTAGAAGCTTTGTAGGCGAATATGGTGGCGGTTCAGACGAGGAACCGCCAAATGCCGAAAATTTCCCGCGTCAAACTCCTCAAGAAAATCAAGATTTCCACCTCGGCTGGCGCAAACTGGACCCTCGTTCCGGCGCTTTTCGACAGCAAGGGTCGGGTTCGGCGCGATCACGTGACGGTCGCGGGTCGGGACGAAGTCCACGCCGAAGGTAGCTATTACCTCGAATGGTGGGAACGCGGCAGTCGGTATCGCGAAGCCGCTGGGCCAAATGGCTTCTCCGCCGCCGACAAAGTACGGGCTAAGCAGGCCGAACTGGACGCCGCGCGCAATGGGATTATTCCTGCACCGCCTGCTGTCGAAGTTGCCGAGGAGCGCACGACCCTAAAGCATGCCCTCGATGCATACAAGGACTATGTTCGCTATCACCGCTCATTGCGAACTTTCCGGACCTACCGTCCGATCCTCGACTCCTTCAGCGCGCTCTGTACCAAGACCTACGTCGATCATGTGGAGCGCCAGGATCTACTCGACTTCGCTACCGACTGCCTGAAACAAGGGCAGAAGGGCAAAAGCGTCTACAACAAGCTGGTCGTGATCTCGCAAGTGATGAAGCAGCACGGTAAGGCGAAGCTGCTCAACGCTGCCGACTGGCCTAGTTTCGTCGAAACCGTGCGGCCGATTTATGAAGACTTCGAACTGGCGAAGCTGTTCAGAGCCTGTACGAAGCCCGAGGAAGTCCGGTTTAAGTTTTATCTGATGTCAGGATTTCGTGACGCGGAAGGGCGCTTCGTTACGTGGCGGGATGTCGACTTCAAGCACATGGCTGTGCGGGTAACCGCTAAACCGCACTGGGGCTTTCATCCCAAGAACTGGGAGGAGCGAGAGGTCCCGGTTCCCCAGAAACTCATCGTGTTGCTGAAGGCCTTCCGTCCCGCAAATGCGACCCCCGACGATCCTATCTTCCCGAGCGCCACAGGCCGGCCCGACGGCGCCATGCTGGAAAAACTTAAGGCGGTCGCGTTTCGCGGGGAATTGAACTGCGGTCACTGCGCCGTGAGCCACAAGCTAGAAGAAGGTGGTGTAAAGATCAACCGCTGCGCCGAAGGCCCGTACTGTGGCCGATGGTTTCTCCATAAATTCCGCCACACCTACGCCACGCGGCATCTTCAGGACGGCATTGATATCCGCACCCTGCAGCAATGGATGGGACACCGCGACATCGCATCGACGATGGTCTATCTCAAGGGTGTCCGGAACAGCGATGTACAGGCGCGCATCAACAAGGGAAGCTTGGCGGCGTTCGCGTAGTTTTGCTGCGGTAAACGAGGGCTGCTGGGTGAACGCCTCCAGGCTGGCGATGCCGATCGGTAGGAGGGCGGCCCTACGGATGCCGGTCTTGATTCGGCTTTGTGTTCGCCATTTTCCGGTAAAATCGTGATTGAGGCCGTCCCGTGACAATCATTATTTCGCCAACGGTCAAAAGGAAGAAGCAAACTCGACGAGAGCACATAGTCCCCCGTCTGCTGCTCGCTAACTTTGCCGATGCCAATGGCGTGATCTGGGTATACACCAAGGGAAAAGCCACGCGTCCGAGCATCCCCGAGAATGAGTGCATTGAGCGGGATTTTTACGAATACGAATTGAATGGCCGAAAAACGAACAATCAGTACGAAGACTGGCTTGCCCGCGTCGAAGGCGACGCAAGTGAGATTCTGCGGCTACTCGTGAATCGTGCCTCGCTGGGGAAATCGGAGGCCGTGATCTGGTCAACCTTCGTGGCGTCTCTTTTTGCGCGGACACGGAAGGTCCGCACCCAGATTTCAGAGGCGATGGTCCGCAAGTTCAAGCAGCAAATAGAAGATCCTGACTTTGTGCGCACGATGCAGTACGAGTTGCTCCAGCAAGGCGAACTGCACTATGTCGAGGATTTGAAGAAGAGCCTGGAAAAAACTCGCGCTGCGATGGATGAAAGCCCGTCTTTTTATCACGTATCGGGGTTGCCTCGGCACACGGTAACGCTTGCGGAAGCGCTGATGAAAAAGAGATGGTGGACAATTGACGCTCCCCCGGGGAAGAGTTTTCTCATTTCTGATTGCCCGGTCATGACGTCGGAGCTTGATGGAGGCAAGGTTCTGCCGGGGTCTGGTTTCGGTAAGGAGAATACCGCCGTGCTCGTGCCCATCACGTCGAAGAAATTATTCGTCGCCTCCCCACACAACCGCAATTGGCGGATGGTGGCCGAACCCCGCGGCGTGGATATGATTAACCTTCAAGCGGTTCGATTCGGTCACCTGAATGTCTATGCGGCTGATAATTTGCCTGCGACGCAGTCGCTAGTGGATACAGAACTGAATCAAATTGTCTTTGGACAAAACGCATTTTTGCCGAATTGAGATCTGGCGGCTCGCTATGTGGAATTTCATAGACGAATCGGGTTCATTTTCATGGGCGAGCAAGGGCCAATCCCTGTTCTGTGCGGTCACTGTTTCTGATGCGGAACTGCCAAAGTTGGAAAAGCGTTTCGTCGCGTGGAAACGCTCCGTCGCCGGGAACAGTAAGGAAGAGTTGAAGGGGCAGGTGCTGACCCCGAATCAGTTGTATTCCTTCTGCACCAAAGTCTTGCCGCGGACGGCGCGTGATATACATCTCACTCTGACGGGTGGCGACACCGGTGTAACTGCTGAATCCTATGTTGAGAAACTGAGGGATCAGGCGGCCGAATTGTTCCACATTTCCTCCGAACTATGTGCCAAGTGCAGCAACGAAAGGCTGACGGAGACGTATCGGCAAATGAGCGGATGGGTCAAGAATCGCAGCACATCCAATGTGCTGTGGATAGTCGTTCTTCAGCAAACGATCTTCGACACACTTCAGCACGCAATTGTCCGCTTCGCCGAACCGGCGCAGAGCCAAGAATTTGAACACATCGAATTCGTAATTGATCGGAGCTTCATACGGAGGGACGAACATCGGGCGTTTTGGGGGGAATGGCTGCGCACTGATCTGATGAAGTCTAGTCGCCTCGGCACGATCATAGCCATCAAGGACTGGCCGCCAGAGCACCCTTTCAAGAGGAAATATAGGATCCACAAGGGACTGTGCGACTACGGCGACCTGTTCCACAAGCACACAGACTTTTACGACTCAAAGTCCTTCATTGGATTACAGGTCGCGGACATCTGCGCACACATCTTCTACCGATATTTTCGAGATAACGTGGACACTCGCGCATTTGACATGTTGAGACCACGAGTGGTGGGCAGGGATGGCTATGTGATCCGCAACATAACGGTTGACGACCGCAGTCTCCACCGGGATGATTTGTCCAATCATGTTCGTGAGTTCGATTTGGAAGAGTGGAAACGTCGAGCAGACGACCTAACTACTCTGGCGGGATAATCGAAGAACCTTTGTAGCCCGTGGGCGTTTGCTTGAACCCGGCTGTTCGTCTAGGTGCCTTGTCCGCAAACGACAAGCGTCTTCATGAAGAGCTGTGATGGTCGACGCTAAGCCCGAATGCTCGCTTCCGGATGCCGCGCTACTCTGACGGAGTGCGCCGGCATTTTCATTTCCAGCCAGTCAGCTACCTGGTGCGGGTCGAAGCGGATGGAGGTTCGCACGCGGAAGAAGGGGATGTGGTCGTCTTCTACTTCCTTGTACAGAGTCCGGACGGCAACGCAGAGCAACCCAGCTAACTCCTCGACCGTGAGAGCCTTCTTCTTGGAGCGCAACTGTTCAATAAGAGTCATTTGGACAAATGTCTCCGAGCGTTCGGGAAGCGAAGGGCCGGAAAAGCTGCAATAGCAAACCTGGCGGCCTTGTTGTTTACTAATTTGAGTCCTCTTCGCGGTCCTGTCCAATGATTTTTCGGGGGCAGGTTATTCCTGGGGCGCATAAAAGCCCATCAAATGCCAAGAAAATAGGAACCGCCGCCGCACCCGTTCTCTTAGCCAAACAACTGACTCTGCGCTGGAACTTCCAATTCCACGGGTTTGGCGCAGTCGGCATCGTCATTCTGGACCTGGTTGATCCGAGTGCTCACCGGGTACCGACGCATCGGACCCGTGTACGGCGAGAGCAGCCGCAATGCGCTTTCCGCATTTTGTGCCGTGGGATTGAGCCAGAGATCGTAGTCGTCGGGCCGCAGGATTGCAGGCATTCGATCGTGGATGTCGGCCAAGAGAGCATTTGGGCTGGTCGTCAGAATCGTACAGCTCTCGACCACTTCTCCTCGTGGATCGGTCCACCTGTCCCATAGTCCGGCGAATGCAAAAACCTCCCCATCGCCTACCTCGAAGCAGTAGGGTTGTTTGCTTTTCCCATTAGTCATCCACTCGTAAAACCCGTCTGCCGGAATCAAGCAGCGCTGGGACTTGAAGGGTTCCCTGAACGAAGGCGTGGTCGTGACGGTTTCGGATCTTGCATTGATCGTGCGAAAGCCGATGGTAGGGTCCTTCGCCCAAGAGGGAATAAGCCCCCACCGCATGGTTGAGAAGCTCCGCCGCCGAGTGGAAGGCTCCTGGCGGATCGAAAGGACCGGTTGTGAGGGGGCAATGTTATACCGCGGAGCGTCATCATACTCGCCATAGGCGTCGAAGCGTTCGCGCAATTCCTTCCTTCGGGATAGCCGGTATCGCCCACACATCGAAGCATTATGGCAGATCGTCTCCAAAGTCGAAATCAACTCAGAGATGGGGGAAGAGCGCTGGAGATCTGGTGCGCAGTCAGGCGGGCAGTTTCAGCTCCATTTGAGTCGGTCCAAGTTCATGGGGGGCATATCTACGGAGGTAGGAGCGCACGAACTCGTTCACAAACCGAGACTCCTCATGTGCTCGCAAGACCAGGCACGTCTCGAAGCACAGAGCCGTATCGGCGAGTGGCCTAACGATCACGTCCTTCTTGGAGCGAGTATCCAGCATCGTCGGTTTCGTCAGGATCGCAACGCCTACGCGTTGTGCTACCAGATAAAAAGCCTCCTGCGCTGTAAGGACATCGTGAACATCCTTGGGCACGATTTTCTCGCTCTGTGCCGCATCAAGGATCGCATCGCGCAGAAGAGGATGAACCTGCTTCGAGAAAAGAATCCATGCGTCCTGTTCTAAATCCTCAAGTACCAAGGATTCCTTGTGGGCGGCTGGATGGCCCGCTGGGAGAAGAGCGCAGAGTTGCGCACGAGAAAGCAACACGGATGTGATCTGAGAATCTTCGGGCGGTGTCGCCACTAGCGCCACGTCGAGTTCGCCCGCCAGAACGCTCCGGACCAAGTCGATTGGAAACTGACTACGCCATCGAATTCTGATTCTGGGGTACAGCGGCAAGCGGATAGTCAGAAGGCCTGAAATCCAGCCCTGTTCGACACATGGCGACAGTCCAATCGTCAAGACATTGACTGCCCCTTCATGGGCCGCGTGAGCGAGATGCCCGGCCCGCTCTATAAGCAGCAGGGCAGAGCGAGCTTCCTTGACAAAAACGCGACCCGCTTCGGTGAGTTCGACGGCTCGTCGCTTGTCGCGAGTAAAGAGGTGAAATCTGTATTGTTCTTCGAGGTCCGTAATCTGCCGGCTCAGAGCAGATTGGCTTATATTCAGTCGGAGAGCAGCTCGCGTGAAATTCAGTTCCTCAGCGAGGATATCGACCGCGAGAAGGTGGCGGACTTCAACGTTGGGGAACACTGCTCCAAGCCCCGTTTAAGAGTGTGATGATACCTAGAGTTTCGTCCTGCCATACGAGTGAAACGACGAGTGGTTAGGAGATTGGAACCCGGCCGGTCCTGTAAAGTTTCCCGAGGACCAACAAATATTTGAATACCTTGCATCCAAAACCCGCTACAGGGTGAGGTTTTGGCGCATTGCCACCAGCACAGAGAGACGATAATCCAGTTCGCAAGGGGTCAATGGCGGGGCACAAACTCGGACTCCGCCAGAAACCTAAGAAAGCCATGAAAGCCTTACAATATGGGGGCAAGCTGAGGGGGTAGTGAGCCGCCCGTGGTAGCGCAGCATAGCTCCGGGCGGCTCTTTGCGTCTGAGGGCAACCATTGAACTTAAATGTTCAATGAACTCATTAGGAGGGAAGGTGTGCGTCATGAAGCGAAAATGGCGCAAGCCATAGGCTGCAGCGATGCCGAAGAAGCGAATCTTCTTAGACGAATGCAACGGCGATCCTAACCTGCGTCGAGTGTTCGCACCGAAAGATCACGTGTTCACGGCGGAAGACTTCGGCATCAGGGGCAAGAAAGACCCGAAGGTGATAGACGCCGCCGTCAAGGAGAAGTGCACAATCGTCACGGTCAACAAAGACTTCGTGGATTACTACCGGAGTCATCCCATGAGGAAGGGCAAGTGGGGCAAATACGGCTATGGCTTGATCTTTCTGAAGTCTAGCAAGCAGCTTACACGAGAGGAGCAGTTAAGGAGGGGAGTTCGTGCTCTGGAGTGGGAAGATACTCGCGACCATGATGATCTGGTTTGGGTTTCGGCGGAAGGCAAAACCCGATTAGAGCGTCTGTGCCATGAGGAATGCGCGAAGGAGTTTCCAAGAGAACAGACGGAGTGGGACTGAGAAAGCAGCGTCGAGAAATCAAGTTCAACTTCAGGAGGGACAGCATGATTATTCAGACAAACCCAGAGATGTTCTATCGGAATCGCCCGATTCACACCGTCACCAACATTGAGCGTTCTAAAGGCGTTGTCACCCTGAGCGGTTCAGACGGTTCGTCACTGGATGTTCGACTGGATTCTTGGGGTCACTTGGAAGTGACGCAGCCTGTTATCGGCAGTAAGCTGCAATTGCTGGACGACGACGATAAGCCCGGCGTCTAAACGCCACGGATACAGCCAATCAATGTTAGGACGAGACGACGCAGAGGAAGACGAATAGGCTCAAATGAACTGGATACGCGATTTCGGAATGCAGGAAACGGTGCAGCCAGCGCGCACAGTGGAAGATGCTTCACGTGAGATGCGTCAAGAGTTGATTGATCTGTTTTTTGGCTTGGCTGAACAGAATGCCGGCGGCGGACTCTCAGACGAACGCCTTCACAGAGTCATTTCGCAGAGTCTCGGCATTGCACCGGCAGGCAATCCATACGGCGGCTACAGGTATGCTGCTGGACGAGATATTGGTGGCGTTCCTTGGCAAAGAATCTACGACTTAATTTCGAGACTTCGGCCGCTGTTCGACGGCGCACACGTCAGTGATCAGTACCTAGAAGGAGTGAACCGTATTCTTGCGGGATATGGCGCGGCCTGGGATTTGTGGGCAGATGGCCGACTTCACAGAGTTCTTCCTGCCGCCGCGCAGCAAATGGTTAACGCGGCCTTTCAGGAATTACAGAACCCGCAATATGTCGCCGGCTTGCAGTTGATCAACAATGCCAGAGATGCCTATGATGACCGCCCGCGCCGGGATCGCGATGCCTGCGCTAATGTGTTCGATGCGATGGAGTCGGTTGCGAAGATCAAATCCAATCGGCCAAACGATACGTTCGGAGCGGTGAAGAACTACATTGAACAGAATCACCTTTTGCGTCAGGAAGTGATCAACATTCTCACGGGGCTGAATGCTATGCGGAATGGGCATTTTGGACACGGGATGCAAGAGGTGTTTGATCTCACCGCTGCCGAAGTAGATTTTGTCTATCTCAATTGCATCAGCGTCATCCTGTTGCTCATGCGGACGCCGTAAGAACCAGTTGCCCCGAATCAATTCCCCAGCGAAGAAACTCCGGCAAGATGTCCACGAAAAGTCTGGTTTTTTTCGCAGTATAATAGCGATAGTAGTAAGCCGCTCTTCGTCCCGGGAGGTCTGCCATGTACATTCTCGTTCCCTGGAAGCCGGTCGTTCTCGTGTGGGGATTGCTGAGCGGGATGATACTGGTTAGTTTCGTTACATCGTCGGTGCTTCAAGGAAAGGACCCCTTCGCGCCAGGTGCGATCATTACGCACTCCTCCTCTGTGAAAACCGGCGTTACGCAAGCGGGCCAACAAAGTAAGCACTCCCACAAAGCGGCCCGAACCGCGAGTCAGTGAGACTGTCGGAGAACCCTGCTTCTGCTGATTTACTGCTTCGCCTTTTGGTCAGGTCCTGGCATGGTTTACCTTGCCCAATATTTTCTCCAGCTTTTGCTTCAGCATGACCTCTGCCGGAGAACGTCCTTGGCGTCCGAGCCATGAGACAAAGTCCTTCATTTTGACTTCGTGCTTTACGGGTGACTGTTGGACAAGAACAGTCACCGTTGTGAACCCTTGACCGATCTCTCCGACCCAGTTGTCCTGCCGCAGGGCGGCGAGGGCCGTGGCAATCGCTTCATAGAGTGTCTCCGCGGTGACCTCTATGGAGTGCTCAACGTCGCGAAGATCCTTGACCGCAACCGTGCAGGTTCGAAGAACCACGTGCAAGAGCGTAACAGATTCGCCTTTTGTTCGCCACTGAGAGCGGCCGGTCCGCTTGCTCAGCGTGGTTAGGAAGTTTTTGCAGATTTGCCTTGCAGCAAAGCGTGCAAATGAGTCGGACTTCAATACCGCTCACCGGAGGTGAAAGTTAAAGACCCCGGCGGATGCGCGCCCGTACTCTAATATGAAGCATCCTATGCCTATCACCCCCCATGACGCCTGCACAGAGCCGCCGGCCGATAAGCGCATCTGCCGGTTTATAGACCTCCCGAAATTCAGGGACCTTTTCGCAAATGAAGAACTCTACTTCCGCCGAACCGATCTATTCAAAGAAAGCGACCCCAACGAAGCGCTGCCTTCCGACGAATATGCCAGAAGGGTACTTCGCCTCGAAAGATACGATCTTCATGACGAACTCGCGCTGAACAACGACTTGGCATTCGCTCGTCAGGTCAGCGAGTCATACTTCATAAACTGCTGGCAGCTTTTTGAAGGCGAAACGCTCGACATGTGGAAGACCTACGGTAATGGCGTTGCGATCTTTTCCCGCTTCGACCTGCTGAAATCTCAGCTCGCACCCATGCTGGATAACATTTTGGTGGGCATCGTTCGATACGGCGAAAAAGACATGACGGGCTACAACCTTATCCGGTTCCTCTACACGAAACAGCATCATTTCGAGAAGGAACGCGAACTTCGCGTGGTCCTTTCGTGCTACGACCCTGTGGGCGGCACCAATCGGCATTACAACTTGAATAATTTTCCCAACCGGGAACCGTTGGACGCTCTAAATCCACTGCACGCATGGGTTCATGAACACAAGCGGCGTCGCATTGATCTTAAAGCTCTAGTGACTGAAGTTCGTCTATCGCCGTGGGCTACGCCCGAAGAATCGGAAGAAGTAAAACTGTGGGTGAAGGGCAAGAACTTTCCCTGCCAGGTGACCCCTTCGGATCTGACAAACACGATGACCCCGACGCTCGAAGAATTGCGCCGCCTTGGCCGCTGATTCAGGGGCCAAAGGATTGAGATATGGCGAAAGGCCCGATCGGATTTTCGACAAAGTTTTGCTGGCGCAGCGGGCTGTTCTGAAATGTTGCGAACGGAGTAGTCTGCGACTTTGGAATCGCGGCTAAACGAGCGACTCTCATTCACGCTGTTCTTGATAGTAATTGCGTATAACATCGAAGTCGTCTGTAGCGCTGTCGCAAAGCTCGGTTCCCACTCTCACAATTTGTGGGCTGAATTCAAGGGCGAAGTCGGTTTTGTCTTGGAATCGGATAGAGATGTAGAGGGTGCCATCTTCCACGGAATGGTGAATCCAATCCACAACCTTGCCGTAGACCTCAGGGTATTTATTGCGCAACTTCTGGTGCTTATCCCTGATCCGCTCATCTAGTTTTTTTCGTTCGTCGGCCGTGATTGCAGTTACCTTCGGCGTCTGTCGTGATGGTTTTGGACTGGTACTCATCGCTAGTTCCTTTGCTCGCCCGTTAACCCGGTCGGCTTTAAGTGCGGATGCTGACCAAGCGGAAGCGTTTCAATGAGGGGCTGATCCTCGCGCAGTCTTTGCTGGCCAGTATTTCCGTCCGCAAGAAGTCGATGGCGGCACCCTTGGCTTCTCGGTTATGCAGCAGTTCGATGGGTCCGATCAGTTCGATGTGCACGCTACCGTATCGGACTTCCGTGCCTTTGCGAATCATTCTTCCCTGTCTCTTGGCAATGTTGCTCATGCTCGCTTCTTCCGAAGGCCCTTCTGGGCGACTCCCCTTATGATTTCCATCATCTGCGTGATTGAGCGCGCTGATCTGTCGGCCGGACGAGACCAGCCGGCCCAATTTATGAATGCCTCGCATTCGTGGATCACTGCACAAAGGGCTCCGCGCTCGGGAGTGGTGGCGCTCCTTTGTCGATTGCCACGTCGCATCGTCATTTCCTCGCGACTCGCCTCATGACCGGTCGAGTTTTCAACTCTCTCCATCTCACAATGTTCCCACCCCTCACGGTGGAAAGCTCGGGATCAGTGGAGAAAGCAATGCTCGCTTTGAAGCGGAAACTCACTAGAGTACTGTCATCAAACTCGATGGTCAGTGCGGTGTAGTCTTCATCGTTCACGAATCGTACTTGCCGAATCACTTTACCAATCAAGGCCGGGTACTCAACGCCCTCGCCTCTCGCTTTCACGGTCTTTTCTTTCAACGTTCCTCCTTCAACCGAACCGGAGTCGGAATCCCTCCAGGATCGGGGACGTTTCAGCGCGTTCGCGGAGCAGATTCCGGACATCAAGCTCAATCGCGTGGAGGAATTCTGTCACGCCACGAATGGCCAGTTGGCTGTTGCCGAGTTCCTTCGGTCCAAGCACTTCGATGTGCAGGCTATTAAAGGTGATTAGCTGCTTTGACTCCTGTTCCTGTTTCATTTAGTCAATCCTTCGGTCGCCAAACCGGAGCATCGTCGGGAATCAATCCGATCTTGCGCACGAGCCTGTGATCCCCCGTCTTGCAATCGAACAGCTCAAGTTTTCCAGTGAGGCGGGTGTCCAGCGTAATCGTCAGTTCCGTCTTGTCGTCAAATTCCAAGGAGATGTAGCGGCATTCCAGTTCATTCGAGATGCTGATGGCCTCAAGCACTCTGCCCTTAATACCGTCGCTGAATGTGTCTTGGTTTAATTGTCGCTTTTGTTCTTTCTGCTTCCGGTTGGCCATGTAGTAACTCCGGTACTAAATATACCACGTCCTAAATAGGACGTGTTCTTTTAAGGACGTGCGGGTTAGAAAAAAGGAATCATGCGGGATGAATCCCAGTTTTTCAACGGCTTGGGGGCACGAATCAAACGTTTACGTGAAGCGGCTGGCGAAAGCCAGGAGGACATGCTTTCGCACGGATATTCCGTACGATACTGGCAAAAGGTCGAGGCTGGAAAACCAATAACGTTGCGCACGCTACTTCGTATTTGCCGCATATTTTCGACCCCAATGTGTGATGTTGTCAGGGGGCTGGACGGATACTCTAAGAGGGGTTCGCGGCGGACGAGGTAGCCGCGCGCGCCGATCGACGAATTTTGTTTGTCAGTCATGACTACTTCCAGCTGCTCCAGAGAATCTCGATCTCTCATACCTGTGCTCGCTGGAGCCTACTGCGAAGTGAAGGTCGAACGTTGTTTTTTTTACTTGCTGGTCAGAGTTCCGGACACTTTGTTGGATGGGAACTGCAAGTCGATGGGAATGTTAGGCAAAATCGTCCAGATGTCGGCGGCACACTATGCCGGCCTCGTAATCGGATTGGTCGGACTTCGGGACAGCGGATGCGCTCACTAGAACTCGGGACGTAAGGTGCACGACAATTCTCGTGGGAACGTGACTGTGGTCAGCCGTTCCGGAACACGCAACTTGTTCGAATCTACCTCTTCGATGTTTGTTCGCCTACAATCGGATCAGCGCGCTCTGTTCGCAAGACTTCGGTGATAAATCCTAGAGTTCTTGCGAATCGAGAGTTGTGTGAGGTTCGACTTGATGGCTAAGGAGATAGGTCGCAACGATCGATGCCCTTGCGGTTCCGGGAAGAAGTGGAAGAAGTGCCACGGGAATCCCGCCAACCCTGTGAAGGAACCTGCGCCAGAGGATTTCTTCGAGGCGTTCGGACTGAACCGTGGTTTGCGCATTTGCGATGTCCTCCCAGAATTGGCGAGACTGACTACGGAGTTGCGGGAATTCGACCCAATTCGGGTCATCTCAGCGGCAGCGATGCTTGCGACTCTGGCGGACAATCACACCTTCATATTTCGCCTTGACACATTGATCTACTTGGCAGCCTCACACGGCAACGGGAATCAAGTTCCTTCTGTGCAAGACCTTGATCGCTGGCTTAACACTGAAATTCCAGAATCAGAACTCAGGCGCTTCGAAGATCCGCCCGAAGACTTCGCCATAGGCCTCGTTCGTACGGAAGATGGCGATCGTCTCATCTTCAACGGATATCTCAGTGGTCCCGACGCGTACCTCCAAGACGTACTGGACACGCTGGCGGCAGGTCCTTCAGCCTTGGGCCCGATCCGTCTCAAGGCAAGGGCCGCTTTGTTTGTATCAAACGAGTTGGTGCATCGCCGTGGCTATGACCGGTTCACCGCGGGGCCCCGTAATCCCGATAGGGTGATCCTCCCCAAGACAGATGAAGAACTTTGGCAACTGGCAATGGCCCAGACGTTCAAGTCCGCTGATCTCAGTTCCCTGACGAGCTTCGAAGCTGACCTTCGACCCTTCGTGTGCACCCTCGAAGAATTGCGGCAAAGCGCCCTTGATCAGCAAGTTGTTCAAGCCCGACGAGCGTTCCTGCTTCGACTTGGTGACGACTTGCTGGTCCTTTTCCCGACGACCATTGCCGACTCGGTCATCGGGCAGCTACTGGACGAGTTGGGGCCACTGCGGCTCATTCGGAGCTTCGGAAATGCACTTAACCGTAGGCAGGCTGCCAGAGTTTTTGAAGCTGCTCTGCGGCACATGGGGCATCAGAGTGTGATCAAGACGAAGGGTGACCTCGACAACAAGTATCACCCTCCGGGCATCTCCGAGATCGCGTTCCATCTCGATATGAACAAGTACCTCCACCTTGTAGTGGTGCACGATGATATGGGCTCTGCCCTCCGCGATGGCCTGGACCAGACGTGGAGGGCAGATGTCTCGATTGCTTCCCATCTGGAAAACGTGGCATCGATCCTGTCTAAAAGATTGGGCGGCGCTGGCGGCCTTACGCTAGTTGTGGTCGCCGGAATCGGCCGAGCATACGAGATTCCGATGCCTGGTCAATTTCAGTTATCGTGGGCAATACAAGTTTGGTCGTTGTTTGATTTCGAACGCCTTCAATGGATCGAATCGGATTGGGAGATGATGCTGTGGAAGATTTCGCAGCAAAGAAAGACATTATCCAGTCGCGGGATTGAGTTCATAACACCTGACCACGCTACTCTCTATGGGCATTGGCTGAATGAGGGCTACCGCTTGATCCCGGCCGAGGCGATCGATTCCGGGCCAGCTCTTGTCCCTGTTGGCTGCAACGAAGTGTTCACAATCAGGGAAAGAGGGCGACATCGTCTCGATACTCACTCGATCTATCGACCCGATCACAAGGACTGGGTTCAGGTCTGCCGAGCGACTCCCGTCTCCTATTTCAAAGAGGACGAAAATCGTCCGCGCTATGCTTCTCCCGAACTTGCCACAAAGGGCTTCCTCGCCGGAGCGGTAGTCACAAAGCAGCGAGCGTGGTGGATTGACTGTGACTCTTCCCGCTACCCCGGTGCCGATCGGAAGTTTCTTTACAAGATCTGGGAAACCGCGCAGATCTGGTTGGAGCGCGTTGTTCCCTCGATCGAAGAACAGATAGGTGATCTTCCGAAAGGGAATCTCGTGATCACCTTGAACGTATCGGAGATCGCAGCAATTCGGGACTGGCGCTCGTCTGTAGTCAATTCGATTCCTGCGGTACCTTCATACCCAGTAGACGCAGACGAGTATGGGTTCACGGTCACGGTTCCGGCGGCCTTTGTTTCCATGGGTCACGCCCCGGTAAATGTCGCAGAAAGACTTCTCGCAGAGGCCTTTGTTTCCGGAGCCTCTCTGATTGCCGACTCGCGCTCTTCTGACACGCGAATAGCTGAGACTCTAGAAAGCCTTCACATTTCTCCGGATGAACGCCATATGCACACGTTCACTGCTGTGGATCACCGTGACCATCTGCGGGAGTTTGGCAGCGACGATTTCGAGCTTGCCAGAGACGCTGATATACATTTTGCCGGCGCGGAGATCGCATATGAGGCCGGATTGGCAAGCCCCGTCACCATCACAGATCGGGAACGATGCACCGCTGTCCTGAACCAGATCGTCGACGCGTATTGGCTTCGTTGCCAGAAGCGACTTGAAGCGATCGATCGGCGATCCATCGTTCTGCAATGCCTTCGGAACAATGAAGCCATTCTCGCGGAACAAGACAACTGGAGGCGGACGCGACGGGCCGTCGCCGCATTACACCGGGATCAGTCAGATATTCTCCGCGGTTCCCAGAAGGCTCGGGAGGAAATGGATCGCACGCAGGTGTCCCATCGAGTCATGATCGAGATGGCCATTTGTACGTGCCCAGATGGTGGCGGCAGAGAGGCAACGCAGGAAGACATCGATTATCTGGGAGCGCAAATTCTTCAGATGACGGCGACCGCCCAGGAATCAGATGCGATGCGCGCGGAAGCGATCCCTGCTTGGTTGCGAACTTCATTGGCAGGTGACTTTCGTTTAGCGTCGGATTTCTCGAACCTGATGAGGCCCTATCTCCTAAGCCACTTCGAAACCACGCACCGAAGAGATATCACGGACTATGAACGCCACTTCACGGTGCGGAAGCGTGGAACGAAGACCGAAGAAGAGGCGTTCGGAGAGGATTTTGTTCGCGCATTCCGTGGGGAATGCGGAATCTCCCCAATCCGACTTGCGGAAGTAGCGACAGTGCTTGCAGAAGATGCATTTAAACGGAAGACGAACGTAGTGATCCGCACAAGAGAGTCATTGCGAGAACTACTACTGAGCGAGAGGTTTTCCGAAAATGAGTTCGAAAATCTCATGGAACACTTTGTGCTGCCGCGTCGTCCCGACTGGACGAAGGTGGCCTTCCCGTTCCGCTCGAAAGACTGGTGGCCTTGGCGCTACCGGCGCCACTTGTCTTTGATGGCGCGGCCCCTTGTGGCCTTGAGCGAAACTGAGATTGCCTACGCCCCAGGCTTTTGCGAAGATTCCTTCCGTCACGTGGTCATGGAGGCCCATTCGGGGGCCTTTGATACGGAATACTTCACTTCGCGCGTCATGAAGGAGTACATCGGAGCTGCGAACGGGAGGCGAGGACTCGATTTCAATAAAGCGGTAGCCGAGAGGTTCACGAAGTCAGGCTGGCGGGTTTGGGTTGAAGTTCAGATGACCCAGCTTCGGTGCCCTAGAAGAGAGGCTTCCGGCGATATCGACGTGATCGCTGTAAAGGATGGGATCATTTATCTCTGCGAATGCAAAGATCTGTCATTTGCGCGGACAATTACTGAGGTTGTCGAACAGTTGGGAAGATTTCGTGGGAGACACGGCGATGCATTATGGAAACACATGCGCCGAGCCGAATGGGTTCGCAGGAACGCGACCGAACTAGGGCGCATCGTCGGGCAAAAACCAGTCGAGATTCGCTCGGTTTTGGTCACCAGTAAGATCGTGCCGATGCAATTTGCCCACGAGTTCCCAGTCCAAGTGGTTCCGATGGATTCGCTGGAGGCTTATCTGGGACTGAACCATGATTAGGCATTCACTAACAAGAAAGGCGGAGTGCGAATTAGCACTCCGCCACAAATCAGGAATGGATCAACTCAGGCTGAAGTCTGGCGAACCTTCGACTTGATTGTTTTATTGTCTCGTTTCGCGACGAATTCTTTGGCCACCGTTTTCTGAAGCTTTTCAGTATCCACCCGGTAGCGTTTGGCGGCGTCCATGAGAACGTCATCGCGGCTGGTTGTGGGTCGCTGATAAGCCGAATCCAGCAGACTGATTTCCAATAGTAGCTTGCAGAGTTCGGCATCGTCATATTTGCTAACTTGCTTGGCCAAAAGCTCCTGCGCCGACTCTGAGTCCTTCTTCGCCTCAACCTTATGTCGCTTCCCCAGAGTCGGAACTTGGCTATAAGAGAGGTGACCAATTAGGTAGTCGGCGACCGTTAGCAAGTCAGCTTTTTTCAATGGAGCCGATACGCGGTGGAGGATCGTAGCCAAGACACGATGGCGAGTCGTAATGGCCAGTTTCTCCTTTTCGATGCGCTTCCGTTCTCCTGCCCGCTCCCGCTCGACTTGCTGCGGAGAAGGCGTGTCGGGATGGTGGACACGACAAGCGGGATCGGCGCAAACTTTGACGACCTGTCCGCGCTTCCCGCCGTCCATGACGATGGCCTCTGCCATCTTTCCGCACGGCTTCTGGTTAACTGGCAGCTTGGTGCTTGCACCGTTTGCCTTGGGCTTCTTGATCTCCAACTCCACGTAATAATTCCGTCCCAAAGGAGCGCCCTCGCGGGAATTCCACGCCGCTGAAATCTGGATTAGCTGTGGCTTGGTCTCCAGAGTCTTTTTCACGGAAGCGTCGATCTTGGCTCGGAAGCAGTCAGGCGAAGTGCAGGAATCCTTCCGCACGTCGGGGAAAAGGAGTTTGTTGAATCCGGTTCGCTTCGGGCAGTTGGCGCACGAACCCGCTTCGGGAACGAGTGTGTCATCCTGCTTGTCAAACGGCGCAGAAGCCAGTTGTAGCAAGATGTTCGATTCGATCCACGCTGCCAACTCGCGCACTGGAATCAGGACTTGGGTGTTGCCTTCGCTTGTCCACTGTCCGCGAAACGCGGCTGCGAAGGCTTCCTGCTGTTGCGAAGCCGGGAGCTTGGCAATCAGCAAAGCGTGGCCGATCGTGATCTGGTCTTTCAGAAATGCCTCGGCCACTGGCGGTATGAGATCAGCGAGTCTAATACGACCATAGACGTAAGCCTCGCTTTTTCCAGCACGTGAGGCGATGGTCGCGATGGTGTAGGCAGATTCTCCAAGTTCCAAAAGTGATTTGAAACCCAGAGCTTCCTCAAGCGGGTGAATGTCTTCGCGTTGCAGGTTCTCAACGCACTGTGCCTCGATGGCCTCGGCATCGGTCAGCTTAACTACGCGGACGGGAAGTTTTTCGAGTTCGGCAAGTTTCGCCGCTCTCAGGCGACGTGCCCCGGCGACAACTTCGTACTTGCTTTGCTCCAGTTCGCGTACCAGAAGAGGCGCTAGAATCCCTTGCGTCTTGAAACTGGCGGCCAGTTCTTCAAGGCTCTTTGGATCAAAGCGTTTGCGGGGATTGGTGGCTGACTCCGCAAGTGCGGTGATAGGAACGCTGCGATATTCATGGTTGTTGACTGCATTTTGCGTACTCGGCATGATCTTTTCTCCTCTCATGTGTGTTGGTCATGTGTAGGTGGAACTCGGCGCACACGTCGGGCTTTGAAACCAAACGGTGCAGGCGTTGGCGTGTTATGCGGCTGCCGCGAGTGCCGCTGGCTCGGGGGCAATGCCCCCGAGGATCACGGCAGCGGTTTGTTGAACGGCTTCCAAGCTCTCGCGCAGCAGACTGGCGTCTCCGTGCCAAAGCTGGATGTAGTCCTGGGATGCGGTTCCGTTCTGTAGTCCGACCGATTGGCAAACTACAAAGGCCACGGCTTCGGCTTCGGTTTCGCGAACCTGCTTGGTGGTTAGCGTTCGACGGTCGCCACGGTGGAGCATTTCATGGGCGATCTCATGGACGAGGGTGGAGAACTCCTCCGCTGGCTGCATCCCTGAAAGCAGCGCGATCTTCCCGCCATACGAGAGACCCTTCGCGGGAGCAATTCGCTCGGAGAAGCTAATCTCGACGCTTTGCGCTTCAACGAACTTAAACAAGCGTTCCCGGTATCCGCTCACGTCGCCATTGACTTCTGTCAGTGTTGGGAGTTCCTTGCCTTCGGTTTGGCTGACATCGAAAATATAGACGGCCCGGAATCCATACAGCGTCCGTTGACCCTCCGTTGTTGCGTCCTCACTCGGCTCGTCGGTCGCTACATCTTTCGTGCTTCGTTTTCCGACCATCGGGGCGAGAATGAAAATGCCTTTTTCTCCCCGTTTAACGAAGCGGCCAAGCGAGTTCCATGTCCGAAGTCCGGCAACGTTGGTGGCATCGGGCTTCTGACGTGCGATGAGCATGACGTTGCCGAAGCTGTAGGTGTGAAACTTCGCCATTGCTCCGAGGTATGCGGTGAGGACTTCACTGTGACCGGACTCCAGCGCTGCGACGAGGAAATCCACGGCCTCTTTGGTTCGTGTGTTGACTTCTTCTAATTTCATGTTTTTTCCCTTTCTGCCGTTTCCGGCTTGTTTCTTTCTTCACTTGAGCGGCAGCGGGAAGAAACAAGGCGGAACGGTGAAAGGGACAGAACGGAGGCCGAAGGAGGGTGGCAGGGCGTGAGTGAAAGCGCGGTGAGTGCCAAACGGGGTTGGGGTTAGTTTGGCGCGAAAGCGGCGCAGTCCGAAACGCTCGTCCGAGCCGCGGCCGAGCGGCGTCCACCCGGAAGAGGGCGCAGTGGGGAAAAAAGTGCGTAGCTACCTTGCGCTTTGCTGCGTTATGAAAGCATCTCTTTTGGAGAAAATAGGGTTGGTCGCGCAGGAACTCAAAGTCGGCATACCGCGTCGGGCGGTTAAAGTCCATGTCTCTTCACAGCGGCGTGAAACACGCTCACTGCTTCGGGGCTGTTTGGACTTTGAACCACTTGCGAGATGATGTAAGCTTACAGATGATTACAGCATGAAGACCCTCGGCGAGCGCATAAGACAACTTCGAGAAGAGCGGGATATATCCGTACGAGAGCTTGCGAGAAACCTCAAGGTGTCTGCGCCGTTCTTGTCTGACGTGGAACTTGGGCGACGCTATCCATCCGAAGATGTCTTGGAGCGGCTGGCTTCTGCATTAAAAACAACGACAGACGATCTCAAGAAACATGACGCTCGACCGCCGATGCAAGAATTGAAGCGGATCGCGGCGAGCAACCCTGCAATGGGCTTCGCCCTGAGAAGAGTGGTTGATGAGGACGTGAGTCCAGAAGCTCTCCTTGAGTTTCTCAAGCACCACGGGCGAGGCAAGAAGGCATGAGGACCTACCGCTCCAAAACTGGCCCTTTTGCCGAGCAGCCGTTTTACAAACCGTCTGAAATCGAGTCGATCTGCACGGATGAACTGCAGAAGGTTAATTTGTACCCTTCGGACCCTACCCCTATTCGCATCGACCGATTCATTGAAAAACGCTTCGGCATCCAGCCGAGCTATGAAGATCTGCCCCACGGGTTACTCGGGTTCACCCTCTTCGGGGAAAAGGGAGTGGAACGAATCGTTGTGAATAAATCGCTGGACGATGAAGGTACAAAACCGGCAGAACGACGGCTACGAACGACTTTGGCGCACGAAGGCGGGCACGGCTTGCTTCATGCACACTTGTTCGTTCTTGGGTCTCGTCCCGCTTCACTGTTCGGAGACGGATTGGCGCATGATGCCCAGAAGATCCTTTGCCGCGAAGGTGGAGTCTCCGGCGTAGGAGGGGCGCCCGCGAAGAAGCCGCCCTACCGCTGGTGGGAATACCAAGCGAACCAGGCAATGGGCGCGCTGCTCCTGCCAGAAGGTCTGACTAGGAAGGCGATTGCGTTTTTGCTCAGTGCTCAGGGGACGTTCGGGCAACCGCGCTTGCCAGCCGACCGTCGTGAAGAGGCGATCCGGGTTCTTGCGGACACCTTTGACGTGAATCCGGTCGTCGCCAGAATCCGCATCGAGGGCTTCTATCCGCCAGCGGCGGACTTGCAGTTGACACTCTAATTTTTTTGGCTCTATAATGTAAGCTATCACTAGCTTACGATAGCTATTTTATATGCGGTGCCCGAAGTCCAGAGGGCAAAGGCCGATGGCTATCGAGAGCAAACATTGATCGAAAGGAAATTATGGCAAACCCCGAAGAACGCAACCACTTCACGATCGTCGTAAATGGTGAGCAGGTGACCGAATCAAAGCGTGAACTAACGTTTGTCCAAGTGCTGGACCTGGCGTTTCCACCTCCGCGACAGATACCGGATAAGGAGTACAGCATCACATTCAAACACGCGGAGAGCAAGCCGCATAACGGCCAGCTTCATCCCGGCGGCAAAGTCGAGATCAAGAATGGAACGAGCTTTGATGTCACTCCCACAAATAAGTCTTAGTCCCGATCTGGTTCGGCTGCGGAAAGCGGGCTACAACGTCGAAATCAAATCGGCTTATCTCCTTGTGCGAGATGTTCCGTATGTGAATTCGGCGAAGAAAGTCTGTCGGGGAATTCTCGTCTCCAAGTTGGATCTCGCGGGTGACCGAACCGGTGTGCCGCAAGATCACACCATAATGTTCGCCGGTGATTTTCCGTGCCACGCCGACGGAACACCGATGGAAATGCTGGGGAACCCAAGCAATACGAGGGAAGTGCTGGACAAGGGTCTCGAAATAAACCACAGGTTCTCCAGAAAACCGTCGAGAGGTCATTACACAGACTACTTCGAGAAGATTGAGACGTATGTCTCTTTGATCGCGAGAGAAGTGTCTTTGATTGAGCCGACGGTCACGGCACTTACCTTCGAGGTCGTTGAGCCCGAGGATGAGGATTATCCGTTCAGTTATCTCGACACGGCTTCCGCACGAGCCGAGATAAACGTCATCTCGAATAAATTGGCCAACGATAAAATCGCCATCGTCGGTGTTGGCGGCACAGGATCGTACGTACTCGATCTGGTGGCCAAAACGCCTGTGAAGGAAATCCATCTGTTTGATGCAGACAAGTTCTCGACCCACAATGCTTTCAGGGCACCAGGCGCTCCGTCGGTCGACGAATTACGCGAGCAGCGGCTGAAGACCCGATATCTCGGAGGCATCTATTCCAAAATGAATCGTCGCATCAAGGCTCACGAGACCGGTATCGATTCATCCAACGTAGATGCGCTGCGAGATATGACGTTCGTTTTCTTGTGTTTCGATCCGGGGCCTGACAAGAAAATCATCGTCGATAAGCTTGAAGAATTGTCCATCTCATTCATCGATGTGGGAATCGGCCTGTATCGCCGAGGCGATTCGCTCGGAGGGAAGCTCCGCGTTACCACCAGTCTCCCCGGGCGACGCGAGTCTGCGCGACAAAATATCCCGTTATCGGGCGGCGATGCTAATGACGAGTACGACAAGAATATCCAGATTGCGGACCTTAATGCCCTCAACGCGTGCCTCGCGGTGATCAAATGGAAAAAGCTGCGCGGATTTTATTTGGATGAGGAACGCGAACAGTTAACCACCTACACGATCAGCTTTAATATGTTGATAAATGACGATACTCCATGAAGCGACGAACTAAGGTCCGTCATGAATTCGTGGAATTCATCCCGAGCAAGCGGAAGGACGGGGTCGTATATGTGTCCATAGCATATGCCACCGCGGTTCACAATTGTTGTTGCGGCTGTGGAAACAAGGTCGTGACGCCGCTCAGCCCGACTGACTGGAAGGTGACATTCGATGGGGACACGATTTCTCTGTACCCCTCAATCGGGAACTGGAATTTTGAATGCCAATCTCACTACTGGATTATTAACGACAAGGTGAGGTGGGCACGAGGGTGGAGCAAAGAGGAAATCCAGTCCGGTAAAGAGAAAGACGCATCTGAGAAGAAGGGCTACTTTGGCAGAACAAATCGCACCGCGTCCTACACCGTCTGATCATGACTACATTGAACGATAGATTTGCCACCCTGAAGGCAAATCTCGAACCTAACGCAACGTTCGCTGGACTCATTCAGCAACGCCATAACGCAGTCCGCAACCTCGTTGAGAATCGTAACCCGAAAGTCGTGGAGACAAAACTGATCGGCTCCGTGAGGCGCAAGACGAGAATACAACCACGGCCTGAGGATAAATTCGATATCGACATCCTTGTCGTGATGGGATCATTTCATAGCTGGCTTCCTCCCGGGACTCCCGGAGCTATCACGCCCCAGGTTGCGCTCAACGACCTGCATCAGACCATCATGCAAAGTGACCGTTATGGAGCTATGGGCTCGCAACAAGCTCCTCCAACGATCGTTATGGCATATTCAGACAAAACCGCCGTCGAGTTTGTGCCCGCGTACATCGATCGCATTGGAGCCTCACCCAACGGTACTCCGCATACTCCCGTGGGGCGGGCATATTGGGTTCCGAAAAACAATAGCTGGGAACTCGCGGATTATGATTACGAGGCCGACTACATTTCTGGCCGAAATGACGCGGCCGGCGGCAGGCTGATACCCACGATCAAGATGATTAAAGCGATCAGGCGCATCTATTTTCCATCGATGAAATCGTTCCACTTGGATATCCTGGCAACGGCGATCGTGCCCCCTCTTGTTGAAGTTAAGAATCAGTATGAACAGACGATTTCCTATCCGGAGCTCGTGGCGGATTTCTTTGGTTACGCTCCCGAGTGGCTCTCATTATCAACCGGGATTCCGGGGAGTCATTCCCCTGCCATAGCCGTTGTTCAAGCGGACCTCAATGCTTTGGCCGAGACATTTCGTATGATCAAGAAATACATCGATTCGCTCAATGTGACGGCGCAGGAGTCGAAGAAAGTTGAGGGCTGGAAACAACTCTTCGGAGACCCGTTTCCAAGCACATAAATCATGAACCAGAGCTACATCGACGAATGCAGGCAAATCCAGCAGAACGCGACCTATTCGGCTGAGACCCATCACCGGATGGCAGCACGCGATCGCCGTCTGTCAACCTGGCTGCAAGTGGTGCCTGCCATTGTCGCTACGATTACCAGCGGATTGGTCGCTTCGGGGGTGTCGCCTCATTCTCTCCTATGGCTGACCGTAACTGCGGCAGCGATTTCTGCGGTGGCGAGTATCTGGAATCCACAAAAGTCCTACCAGGATAATCTCGCCGCAGCAAAAGGTTTTACAGCTATCAAGCATGATGCCAGATTCTTGCATGAAGCGAAGAGTACGAGTATGACCGACGCCGAATTTAGGCTGGCCGTCCAATACCTGCACGAGAAATACAATGAACTGGTGAAGGTTGTTCCGGCGACTGATCCAGAGAGTTTTGCTGAAGCGCAACAGGTGATCCAGGCTGGAACACACGAACCTGATAAAGATTGCAACGGACGAATCAAATAAGTTGACACATCGGTTCTTCGAATGCAGAAATGAACACGTTCTGACGAACATGCTGACACGCAGCAATAAAGAGAGATTAGAGCAAGAGATCGGAAGTCTGATCAGATTCATTGCCGTTGGGAGAGATTTCTTCTTTAAGCAGACGGGCTTTTCCGTGCAGTCGCCCGACACTTTTGCAAACCATTTTGTGTGCAAGGAACTGTTCTGTAAACATCCGGAGTTGATTCAGCTAGAACTGAATATCCAGCTCTTGTATATCAAGTTGGCGAGCTACTACAAACTCACCTCAAGAGGAGCCGGCCGGAAAATAAGCAAAGAGAGAAATGTTTTTGCGCACGAACTTACGGATCTTATTTTTCAACGTCGTGTCCGATACAACTTCTTTTTGCATAAGGCTTCACAGAACTTCAAAAAACTCCAGTTTCTTTTTTATGACGAGGAGGCAGATCACGCAAAAGACCCGGACTGGATGAAGGCAGTTGATTTGGAATTGGATAGGGATATCAAGGAGTTTCTGGCAATTTGTTCGCGAAATCCTAATTCAAGAGTCGGGCAAGAGAGCAGAGTGGGAATATCAGAACCATGAAGGTTGCCGATGAGCATTGGAAGTGCATCGAGCGTCACTGGGCAAAATAGTCAGCAAAGGGCGGAGGGACCGGCGGCGTAATACGAGTGATGAGATCTCGTGCGAATTTAGGAAGCGTTTTGTTTGGCCACAATTTCCAGCACGCTCTTGGGGGGGCGGGAAACGTCTGCCGTCCATTTACCGAAACTGCCATGCCCATTCACTGCTCTCACCCATTCGGATAGAAATTCCCTCTTGGTTTGTTGTTGCTGATCGTCTTGGACCTTCACTTCCAAAATTACCGTTTTCCCGTTCGTCAACCGCACGAGATAGTCTGGGCGAAACTTGTGAATGATCCCTTTGAACCAGTACGTAATCCTCAAAACCGATGTGGTCATTTTTACCCCAGCGCGCGCGGAGTTGAGATGGCCCCGTGAGGTTTTGGTATGCGGAGAAGATCCTAGTCCTGAATCTTCCCGTATCGTTCTTCAATGGCAGGGCACTGTCGATGCGACCTTGGGAGCTGGGCGAGTAATTCCGTTGAACTCATTGTAGAATCAGTTCTTTCCCCTTAGGGCCAACAATTTCCCAGATTTCGGGCTGCACCAAGTAAGAGCGTCTAGGGTAGCGGTCCGGCTTCTGATTCCGCTTCCCTGGGCGATCAGTTTTCAGGACACAACCAAGCGTGAGCCTAAATGAGTACTGAGACTCTTGTTCCAGAAATTGGCCAGATCGTCGCGGTTCGCCAGAGGCTGTATCTTGTTGATCACGTAATCCCCCCTCCGAATCCCTCTGATTCGCTCCTCCTCCGGCTGTCTTGCGTGGACGATGATGCCCAGGGTCAGCCGCTGGATGTGCTCTGGGATCGGGAACTGGATGCGCAAGTTATTACGGGCGAAGCATGGGACGCGATCGCAAAACGAGGGTTTGATCCTGCCGATCGTTTCGCTGCCTACTTGAACACGCTGCGCTGGAACTGCGTCACAGCAACCGATCCCAATCTGCTGCAATCTCCGTTCCGTGCAGGAATAAGGTTGGATGCCTATCAACTCGAACCCCTTCGTAAAGCCTTGAGGCTCCCGAGAGTGAATCTGTTCATTGCTGATGACGTTGGCCTGGGAAAAACGATCGAAGCGGGCCTTATTGCGCGTGAACTACTCATGCGCAAGAAGGTGCGGGACATTGTCGTGTCCTGTCCTCCTTCTATGCTCCTTCAGTGGAAAGAAGAGTTAGATGCCCGCTTTGGCCTCCGTTTCGAGATTCTGGATAAAGACTACCTACAGAAAGTTCGACGTGAACGTGGATTTGGAGTAAATCCCTGGACGACCCACTCGCGGTTCCTAGTGTCACATCGTCTTCTCATTGATGAAACGTATGCGTCTCCGCTGCATGATTGGCTCGGAACGTTCCGCGCTGGCAGTCTTCTCATTCTGGATGAAGCGCATCACGCTGCTCCATCAAGCGGTCAGCGTTACGCAATTGATTCACACATAACTCGTGCCGTACGCGACTTGGCTCCGAAGTTTGAGCATCGTCTCTTTTTGTCGGCCACGCCTCACAATGGGCACTCCAACAGTTTTACTGCGCTGCTTGAGCTTCTTGACCCACAGCGATTCTTTCGAGGAATGAAAGTCCCCAAAAAGATGCTCGAAGATGTGATGGTGCGCCGGCTGAAAGATGATCTCAGGAGAATCTGTGGCGGATTCCCTGAGAGGAAGGTACTGCAAGAAAATATTGAAGGACTGCCAGAGAATGCTCCCGAACTCCGCTTGGCAGCTCTGCTGGACGAATATCGGGGCACGCGTGAGTTGCGACTGAGCGGTGAAACGCGGAGGACGCAGTCTGCATCGGGGCTGCTTATCTGTGGCCTTCAGCAGCGCCTGTTGTCCTCTGTAGAGGCATTTTCGAAAACGTTGCACGTTCATCGGCGCACGGTAAAGAAACAAAGAGAAGCCGCACTCGCGCAAGAAGCGACAGCGGTGATCCGAGGCGACCTGCTAACTGGCAGCGTTGCTTCTGACGATGATCGAGCAGTTCTGAGCGAACAGGAACTTGCCGCGGAAGAAGAAGCTCAGATTGTTGCTGCGACAGAGGCCTCGCTGGGGAAATCGACAGCGGCGTCAGAGGGAGAGTTGTTCGCTCGGGAGCAAGAATTACTGGATCAGATGACGGAGCTTGCCGAATCCAGCCGCGCTCTGCCTGATGCTCGTGTAAAGAAGCTGGTTGACTGGATCAGATCCCAGATGTGTGCGGATATTGGTGCTGTGGGGGCAAAGTGGAACAATATCCGCGTAATAATTTTTACTGAGTGGGATGACACAAGGCGTTATTTGGTACAGCAACTAACCGCAGCGATCAGCGACTCAGATCGAGCAGACGAACGCATCGCAGTTTTCCACGGCCCCACTTCTTCAGAAGATCGGGAGGCCATCAAGACGGCATTCAACACCGATCCCACCCAGAATCCGCTTCGAATCCTGATTGCGACAGATGCCGCGCGTGAAGGCCTAAACCTGCAAGCTCACTGCTGGAACATTTTCCACTTCGACGTGCCTTGGAATCCGAGCAGGATGGAGCAGCGCAATGGCCGCATTGATCGAAAGCTCCAGCCAAATCCTGTCGTGTATTGCCATTACTTCTTCTATACGCAACGTCCGGAGGATCGGGTCCTAGCTGCCCTGGTTCGAAAAACCAAGACTATCCGTGAAGAACTGGGGAGCTTGTCCCAGGTCATTGATTCAAAGCTCGATGGGCTTATGAAAAACGGCATACGCCGAGCTGATGTCGATGATTTGAAAAAGCAAATCGACTCGGCGGATCTGGAAGGCGGTCAGCGGGAGACTGTCGAAGAAGAACTGGAGGCAACGCGAGAACGTGAAGTCGAGCTGCGCGCGCAAATCGAGCGGCTCAGCACGATGCTGGCTCGATCCCAAGAGTCACTGTCGTTTTCTACAGACCACTTCCGTTCTGCTCTTTCATGTTCGTTAGAAGTGATGGGTGCCGATCCGCTTAAGCCTGAGCCTAACGGTAAGAACCCTGGGCGGTCAGTGTTCCCAGCTCTTGATCAGCGTCCTGGCGCCGATCCGTCGTGGGCTGAAACGATGGACAGTCTCCGCGCTCCGCGTCCTCGTGATCAGAAGTTTTGGGAATGGCGTCGCACCTCTCCGATCCGTCCCGTAGTCTTCGAAGATCCCGGAGTCGTCACAGAGGAAGTAGTTCAGATGCATCTTGAGCAGCGCGTGGTCCAGCGGCTGCTCTCGCGCTTTACTGCTCAGGGCTTTGTTCATCACGATCTGTCGCGAGCGTGCATGGCGCAAACTACTGACGCGGTTCCGAGAGTTTTATTGATTGGAAGATTGGCTCTGTACGGTCCGGGTGCGGCGCGGCTGCACGAAGAGCTTATACCTGTAACCGCCCGATGGATCGATCCGGCCGTGCGGAAGGGCGAACTCACGCCGTACAGCCGGGAAGCCGAGGCGAAAACCATGTCTCTGTTGGATGCGGCTCTAATCGAGAAGCACGCTAAGCCTGTTCCTGATGTTGTCTTGGGTCAACTCCAGGACAGCGCTCCGCATGACGTTCGAAATCTTCTTCCGCATCTGGAGGCCCGCGGCGCAGAGTATGCACGCGATGCCATCGCCAAGCTGGAGAAGCGCTCTGAGATCGAATCCAAGGCGATGCGGGAGATTCTTGAGTCGCAGAAGAAGCACCTCATCGAGACTACGGCGAAGAGCGAGAAGATCGATCAGCTTCACCTGTTTGATGAACAGGAACAACGGCAGTTGGATTCTAATAAGCGCTATTGGGCAAAGCGGCTGTCTGAGCTCGATGGTGAGATGAAGACGGAACCTGACCGTATCCGTAATCTTTATCAGGTTTGCGCACAGCGGGTTGAGCCCGTAGGCCTCGTCTATCTGTGGCCACTTTCGAGATGAGCAATGCCTAGAGACCCAGCGATCCTCGCGCATCAAGAGTGGCTCGGCTATGTGCAGCCGACTGGGCTTGTTGTTTCCGTTCCCTCGTTGATTGATGCCAGCGCATTTCTGAACCGAAACTACGGACCGGAACACCAACGTCTCTTGTCGGCTCTCCCTCAAGAGTCCGATGGCACTCCGGTTCCCGAAATTTCAGAGTTTGCTCGTTTTGCTCAAGACGTTTTTGGCTGGGATAGCGAGCTGATGTTGGGTAGTCCAGGAGCAGAACCTGTTCCTCCCGAACTTGAAGTCAATCTTGAGAATTACAACGAAACGCTGCGTCCCACTTACGCGCTTCGCAGTTTGAGTGGCGAGGGCAAGTGGCTCTTGTTAGTTGAAGTGTTTCCAAAGGGCGCAGATTTTGACGAGGCGTTCGCACCACACGATCGCGGTTGGCAAGCCAGCCCCCAGGCGCGATTCGAGCGCCTCCTTCGTCAGACGGGAGTGCACATCGGTTTGGTTGTGAACGGGCGTCAAATCCGACTCGTGTACGCACCTGAGAAAGAACTGAGCGGTCATATCACGTTCAACCTCGGGGACATGGTTAAGGTTGCGGGACGCCCGATCTTTGCGGCTTTGCAGATGCTGCTTAGCGCAGAGAGACTCTACAGCGTCGCTGACAAGGAGCGATTGCCGGCGATTCTCGCAAATAGCCGCAAGTATCAGAACGTTGTTTCGACTCAGCTTGCAACCCAGGTGCTTGAGGCACTTTACGAGCTGCTGCGAGGATTTCAAGCTGCGAATGACCAGAGCAAGGGCGATCTGTTGCGTGATGTGTTGGTTCGTGACCCGGACCATGTATACCACGGTCTGCTAACAACACTATTGCGATTGGTGTTCGTGCTATTCGCTGAGGACCGTGGCCTTCTTTCGACTGATCCAATTTATTCGAACTATTACTCAATTACGGGTCTTTACGAGCGGCTGCGGGCCGACGCTGGTCGCTATCCGGACACAATGGATCAGCGGTACGGTGCTTGGGCGCAACTGCTTGCGCTCTTCGGACTGATGTACTCCGGTGGCAGCCACGGTGCAATGAAGATCCCGGCACGCGAAGGCTACTTGTTTGATCCAGAACGATATCTGTTTCTCGAAGGGCGTCACGACAAGAAAGAGAAGCCAGAGATTCCACGCGTCTCCGATGGTGTTGTGTATCGAGTGCTGACGAAATTGTTGTTACTGGATGGAGAGCGGCTGAGTTATCGAACTCTGGCCGTTGAGCAGATCGGAAGCGTTTATCAGGCGATTATGGGGTTCAGCCTCCAAGTCGCCACGGGGCGGTCGATAGCAATCAAGCCCGCCAAGAAGCATGGCGCGCCAGCGACAATGAATTTAGAGGAGCTGCTGGCTACTCCGGCTGATAAGCGTCTCAAACGATTCACGGACGAAACGGATCAGAAGCTCACGGGCCAGGCGGCAGATGCTCTGAAATCGGCCAAAACTATCGAGGATCTTATGCCGGCGCTCCAGCGGAAGATCGCTGCGACGGTAACGCCGACACCTGTACCTAAAGGCGCAATGATCTTTCAACCCTCGGATGAACGCCGGAAGAGCGGTTCGCATTACACACCCAGCAGCTTGACCGGGCCGATTGTCGAGGCGGCGCTTGAGCCCGTTCTCAAGCAACTGGGTCCGAGTCCGACGCCAGCACAGATTCTCAACTTGAAAGTTTGTGATCTAGCGATGGGGTCGGCGGCGTTTTTGGTAGAAGCGTGCCGCCAACTCGGAGATGCTCTTTCCAAAACGTGGCATTCGCATGGCGAAGTCCCTAGCATCCCGCTCGATGAGGACGAAGCGCTCTATGCACAACGGCTGATTGCGCAACGCTGTCTCTACGGATTGGACAAGAATCAGATGGCCGCCGATCTCGCGAAGTTGTCGCTGTGGTTGGCGACGCTGGCCAAGGATCACCCGTTTACGTTCTTGGATCACTCACTCCGGCACGGGGATGGGCTGGTGGGCCTTACACGGAAGCAAATCGCTTCTTTTAATTGGGCGCCTGCAGAGCAAAAGAGCTTCCTGGAAGAGGAAATACGTAAGCGGATAGACCGAGCAACGCAGTATCGAGAGCGGATTCTCAATGCGCGGGACAACATACTCTATGCACAGCTTAGCCAGGAACTGAGTAGCGCCGATGAAGCGTTGAACTTGCCTCGGATGGTTGGGGATGCCGCGATCGCGGCGTTCTTCGCGGCGGACAAGCCTAAGAAGCGAGAAGAGGTACGCCTGCGAATGCAAGCGCTGGTTGAGACCGACCTGAAGGCGGCAGGTTTCCTTCCGCTGGATGGAGAAGTGGACTTGGCGATCAAAGAGCTTCGCAGGGGCAGTAAAGGGATTGTGCCATTCCACTGGGAACTCGAGTTTCCTGAAGTGTTCACGGGAGACGAAAAGGGTCAAGTCATCGGTGGATTCGATGTGATCGTTGGAAATCCGCCTTTCGCTGGTAAGAACACTTTGTTGGGTGCTCACGCCGCTGGCTATTTGCCGTGGCTCCAACTGCTCCATCCCGAATCACATGGGAATTCAGACCTGGTTGCACATTTTTTCCGGCGCTCATTCACGCTCCTCCGGGCGAACGGTCGTTTTGGTCTCATCGCCACGAACACCGTCGGACAGGGTGATACGCGATCATCGGGTCTGCGCTGGCTCTGCACACACGGTGGCACCATCTACCGCGCGCGTAAGCGGTTGAAATGGCCTGGAGAGGCAGCGGTCGTAGTGAGTGTGGTTCACGTGTGTAAGGGCAAACTGGAGGGACCATTTTGGCTGGATGGTCGCGAAGTGCCGATGATCACGGCCTATCTCTTCCATGCTGGCGGACACGAGGACCCGGCAAGATTGAACGCAAACGAGGGTCTGAGTTTCCAGGGCAGCATCGTACTCGGCATGGGTTTCACGTTCGATGACACAGATGCGAAAGGAGTAGCAACCTCTCTGGTAGAGATGGAACGACTAATCGCGAAAGACCCACTCAACAAGGAGCGGATCTTCCCGTATATCGGCGGCGAAGAAGTAAATGATAGCCCGACCCACGCGCATCATCGCTATGCGATCAATTTCGGAGATTTCCCTTTGCGGCGAGACGATCTTGAAGCGTCTTGGGCGGATGCGGACGAGCAGCGACGTGAGCAGTGGCTGCGAATCGGAATTGTCCCGCTGGATTATGCCGAGTCAGTCGCTGCGGACTATCCAGATTTACTCGAAATCGTGAGACAAAAAGTCTTGCCAATTCGCCTGACCGACAATCGCGAACTGTACAGGAGACATTGGTGGCAGTACGCTGAAAAACGTGTCGACTTGTACTATGCAACACGAAAATTGGGACGCGTGCTCGCGATTAACTGTGGGGCGACGCCCCACATGTCTTTTTGCTTTCTCAGTAGCAACCATGTCTTTGCCAACACACTGGCCATTGTGTCTCTAGATTCGTCTGGGGCATTCGCGGTCCTTCAATCCCGCATCCACGAAATCTGGGCGCGATTCATGGCCTCTTCCATGAAAGACGACTTGCGGTATACGCCCTCAGATTGCTTCGAACCTTTCCCGTTTCCCCAAGGGTTTGAATCAAACTCTGTTCTCGGACAAGTCGGCAGTACATACAACGACATCCGGAGCCAATTGATGCAACATGAAAATAAGGGTCTCACCACAATCTATAACTGGTTTCACGATCGGGATTGTGATGAGGCTGGCATACTGGGACTCCGGGAGCTGCACGATACTGTGGACCGGAAGGTCCTGGATGCATACGGCTGGTCCGATATCCAGCCAAAGTGCGAATTCATCCCCGAATTCGAAGATGAAGATGAGGAAGATGAAAACGGACGCCAACGCAAGAAAAAATACCGCTACCGTTGGCCAGACGAAGTTCGCGACGACGTGCTTGCACGATTGCTAGAACTAAATCGTCGGCGAGCGGTCGAAGAGGGGCAGGTGGTTGCAGATGAGACAGCCGCGGCGCTCGACGCGAAACTGAAGAACCCGAGCAACAGTAAGAGGAAGGCCAAGAAAGCCAAACAAAATTCCACGTCAGGTCTGTTCGCGATGGACCAAGAGGAGGTTTAAAGCATGCCGGAGGAACTGAAATCAGCAGAAGTCCGCGGCAAGCTGGTTGACGCTTTGCGCCTCGATTTGGTCGGCCCATCTGAGAATCTTGGCGACGCGAAAGAAGCACTGCCTCAGTCGCCCTCGCGCTGGTATCTAACTGGGTTTCTGGTCCCACTCGATGCCGCACCTGAAGACAAGAGCGACGAAACCGCCAACGATGAGCTCGATGACGCAGGCGAGCCGGGGAGCGGCGAGGACGAGGACCTGCCGGAGAAACCGGCGGCGCGTGCACGATATTTCCCGTCTTCTATCGGCGTTAGCGTGCTCGTGCCCGCGTCGGCAAAGACCCTAAGGGTACGGGTTTCATGGGGCGATTACCGACTCCGCAGCGAGCCCCCTGAACAGTGGGAACGCATTGCACGTCAAGAGACGCTCACGATTGAACTGTCGAAAGCCTCTGAGAAGCCGGTTGAGAAAGAGATTCCCAACAGCAACGGTCTCAAGGTCGCCTATCTCGCGCGCACAGTTGGGATGCTTGCTGCTGATGCGGGCGTTCCGGCGGATGCTCGAACAGTTTCTGTGTTCCTGGTTAACAGGCGGACACCACAGCCAGACGTAAAGAAGGACGAAGCGTTCGCCTTTCAAGTCCGGCTTGAGATCACCGGCGACTCGGACTTCTTGCCTCGCCCGGACTTACGTAGTCTTGCGAGCGGAGAGTGGGACGAACGTGTGTCTGATCTTCAGTACCGTGACATTGGCGAGTATTCCGTTGGGCACAATGTCGCAACGGATGCGGTTCTCGACGGAAAGAGATGCTGCAACATCGTTCAAACCTGTTGGATTCCACAGGCAGAAGTGGAGCGCGTAGAGCCCGCACAGATCAAAGATGTCGAACTGCGAATGGATGCGCTTGCGACGCTGAAGGACGTGGCGGAGGCGAACGCGAAGCTGAATCCGCTCGTGACGGCCTATCGCGAGTGGATCAAAGCACAGGGGGCGGGGGCGCCCGCGTCACCAGCCAAGCGTAAGGCTACGGGCGAGGAATTGCTCAACCGTGCCAAGGTTGCGGCGAATCGTATCCAAGCTGGTATTGATCTGCTGGTTGATCCACAGTGCCTCGATGCGTTTCGGATTGCGAATAAGTGCATGGCCGATGCCGCTCGCCAGCGGCAAGGCGTGATGCTGCAGAAACCAGTGGCAGAAGTAAACCCGACCTGGCGTCCGTTTCAGTTGGCGTTCATTCTGATGAACCTGAAGGCAATCGCCACGCCAACCGACGATGATCGGGAAACCGTCGATCTCCTGTTCTTCCCAACGGGCGGCGGTAAGACGGAAGCCTATCTGGGCCTTGCGGCGTTCACATTGGTTTTGCGCCGACTTCGGAATCCGGGGATTCAATCGGCTGGCCTCAGTGTACTCATGCGCTACACTCTCCGCTTGCTTACTCTGGACCAACTTGGGCGTGCTGCGACGCTGATGTGCGCTCTCGAACTCTTGCGCAGGAATGACGTAGACAAATTCGGGGAATGGCCGTTCGAAATTGGTCTTTGGGTCGGTCGTGCGGCGACGCCAAATCGAATGGGCAGTAAAGGCGACAACGATCCGACTAGTGCTCGCGCGCGTACGAGGAAGTTCTGGGACAAAGATACGAATTCGTCGCCCATTCCATTGGAAGAGTGCCCGTGGTGCGGAACGAAGTTTTCGCAGAACTCATTTCGCCTGATTCCAAATCAAGATAACCCCACGAATCTGTTGATCAAATGTGTGAGGCCGCAGTGCTCATTCGCACGCGATTCCTGGTTGCCAATAGTGGCTGTGGACGAACCGATTTACCGACGGCTTCCGTGTTTCATGATTGCGACCGTCGATAAGTTTGCCGCGCTTCCTTGGACGGGAGAAGTGGGGGGTTTTTTTGGACGAGTGGAGCGCCATGATAAAGGAGGCTTCTACGGTCCCTGTGACCCATTGGCCGGTTCCAAACTTCCCAATGGGCGACTCCTGCCTCCGGACCTGATTATCCAAGATGAACTGCATCTGATTTCGGGGCCACTGGGGACAATGGTTGGTTTGTACGAGACGGCCTTGGACGACCTTTGCGTCATTGAGAAAGATGACAAGAAAATCCGACCGAAGATAATCGCATCGACGGCAACCGTGCGGCGCGCTGACTCGCAGATCAGAGCCCTTTTTAATCGGCAAACAGTTGACATCTTCCCACCGCCTGGCCCGGACCGGCGAGATTCGTTTTTCGCCGTGACACTCCCGTCGTCAAGCGTGAACGCTCGCCTATATGCCGGAGTAGCGGCGCAAGGGCGAAGTCCGAAGGTGGCAATGCTGCGCGTATACCTGGCACTGCTCGGTTCTGGGCAGCGGTGGCACAACGGTCTGAAAAAGAAGGGCGAAAAGTCGAACGCTGTCGATCCATACATGACGCTCGTCGGTTACTTTAACAGTCTGCGGGAACTCGGCGGCGCAAGGCGCCTTATTGAAGATGAAGTTCGTAATCGACTAGCTGGCTACGCGACTCGAAAGCGCGTTGGAGAGACCGAAGGTCTGTTTGACGATAGGAAGATTGGCTACGAGCCGGTCGAGCTTACAAGCCGGGTGAGTACGGCTGAAGTTTCCACCGCGAAACGACGGCTATCGCTCTTGTTCTCGGATGAGAGCCGCGTGGACGTTGCCATTGCGACCAATATGATCTCGGTTGGTCTCGATATCATTCGACTTGGGCTGATGGTTGTATTCGGCCAGCCAAAAGCGAGTGCGGAATACATCCAGGCTACGAGCCGAGTTGGACGCGACGCAGAGCGTCCGGGATTGATCGTTACAATTTTCAACGTTCATAAACCGCGGGATCGGTCCCACTTCGAGAGATTCAGCTACTATCACCAAACGTTTTACAGGAGTGTGGAGGCGACAAGCGTCACTCCATTTTCGCCGCGTGCTCTCGATAAGGGCCTGGCTGCCACGCTGGTTGGCCTATCGCGACAGGGATACAAAGCGATGAATCCGCCTCTCGGAGCGATGGAGATATTGAATCAGCGCGCGTCGTTGGAGTCTGTGGTGAAGACGCTTGCAGATCGCGCTTTTGCTCACGCGAAGGATCTGCCGTCAGGCGACAAGGAGAGACTGAGACTCCGCGTTCAAGAGCGAGCGAGAGATTTGCTCGATGATTGGGCGAAGGTCGCTCAGGACTATCAGAGTGTTGGCACGGGCCTTCAGTACAATCCGACTGAGGCAGGCGGTGCGAAGCAGCTCTTGTACGACTTCTTGAGTCCGGAAGTGAAGAACCTTCCCCCGGACCGTTGGCAAATGAAATTCCGGGCAAATCGGTCCCTTCGCGATGTCGAGGCTGAAGTGAATCTCTGGGTGAGAACGCTGGCTGACGAAGAACTGGAGGAAGAGAAGATATGAAGCCAGCAAAAAAGCCTCACGGTGAGATCCGACAGAGTCAGCTCATCACAACGTTTGGTCCGGGTTCGATGCTTGACCTACCTAATTATTCCGTCCTTGTTGCGGGGCTGGAGTTCTGGTCGGCCGGCGGCGAGACTATTTCAGAACCGAGGTTATCCAGGAAGCTTGCACGAGTGCTCGACGTTGATTCGGTGGAATTGAAAACGCCCCCACCGGCGAACGATGATCCGGGGGCCGCGACGACCGGCATCACCGGATTCCAGTTTCCGGAATGGTTCATCACTCAGGGTTTGGAAGAGTCAAAGAGTGGCCCATCCATTCGTACGCGGCTTTTAGTCCACCGGAAAGCGTTAACGAAAGGAAAGTACATTGATCGCGACAAGAAGAAAAAGTCAGTGGTCCCTGTACGCTTCGTTCGAGCGTGCCGTGCGGGTCACATAGCGGACATCGACTGGTACTCCTTTGCTCACAATGGATCGTCTGAGTGCGCGAAACAGGGTCGGCAATTGTTCATTGACGAACGCGGGACGAGTGGCGATCTGACCGAAGTGTGGATTCGTTGTGAGTGCGGCAAAGCCGAACGCAGCATGGCCCAAGCCGCAATTCTAGCGAATAGAGCGCTTGGATTGTGTGACGGTTCTAGGCTGTGGCTTGGCCCGTACACCAAAGAATCTTGTGGTGAACCGAGCAGGCTCCTGATCCGATCTGCATCCAACGCGTATTTCCCACAAACGATGAGTGTGATTTCGCTCCCCGACAGGGACGACGCAGTACGGCAGGCAATTGACGCCGTGTGGTCTTATGTCGAGGCTGTCGAGGGTTTGGACGATCTCAAGTACGAACGAAAAAAGGCAGCCGTGAAAGCCGGGCTTGAAGGGATCTCAGATGATGAAGCATTTGCTGAAATCCAGTTACGGCGGCTTGGCGGTTCAAAAATCGACAAGCCAGTAAAGATTGCCGAACTGGAAACGTTGGTGGCGTCGAAGGACGAGGTTGGAGAGGATCGACCAGAGGGAGTGTTTTACGCACGTGCTTTGCCGCGTGCGATCTGGGAGTCCCCGTGGATGGAGCAGATCGAACGGGTGGTACTTGTACATCGCCTTCGGGAAGTGGTCGCTGAGGTCGCTTTTACGCGATTCGAGGCGGCTGCGCCAGACATCGAAGGCGAGCTTGACATCGGAGTACGCCGCGCCTCCCTTGCGCGCGAAGTGAGCTGGCTTCCTGCGTTCGAGAACAAGGGCGAAGGCATCTTCCTGCAGTTCAAAACTAAAGCAGTCTTGGACTGGATGCGACTGCCAGAGGTTCAAGCACGCGCAGTCAAACTGAGCGCGGGATTCGAGGAATGGCGCAAAGAACATCAGGGGACGACGCGAGAGTTTCCTGGTGCCGCATATTTGATGCTGCATTCGTTTTCTCATCTTCTCATTACAGCGCTATCGCTCAGTTGCGGTTATCCCGCTAGTTCCATTCGAGAGCGGGTGTACGCGATACCAAATGTCGGTTATGGCATTTTGCTTTACACCGGTACTTCTGATGCCGAAGGGACCCTCGGTGGATTGGTGCAGGTTGGTCGAAGAATACAAGAGACCGTCAAGGCAGCATTAGACTTGGGAATGTTGTGTTCAAACGATCCGGTGTGCGCGCAGCATGACCCGGCGAGTCGCCATGAAAGGCGATTTTTGCATGGTGCTGCGTGTCACGGTTGTTTGCTAATTTCAGAGACGAGTTGCGAGCAACAAAACGACTTTCTTGATCGGGCATTGGTCGTCCTTACCGTACAGGACCTCGGGGGACCATTCTTTTCGGAGATTGTGACAAGTGAAGGACCCGCTTCTGTCGTTGGCGCCCGCTGAGCTGCGTGCGCTTGCAACTTCGGTGCGTAAGGGGCGTGTCTCAGCCCCGTATTCAGCATTGAGCGTCCAGCAGATCGTTGGACAGCATGCTGCGGTCTCGGTGTCGAGCAAACTTGACCTGCTCTCCTCATCAGGCATGTCACCAGAGGCGGTGTCTGTTTGCCTAGAACTGACAGCCGACGCACTCAGTAGCCGTTCTCCACTTGAAGACCTCGTGGATCTCGTGACAACTGGGCCAGAGGCCGGTGGGGTTGCAAATCGCACCACCGCAGTCGTGGTAGGCGAATTGTTCCGAGCGGCAGAGCATTCCGTTTTGATAGCGGGCTACGCGGTATACCAGGGTCAAAGGGTATTCCGATCTCTTGGGGACCGCATGGTGCAGCGTCCCGAACTTGATGTTCGGATGTTTTTGGACGTTACGAGGAAACAGAGTGATACATCATCAGCAGATGCTTTGCTCGCCAGGTTCGTTCAGCAGTTCAAGACTTCACAGTGGCCGAACGGTATGCCGTTGCCGAACGTCTACTGCTGTGGGGAGCCGATAACCCAGAATGGGAAACCGGGATCGCTGCACGCCAAGTGCATCGTGGTAGATGGCAAGCACGTGTTTATATCGTCAGCCAACTTCACAGAGGCCGCTCAAGAAAGGAATATTGAGGTCGGTTTGCTTGTGCAATCTCGCGCTTTAGCGGAGCGTGTGTGTCGCTTTTTTAACGCTCTCCTCGACAGCGGTTATTTCGTACGGACCATTTGATCCGAAGCGGCCTTCGACTCATGGTGTCGCGCCGGGTGGAGCCCAACCCAGGGCTGGAGTCCAACGACGGTCCACTGGCATTGTTGGCGATTTCGGGAAGACGCATGGCAAGAGGAAACTGTGTAGCAATGCTCCCACCTCTTCAAGAGACGGAGCTTTATCTGTTGGGTTCAGTCGGCTCACAAATGCACTCCATTGCTGCTTCTTCTGCGGATCGTTCAGGAAGTCATCCGTTAGGGCAAACGGGACTGCGGTGGGAATCGTTGATCCGCGTCTTTCAAACGACGTAACGATCGCCTTCCGCAAGGACGCCATCTCGAAAGTCCAAGCGCTTGCCATGAACCATACATCATAGAAGTCCTTCATACGGCTGTTGCGAATGTCGAGCACGACCATCGCATGGAATTTCTCAGCAATGGCCGATTCTCGCGGATATGCTCGAATGAGAGGTGCTTCCATGGGGAGCAGGACAGGAAAAGAAGCAAGTTCTGGTTCGGGATAGACGGCGTCGCCAAATCCGATGTCGATTTGCATTGGAATCCGTGCTCCGGCCAACTCGGCGAGGAGCTTGATGCGCACGCCGTCGTACTCGTCATCCTCTTTGATTCTTGCTCCTTCGACCGACTCGCTGTGGAACACCATGCCGTCTTGTTCCTGAATCCCGCAGATCGCCCGAATTGTCATTTCGACTTCTTCGATGGCGGAAGATGTGCCGCGCCCAAGTAGATCTAGGTCCTTTGTGGGCCGGTGAGTATGGCCGGTCCAGAGCGTAAAGAGTGTGGCTCCCTTGACGGCAAATTTGTCCCGATATGGCGACCGGCCCAGGCGGTACAGGAAGCGTTCGATTGCGTATCTGCCCAGCACCCGTTGGTAGTCCTCGCCTTTGTTCTGCGCGAGCGCAAGAAGGCGCGCGCGAATCGATGCCGCTGTGTTCTTGCCCTTCTCGCGTGTCACAGCGCCTCCATGTAAGGGCGAATGACATTGCCAACCCGGCAGATTTTGGCGTAACGATAGATTTCGTTGACGTTAGCTTTCTTTTGGCGAAGGCAATCTTTTAGAGCTTCGATCGCGACATCGAGTCCGATCTTGTTTCTGAATTTGAAGCAATCGGCAACCGTTTTCGCTGCTGAATAGACGCGAATCGGAACGCCTTCGACCTGATGATTCTCAGTTCCCTCTGTCAGTGATGGTCCAGAAAGGCGGACGATCCGAAGTGAGGGGGATGTGAGGGCTGGTCTTCTTGCCCCCTTGCGAAGGGCAATCCAGATGGCAGATGGGCTCTGTGTCGTGATCTCGTGGAAGGCGAGGGCTGAGAGCAGGCAAATAACAGCTTCCGGAACACGCTTCGCTACTTCAGCGTAAGAGTGGCGTTCCGTTATGTTTGCGTCGGGCAGTGTGTAAATTCCGCGTCCAGGCCGACTGAGCCGGCCTTGGCGGTGGAGACGAACGAGATACTCCCGTGGAAGGCCGATGGCCTCAATGTCGCGGGGCCTAACGATCCCGTGTTGGCCGACGTACCGCATGATCTTCTGGAGAGGTTTTGCCATAGCGCATGTCTCAATATGTCATTACTTAATCATATCTAATGACGTTTTGCAACACACCATGGGTTCTCCTCTCAAATGCCCTGCCCCAGACTGAGATCTGCTATCGCGTTAGCTGTCGAGTGAGAAAACTCAATAGCAGAACTCTTGGAAACCTCGCCACTCAGCCTGTTGCCGAGATCGGCAGCGTCATTGGTATAGATCTTAGCGTCGAGGCTTGCGCGCGAGATGGAAACGTAGGCAAAGCGGGAGTTGAGCAGGTCTGGGTGGACGCTGGTATCGCCGTGGACGAGGACGCGTTCAGCAGTGAGTCCCTGGGAGCTGTGACTGGTGACGGCGTAGCCGTGGTCGAGATGACGATGCTCGTTGGGGTTGAATTCGATCAGGCGATTGTTGTCGAGGCGGACGGATATGCGACCATCGGGGTGGATCGTCTCGATCGCGGCCATGTCGCGATTTGCGACGCCGAGTGACTTGTCGGGGGCAGTAAACTGGATGCGGTCGCCAACGGCAAACTCGCGTTGGATCTCTTGGTAGACGCTGACGCCGGTAAGGCGTCGGGGATCGTAGGTCGCAAGCTCTCCGTTCGCTTTGTTGACCGTAAGTTCGTTTGCGGATGGGTTAATCGCGACAACCGATGCGTAGGCGGCAGCTTCGATTCCGATGGCTTTGCTGCCGCGTGCGTACCGAACTACGTCATCGATCTCATAGTGGCTAGCCCAGGATCGTTCAGCTCCGGTCATGTCCTGACGCTGAATCAACACATGGAAATTGCGATCTTCCGGGGCAACGGCGCCCGTGGCCTTCAACTCCTGGCGAACTGCGAGATTAAGTTCGCGGCGGGAAGCATTGTCGGGTGAAACGATGAGAGTGTTCTGGGGCGATTCCACATAGCTCTTGGCGATGGCACGAATTCTCTCTTCCTGGTTAGGAATTTCCTTCACGCTACCTCGTTGTTGGAGTATGTCGAGCGCAGCGGAGACTTGGCCCGTCGCCAGCAGCTCGACGGCAGATTTCAGGGCTGGGTCCCTCTGTCGAACGATGTCATCCAGCGTCGCGGTGCGCATTCCCGCATCCTGCAGTTGTTCGAAGGGGCGGCCCGCTTCGACGCCCTGATGCTGGCGGATATCGCCGATCAGAAGCACGCGGTCATCGGAACCAAGCCGGGAAAGAAACTCGCGCATCTGGTTGGTGCTGGTAAGGCTCGATTCATCGACAAGGTAGAAATGCCTCTGCTCGCGTAGGTCGGGATTTGGAGTACGAGCGAGGAAGCCTTGCAGGGTTCCCGATTCAATTCCTGCGTCGTTCAGTTGGCGCGCGGCGCGGGAGGTCGGGGCGAAACCCTCAACCTGATAGCCCTGGCTTTCAGCGGCGTTACGGATGACTGCGAGGGTGGTTGTCTTGCCCGAGCCGGCGAAGCCTTGGATTCCTTGAATGCGGTCCGGGGAACTGAGCACGTCCTCCACTACGCTCTTTTGTGTCGGGTTGAGGTGCCCGCGCTGATCGGCAAGGGCGATGGCCTGCGGTCGCCGAAGAACCGGCTGGATATCGTTTTGTCCCTCACGGACTCTGCGGATAATTTCATGTTCCGCCTCGATGGTTTTGGCAGTCGTGAACTGACGGCCAGGAATGCTCTGAGAGCGCTCAACGACTTGAAATTCTCCGGAGGCTAGGCGAGCGTCAAGATTGGCGCGGACTTGGACGTGGGTGATCTCGCCCATACCGCGTCGAAGCCCGTCGCGGATTAGCGCACGTTCATCCACAACTGCCTCGCGTTCAAAATTCTTGTCGCGGGAAAACGTCACAGACTCTCGAACGCGGTCAAGGGATTTGACCGGCTTCTCCTGATGTTGGGACCGTTCCCGCGCTGCGCGTACAACAGCGTCCGCTTGGTGTCCGAAGTCTGCCGCCAGCCTCCGGTGCGCAGCCATTACTTCTCCCGGCGAATGAATTTCCTTGCGGTCACGTGTCGAGTGCGCAGCGATCTCGGCAGCTTCCTTCCCCGAGCGGCCTGTGCGTTCGAGGTATTCACGAATTTGCTGGCTTCGAGGGCTGGATGCGTCGAGATATTCCTGTGTGTATCCCTTGATCTCCGGAGCACCGCTCCGCCCTGTCGTAATTTCGTAACCGAATTGTCGGAGGCGGTACGTCAACTCGGATTGATAGATCGCCGTGGCAAATTGCTGGGAGGCGAAGAGGCTCTGCGGCTGTATGGCGCGAGGTTGGCCGTTGTCGCGCTCGGTGACGTTGAAAACCACCGCGTGCGTGTGCAGTTGCGGAGCGACATAGCCATCGACTGGCCGAGCTGTATCGTGCTCAAATTTGGCGGCAATAAATTTGCCAGTGGTCTCGGGCAGATGATTCCCACCGATGCGGGCCTGCGTATAGTGTTCAAGTTGGTCGAGGGCAATGCGCACGCTCTCTCGATGCGCTTCGCGGACACGCGCATCGCCGCCGACGAGGGCTGTGAGCGAGACAGACTTGGGCGCGGAAAAAGTCGCATCCCACCCGGCCCGGTGCTCCATCGTCTTGACGGTCTTTCCGTCGGCATCCTGATATTCATAGGACGCCCGTTGCCGCACAAGCTGCTCGCCGGTCTGTGGATGCTGGCCTTGGCTGAGTTTCGCGAAGTCCTCGGCAGAGACGGTCCCGGCAAGGCAGAACTGCCCGGTCAGACGGCCTTGCCATTCGCCCGCGATGACGCCACGTTGCGACCAATAGTTCTGCTCCTTTGCAGTGAACTCCTTCTGGTGGTAGGTCTGGGCTTGGCCAGCAGAGAGCGGCTTGGAAATGGTCAGCATCGCAGTAACTATCCCCGAAGATTGAGGCTTTGTTGGGCGTTGACGTTCCGCTCAGCCTCCCTCTCCTGTGGCACGATCTCGGTCGCGGTCCGCGGCGATTTTCGCGGTTGCGTGGGCACATTTGCGCCCGGCCTCAGCTCAAGCGGACCCCCCTGGGCATTAGCCGCCTTGATGTTTTTGGGATCGTAAGGCAGTTTGTCATCGGGCGTATCACGGAGGTCGAAATCATTGGCGACAACCGGCATATCGAAGTACGGGAATGAGAAGCGCGTCACATAATTCTCGTACTTCATATAGGCGTGGAGGTCCGGCAGTCCGGAGATTTCGGACTCCATTACCAGCGGTTCAATCTGCCGGTCCAGCGCGAAGTTTCTTCCAGCGCGGGAGCCATCGAAGTGGGTCTCGCGTAGCCGTTCGATCTCGACCTTCCCAATGAACTTGCTGACCCACTCGCCAGCACTCGGCTCCTTGGTCTTCAGCCAAATGCTGGTCGCCGGTTGCGACAGCATCACTTCAGCCAGGTGTCCGTAAAGGTATTCGAGTTGGGCTTTTCCTTGGAAACCCAGAATTACAGGGTTGTTGCTCTTTCGATTTTCGGTAATGGCGGTATGGAGTTGTGGAAGCTTTTGTAAACTGGCCAGCTCGTCGATCACAAACCACGCTCTCTTCTGTCCTTCCTTCGGCTCGTTTAGGAGGCGCAAGACGAGCAAGTCAATCCATAGACTTTGGAGCGGTCGCAGCGCTTCACGTTCCGCTGGGAGCGAAGTGATGAAGATCCATCCCTGCCGCGTCTCGGCCCACTCTGTGGCCGACCATTCACCATTCCCGTCCCCCTTCTTAGGGAGCAGACGGAGGCTGTCGGCGATGAGTCCGAGCGAGCCGAGAACTCCAGCACGCTGTTGGTGTGCCCTCGGGTCAATCAGGTGAGCATGTTCTGTTCCTTTCAGTCGTCGGTCGATCTCCTGTGGGTCGGACATCCACTTCACTAATTCCTCTGGTGTCGGGCCATAGGCCATCAGGAAGGCGAATATCTTCTGCGGGGACTCGATGAAAAACTCACCCTTCTTATCCTGCGGCGGCTGGAACAGAGACACTGCCAGAGCCTTCGCCTCAGAGCGGCGACGGAGTTCTTCCGCGGGTCCCCAATAAGGGCACCTCTTATCGAGCGGATTCAAGATCACGTCGCCGTTCTTCGGGTCGTAAAAACGCCGGACGAACTCCCGTGCTGGATCGTAGACAATCGCGGAATCACCACGGGTTTTGATCTGTCGAAGGATCTGTAGCATGATCGCGGTTTTGCCCGCGCCGGTATCTCCGATGATCTGCATGTGCTGAGCCTCGGCTCGTTGCGGTATGCGAATCATCGCCTTCATCTCGTCGGCCTTGATGCCTATGCCATCCCCTGCGACCTTGTCGTTGAACTCCCTCGGAGTCATCATCTCGGGGCCTTTGAGTCGTCGTCCGTATCTCAGCGCCTTGCGTCGTCGAACGTCCTTCGCGATGGAAAACGGGAGCTGGATGCCCAGTGATAGCAGACCGAAAAGCAGCGGGAGCTTGTAGAGGTCCAAAACGTTGTCGCCACCGAAAACCGCACTCCTGAGATAGGCACTCAAAGACGCGTCGATATAGCTCTGCTCCAGTCCCACGTAAAGGACCGTATAGCCGTGCTGCAAAGCAGGCTGCGAGAGCGCGAGCGGGATGGCTTTGCCGCCCGGTTGCGGCGTCGTGCCGTCCGTCACGTCGGTGTTCGTCGCCAGACGCGGTTGAATTCCGCGAGCGCCCACCATGAGCATCCGGTAGTTGTCTCGACGGCTCGTTCCGATTGCTCCTGCCACGCTCGATCGGATGTAGGTGGGAGTGTAGAACCGCTGTAGGGGGCTGTTGCCGAAGGTGAACCGACAGTAGAGAAAAAGTCCGGTAAAAACGAGTGCCATGAATACCGCCCCGTACGTGTAAATCGGGCTGTGCGGCGGCCAGATGACGGATTCCTTGCGTCCCCACTTAGTCATTGCCATTGCTATTTCCTTGCTGCGGAAGCGGCCAGCTTTCCAGCGAGAGCGTGCTTAGCCTCGCTGATTTCGTCGAGCAGTTGGTCGAACGCCTCCGGCGTTAGTCTCTGGCCTGCGGCCAGAGGCCGCAACACGTTTACCAGGAGCAAGCGAACCCCAAGAATCTCGGCGAGGGATGGATCGCTGGCCGATGCTTCGCGCATTTCTTTGAGGATCACATCGCGAATCCATTCCCCGCGTGCAAGTCCTTGCGACCTGGCAAACTCAGTAACCTTCCCCAGTTCCTCTTTTGTTAGCTTCGCGGTCACGGGGAAGACGCGATTTAGAGCGCCGTCGCTGTCAGAAATGGCATGTGCCGTAGCTTTCAGAATTGGCATGGTTCCTCGGATTTAACAGGTGTACCCAAGTGCACCGGAAATCGTTATGTATTTGAAAACGCTGTAGGTGCACCGTGGTGCACTCGCACGACCCTCGAAGGGGTGGAGTGTCAAAATTGTTCCGGTGCGAAGCACCGTTTTGGCAGCACCACAAAATTGTCGGTAGCATCACGCCTTCACAGCCCGCACAGAAGGCGTGGACTCCAACCCGGCTCCAAGCTTCCTTGCGCTCTGTTCCGTCGCACCGTTGCTCGGGCCTTTACGGACACGCAAAGTCGAAGCAACCTGCTTGGCTTGTGGCGTCTTGAGAAACTCCTGGAAGTCACGGTCTTTCGAGAAGACATAATTGAGCGCCTTATCGACAACATCGTCCGCGGATGCGCGGATGAAGGCGGCGTACTGATCGACCTGCGTGGCGGTGACCTCATCGAGTCGGACAGAAGCACAGATGTGGCGGCTCTGGTTGATCTCAAGCAGTGGCATGTGGGTTCTCCTTTATAGGTAGTGGAATCAAGGAATCGTTATGTGCAGAATTGGTTAGCAAGTCAGCAGCAATAGGCGCCGCAGTCCGCGCCGATGCTGTGGCATGTTGTACCTCGAAGACGGGCTCAATAAGGAAGTGTTTCGCGTCGCGGTCATATCCCCGAAGCGCGAGCACCTCGCGGACAACGCGGCGGCCTGGCTGACGTTCAACATGGACCACAAAATCGACAGCTTCTGCGATCTCAGCTTCGGTATCGGCGAACGTGCTTTGCGCGTGACTGCGCATCACGAGATTGGCGAAACGGTGAAGGGCTTTCTCCGCCGAGTTGGCGTGGATCGTAGCCATTGAACCCGCATGGCCCGTGTTGAAGGAATCGAGCAGCGTTCGTGCCTCGATTCCGCGGACTTCCCCGAGAATGATGCGGTCCGGTCGCCAGCGGAGAGCAGACTTTAGAAGGTCGTCGAAAGTTATCTTTGCCTTGAACGTATCAGTCTGGCATTCCGTCGGCAGAATGTTCGGCTTCTGGATCTGAAGTTCGGAGGTGTCCTCGATGACAACGAGGCGATCATGTTCGGGAATAAAGTCTGCTAGTATCCGCAACAGCGTGGTCTTGCCGGTACCGGTTCCGCCACTGATAAGGAGCGTCTTACCGCTGCGAATCTGCTCGGCTAAGAAGTCCGCAAGCGCCCGCGTCAGCGTGCCGCGAGCAATGAGATCATCAACTGTGTAATGGCGGCTCGTGAATTTCCTGATGATGAGCGCAGGTGTACAGCGCACCACCGGCGGGATCACTGCCGCCAACCGACTCCCGTCCGGGAGTTGTGCGTGCAGGAGCGGGTTGTCCTCGTCGAGCTTCTTACCCAGTTGATTGGCGATAACTTCGAGGCCGGTTTGTAGCTTGCCGGCGTCGAAGGAAATGGTCTGCTCTTGGAACATGATGCCGTCGCGTTCGTACCACCACGAGGCGTCGGGATTGCCCATGATCTCGCTGACGTTTTCGTCGAGCAGCAGCGCCTCGATGGGCCGAAGGAATGGAAGGATCAATTCGAAGCTCATAGTGGGAACCTCGCAGCGATGGAAGCCCAGCGGATAGCCGGGCTTCCGAGAGTGAAGAGCAAGGGCTTATGCGGCCGTTTCCTCCTGGGGCACTTCATCGTGATCCTGATCTTCCGGGGCGGCCTTTTCAGCGCGGTCCAGCTTCAGGATCGAAGCGACCCGAATTTCCCAGACGCGCTGCTTCGTGTCCGTCTTCTTGCTGTCGTACTCTCGGCTGCGCAGTTCGCCTTCCACCTGGATATGTGCGCCCTTGGTGAGCGTCTTGGCGAACTCTGAGAGCTTGCCGAAGACAACGCAACGGTGCCATTCGGTGTGCGAGATGTACTTGTCGTCCTTCTTGTAGGAGGACTTGGTTGCCAGCGAAAGAGTCGTAAAGCTGCGGTTGTTGGCGGTGCGGACTTCTGGGTTGCTGCCGAGGAAGCCGATGAGCGTTACTTTGTTCTGGTACATGAGAGTGTCTCCGTTTGTTGAATTCGCCCGTTGTTGCTCGGGTCACACTGGGCGGAGCTTAGCGAGTGGGCCCGGCTCCCAAGTGCCGAAGGTCTGCTTTCTGGGTGGGGCCCGAAAGAAGTTTGAGAGGCGTTCTTTGCCGTGATTCTCAAACTTGTTTTGGGAGGAACCGAGACCCCGAAGGGGCGCAGAATGCGAAGCAGAAGACCGAGTGCCGCCGGGCGCCGGAAAGGCCCCGAAGCTGTGACCGAGCAAAAGACGGGATACATAACGGCAGAAACGCTCCAGAGCAAAGTTGTCATCTGCACATTGGCTGCGGAAGTTCACCGCAATTGCAGTGCGATTCGAGCCGGCATGTCTGCCGTAAGAAGGGCGCAATTCGCCACCGTAGTTGCGCGTCGAAAAGGTCTTGTTCGCCTTCTCCACGAGGCACAGAGACAGGTAGGAAAAGCTAGTTGGATTAGCAGCATGAAAGGACATGAATAAGCCTCTGGGCAGGTCGATGAATCCCTAACTGAATGCCTGGTCCGCCCGGAAGCGCACGATGGTCAGACCGAGGGGGTTCACGGCAAGCTCATTGTTTTTCACATTCTCGCGAAAGACATAGGTAACACTGGCTGTCCATCGCTCCCGCTTGAGTTCGGAATGATCCGCGGGGTTGGTGTACACCTTCTCGAACTCGATGCGCGCCGAATACGGCGACTGTCGCAGGTCGTCAAGGATGACGTTCTTGATCTCCACATCGATATACGGCAAGCTGCTGTCTTTGACGTAATTCTGAATGCTGTTGTCCTTGCGTTCCTGGTCGATCACGGCGCGTTGCACGTCGCTATTGAGGAAGTAGAGCGACTGCGTTTGATCACGTTCGATCGTGAAACGATTGCGGCTAAAGTACAGTTCTGCCCACCGGGTTAGGTAATACTTGTTCTCCGCTTCTTGGGGGCGGTATTGAAAGTTCCGATAGTCGATCGCTTCGGCGTGGCCGACGTCGTTAATGCGCACAATCATTGGGTGCATGTTGGCGAGCGCTTGCTGACTCTTGAAGGTGAGGGCCGACAGCGCGATACAGA
>Ga0302324_100002037_pt1 | contig 47701 bp, 47 predicted proteins | sample Palsa_T0_1_FD_201949 | JGI IMG/M metagenome (GOLD analysis project Ga0302324, IMG submission 201949) | Peat permafrost microbial communities from Stordalen Mire near Abisko, Sweden - Palsa_T0_1 | ecosystem: Environmental > Terrestrial > Soil > Palsa > Peat permafrost | place: Sweden: Abisko...
GCACCCGTATGGCAACCGGGCAGCACCGGGTGTGCCACAGCGACGGTTCACTCTGCTGCTATGGAAAGCGTACGGACGTACAGCCAAAAGGTGATCAGCTTCCGGCGAGCCCGTCCGTCCCGCACACCAGATCCGTGGCGCGAAGTGGGCTGGATCTTCACTGACGGCGAAGCCATTGCCATTGAGCGCCACCAGGGAGAGACCCGAGCCCGAAAGGTGGCGAGCTGATGGTCAAGATCATTCAGGTCGACGAGACCGGTGCCGAAGTTGCGGTCATCGAACTCGACGAGCGCACACTCGAAGTGTTCTACGTGGGGATCAACTCCATGCTCCGCACGGCCGCATCGAACCGATCCCAGCCACCCCATCGGACGAAACTTTCGCAGGAAGCGTTCCTGCGCCGGAATCACCGAAGCACTTCCGCCCACGGCTGAAGTCGGGGAGTCGGGGAGTCGGTTCAGAGCCTCTCTTCCGCTACTCCGTTTCGGCATTACTAAGACAGCCATCGAAGTATCCGCCGAACTGAACCCCGGCAAAGAGCGCGCGTCACACCCTTGTGCCACGCTCAGATCATGAAAGCAACCCTCAGCAAGATCATCGTCGGCGCGGCGATCGGCAGTGCGATCGGCACCCGCATGGCCACTTCGAGCCGTCGCCAACCGCCCCGTGCACCGCACGCATCCGGAGAGTCGACGGGTTACGCCGGCTGGGTCATCTCGGGACTGCTGCTGAGCGGGCTCGGCACCATCTGGATCGCCTGCTTCTGGTCCCTTGCCCCGATGGCATTGATGGGACTCGGATGGTGCGTCATCGCCTGGTGCATCTGTGGAGCCGGGATCAGTGAGGAACGCGCCAGACGCCACGGCACATGAGCCCGTTCAGGCCCCTTCGTAGTCGAAGCCCAGATCGGGTGCGGTGAGGATGGCCCGGAACGCCAGACCCTCGGCCGCCGCCATGGCCGCAGCTGTCCCACCGCGGTCGACCACGGCCACCAACAACACCACCTCGGCTCCCGCCTCCTGCACGGCATGCGCCGCTTCCAACAACGAGGTACCCCGGGTCACCGTGTCCTCGGTCACCACCACCTTGTCGCCCGGGTCGAGCGCACCGGCAATGCGACCGCCGCCGCCGTGGTCCTTCACCTCTTTGCGCACGCTGAAGGCCTTGAGCATGCGCCCCCGGGTGGCCGCCACCCCGGCCGTCACGAAGGCCACCGGATCGGCCCCCATGGTCAGCCCGCCGATGGCCGTCGCTTCGGGCGGCACCACCGACAGCACCGCTTCGGCCACCAACACCATGGCCTCGGGACGGCAGACGGTCTGCTTCGAGTCGATGAACCAGCTGCTGCGCCGGCCGGACTTGAGGGTGAAGTCACCCCGGCGCACCGAGTGGGCCAGCAGGTGTTCGCGCAACGCATCGAACTCGGTGCTCATACGAACCGCACGCCCATCTCGCCGCTGCTCACCAACCCCACCACCACCGACGGTTGACCGGCCGCGGCCAACGCCACCAGCGCATCGCCCTCCCGGCCGGCCCGCACCACCAGGGCCATGCCCAATCCCCGGTTGAAGACCCGGTCCATCTCGTCCCCGGCCACCGCACCGAGCCGCTGAATCTCCCCGAACACCGTCGGCTCAACCCACGACGCACGCTCCAGCACCGCGCCCACCCCCGAAGGCAGCACCCGGGGCAGGTTGCCCACTATCCCCCCGCCGGTGATGTGCGCACAGGCATGCAGGTCCTCCCCCAAAACCGAACGCACGGCCAACACCGCCGGTGTATAGATCACCGACGGGCGCAACAGTTCATCGGCCACGGTGTGGTCCGCCCCGGCCCAGGCCGGGTCGCCGAGGTGCAGACCGGCCCGCTCCAGCAGCACATGGCGGGCCAGGGTGTAGCCGTTCGACCGCAGGCCCGGCGAAGGAATCCCCACAATGACATCGCCGGCCACCACCAGATCGGGGCCTAGCTGCGTTCCCTGCTCGACCGCGCCGACGGCGAAACCGGCCACATCGAGGTCGTCTGGTGCCATGGCACCGGGGTGCTCCGCCGTCTCCCCGCCGATGAGCGAGCACCCGGCCAACCGGCACCCTTCACCCACACCCGCCACCACGGTGGCGATCCGATCCGGGTCGACCTTGCCGCAGGCGATGTAGTCGAGCATGAACAGCGGCTCGGCCCCCACGCAGACCAGGTCGTCCACGCACATGGCGACCAGGTCGATGCCCACGGTGTCGTAACGGCCGGTGGCCTGAGCCACCATCAGCTTGGTCCCCACCCCGTCGGTCGAGGCCACCATGACGGGTCGGGTGAACCGGGTCATGTCCAGCGGGAACTGCCCACCGAAGCCACCGATGCCGGAGACCAACCCCGCCATGCGCTGCACCGCCCGGTCGCCGGCGCCGATGTCCACGCCCGCTCCGGCGTAGGTGGCGCTGATCTCCTCGGTGCCCACCCCGCTCAGATCCCGAAAAGAGGGAGAGCTTCTTGATACGCCCGAGGTTCGGCCGGCCGTTCGAACGAGACCGGGGTCGAGGTGGGCAGCGCCGTGGGGTAGTCGCCGGTGAAGCAGGCGTCGCAGAAACCGTCCTGGCGCCCGATGGCCGCCTTGAGGTTCTCCACGCTGATGTAGGCCAGCGAATCGGCCCCGAGTATCTGCCGCATCTCCTCCACCGAGTTGTTGGCCGCCAACAGCTCATCGGTCGACGGGGTGTCGATGCCGTAGAAGCAGGGCCAGCGCCAGGGGGGCGACGAAATCCGCAGGTGCACCTCTTTGGCCCCGGCTTCGCGCAACATGCGCACCACCGAACGCTGGGTGGTGCCGCGCACGATGGAATCGTCGACCACCACCAGCCGCTTGCCGGCGATGGTCTCGTGCAGCGGGTTGAGCTTGCGCCGCACCGCATCGGCCCGGCCCTGCTGATCCGGTGATATGAACGACCGCCCGATGTAACGGTTCTTGACCAGACCCTGCCCGTAGGGGATCCCACTGGCCCGGGCGAAACCCTCGGCCGCCGGCACGCCGGACTCGGGTACCCCCATGACCAGGTCGGCCTCGGCCGGGGACTGCTCGGCCAGCAGCTCGCCCATGCGGCACCGGACTTCGTGCACCTCGCGGCCGTAGAGCTTGGAGTCGGGCCGGGCGATGTAGGCGAACTCGAAAATGCACAGCCGAGGGGCCACTTCCTTGAGCCAGTGCACCGGCAGGGTTTCCGGACCGTTTTCGTCAATCACCACCAACTCGCCCGGCTCGATCTCCCGCACGAAGTTGGCCCCGATCACACTGAGGGCAGGGGACTCCGAGGCCAGCACCCACCCTTCGGGATCTTCCTCCGGGCCGAGCCGCCCCAGACACAAGGGCCGGAAGCCGTAGGGATCGCGCACGCCGAACAGGCGCTGCGAACTCATCAACACGAAAGAGAACGCGCCCTCAATAATCGGCAGCACCAACTGCAGCGCCTCCGACAGATCCTCGGACTCGGGAAAGGAGAGGGCCAGGAGCTCAGCCACCACATCGCTGTCGGTGGCGAAGGCACCCGGGAGCATGCCGACCTTCTCGGCCAGCTCCATGGTGTTGGTCAGGTTCCCGTTGTGCCCCAGGGCGAACCCGGCCCGACCGACGTCGCGGTAGACCGGTTGGGCCCCGGCCCAGTCGGAGGCACCGTGGGTCGAGTAGCGCGTGTGGCCGATGGCCAGATGGCCCTGCAAGCCCGACAGGGTGCGTTCGTCGAAGACGGTGGCCACCAGTCCCATGTCCTTGACGACCATGACGGTGTTCCCGTCACTGACGGCCATGCCGGCCGACTCCTGTCCTCGATGCTGCAGAGCGAACAGTCCATCAAAGGTGAGATTGGCCACCCGCCGTCCGGGGGCATAGACACCGAAAACGCCGCAGGCTTCCTTCACGGTGTGCCCATTGTCGCACAGGCCACAACGCGCCCTGCCCTCACGGCCCGGCCCCTCACTCGCACCCCAGCATGCGGGCCAGATTGCCTTCGTGCGCCCCGACGACATCAGCCAGCGCCAGGTCGACCAGCCCGTCGATGCTGAAGCGATCGCCGCCGGCCCGCCCCACAATCGCCGCCGGGATGCCGAGCGCCCCGGCCCGCGCACAGAGGTCGTCCGGCATGGTGGTGGCCAGGAGGAACCGTGACGGGATCTCCGTGAATACCTCGGCGGCGTCTCCCAAGCTCACCGCGCAGCCGACCCCGCCGGCCACGGCCATTTCGGCCAGGGTGACGCCGAGACCGCCCGACGACACATCGTGCAAGGCGCTGACCAACGGTGCCGCCACATCACCCGACACAATGGTGCTGACCAACCCGGCCACGAAACCGGTCACCGCCCGGTGGGCGTCGAAGTCAACCTGCCCCACCAGACCGAGCCGGGAGTGGCGGCAGTCGGCCGCCCAACGCGTTCCCTCCAACGGCCGCAATCCCCCATTGCCGGCCCGCGCACCGAGGAGCACGATGGTGTCGCCGTCAGCCCAGCCCATTCCCGGCGGGGGCGCGTGGAGCACGTCGACCAGACCGAGGACTCCGAGCACCGGGGTGGGGTCGATGTCGGCCCCGCCGCTCTCGTTGTAGAAGCTGACGTTGCCCCCGATGACCGGCAGGGAGAACTCGTTGCACGCCGCGGTCAAGCCGTCAATGCACTGTGACAGCTGCCACATCACGTGCGGGTGTTCGGGGTTCCCGAAGTTGAGGCAGTTGACCACGGCGGCCGGCGTGGCCCCGACGCAGGCCAGATTCGAGATGCCCTCGGCCAGCGTCAGCACCGTTCCCATGTACGGGTCGCTGGCGCACCATCGTGGATTCGAGTCGGTGGTCAGCGCCACCCCCCGCTCCGACGACGGCAAGCCGGGACCGGCCAACCGCAGCAACGCGGCGTCCCCGCCCGGGCCGACCACCGTGTTCAAGAAGAGTTGGTGGTCGTACTGCCGGTAGACCCAACGGGGCGAGCGCAGCAGGCTCAACAGCTCGCCCCCACAGTCCTCCGGCGGGGCGACCGCGGTGAGGGCCAGGGCGTAGGACTCCATGGGCCGGTCGTAGAGCGGCGCGTCATCGGACAGTGACGCCGCCGGGACGTCGGCCAGAATCTCGCCGTCAAAGCCGTCGCGGATGCGCAGGCGGCCGCCGCCCGCCGGGTCTGGTGCCGTGACCTTGCCGATGACGGCGGCCCGCACCTCCCACTTGGCACAGATGGCCGCCACCTCGGTCCAGGTGTCGGGGGTGACGATGGCCAGCATGCGCTCCTGGCTCTCGCTGGTCATCACCTCCCAAGGCTCCATGCCCAGCTCGCGACGGGGCACGGCGGACACATCCACGTCCATGCCGACGCCACCGCGGCCGGCCGTCTCACTGGTGGCGCAGGCCAGTCCGGCCCCGCCCAGGTCCTGAATGCCCACCACCAACTTCTTGTCCAGGAGTTCGAGGCAGGCCTCAATCAGGCGCTTCTCCTCGAAGGGGTCGCCCACCTGGACGCTGGGACGTTTGGTGTCGTCCCCCGCCGCTTCCTCACCGGCGAACCCGGCCGAGGCCAGCACGCTGACCCCGCCGATGCCGTCACGCCCGGTGCTCGACCCGAGCAGGACGGCCAGGTTGCCCGGTCCCGAAGCGATGCCCAGCACGAGGCGCTCCACCGGGAGGGCACCCATACACAGGACATTGACCAGGGGGTTCTGGGCGTAGCAGGGGTCGAAGGTCAGTTCCCCGCCGACGGTCGGCACCCCGACCGAGTTGCCGTAACCCGATATGCCGCTCACCACGCCCTCGACCAGCCAGCGCTGACGCGGCGTGTCGGGCGGGCCGAAGAACAAGGGGTCCATGACGGCCAGCGGGCGGGCCCCCATGGTGAAGATGTCGCGCAGGATGCCACCCACCCCGGTGGCCGCTCCTTGATACGGCTCGATCGCCGACGGATGGTTGTGGCTCTCAATCCGTATGGCGATGGCGATGCCATCGCCGGCATCGATCACCCCGGCGTTCTCCCCCGGACCCACCAGCACCTTCGGTCCCTCGGTGGGCAGGCGCTTGAGGTGGAGGCGGGACGACTTGTAGGAGCAGTGCTCACTCCACATCACGGCATAGAGGGCCAACTCCAGGTGGTTGGGCTCCCGTCCCAGAATTTTCCCGACGGCTTCGAACTCTTCGTCAGTCAGGCCGAGTGCCCGGTGCAACGGGACTTCCTTCGATGGCACGTCGTGCGGCTCCTCGGCTGGGGGAGTCATCACCCTCCAACTTAGTAGGACATCCTCCTCTGGGTGGACGCCCGCCCCGATCAGTTCGGCCGGTCGGCCGTGAACACGGCCAGGTCGTCGCCCTGCCAAATGACCTCCACCGTGAACCCCGCATCCTCCATCCACTGCACCTGCTCAGCCACGGTGCTCGGTTTGTCGTGCTCGTCCGCCGGCGGTGGCTCCTCGTCCACACCGAGCACCACGTCACCCAGCACGAACCTTCCCCCCGGGCGCAGCACGCCCGCCAGCCGCGAGAACAACTCGGCCTTGCCCGGCCCGGTGAGATGGTGGATGGCCAGCGCCGAGACCACCAGATCGAAGGGGCCCTCGGGCAACGGGTCGAGCAGGTCGGCCACCACCAACTCGGTGTCGTAGTCCACCAGTCGTTCAGTGGCCGCGGCCAACATGTCATCATTCTCGTCCACCCCGACGGCGTGAGCCTCCGGGTGGCGGGCCAGTACCTGCGCCAATGTCCCACCGGTGCCTGTTCCCAGGTCGAGAATCCGGGACACGGCCACCGCCCCATCTCCCCCCACCGAGCAACTCGACACCGCGATCGTCTCCTGCAGGGTTGCGTAGAGCGGCACCTCGGCCCGCATCAGTTCCATGTACGTGGCCGGATCAAAGCGATACGTACTCACGACGAACAAACAGCCCCTGGTGCCTGGTTGGTCAGCGTCACAGGCGCAGGGTATCCCCAAATGGAACCCCGGGCGACCCCCTTCATTCCAACGATTATCGGGCTCATTCCCCCATATGGGTTGCCCCGGGTCACCCCAAATAGGGGTAAGAACTTTTCTGCCTATATGAATGCCATTCACCCGGGAGATAGTTCACAATGGGGGCATGGCGAAAGCAACAACCCCCACTCCCCGCAAGCCCATGAGCACCGGACATAAGGCTGCTCTCGCTCAGGGGCGGGCCGAAAGCGCTTCTGTTCGCCACTACCTCGAAGCGCTGGAAACATCGAAGCCCAAACGGGGCCGCAAAAGGACTCCAGCCTCCATTGACAAACGATTGGCCGCTATCGAACAGCAGTTGCCAGCGGCCGATGCTTTGTCAAAACTCCACCTCCTGCAAGAGCTGAAGGATCTCAATGACGAGCGGACCAGGGTGGCTCAGGTCAAGGATTTGAGCGCTCTGGAAAAGCAGTTCATCAAGGTGGCCAAGGCCTACGGGGAGCGCAAGGGGATCAACTACGGCACCTGGCGAGCGGCCGGGGTGAGCGCCGTCGTGCTCCAGAAAGCCGAGATCTCGCGGGCCAGAGGTTAGACAGCGGCCACGGGCAGCGCCGCGGCGAGCAACGAGCGCAGCAGGATCAGACCGTCCTCCGATCCCAACAGGGCACTACTGGCCCGTTCGGGGTGTGGCATGAGCCCGACCACGTTGCCCGCCTCGTTGGCGATGCCGGCGATGTCATCCACCGATCCGTTGGGGTTGTCCAGGTAGCGCAGCACAACCCGGTTGCCCTCAGTGAGCTCGTGCCGGGTCTGCTCGTCGCACACGTAGCTGCCCGAGAAGTGGTTGATGGGAATCATCAGCTCGTCACCGACCGTGGCCAGGCCGGTCAACACCGACGCCGTAGACGTCACCTGCAGTGGGGTCGGCTGGCACAAGAAGCGCAAGCGGCCGTTCTTCTGCAGCGCGCCCGGCAGCAACCCGGCCTCGGTGAGCACCTGGAAGCCGTTGCAGATGCCGACGACGGGACCGCCGGCCCGGGCGAATTCGGTGACGGCATCCATGATGGGCGAGAAGCGGGCCAGGGCGCCGGGACGCAGGTAGTCGCCGTGGGCGAACCCCCCGGGCAGCACCACGGCATCGACCCTACTCAGCCCGACGTCACCGTGCCAGAGGAGTTGTCCCTGCCCACCGAGGCCATCGATGGCCTGAACGACGTCGTATTCGCAGTTGGTCCCCGGAAAGACGACCACACCGACGGTGACCGCCATTCAGCTCCCCAGGGCCTGTAGTTCAAGCGTGCTCTGTTCAATGACGGGGTTGGCCAGCAGGCGGTCGGCCAGCTCGGTCGCCTTCACCCGGGCCGCGCCCTCGTCAGCGGCATCCACTTCGAAGCTGAACGATCGACCCGCCCGCACGTGGGCCACGCCGTCGAACCCGAGGGCGGGCAAGGCTCGCTCAATGGTCGCTCCCTCCGGATCGGCGATGCCGTCCCGCAAATGCACCTCGACCCGCGCCTGGAACCTCATGCTGTGGCACCGTACCAGTCGTCCAATGACAGACCGGTGACTCGCTCGTAGGCCGCCACATAGCGTTGCGAGAGGGCCGACGTGACGTCATCGGGCAGAGCCGGCGGAGGCGGCGTGCGGTCCCACGGTTGGGCGGCCAACCAGTCCCGCAGCGGCTGCTTGTCGTAGGCCGGCGGCGTCGTACCGGGGACGACCTGGTCGGCCGGCCACAGCCGCGACGAGTCCGGGGTGCACACCTCGTCGCACAGCGACAGCGTGCCGTCGACGTAGCCCAGTTCGAATTTGGTGTCGGCCAGAATGAACCCGACTTCGGCCGCCCGGGCCGCCGCCCGCCGGTAGAGCTCCAGGCAGATGTCCCGCGCCTGCCCGGCCGCTTCGGCGCCCACCAGATCGACCGCCGCCGCGAAGTCGATATTGATGTCATGGCCGGCCTCCGCTTTGGTGGAGGGCGTGAAGATGGGCTCTTCCAGGCGGTCGCCGATCTTCAGGCCGGGGGGCATCGGCGTCCCGTGCACCGTGCCCGACTTCTCATACTCCTCATGGGCCTGTCCGGCCAGGTAGCCCCGCACAATGCACTCGAGCTGCAGCATCTCTGCCCGGCGTACCAGCATCGCCCGGCCGGCCCATTCGGCCGGCACCGTCTGGTCGGGCAACGCGGCGGCTATCTCAGCCGGATCGGCGGCCAGCAACGTCCCGGGAACCACATCGGCCATTTCGCCGCACCAGTACACCGTCATGGCCGTGAGGACCCGGCCCTTGTTGGAGATGGCCTCCTTCATGATCACGTCGAAGGCACTCACCCGGTTCGATGCCACCATGAGGAGGCGGTCGTCCCCGGCGTCATAGAGCTCACGCACTTTGCCCGAGAGAATCTGCGGCAGGTCGATGTTCCCTCCTCCGTTCCGATCAGTACCCACCCTCATAGCCCCTGCACTGCGTCGGCGAAACGCTCCACATGGCGCAGCAATCGCGCCAGATCAAACGCCTCATCCAGTTGCGCCGGCGTCAGGCTCACCTCGGGGTCGTCGCTCAGCACGTCGCGGAACGGTCGACGCTCGGACCAGGCCGCCCGGGCGTCGCGTTGGACGATGCGGTACGCCTCGTCCCGCCCCAAACCGGACGACACCAAGCCCAACAGGACGGACTGGCTGAAGACCAGCCCGAACGAGCCGTTGGTCAGGTTGTCCAGCGCCCTCTCGGCGTTGATCACCAACCCCGCGGCCAACCCGGTGGCCTTGCGCAGCATGTAACAGGTCAGCATCGCCGTGTCGGGCAGGGCCACCCGCTCCACCGAGCTGTGCGAGATGTCCCGCTCGTGCCACAGCGCCACGTCTTCGAGTCCGGCACCCAGGTACCCCCGCAGCAACCGCGCCAACCCGCACAGTCGTTCCGAAAGAATCGGATTGCGTTTGTGCGGCATGGACGAGCTGCCCTTCTGACCGGCCCCGAACGGCTCTTCGGCCTCACCCAACTCACTGCGGGCCAGGTGGCGGACCTCGGTGCACATCAGCTCAATGGTCGAACCGACGGCAGCGCAGGCGTAGAAGAACTCCGCGTGGCGGTCCCGGGCGATCACCTGGGTGGCCGGGACCGGGCGCAGTCCGAGGGCAGCGCACACGCTCGCCTCGACCGCCGGCTCGATGTTGGAGTACGTCCCCACCGCCCCCGACAGCTTGCCCACCGCGATCCCATCGCGGGCCTGTCGCATGCGCCGCCGGTCCCGATCGGCCTGCAGGGCCCACAGGGCGAACTTGGCCCCGAATGTGGTGGGCTCGGCATGCATGCCGTGGGTGCGACCGGTGACCGGCACATCCATGAGCGCGATGGCCCGCTCCTTCAGGGCCGCCACGAAGGCGTCCAGGTCGGCCAGCAGGAGATCGGCGGCCCGGGTCAGCGTGGCGCACAGCGCGGTGTCCACCACATCCGAAGAAGTCAGTCCGTAGTGGATGGAGGAGCCGGCAGGGGCGCCGATGCGCTCCTGCACCACATCGACGAAGGCGGCCACGTCGTGATCGGTGACCTTCTCCCGCTCCAGCACGTCGGCCACGAAGACGTCGTCGACGGTGGGCGCCTTGGCCCGGCAGGTGGCGGCATCCTCGGCCGGCACCACGCCGACGGCAGCCAGGGCCTCGGTGGCCAACAGCTCGACCTCCAACCACAGGCCGAAACGGGCGGCGTCGGTGAACAGCGCGGCCATGTCGGGCGGCGAGTAGCGCGGGATCATCGAACCGCCGCCTGGCGAGCGGTGCCGGCGGCGCCGGCGGCGCCGGCCGCGATGTCGCCCCGAAGCAGCGCCCCGTCCCACCCGATCGTCCCCGCCACCTGATAGGCCTGAGTCCGGGCCTCCTCCAAACTTGCCGCCACCGCGGTGATGCCCAACACCCGACCGCCGGCCGTCCGGAACGGCCCTCCCCGCTCGGGCCGCGAAGTGCCGGCGTGGAAGACAGTCACGCCGTCGACCGGGTGGACCGGCTGACCGGAGTCGTCCAGCCCGCTGATGGGGTCACCCACAGACGTGCGGTACGGATACCCCGGCGAGGCCATCACCACGCAGACGGCCGCCTCGGTGGAGAACGTCGGTGCCGGCACCTGATCCAGTGTGCCCGTGGCCACGGCCATGAACAATTCGGCCGCATCGCAGGAAAGGAGCGGCAGGACGACCTGGGTCTCGGGGTCGCCGAAGCGCACGTTGTACTCGAAGACCTTGGGCCCGTCGGGACCGAGCATCAGCCCGGCGTACAAAACGCCTCGGTAGTCGATGCCACGCCGCCGCAGCGCCGCCATCAACGGCTCCACCGAAACCGCCATGAATTCATCGACCAACTCCCGCGACACGTGGGTCATCGGCGCGTACGAACCCATGCCGCCGGTGTTAGGTCCGTGGTCCCCGTCGTTGAGCCGCTTAAAGTCCTGCGCCGGCAGGAGCGGGACGCCGCGCGCACCGTCGAAAAGCACCAGGAGCGAGCATTCCTCGCCCTCCAGCCCTTCTTCTATAACGACGTTCCGCCCGGCGTCACCGAACGAAGCCCCGGAAAGCTTGGACTTCACGTCGGCCCGGGCTTCGTCCATGGTCTGCGCCACCAGCACGCCTTTTCCCGCCGCCAGCCCATCCGTCTTAATGACCCATGGACCGGGCATGGTCTCCAAGAAGTCCAACGCATCGGCCGTCTGCATGGCATCGAAGGCGGCATAGCGGGCCGTCGGCACGCCGGCGTCGACCAGCATCTCCTTCATGAACGCCTTGGATCCCTCGAGGAGGGCGCCGTCGGCCCCCGGGCCCATCACATTCCGCCCCTTCGCACGCAAGCGATCGGCCAGCCCGTCGACCAACGGCACCTCGGGACCGATGACGAACAGATCGGCTTCGATCTCCTCGACCGGCACATCCGTCATCGCAATCGGGTGAGCCATGCCCGGGTTACCCGGGCTGACCACCACATCGGAGGTGCGGGCGAGCACGTGGGCCAGCGCGTGCTCGCGCCCCCCGCTGCCGACGACGCAGACCTTCACGCCGTAGCGAAAGAGACGAACTGCTCGCGACCCGGACCCACCCCGACCAAGCGGACCGGGACGCCGATCTGCTCAGAGAGGAAGGCCACGTAGTTGCGGGCGGCTTTGGGGAGATCACCAGGCGCCGTGGCCGCGGTCAGGTCCGTCTTCCAACCCGGCAGTTCCTCGTAAATGGGCACCACGTTGTGGAAGGTCGACTGGTGGTAAGGCAAGTGGGTGTAGCGCACGCCGTCGGCCTCGTAGGCCACGCAGACCTTGACCGTCTCGAACGTGTCCAGCACATCCAGCTTGGTCAGCGCCACCTCGGTCATGGAGTTGAGCCGCACGGCCTGCCGCAGCATGACGGCATCGAACCAACCGCACCGGCGCATGCGACCCGTGTTGGTGCCGAACTCATGCCCCCGTTCCACCAGGAGCTCCCCGATGTCGTTGTCCTGCTCGGTGGGAAACGGGCCCGCACCGACCCGGGTCACGTAGGCCTTGGCGATGCCGATGATGCGGTCGATGTTGCGGGGACCGAGTCCCGAGCCCGTACAGGCGCCACCGGCCACCGGGTTCGATGAGGTGACGAACGGGTAGGTGCCGTGGTCGAGGTCCAAGAAGGTGGCCTGCGCCCCTTCCAACAGGACGTTCTGTCCGGCCTCGACCGCATCGTGGATGAGACCGACCGTGTCGCCCACCATGGGCTCAATCCGGGGGGCGTACTCGAACAGATAGCGGTCAGCGATGTCGCCGGCCGACAAGGGCAGCCGGTTGTACACCTTGGCCAGAATGGCGTTCTTCTCCTTCAGCACGACGTCGAGCTTCTGGCGGAAGATCTTCGGGTCGAAGAGGTCCTGGACGCGGATGCCCACCCGGCTGGCCTTGTCGGCATAGGCCGGGCCGATGCCCCGCTTGGTGGTGCCCAGGGCGTTCTTGCCCAGGAAGCGCTCGGTCACCCGGTCCAGCTCCTGGTGGTACGGCATGATCAGGTGGGCGTTGCCGCTGACCACAATTTTGCTGGTGTTGACGCCCTTGGACGCCAGGCTGTCCAGCTCAGCCAGGAGGACGGCCGGATCGACCACGACCCCGTTGCCGATCATCGGTGTGATGTGCTCGTACAGAATGCCGCTGGGCACCAGCTGGAGGGCGAAGGCCTCGCCGTTCACCACAATCCGGTGCCCGGCGTTGTGGCCGCCCTGGTAGCGCACCACCATGTCCATCTCACGGGCGAGGAGGTCGGTCAACTTCCCCTTCCCCTCGTCACCCCACTGGGTCCCCACTACAACTGTTGCGGGCACGCGACATCTCCGTTCACTAAAGCGGATTACGCAGCATTGTAGCCCTCCGCCGCTCGGGGGAAAGAACCTGGCGGGCATTTCGGGTCGGGTGCGCCGGATCGGCCAGTATGGGGAACTCCGGCGAGATCCGGCCGATCCCCACCCCGAAGGCAGGCATGGCACGTAATCAGCAGCAGGCGTGGGACGACTGGGGCAAAATCGACCCGCTGTTCGCCATCCTCACCGACCACCAGCGCCAGAACAACAAGTGGGACGTCGACGAGTTCTTCGCACTCGGGGCCAATTTCATTCAGCTGCTGATGGAGAAGGGAGAGCGGCTGGGCCGTCCCGTCCACCGCCACCGGGCCCTCGACTTCGGCTGCGGCGTGGGGCGGCTGACCCGGGACCTGGGGACCCGTTTCGACGACGCACTGGGCCTCGATATAGCCCCCTCCATGATCGAACGAGCCCGCCAGCTCAACACCGGCCAGCCCAACTGCCGCTTCCAGCTCCATCAGGGGACCGACCTGCGCGCCATCCCCGACGCCAGCATCGACCTGGTGGTGTGCGTGCTCGTCCTCCAACACCTGCCGACGCCGGGAGAGATCGAGACCTACGTGACCGAGTTCGTCCGCGTGCTGGCGCCCGGCGGCATGGCCGTCATCCAGATCCCCTCCAAGGTGGCTGCACCCCTGCCGCCGCCCAGCCTGCGCACCAAGGTGGGCCGACGCATGAGGTTGGCCGCACTGCTCCGCCGGACCGGTGTGCCGGCGGCCCTCATCTACTCCCACTTCCCCTGGAACCCCGGCATGACGATGACCGGACTGACCCCCGAGCGGGTGGCCCAACTGGTGGAGGCGGCCGGAGCCAGCGTGCTCGAATTGGTCGGCCCCGACATCGACTCGGGCGGCACCGAAGGGTGGATCCACTACGTGGGCCCGCCCATGACTGCCTAGTCACTCTCCGGTGTACGGCCCGGGACTTACGGTAGGTGCATGTTTCTGGAAAACCTCGTCTTCGACGCTGTCGACCCGCAGCGGCTGGGCCGGTTCTGGGAGGCGGTGGTCGGCGGCGAGCGGCTGACTGACGTGCCTGAGGGTTTTGAGACGCGGCTCACCATTGAGGGCGGACCTGTGCTCGACCTGTGTTTCCAGCGCGTCCCCGAGCCGCCATCGGAGCCGGTGAGACTCCACCTGGACCTTTTGGGCGGGGCCCGCCAGACCCAGGAGGTGGAGCGGCTGCTCGGGCTGGGCGCACGACACCTCGACATCGGTCAGCGCGATGTGCCCTGGGTGGTGCTCGCCGACCCGGAGGGCAATCCCTGCTGCGTCATGGAGGATCGATCGGTCTACGCCGACACGGGACCCATCGCAGCCCTCCCTCTCGACTCCGCCGACCCGGACCGGGATGCGGAATTCTGGTCCTGGCTGACCGGCTGGACGGACGTGGCCGCCGTGGCGCCCCGGTCCCTGCGCCACCCGTCGCGGCGAGGTCCGCTCCTTGAGCTGTGCCCTGAGCCGGCCCGCAAGGGGACGGCCAAGAACCGGCTGCACCTGGACGTCCGGCTTGAGACTGGAGACGATCCCGACGGCATCGCGGCGAGCATCGCCGAGCGCGGCGGCAGCGAGGAACTCCACCCGGAGTGGGGCGAGCTGCCGTGGCGGCACTACGCAGACCCGTCCGGCAACGAGTTCTGCGTGCTTCCGGCGCGGTCGTGAGCGACCCGCCTCTCAGGTCAAGACGATGGCGTCGTCCGCCACATCCACCCCGACCGTGGAGCCTTCGGGGTACCGCCCCTCCAGCAGCGCCAGGGCCAGCGGGTCCTCAATGCGGCGCTGCAGCACCCGGCGCAACGGGCGGGCCCCGAAGTCGGGGTCGTAGCCGGCCCGGGCCAACCAGGACTGAGCCTCGTCCGTTACCTTCAGGCTGAGGCGGCGTTCGGCCAACCGATTCCCCAGCTTCTCCAACTGCACACCGACGATCACGGCCAGGTCGGCCTCGGTCAACGGGCGGAAGCGCACAATCTCGTCAATGCGGTTGATGAACTCGGGCTTGAAGTACTGCGACGGCTCCCCGACCAGATTGGACGTCATGATGAGCACGGTGTTGGTGAAGTCGACCGTGCGGCCCTGGCCGTCGGTCAGACGCCCATCTTCCAACACCTGCAGCAGAATGTTGAAGACATCGGGGTGGGCCTTCTCCAACTCGTCCAGCAACACCACCGCGTAGGGCCGACGCCGCACCGCTTCGGTCAACTGGCCGCCCTCGTCGTACCCGACGTAGCCCGGAGGGGCGCCGACCAGCCGGCTGACGGCGTGCTTCTCCATGTACTCGCTCATGTCAATGCGCGTGATGGCCCGCTCGTCGTCGAACAGGTACTCGGCCAGCGCCCGGGCCAGCTCGGTCTTGCCCACGCCGGTCGGCCCGAGGAACAGGAACGATCCGATGGGCCGGTTGGGATCGGACAGCCCGGCCCGGCTCCGCCGGATGGCATTGGCCACCGCGGAGACCGCTTCGTCCTGCCCCACCACCCGCTCGTGCAGTGTGGCCTCCAGGCGCACCAGCTTCTGAATCTCGCCTTCCATCAGACGGGAGACCGGCACCCCGGTCCACCGGCTCACCACGGCGGCGATGTCCTCGGCGTCCACTTCCTCCTTCTGGTAGCGGGTGCCCGTCTGCAGCTTGGACAGGTCCTCTGTCGCCTGCACAATTTTGCGTTCGATGTCGGGCAACTCGCCGTAGCGGATGGCCGAGGCACCAGCCAGGTCCCCCTCGCGCTCGAGCCGGACCGCATCGTCACCGCGCGCCGTCTGCTCCTCTTTGAGCAGCCGGATGGTGTCGATGCACGTCTTCTCCTGCTGCCAGTGCGCCGTCATGCCATCACGCTGCTCGCCCAGGTCCGCCAACTCGCGTTCGAGTCGTGACAGGCGTTCGCCCGACACCGCGTCCGTCTCCTTCTCCAACGCCACCTTCTCAATTTCGAGCTGGCGGATGCGCCGGGTGATCTGATCCAGCTCGGTGGGGAGGGAGTCGATCTCAATGCGCAGCTTTGAGGCGGCCTCGTCAATCAGGTCGATGGCCTTGTCGGGCAGGAAGCGGCCGGTGACATAGCGGTCCGACAGGACGGCCGCGGCCACCAGGGCGGCGTCCTGTATGCGCACACCGTGGTGCACCTCGTAGCGTTCGCTCAAGCCGCGCAGGATGGCGATGGTGTCCTCCACCGAAGGCTCACCGACGAAGACCGGCTGGAAGCGGCGCTCCAGTGCGGCGTCCTTCTCAATGGACTTGCGGTACTCGTCCAGCGTGGTGGCGCCGATCAGGCGTAACTCGCCCCGGGCCAGCATGGGCTTGATCATCTGGCCGGCGTCCATGGCTCCCTCGGCCGCGCCGGCGCCCACAATGGTGTGCAGCTCGTCAATGAACGTGACGATCTCACCCTGGGCGTCGGTGATCTCCTTCAGCACGGCCTTGAGGCGCTCCTCGAATTCACCGCGGTACTTGGCCCCGGCCACCATGGACGCCAGGTCGAGCACCACCACCTTCTTGCCCTTCAACCCCTCGGGCACGTCGCCCTCGATGATCCGGTTGGCCAACCCTTCCACAATGGCCGTCTTGCCCACGCCCGGCTCCCCGATCAGCACCGGGTTGTTCTTGGTGCGGCGGGACAGCACCTGAATGACCCGCCGGATCTCCTCGTCCCGCCCGATGACCGGGTCGAGCTTGCCCTCACGCGCCGCCTCGGTGAGATCGCGCGAATACTTGGCCAGTGCTTGATACGTCTGCTCCGGATCCTGCGTCGACACCCGGTGGTTCCCCCGCACCACCCGCAGCGCGGCCAGCAGGGCGTCGGTGGTGACCCCGAGCTCATCGGCCAGGGCCAGCAAAAGGTGTTCGACCGAGACGTAGTCGTCCCCCAGGTCGCGCCGGCTCTCGTCGGCCGCTTCGAGAACCCGACGGGCCTCACGCGAGAGTCCGGGCTCGGCACCACCTTCGGCCCGCGGCAGCCGGGACAGCTGCTGATGGACCTTCCCGCTCAGCACATCGGGATCGATCCCGACCTGCGTCAACAACGGCCGGGTCATGGTCTCGGTCTGCTGCAGCAGGGCGTCGAGCAGGTGGGCCGGCGTCATTTCCGGGTTGTTCGAGGACGCCGCGTGCCCGGTAGCCGCGCTGAAGGCGGCCTTGGTGTTGTTGGTCCAGCGTTCCGGGTCAATGGCCATCGTGTGACCTCATCTCCTCAACTCTTCATCTCTTCGAATAGGGCACGGGGGACTGGCGCACCGGCACCAGATCACGCCGGTACTGGCGGTGCGTGTCGGCCACCGCCGCCCGCGCCTGCGACTGGACCTCCAGCAAAGCGCCCCGCAGCCGCGCCACCTCGGCTTCGAGCTCCAGGACCCGGCGCACGCCCTCCAGGTTCAGGCCAGTGGAAGTGAGTTCCTGAATGTGGCGCAACCGGGAAAGGTCGGCTTCGGAGAAGCGGCGGCTGCCGCCGCTGGTCCGCGACGGGTCCAACAACCCCTTGCGCTCGTAAATCCGCAAGGTCTGCGGGTGCATGCCGGTCAGCTCGGCGGCCACCGAGATCACGTAGACGGCGCGGTTGACGTTGCGCTCGGGCATCTCAGCGCTCCACCTCACGCGTCCCCAGCCACCCGAGGTGCCTCTTCGGTCACCGCAGCCAGCGACTCGACCGCCGCCCGCTGCTCGTCGGTGAGCTCGGTCGGCACCAGGACCTCGAACTTGACCATCAGGTCCCCCGGCTTCCCGGCGTTGCGCCCGTTCCCGGCCGGCACGCCGCGCCCGCGCACTCGGACCACCTTGCCCGACTGGGTGCCTTCGGGCACCTTCAGCGTCACCTTGCTCTCCAAAGTCGGGACGGTGATCGTCGTTCCCAGGGCCGCTTCGGGGAACGTGATCGGGACGGTGATCGTCAGGTTGCGCCCGCTGCGTCCGAAGGTCTGATGGGCCCCCACGTGCACCACCACATAGAGATCTCCCGGCGGGGCCATGCCCTGGCCCGGGGCACCGCGCCCCTTGACCCGGATGCGCTGGCCGTCCTCGACGCCGGCGGGAATGCGGACCTTGACCGAGCGCACCTTGCGCTCCGTTCCCGAGCCCTGGCAGACCGGGCACGGCGTGTCGAACAGCGTCCCCCGGCCCACGCAGTCCGGGCACACGGTGCTCAGTGAGAAGAGTCCCTGGTTGTCGTTCAGGCTTCCACTGCCACCGCAGCGCGGGCAGGTGTGCGTGGAGGTCCCGGGAGCCGCACCGCTGCCGCGGCAGTTCGAGCAGCGGGCGTCCTGGGGGATGTTGACCGAGGTGGTGACGCCGTGCACGGCATCTTGGAAGGAGAGGTGCAGCGCGGCCTCCATGTCGGCACCGCGCTGGGGACCACGCTGCTGCGGGCGCCCGCGGTTGCCGAACAACCCGCCGAACAGGTCGCCCAGGTCGCCCATGTCCTCCATGCGGAAGGTCGTGCCGCCGGGGCCGCCGCCACCGAAGCCGCCCGGCACCGGACCGTGCTTGCGGACCTCGTCGTACTCCTTGCGCTTGGCGTCGTCACCGAGCACGTCGTAGGCGGCGCTGATCTCCTTGAAGCGCTCCTCCGAGCCCGGATTGGCGTCAGGGTGGTATTGCTTGGCCAGCTTGCGGTACGAGCGCGTGATCTCCTTGTCGGTAGCCGTTGAGACGACCCCGAGCACCTTGTAGTAGTCCTTTTCGAACCACTCGCGTTGGGCGGCCACGGTTCAGTTCACCCGCGGACACGTACCATGGCCGGACGGAGAACCTGGCCCTTCCACCGGTAGCCTGAGCGCATCACGCCGTCGACGACCATGCCACCGTCGTCGGCACCGGCACCCTCCACCTGTGACACGGCGTCGTGGACGGCGGGGTCGAACGGCACCTCCGCCTCGTCCAATCGCTCCAACCCTTCCTTGGCCAGCACGTCGAGCAGCATGGAGCGGGTAGCCACCAGGGCCTTGGCGTCTTCGCTCTCGGCCGCGGCCTCACTCTGGTGGGCCAGAGCCAGGTCGAGCGTGTCGATGACCGGCAGGAGCTTACCCACCAGGCTGGACGACGCCCGCGCCGATTGCTCGTCCTGCGTGCGCTGAATGCGCTTGCGGTAATTCTCGAAGTCGGCCTGGGTCCGCTGCAGGGCGAGCAGGTACTCGTCCCGCTCGCCCGTCAGCACCGTCATCGGATCCAGCTCGACCACTTCTTCGGCCGCGGCGGCCGCTTCGGCATCCACTGCGGCCGCGTCAGCGTCGCTCCATGACTCGTCGGTGTCCGGCCCGGTCTCGGGGCCGACCCCCTCAGCGGGGGCGGCCTCGTCGGACAGGCTCATTGCTCATCGACGATTTCAGCATCGACCACGTCATCGTCCGACGCACCCTCGGCCGGCCCCGAACCATCGCCACCCGACCCCGAACCTGAGGCACCCGAACCATCCGGGGAGCTCTGGGCCGCCGAAGCCTGCTCATAGAGACGCTGGCTGAAGCTCTGACTGACACCCATCAACTTCTCGGTCGAGTCCTTAATGGCCTCCACATCCGAACCGGCCAGCGCGTCCTTGACGCCCTTGACGGCCACCTCGACGTCATCCTTCTCGGTGCCCTCGAACTTCTCCCCCTGGTCCTTCAGGAGCTTCTCGGTCTGGTAGACGAGCGTGTCCGCTGAGTTGCGGATCTCGGCTTCCTCCCGGCGGGCCTTGTCGTCTTCGGCGTGGGCCTCGGCATCGCGCACCATGCGCTCAATGTCGTCCTTGGCCAGCGAGGACTGACCGGTGATGGTCATGGACTGCTCCTTGCCGGTGGCCTTGTCCTGGGCCGAGACGTGCACGATCCCGTTGGCGTCGATGTCGAAGGTGACCTCAATCTGCGGGATGCCCCGCGGGGCGGGCGGCAGGTCGACCAGCTGGAACTTGCCCAGGGTCTTGTTGTACATCGCCATCTCGCGCTCACCTTGGATCACGTGGATCTCGACGGAGGGCTGGTTGTCCTCGGCCGTGGTGAAGATCTCCGACCGCTTGGTCGGGATGGTCGTGTTCCGCTCAATGAGGCGGTGCATGACCGAGCCCTTGGTCTCGATCCCCAACGACAGAGGCGTCACGTCGAGCAACAGGACGTCCTTGACCTCGCCCTTCAAGACGCCGGCCTGCACGGCGGCACCGATGGCCACCACTTCGTCCGGGTTGACGCCCTTGTGGGGCTCCTTGCCCGAGAGCGACTGCACCAGGTCCTGCACGGCGGGGATCCGGGTGGAGCCACCGACCATGACCACGTGGTCGATGTCGGAGGTCTTGAGGCCGGCATCCTTAATGGCCGCTTCGAAGGGCGCGGCACAGGCCTGGACCAGGTCGGCCGTCAGTTCGTTGAACTTCGAGCGCGTCAGCTTCAGGTCGAGATGCTTGGGGCCCTCGCTGGTGGCGGTGATGAACGGCAGGTTGATCTGCGTCTCCTGCACACTGGACAGCTCGATCTTGGCTTTCTCCGCCGCTTCCTTCAGCCGTTGCAGCGCCATTTTGTCGGTCGAGAGGTCGACACCCTCTGTGTCCTTGAAGGACTTGACCAACCACTCCATGACCTTGTCGTCCCAGTCGTCCCCACCGAGCTTGGTGTTCCCGGAGGTCGACTTCACCTCGAACACGCCCTCGCCGATCTCCAGCACGGAGACGTCGAAGGTGCCACCACCGAGGTCGAAGACCAGGACGGTGCGGTCGGCGTCCTCCTTGTCGAGGCCGTAGGCCAGTGCGGCGGCCGTCGGCTCATTGATGATGCGGAGCACTTCCAGCCCGGCGATCGCCCCGGCTTCCTTGGTCGCCGTGCGCTGGGCGTCGTCGAAGTACGCCGGCACAGTGATCACGGCCTGGTTCACGGTGTCGCCCAGGTAGGCCTCGGCGTCCCTCTTCAGCTTGCCCAGAATGCGGGCGGAGATCTCCTGCGGTGTGTAGGCCTTGCCGTCAATGTCGACGGTCCAGCTGGTGCCCATGTGGCGCTTGACCGAACGGATGGTCCGGTCCGGGTTGGTGATGGCCTGTCGCTTGGCCACCTCGCCGACGAGTACCTCACCGGTTTTGGAGAAGCCGACCACGGAAGGGGTCGTCCTCCCACCCTCGGCGTTCGGGATCACGACGGGCTCGCCCGCCTCCAACACACTGACCACCGAGTTGGTGGTCCCCAGGTCGATTCCAACGGCCTTAGCCATCTGCAGTCCTTCCATTCGTCTTTTCGTCTGATTGCGTGACCTCCACTATACCAAACTTGAGTCTCCCAATGTCAAGTTTTCTACACAACTAGGCAACCTACATTGCCCATGACCAGGTGGCGGGCCATATCCACCGTGACCTACCATCCACTTATGCTCGATCTTGTGCTCCTCCGCCACGGGCAGTCGACCTGGAACGCCGAGAACCTGTTCACCGGCTGGGTCGATGTGGATCTCACCCCGACCGGGGAGGCCGAGGCTGCGGCGGGCGGACTCCTGTTGGCGGCCGAACCCGGGCTGGACCTCCGCTCACTGCACACATCGTTGCTGACCCGGGCCATCCGCACGGCCGAACTGGCCTTGGCCGCGGCGGGCCGCAGCTGGCTCCCCGTCCAGCGGGACTGGCGGCTCAACGAGCGCCACTACGGGGACCTGCAGGGCAAGAACAAGGCGGAGACAATGGCCGAGTTCGGCGAGGTCCAACTCAAACTCTGGCGCCGCAGCTACGACAGCCCGCCACCGCCGCTGGCTCCCGATAATCCCTTTTCCACGGCCGACGATCCCCGTTACCGGGACCTCCCGGCCGGCAGTGTGCCCACCAGCGAATGCCTGGCCGACGTGGTGCGCCGGGTCATCCCCTACTGGGAGTCGGCCATCCTGCCCGACCTGCGCCACAGGGCCGAGCTGGGTGGGGCCGTGCTGGTGGCCGCCCACGGCAACAGCATCCGGGCCCTGCGCAAGCACCTGGAGGGCATATCGGACGACGCCATCGTCGACCTTGAGATCCCGACCGGCATTCCCTACCGCATGCTGCTGAACGAGGACCTCTCGGTGCACTCCATGGCACCGCTCGGCGACCCGGCGGCCGCCGCGGCCGCGGCCGAAGCCGTCGCCCGTCAAGCAGGCTAAAAAGGCCTCGCCCTCGGCCCTCCAAATTGGGTCAGGACGGCGGCGGGCCGGGGCGCCTCGCCGCGCCCCGGCCCGACCGACCGCTTACAGACCAGCTGCCTTTTAGAGGGCTTCTGATCCGCGCTCTCCGGTGCGCACGCGCACCACGGTTTCGACAGGGACAACCCACACCTTGCCGTCACCAATCTTCCCGGTGGCCGCCGAACTCACAATGGCGTCCACCACTTCGTCCGTCTGGGCATCGTCGACCAACACCTCAATGCGGATTTTGGGGACGAAGTCCACCTCATATTCCGCACCTCGGTAAACCTCGGTGTGCCCACGCTGACGCCCGAAACCCTGAGCCTCGGTCAGGGTCATCCCCTGGACCCCGATGTTCTTCAGGACCTCCTTGACATCATCCAGCTTGAACGGCTTGAGAACCGCGACGATCAACTTCATGGTTGACCTCCTTCTCTCTGGAATTCCTACGAACTACCCGGCGGAGCCGGATCTGACGCGATCGCCGGTGCCTCGGAGGCCGAAGCGAAGGCTCCATCGGACCGCATGGCGAATGTCTCTTCGGGGAAGGCTTCTTCGCCGTGAATGGCGAGGTCACCGATCTCGAGGATCTCATCCTTGTAGCGGGCGCCCCGCAGGACCAGGCCGATGAGCTTCATGAGGATGAAGGTCACCAGCGCCGACCAGAAGATGACCCAGACGGCGGCCCGGAACTGTTCCCACAGCTGGTGGGCCGAGCCGGTGTACATCAGCCCGTTCACTCCGAACGGCACACAGGTGCCATGGGCCGTCTGATAGGTCAACTGCGTGGTGTTGATGACCTGCCCGGCGGTGTTCAGGTGACCACAGCCGTACTCCAGCATGTTCGGGTCGCCGAAGATGCCGAGGAGCATGCCACCGAAGAAGCCCGCAATCCCGTGGGTGTAGATGACGCCGAGAGCGTCGTCCACCTTGGAGAACGGACGCACCTTGGAGAGGTAGTTCCAGGCGATCCACACGATGCAGGTGCAGATGGCGCCGACGGCGATGGCGCCTCGGCCGTTGACCCAGCCGGCGCACGGGGTGATCCCGACCAGACCGCAGATCATGCCGTTGACACCACCCAGGAAGGTCGGCTTCTTCTCCTTGGAGAGCCAGGCGTCCAGTGCCATCCAGACGACCACACCGGTGCCGGTGGCCAGGTTGGTGTTGACCACCGCGGCCGCCATGCTGGAACCGGCGTAGTAGGGGTCTCCACCGTTGAACCCGTTCCAGCCCAGCCACAGGATGCCGGCTCCCACCCCGGCCATGACCAGGTTATTGGGTAAGGCGTGCTGTCGGTCCCGCAGGAGCCGAGGTCCGAGGACCCAGGCGGCCACGAACCCGGACACACCAGCTGACATGTGGATGACGTACCCACCGGAGAAGTCGAGTGCGCCTTCCTGGGCGAAGTAGCCGCCGCCCCAGAGGAGGAAGGCGTCAACGCCGTAGACGAAGGTCGACCACAGCGGCACCAGAAGGCACCAGGCGCTGAACTTGATGCGCCCCAACACGCTTCCCATGAACAGCAGGGGCGTGATGGCGGCGAACACGAACTGGAAATAAGCCAGCGACGACGTCGGGAAGTGGAAGGGGATAGCGGTATTGGCTGCCGATATCGCCTGCCCTTCTTCACCGACGCTGTTGGTGATGCCGCCCGGCTTACCGACGAAGTTCTCGAAGAAGTGCTTGACCCAACCCACGCCGACTTCCTGGGTCTGCGTGTCGACGCCGTTGATGACGTGCACCCCTCCGCCGATCGAAGTGGCGCCGAAGCCCATCTTGTAGGACCACAGCACCCAGGCGATGAGGACCAGGGAGAATCCGGCGAACATCATGGCCATCACGTTCACGGCCCACTTTTTGGGGACGATCGACGCGTAGAGCACGGCCAGTCCGGGAAGGCTCATCAAACCGACGAACGTTGCGGCAGTAATCTGCCACGTGTTGTCTCCGGTATTGATGTAACTCTGATACGGAACAGGCACGGTTGCGCCTATTAGATGCAGCACTCGGGCTCTCCTAACTGTCTGTGTGTCCCGGTGCCCCGCCCTGTGAGCAGAGCGTCACAGAGCACCGGGTTCGGCAAGGCCACAGCAGGCGGTTCTCCCCGCCACGGACAGGATGATTGTCACGAGTTTCCGCACCGTCACGCCAGTGTTTCCAGTGCGTTAAAAGGGGTGCTTACCAGCCGAACAAGCGTTCAACCGTGTGCCTCCGAGCCCCTGGCAAGGGTGCTCCTCAGCCCTCTCTCAAGAAAGCCGGCACCCGCCCCCGGAATGCGTTGGAGCACCGTCCGCCCGGTACCATCACCACGCCGATGACCACTCCTGACCCACCGCCTGATGGTGACGATCAGCCCGTCTCGACCCTGCGGGGGGCCGGTGTCAATTTCGATGTGCACCGGGTCGGACAGGTGGCCATCGGGCTCGTCCTGGCCACCCTGGCCGTTCTGGTCGTGGCCTTCACCTTGGCCGGGGTGCACCGCAACGACCAGATCAACCGCCTCCACCACCAAGGGGTGAAGGTGAACATCAAGGTGACCGGGTGCCTCGGCCTGATGGGCGGCAGCGGGAGCAATGTGGCCGGCTACGCCTGCCGGGGGAATTTCACCTTGGACGGCGTGCGCTACAACGAAGCCATTCCCGGCAACACGTTCTTCCCCCCGGGGCATTTGCTCCGGGCCGTCTCGGTCCCGGGCGATCCCGCCCTCCTCTCACCATTGGCCGCCGCTACCGCTGAACATGCGTCGGCCAAGGTGTTCCTCCTTCCGGGCATCCTGCTGGCCGTCCTGGCCCTCATGGTCGGAGCACTGCTCCTGCGCCGGCGCCGTACCCACGATCCACCACCCGGCTAAATCCGCCAGAGCGCCCCGACTATGAACTCGGAGGCGTGTAGCGCTTGTTCGACCGGGGCCGTGGACTGCGGGGCGGCGCACCACCGGACCGGCCGGAACCCGGACCGTTGCCGGAGGCCAATTTGACCTTCTGACTCAGCCGGTAGGAGCGGACGAGATACCAGGCGCCCACCATCACGAAGGGGATACCGAACCCCCAGTACTTGAGGTTGAAGACACCCAAGCCGAACAGAGCCACCACCATGCCCAGCAGGAGCCGCTTACGCAGCAGGGCGGTGACCAACATCAGCACCGACATGCCGGCCAGCGTGTAGAGCAGCGTGTAGAACTCCGACGTGCTCTGGTGGGTGTCAATGGCATTGTTGATCTGACTGCCCCCGACCAGAATGGCGATGGCGGCGGCGAGAGGCGCCGCGATCAGTCCGATGGCCCGCTCCTTGTCGTCGGCCCGGGCCATCTCCGCTTCCAGCTCCGCCAACGAGCGGGTGTCCACTTCCTTGGCCCGGCCCCCGTCGTCATCCGGCTTCACCATGGTGTAGCGGATGCGCTGGAACAGGGTCAGTTTGGGTGATCCATCGCCCTCAGGGTTCTCGGCATCGCTCGTGGCGGGCATCGGGGCAGGGTAGCGCGGCCCCCTGCCAACAGCGATTCAACGTAGCCGGGGAGTGAAAACTGCAACGGCGGGGAATAGGTTCAGGTGAGAAGAAAATGTGCAGGCAATTCGCTACGGTGGTGTCGGTACATTTTCTGAGATCGTTTACTGAACACCGCAAGGAGACCCGACGGTGAAACTCGTAGTTGCAGTGCTGAAGCCTTTCAAGCTGGATGATGTGAAGGAGATCCTCAAGAACATGGGGATTCAGGGCATGACCCTGACCGAGTCCCAGGGTTTCGGTCGCCAAAAGGGCCACACCGAGGTCTACCGAGGTGCCGAGTACGAAGTGGACTTCGTGCCGAAAATCCGCATTGAGATCCTGACCGAAGACGGCCAGACCGACGAAGTGGTCGAGGCCATCGTGTCCGCCGCCGCCACCGGGAAGATCGGTGACGGCAAGGTCTGGGTCGTCCCGGTTGAGACCGTCGTCCGGGTCCGTACCGGCGAGCGTGGAACGGACGCCATCTAATCCACCAGCACACTTGCATTGCCGCGGACTAGCGTCTCGGTTATGCCATCTGGTGGATATGACCTCGACCTTTCCAAAATCTGGTTGTTCTCGACCTCCTCGGCCAAGGACCTGCGGACCATTCGCAAAGCCTTGGAAGAAGTAGCCGTCCCCCCGGGGCGCGTGCTGTGCGAACAGGGCACCATCGGTCGCGAGTTCTTCCTCATCGTCAAGGGCGAGGCCTCGGTCAAGCGGAACAACCGCAAGGTGGCCATTCTCGGCCCGGGCCAGTACTTCGGTGAGCTTGCGCTGCTCGACCGCCGGCCCCGCTCCGCCACCATCATCTCCGAGACGGACATGCAGCTGCTGGTCCTCGGTCAGCGCCAGTTCAACGGTGTGCTCGACTCGGTACCGGCCCTGTCCCGGAAAATGCTGGCGGCCATGGCCACCCGTCTCCGTGAGGCCGACGAGAAGGCCAACATCTAGAAATCGGCATGCTCGACGCCCGCAAACTCACGGCGGAATTCCTCGGCACCGCCATTCTGGTCATCGTCGCCGTCGGCGTGGCGACGGAGACTTTCGGATTCAAGTACTTCGGTGGCAGCATCGCCGCCGGCGTGGTCACCACCGCCCTGGCTTTCGGCCTCACCCTGATCGGGCTGGTCTACGCCATCGGGCCGATTTCGGGTTGCCATGTCAATCCAGCGGTCACCCTCGGCTTCGTGGTGGCGGGCCGCATGAAGGTGTTCGAAGGCATCGGCTACATCATCTCCCAGGTCCTCGGCGGCATTGTCGGTGCCACGGTCCTTTTCACCATCTTCAGCCAGGTCCCCGGGTACAACCGCCTGAACCAGGGCCTGGGCACGGACGGCTACGACAAGTATTCACTGATCGGTCTACGCCAGCCGGGAGCGTTCCTGACCGAGGCGGTGCTGACCTTCATCTTCGTGTCGGTGGTCCTCTTCGCCACCCACAGGGCGGCCATTCAGGGCGCCGCCGGCGTGGCCATCGGCATGACCCTGGTGGTGGTCCACCTGATCGGCATCCCGCTCACCGGCACCTCGGTCAACCCGGCCCGCAGCATCGGCCCCGCCCTGTTCGTCGGCGGTCACGCCACCAGCCAACTCTGGCTGTTCATTGTGGCCCCGCTCGTCGGCGCCGTCGCCGCCGCCTGGATCCACCTGATGCTGGCCGACCGTTCGGCCGACGTCAGCGCCTAACGCAAAACCCTCAAGAAACCACCGGCTGCGCCCGCAATCCGTCCAGCGCCATGCCCAGCACCCGTTCGCGCTGACCCGGCTCAATGAACTCGACCATCGTGAGGCCGTAAATGAGGCGCAGCACGTCATCGAAACTGACCTCGGACCGGGCCATCCCTGCTTCTTGAGCCCGGCGCAACAGGTCCTCGCCGGCGCCGTGCACCGAAGCCCGGCCGCCCTGGAAGAATTCCGATTGGAAATTGACCGCTTCAGCCAAGGCCCGCTTGGTCGCGAGATAGTCGACGAACCGGTAGAGCCAGGTGGTGAGCGCCTCCCACGGGGGCAGGCTGGCCACCTCTTCCGCTGAGCGGCAGACCATCTCGACGTCGTCGGCGTAGACGCTCTCCAACAGGTCCTGGCGGGTGGGGAAGTGGCGGTACAGGGTGCCGATCCCCACGCCGGCCTGGCGGGCGATCTCCTCCAGCGAGGCATTGACCCCGCAGGTGGCGAAAGAAGTGCGGGCCGCGGTGATCAGCGACTCGTAATTGCGGCGGGCATCGGCCCGTTGGGGCCGTCTCGCCAAAACATCTGGAATCGAATCTGTGCTGGTCATAGCTGTATTTCCCATTTTAATCCCCCAACCCCTTGCAAACGGAGGCATACCTCCACTACTATCGGAGGCGTACCTCCACTTTACTCGGTACCCGCTGCAGTTGAAAGGCCCCCCACAATGACCACAACAACCCTCTCCCCTTCGACACCCACAAGTCCATCCAAAGTGAGCTCACCGACCATCGTCCTGGCCATCATTCTGACCGCCCAACTCATGGCCGTGGTCGACGCCTCCGTCGTCATCACCGCCCTACCCAGCATCCACCGCTCGCTGGGTTTCTCCGCCACCGGGCTGTCCTGGGTCCAGAACGCCTACATGCTCCCCTTCGGCGGACTCCTCCTCTTGGGAGCCCGAGCCGGTGACATCCTCGGGCGCCGCCGGACCTTCGTGGCCGGCCTGGCCCTCTTCACCTTCGCCTCCCTCATGGCCGGCCTGGCTCAGTCGGCCGAATGGCTGATCGCGGCGCGCGCTGTCCAGGGCCTGGCCGCCGCCGTAGCCGTGCCGTCCACCCTGACCCTCCTCATGGTGACCTTCCATGAAGGGGCGGCCCGCCTACGCGCCGTCAGTCTCTACGGGGCCATCAGTGGCGCCGCCGGCAGCGTGGGCATAGTGCTCGGTGGGATCCTCACCAGTGCCCTGTCCTGGCGCTGGGGCCTGTTCATCAACGTTCCGGTCGGCATTGTGGCCATTGCCCTCGCTCCGAGATACCTGCCCGAGACCGCCCGCGACACCAAGAGCTTCGACGTGGCCGGCGCCGTGGCGGGATCGCTCGGCATGTTCGCCATCGTCTTCGGCTTCATCCACGCCGCCACCGCCGGCTGGAGCAATGTGATCACCATCGGCGCCTTCGCGCTCGGTGTGGCCATGTTGGCCGGACTGGTCTCCATTGAGCTGCGGGCCCGCCATCCCATGATGCCCCTCCGCCTCTTCTCTGATCTTCAGCGCTCGGGTTCCCTGGTCGCCCGCCTGTTCCTCGTCGGCGCCATGTTCTCGACGTTTTTCTTCCTGACCCAGTACTTCCAGGGCGTCCTCGGTTTCAGCGCCATTGAGGCCGGGTTCGCCTTCCTCCCCATGACCGCGCTGGTCTTCGCCATGGCCCGCCTTGTCCCTTGGCTGACGCCCCGATTCGGTACCACCCGACTCCTCGTCGGCGGCCTGCTCTCCGGGCTCGTCGGCCTGACCTGGCTGAGCCGGATCTCCGCCGGCTCGCACTACTTCCCCGAAATCGCCCTGCCCCTCCTCTTCATGGGTGCCGGCATGGGGATCGCCTTCATCACCCTCACCACCCGGGCCATCACCGGCGTGCCCGATGATGACGCCGGCGCCGCCTCCGGGTTGGTGAACGTCTTCCACCAGGTGGGCGGGACGCTCGGCATCGCCGTGATGACCACCCTCTTCGTATCGGCCACCCGCACCGTGCACCACAGCTCGGCCAGTCACGTGCTGGCCCACGGCGTGTCGGTGGCGCTCACCGGTTCGGTGGCGTCGCTGCTCCTCGCCCTCGGCATCACGCTGGCCACGGTCACGCGCCAAGCCGCCACAACGGCTGCCGTGTCGATTGAGCACCAGGAGCTGGCCGACGCCATGGCGGCCTGAGCCATCGCCCGATGCTGGCCATTACGGTCGGATCCATGGAACTGACCGAAGCGCTCACATTCGTCAAAGCCCGGAAGAACGGGGTCCTGACCACCATCAGGGCCAACGGACGACCCCAGCTCTCCAACATCTTCTATGTGCCCGGCGACGATGGCGTGCTGCGCATATCGATTACCGACACCCGGGCCAAAACGGCCAACATGCGGCGTGATCCGCGGGTCTCGCTCTACGTCCCGGGCGACAACTTCTTCCAGTACGTCGTCCTTGAGGCCACGGCCGAACTGACCCCGGTGGCCGCCGACCCGCACGACGACACGGTCGATCAACTGGTCGCCTATTACAGAGCCGGCAACGGCGAGCACGAGAACTGGGACGACTACCGGTCGGCCATGGTGGCCGACCAACGCCTCATTCTGTCCCTACGCGCCGAGCGCGCCTACGGCATGGTGATGGCGTAGCTACTGCAGCGACTCCTCCACCAGTTGTGAGAGGTCCAGTACCCGTACGTCGTCTTCCTTGCCGTTGGCCCGGACGGCGTCGTCCAGCATGATCATGCAGTAGGGGCAGGCGGTGGAGACCACGTCGGCCCCGGTCCCGAGCGCCTCGTCCATGCGCTCCATGTTGACCCGCTTGCCGATGTTCTCCTCCAGCCACATGCGGGCCCCGCCGGCGCCACAGCAGAAGCCGCGTTCCTTGCACCGGCGCATCTCAATCTGCTCCACACCCGGCATGGCGCTCAACACGGTCCGCGGCTCTTCGATGATCCGGTTGTGCCGTCCCAGATAACACGGGTCGTGATACGTCACCTTGCCGTTGTAACCGCCGCCCGGGACCAACTTCCCTGACTTGACCAGATGCTCCAGCAGTTCGGCGTGATGAATCACTTCGTAGTTGCCGCCCAGTGAGGGGTACTCGTTCTTAATGGTGTTGAAGCAGTGCGGGCAGCTGGCGATGATCTTCTTCGCCCCGGCCGCATCCAAGGTGGCGATGTTCATCCGGGCCTGTTCCTGGTAGAGGTACTCGTTGCCCAGCCTGCGCACCGGGTCCCCCGTGCACGACTCCTTGGGTCCGAGAATTCCGAAGGTGACCCCGGCCCGGTGCAGCATGCGGGCCGTGGCCTGCACCCCCTTGCGGGCCCGCTCGTCCAGTGCACCGGCACAGCCGACCCAGTAGAGGTACTCAATGTCATCGGGAATGGTGCCGGTGATGACGGGGATCTCGAAGTCCAGCACCCCGATCCACTCGTCGCGCTTGGACTGGCCCAGGCCCCAGGGGTCGCCCTGGTTCTCCACGTTGCGCAACATCAATCCGGCCTCCGACGGGAACTCGGACTCCATCAGCACCTGGTAGCGGCGCATGTCGACGATGGCGTCGATGTGCTCAATGTCGACCGGGCACTCCTCCACACAGGCCCCGCAGGTGGTGCAGGCCCACAGCACGTCGGGGTCGATCACGTTGGGCACCAAGGCGGACATGTCGCCTTCGCCGCCCATCAACGGCGTGGCCGAGGCGAACATGTTGTCCCGCAGGGCCATGATCAGCAGCTTGGGTGACAGCGGCTTCTCGGTGTTCCAGGCCGGGCAGGCCGACTGGCAACGCCCACACTCGGTGCAGGTGGCGAAGTCGAGCATCTGCTTCCACGAAAAATGTCCGACTTCGCCCACACCGAACACGGTGTCCTCGTCCACGTTCTCCATGTCCATGTCTGGCGTCTTGCCGAGCGCGCCCAACGCCCGGGGCCGGCGGGAGAAGGCCACATTGATGGGAGCCATGAAGATGTGCAGGTGCTTCGAATAGGAGACGAACACGGAGAATCCGGAAATGACGGCGATGTTCATGATGAGGAACACGGTCACGAGCACCGAGTTGGTCCCACTCCCCAGCGGATGCAGCAGCTCAGCCACCGCATGTGACGCAAAGGCTCCCCAGCCATAGGGGAACTGGTTCGGATTGACCGTGTTCACCTGAGCGGCCCGGTAGAGGAGGAGGGTGATCATGACGCCGGCGATCATGATGAGGGTGATCCACGCCGCGTCCAGATGTGACCCGTAGAAGCGGGACTGCCGCTCCTTCTTACTGGGCGCGTTCTTGACCCGGATGATGGCGAACACTCCCAGGGCGATGAGCACGGCGACGGTGAAGAAGTCCTCGAGCGCCCCGATGAACTCCGAACGGCCGATCAACGGGATGTGGAAGGTCTTCTGAAAGAGATCCCCGTAGGCCTCCAGGATGGTGAGCAGCAGAATGGTGAAGCCCCACATGGTGAAGAAGTGGGCCAGACCCGGGACGGTCCATTGCAGGAGCTTGCGCTGGCCAGCCACCTCGGTGGCCTCGGCCTTCGCCTTGGGGATGATGCTCCCCCTCACCCGCTCGGGTGCCGGCTTCCCCGACCGGATCAGACGGGAAAGCCAATGGAACCGCCGCCCGGCGATGCCAAAGCCCACCACAGTCACGGCGAGGCCCAAAATGATCCTGATCAGCACGGACGCTCCTCGTTGCTCTCAGTTGTCGAACAGGTGAAGGTGGCGGAAATACGAGCGCCACCTGGGATTCTCATGCGGAGCAGAGGATAGTGGGGCGAACCCTCTCGGATGTAGTTGGGGCCGGAGCAGGATTGTTGATCGATTTGGGTGTCAGATCTCGCTGGCGAATCCATATCGCCATTTGAAATATCGATTCAGAACATGAGCAAGCGACTGGTCGATATTGACGACTCCGCCCTTGCCGCAGCGAGGGCGGAATTAGGCACCCGGACCGTCACGGACACCATCAATGAAGCACTGCGCCGAGTGGTCGTCGGTTCGCGTCATGATTCGGTGGCTCGGGCGCTGGATGCGCTCGCCGAAATCCCTATCTTTGACCGTGTTGAGGCGTGGCGCTGAGGGCTCACCGGCACTTATTTCGCCCTCGTGCAACAGCTCAAATCGACCCGATGTCGTGCAACACTCGTGCCACCTTCACCCTCAAAGTGGAGCGGACCGTCCATGACCTGCCACTCGGCAATCGCATTTTCCCAGCGTGTAGAGTTGCCGGGTTTTCGCGGGCGTAGTTCAGAGGCAGAACATCAGCTTCCCAAGCTGAGAACGCGAGTTCGATTCTCGTCGCCCGCTCCGAATAGTTTTTACTGAAGCCTGACCTGCAAGGCTGTCGCTGTGAACCACTTGCATGAGCTTGCAGTGAGAGAGGCGTTGTTCGCCCACCTTGATTCACTAGTGAAATCCTCCAGCAGCGGATATCTCTCGTGGGATCAGACGGCTCAATTCATGTTTGGCGGCGAAAACATCGCCATACGACAGACACGTGGCCGTGGGATCCACAAGCCTCGTCAATTGAGTGCAGCGTTGTCTATCACCACTGCATTCACCAGCTTCGGAAAGCAGCCGCCATATGACGACACATTCGGTGAGGATGGCTATCCACGCTACAAGTATGAAGGAATCGATCCCAATCTGGCGACGAATCGAGCCCTACGATCTGCAATGGAGTTGCAGTTACCCCTTGTCTATTTCATCGGCGTTCAACCGGGAATATACAAACCTGAGTACCCGGTATACATCGCAAGCGAAGACTCACTGAACCACGACTTTGTACTGTGCTTTACGCGGGGCGAGATCGGCCTCGATCTAAAAACGCTCACTGCCCCCGAGAAGGTCTACGCAGCGAGAATGACGAAACAGAGACTGCATCAACCAATTTTCCGTGAGCAGGTGCTTCACGCGTACTCCTCAAGCTGCGCCGTGTGCCACCTGAGGCATGCAGAGCTGCTTGATGCGGCCCACATAATCGGCGATGGCGAAGAGGGCGGCGACCCTGTGGTCTCCAATGGAATGGCTCTCTGCAAAATCCACCATGCAGCTTTCGATCGAAATTTCCTCGGAATCACGCCAACTCACATGGTGCAGATCAATCAAAGGCTGCTGGATGAAGTCGATGGGCCAATGCTGCTTCACGGACTCCAGCAAATGCACGGTACGACCATCTCCGTACCCCGACGAAATGAAGCCAAGCCTGATACACAACGATTGGAAAAGCGTTACGAAAAGTTTCTTCAAGCCTCTTAGCGGGCTGAATAGCAAGTCAGGCTGGCGTCACGGAGCACCGAGAGATGGTGGGTGGTGGACTTGGCCATGCCTCCGGCTGATCCGATGGCTATATGGAGACCCCGCCGATCCCGCTGATTGACTCACCTGGAATGACGCCACCCGGCGCACTGTAGGGAGGGCCGCCGCAGGGGTCGGTGACCATCCCACCGAGCTCCAAGAAGGCGGACTTCTGCTCCTGATCGCAGGGGGCCGCTCGCGGTGACTCATGGGGATCGACGCCGGTATCAGGGGGTGTATCGGTGTCGGGCGGCGGAGCAGTCCCCTCGGTCTGGCCGTTGACGACCCGCACCGGACCGCTGTCGAACACGACCAGGGCGGACCCGTTGTAGGGGAAGGTCGTGAGCGGGTCGAGACCCCAGAACGGCTCGGGGTCCGGTGATCGCCTGGGCGCCAACTCCGGGGAGACGATCGGGATTCCGGCCGAGCGGGCCTCTGTCTCTGTGGCGACGTTGGCCACCTGATGATCGCCGTAGGCCATGGTGAGGATCACCTGGTGGGAGGGCGTGTCGGGCAACGGATTGTCGGTGAGGTGCGTCACGAACCCGTCGGGGTCGGCCCGGTCCCAGAGCATCTGGATCAGATCAAGGCCGATGAGGCGGGTCGACGACTGTGGGTAGGCCGTGTTGTAGGCCGTGTCGAGTCCGTAGTTCCCGAACTCCGAGTAGTAGTCACTCGAGCGATAGATCAGCAGGTTGAAGTCCATTCCCGGCACGCCCAGCACTCCGTGACGGATGTCGGGTTCAAGGGCCATGAGGGTGGCCCCGTAGATACCGCCCATTGAGTTCCCGTCGTAGTAAAGGTGGCTGGGGTCGTAGAGCCGGTGCCCGTCGTTCTGGAAGTCGTTATTGGTGAACAAGCCCCCGGACGCCACCAGCGCTTGGCCGACGACCAACTGATTCAAGATGCCCTGTTGCACCCGGTCGAACAACGTCGGGAAGTTCGACAGGTCGAACAGCGAGACAACGAGGTTGGGGATGTCACCTTCGGCCATGCCGAGCCAGTCGGTGGCACAGAACACGATGTCGTGCGTCTCCGACATCGTCTCGACGTCAGACGCGTTCACCTCGAAGGGTGTGCCCAGGAGCCCGTGTCCGTACAGCGATATTCGGGCCGGAGTCTTGTAGGCCGCCCAGGGGATGTTGCACACGACGCGGGCCTGGTACGAGACGGGGTTCTGCATGGGCGCCGAGTAGGGGCTGGTCGGGTTGTGTTCGACGAAGACCCCCGTTCCGACGTCGGGCGTTCCTCGGATCAGGTTGAGTGCGGGATCGGCCTGGTTGGCTGCCTCCACCAGCGGCGCCAAGGAGCCACCCGGAGTGGTGATCGGCGTCGGCGTGAGGGTGCACGAGGGGAAGATGAAGCACGGCACTGTCACGTTCAGGACGACCTCACGGGCAATGTCCGGATCCTGCGCACGGGTCCGATTCTCCACACTGGCCACGCTGAACTGGGGTGCGTGCCCGCTGATCACCCCGCTGGCCAAGTCCGTGTCACCCAACTGGGCGAAGGCGGTGTTGCGCATGGAGAGCAGCGAGTCCGTCATGTCCTGTGAGCTGGCCACCGTGAAGTCCCAGGCCAGGTAAAGCGACTTGGAGTTGATGCCCGCGGCGGCCAACTCGTAGAGCAATTCCCGCATGTGCGCACGTCGCTGATCGGAGGCCGGTGCGGTGCCTTTGACGTACTGGGCGAAGCTTGCCGGCGCTGGAATGGGCGCTCCGGAAGCTGTCTGCAGGTTGCGCAGGCCCACGATGTAGCGGGTGTCGGGCAAGAAGTTGACCGAAGGGTGGATCATGAGGAGGGTGTCGTCGGGGCTCGAGTCAGTGACGTCGACTTCCACCCAGATCGGCCAACGCTTGCCAGTCGCCGCGTCATAGACGACCACACGTTGGTCCGGTTCGCTGTACGCGCTCATGTCCCCTTCGGAGACAACGTCGTTGCGGTCCAACGCCTGTTCGGTGTCGAGACCGGGGACGTGGAGGAGGATGGTGGAACCAGGGCTGAAGCCGTCGAGGTCGTTGTAGGGCGCGGGGTCGACTGGCAGCCCGACCTTGTCCGTCGGCATGGCGCCGGGTGGGATCGAAACTCGCAGGCCGGTGACATTGCTGGGGTCCGGTGCCGTCCACCAGTCATCGGGAAACGGGAGGAGGCAACTGCCCGGGCCGAAGTCGCAGTGATCCCCCGGGCTGGAAGGGTGACCAGCGGGCGTGGTGGCGGCGCCAGCAGCCAGATGACCGGAGGGAATTGGGTTGGGCAGCCCGGGAGGGGCAGGCGGTACAGCCGCGGTGGCCGTGCTTACGCAGACCAACGGAATCAGGAGGCACGAAACGAGTGCGCCGTTCAGAACCAGTCCGAAACGGCTGCGGCTCAATGAATTCAGCCTTGATAACCGATGTCCACCCATCCGGTCCCCTTCCGCCACATTTAGGTTTAGTCGCTTACCGCCCGGTGACGAAATTCCACAATCGGCTCACCGAAGCTCTACGGCGAGTTGTCCATCCCCTTAATCACAGCATCGAGCAATCCGGGGAACTTCTCGTCGAGCTCAGGCCGGCGGAGGGTGGCGAGTTTCTTCTGACCCTCGTGGCGGGTGCGGATCAGTCCGGCGTCGCGAAGTACCGAGAGGTGGTGGGTGGTGGTGGACTTGGCCATGCCGGTTCCGGCCTGCTCCCCCAGGGAAGAGCACGACATCTCGAGGCCGCCATTGAGTGCGGCCACCATGCGCAAGCGGGATGGGTCAGCCAGGGCGTGCATCACCGAGGGCAGGTCCAACTCGTCTGTCGGTACTTCGGGTCGTTCACGCACTGGTCACCTCTTCACACCCGTTTCGGGTGATTTTCTCTCATTCGGGGAATAACTGCTTCGAGCTAGTCGTTCGATAGTACTAACAACGTCGAACTATCTCGGCACATTCCCAACCCAGATAAAAGGTCCGAACCATGACACTCACCCAGTCCCGATCGGTGTCCGCGCAGAACGCAAGCTCAGAGTCCACGTCCACTGAGGCGTCGCCAGGTCCGGTCTATGACCCCCGCCGCTGGAAAGCCCTGCCCGTGGTCCTGTCCGCCACCTTCATGTCGCTCTTCGACATCTTTGTGGTGAATGTGGCCGCCCCCAGCATTCAGCACGACCTGCACGCCTCCTCCTCCACGCTGGAGCTGGTGGTGGCCGGGTACTCCTTCAGCTATGCCGCCGGGCTGGTCACGGGCGCTCGCCTGGGCGACCTGGTTGGGCGGCGGCGGATGTTCACCATCGGCCTGGGCATCTTCGTGGTGGCCTCGTTCCTGGCCGGCGTGTCACCGACCAGTTTCATCCTGATCGCCGCCCGGCTGGCCCAGGGCTTCGGGGCTGCCGCCATGATCCCCCAGGTGCTGTCGATGCTCTCTGCGAACTTCTCCCCCGAGGAGCGGCCGCGAGTCTTCTCGCTCTTCGGTGTGGCTGTCGGGTTGGGGACGATCGCCGGACAAATTCTGGGTGGCATCTTCCTCCGCCTGGACATCTTCGGCTGGGGCTGGCGTCCGATCTTCCTCGTCAACGTGCCGATCGGCATCGCCGCCATCGTCCTGGCCCGCCGGCTCCTTCCCGAGTCGCGGCACGACAAGGCCGACCGGCTCGACCCACTCGGTGTGTTGCTGCTCACCTCGGGCGTGGGTGCCATCACCGCCCCGCTGGTGCTCGGTCAATCTCAACACTGGCCACTGTGGACATGGTTGGCCTTCGTGGCCGGCTTCGTCCTGATCGCTTCCTTCATATTGTGGGAGCGTCACGTCGGTGAGCAGGGCGGCCACCCGTTGTTGCCATTGAGCTTGTTTGAGCATCGGGCCTTCAACAGCGGATTGCTGGTGAACTTCGGCTTCTTCGCCTTCTTCGGCAGCGTCCTGCTGACGATGACCCTCTTCCTGCAGGAGGGCCTCCACTTCTCGCCGATGCACGCCGGACTGACCTTCGCCCCGCTAGGTGTCGCCTTCGCTCTGTCCTCGCTCCGCGGCCGCAGCCTGCACTACCGCTACGGCACTCCCATCATCTCCATAGGTGCCGCCTCCGCCCTCGTGGGTGTGATCGGACTGGCGGTTGTGGTGAAGGTGTCGGGCCTCTCGGCCACCTCGCTCGAGCTCTCGCCTGCGCTGGCCATGATCGGGATCGGGAACGGTCTGGTCATCCCCCTCATTGTCCAGGGTGTCCTGGCCAGTGTCCCGTCGAACAGGACGGGGGCAGCGTCGGGCATCTTGACCACGACGCAGCAGTTCTCCATGTGCCTCGGCATCGCCGCCGTCGGCACCCTGTTCTTTGCCCGCGAAGCCAGCGCCGGCATCGTGTCGGCCCTCCAGTACGGTCTCTACGCCGACATTGCACTGGTGGCCTTCGCACTAGCCATGACGTTCTTGCTTCCCCGGGCAGTCACCAGCACCGCGACCCGAGCCAATGGCAAGGAAGCGATGGTCGACGAATTCGATCCCGCCATGTTTGAGGGAGCGTTGTAACCGGCACAACAAGCCACTGCGGTGCAAGGATTGTGGCGTATGGCCGTCACCCGTTCCAAGACGAAGACCTTCACCGATCACCATCCCTGGGTCGGACCCCTGGTGTTCATGTCGAGTGGCCTCTATTTCCTGGCCCAGATCGTCGTGGGTTGGGTCTGGCATCCGCCGTACAGCGTGATCAAAAACACCATCAGCGACTTGGGCAACACGGCGTGTGGCCGGTACGGCGGGCGCTACGTCTGCTCGCCGCGCCACGACCTCATGGACGCCGCGTTCATCTTCCTGGGCCTCGTCATGTCGGTGGGATCACTGCTCATCTACCAGGAGTTCACGGAGAAGGAGCAGCGTGAACGGGTAGCTGCTTTGATCGGGTTCATCTGCATGGCCATTGCCGGCGTCGGCGCCATCTTCGTCGGGGCGTTTCCGGAGAACACGGTCCATGTCATGCACATCATCGGAGCGGGTCTGGCCATCGGCGTGGGCAGCCTGGGGATTCTGGTACTCGGCTTCGCGCTGCCGCTCCCCGAAGGGCTGCGCAGCTTCATGCTCTTCTTCGCCACCTTGTCGCTCACCGCCATTGTCCTGTTCGCCAGCAGCCGCTACTTCGGCATCGGACCGGGCGGTATGGAGCGGATCGCCGCCTATCCCGAAACGGTCTGGTTGATCAGGTTCGGGATCTACATCTCCCGCAATCACCCCGGAACGGCCACCTCGGGTGCGGTGGTCAACTAAGCGACTCGGCATTTGGGTCGAGCGGAAGGCCGCGCCATGCGGCATGCTGACTGGGTGACCCTGAACCCGGCTGACGCGATTGAGATCATCAGACTCTGGCCCGAAGGCCCTCCGACCCACATCGAGGGCGTCCCCCCGGAGGAAGAGTTCGAGGTACCGGCCGGCATAGCGGCGGGCACGACGTTCGTGCGCAACATTTCCGATGCGACGCTGACGGTGTTCGGACCGCAGGGAGCGGGAAACGGGTTGGGCATCATTGTGGTCCCCGGGGGCGGATGGACCATCAACGCATGGACCCACGAAGGAATCGACGTGGCCCGCTGGCTCACGACGCTGGGATACACGGCTTTCGTGTTGAAGTATCGGTTGCGGGCAACTGACCCGGACCTCCAGGCCTTCGCGGCTGAGCAGGCCGCGGTCGACGCTGGTCTGGCTGCAGGACTGACGGCGCGAATGATGCCCCGGGCCATAGGCGATCTGGTCTCGGCCATTCCCGGTCTGGAGGCCACCTACCTCGAGGCGAGGGATGCGTGCGCCGACGATGGGCGGAGAGCGATCGAACTGGTACGTGAGCATGCTGAGCGGTTCGGCATCAACGCCGACAGTGTCGGCATGATCGGCTTCTCCGCTGGGGCGTTTCTCATCGTTGATGTCGCTCTCGATCCGCAGGCCGCGCAGGTGGCCTACATCGCTCCCATTTACGGCGGGGAGACCCGCGGCGCGGTGGTTCCGGCGGATGCCCCACCGCTGTTCACCGCGGCTGCCCAGGATGATCTCCTCATCAAGATTGTTGAAGGCGTGCACGCCGACTGGACGGCCGCCAACCGCTCGTCGGAGCTCCACACCTTTGCCCGGGGCGCCCACGGTTTCGGGATGGTCAAGCAGGGATTGCCGTCTGACCACTGGACGGAACTGTTCATCGCCTGGCTCGACGATTTGGGGTTGAAGGGCGTTTAGCGGATACGTATGAGAGGCGCTGGGAGCGTTTTCTAAAGAATCGCCCAGAAAGTCCGAGAAAGCCGGCTCCTTCGAAGGCACCGGAACCCGGTTGGGTCTAACTTCCCGACCATGCCGTCCTTCGAAGCCGTCACCGAGTTGTTTCGGAGCTACTGCGAGGCCGACCGGACGTACTGCGCCCAACTGGCCGTCTATGTGGGCGGCGAGCAGGTGGTGGACCTGGCCCAGGGCATGGAAGCCGACTCTTTGTTGCCGGTGTACTCATCGAGCAAGGGCGCGTCGGCCATCGTGATCTCGCTGCTGGTCCAACGGGGCCAGCTGAATCTCGATGCAACTGTTGCCTCGTACTGGCCGGAGTTCGCCCAAGCGGGCAAGGGGGCAGTGACCGTCCGCCAGCTTCTGTCGCACCAGGCCGGGCTGCTCGGGGTCGACGGCGGCTTCGGTTGGGATGAACTGATGGCTCACACACCGCTGGCCGAGCGGCTGGCAGCCCAGCGCCCGTTCTGGCAGTCGGGACAGGGCTTCATGTATCACGCCGTCACCATCGGCACGCTGGCCGACGAACTGGTCCGCCGCATTGACGGACGTACCATGAGCCAGGCCCTGCGGGAGGAGGTCACCGGACCACGACAGATTGACGTATGGATGGGAACTCCGGAGTCGGAGGACGGGCGCGTGATCGCCGCTCTGCCGCCGACCGGCGAGGAATTGACTGCATTCGTGAAGGAGTCTCCCAACGCGTTGAGTGGCGGTGACGCGTTGTCGGCCATGTCGTTGCCTGCCGGTGGCGCGCTGGAGATGCTCGGCACAGTGAACGATGTGGCGATGCGCCGGGTCGGACCCCCGGCCGCCGGTGTATTGGCCAGTGGGCGCGGCTTGGCCGCTCTCTATGCGTCGCTCCGCCACGAGGTGGGTGGACAGCCTCGATTGCTGACCGACGACACCATCGGCCAGATGTCGCAGATTCAGGTGTCCGGTCCCGAACTCGGCACCGGGCTGCCGGTGCGGTTCGGGGTGATGTTTCAGGTTCCCTGCCCTACCCGCTGGCCGTTCGGCAGCCCGCGTGCCTTTGGACATGACGGGGCCGGAGGCTCTTTGGCCTTCTGCGACCCGACGTTTGACCTCGGCTTCGGCTACACGGTGCAGCGGCTCCCCCTGCCCGGTGGCTTGGACCCACGTGCGGTCGAGCTGTCCCGCCGTATCCGGCATTGCCTGCGCTGAGTCGATCCCCCAGCCGGGAGATGGTGGCACCCGCAGGGTCCCTCTAATACGCTGACTATCACGATGAGTCCTGCCACTGAAGGGAAGATGTCGGCGCACTCGCTGTTCGTCAATGCCCCCGACCACCGCACCCTGCCTGCCGGGGAGTCGATCTATGTGGAAGGGGAGGCGGGCACGCACATGTACGGCGTCGTCTCGGGTGCCGTGGAGCTGCGGAAGGGCTCGGTAGTCGTAGCCAAACTCGGTCCGAACGATGTCTTCGGGGAGCGGGCCTTGATCGACCACCTGCCGCGCAATCTCACGGCGGTGACGACCGAAGAGACGACGTTGGCGGAAATCGATCAGAGTCTCTTCATCTTCTTGGTGCATGAGTCGCCGACCTTCGCCCTCGGGATTATGGGGGCCCTGGCCGACCGTCTGCGCCAGTACGACGACACCATTACATCGTCGTGACCTGCTCGTCATAGAGGACGAAGCCCCGCGCCTTGTAATTGGGGACGGCAGCCGGTGCGTCACGGCTGCAGGTGTGGACCCAGACCCGGTGGGTCTCCATCGCCCAGGCTGTTTCGATCGCCGCGTTGAGGAGATGGCCGCCGTAGCCGCGGCCGAGGAATTGGGGCAGGAGTCCGAAGTAGAGGATCTCCACGCCGGAGTCTTTGGTTTGGTGGAGCTCGAAGTAACCAACCGGCGTGCCTTCGGTGTAACCGACCCAGAACGTCATGTCGGGGTCCTCGGCCACCGACTGCCACTGGTCGTCTTTCCATTCGGCGCGGTCGAGCCAGGGCCACGGCTCACCGACTGTGCACCACAAGTACTTGATGAAGCTGGGCAGGGGCAGCGTCATCTGACGGACCTGGAGATCATTCGTTTGTTTGGCCGGCGTGAATTGCCCGGGGTCGAGCATCTCGAAAAACCAGGTGGTTTCCCATCCGACGCGGAGAGGGTCCATGTGAATCGTGTCAGACGACCCGGGGTGAGCCCATCAGCCACTCCAGGTCGGCCACCGTGCGCGAGAGGTCGGAGGCCAACGGCCCACCCAGGCGCCGGCGGAAGACGTCGGCCAGCGAGCGGTAGTACCAGATCTGGTCGTTGGCCGGGGCGCTGAACCGGTTCCACAACTCCTCGCCGTGAGCTCGATAGTCGCGCACCATGGCCCGGACGTTGTGCAGCTTGTCGGCGGCCGACACCCGCAGCACCGACACCGGTGCGTGTTCCAGATGGACCAGGTAGTCCTCCTTGCGGGCGCGCCACGGTGGCTTGGGAGTCTGATCGGTGTCGCTGAGGGCGTCGACCAGGTCGGCCACAGTGTCACCGAACTGCAGGCGGATGAGAGCGAGGGTGGGGGCACCGCCCTGGTCCTCCACCGCATCGTGCAGGAGTGCGGCAATTGCTTCGTCCTCGGTGCCGCGGTTTTCCAACACCAGGGCCGACACGGCCATCAGGTGAGAGATGTACGGGGTATCGCTGCTTTTGCGCATCTGCGTACGGTGCAGATCCGAGGCGAGCTTGAGCGCCGCGTCGAATCGCTCGGTCAACTCCACAACAGTCTCCTTTGGGCCATATTGTGGTCCGTTGCCGCTCAGCAGGGCGAATTGCCGGGTTTCCGTTGCGCCGTAGGTGAAATCCGGGTGAAACGTTCCCCCAGCGGGTAAACAGGAGGGGGATGAGAATGGTGCGAGGCGGCTCCAAGGGTCAATTGCGGCCCAGAATCGGTCTGGTTCTCGGTGCCGGCGGTGTCGTCGGCCAGGCGTACCAGGCCGGTGTGTTGGCCGCGCTGCAACGTGAGGCGAATTGGGATGCCCGCGACGCCGACATCATTGTCGGCACATCCGCCGGGTCGGTCACCGGCGCCGCGCTCCGTGTCGGCATTCCCGCCCGCGACCTGGCTGCGTCCACGTACGGCCGGCCGACATCGCGCAAGGGCGGCGCGCTGCTGCAACGGATCCTGCCCGCCGACGCGGGACCGTTGCCCACTCCTTCACTTGCTTCGCTGTTCCGCCCGTGGAACCTGCCGTCGCCGGCACTGATCAGCCGGGTGGCGCAGCGGCCCCTGGCCTTCCGGCCTGACGTGGCGGCCGCCACCCTCATCCCGCGCGGCCGGGTGGACATTTCCGAACGGGCCCAGGCGCTGGACGAGTTCATGGGCGACACCTGGCCCGAAGGGTTGCGTATCTGCGCCGTGCGCCGATCGGACGGGGCCCGCGTCGTCTTCGGTCGGGAGGGATCGCCGCCGGCCAAGGTGGCCTCGGCCGTGCTGGCCTCCTGCGCCATACCCGGCTATTTCACACCGATCACCATTGACGGCAAGGAGTACGTCGACGGGGGCGTCTACTCCATCACCAACGCCGACGTCCTGAAGACAGAGGGGCTCGACACTGTGGTCATCGTCTCCTCCATGTCGGCCTCCCACGGCAACGCCTACGGGGCTGACGGCCTCATCCGGCGATCGGTGCACCGGAGAATGGAGCGCGAGATCATCCGCCTGGAAGAGCACGGGATCGCGGTGATCCGCCTGGAGCCCGGAGCGGAATCACGCCGCGTGATGGGCCTGCGCGCCATGGCGGAGGACCGGGGACCGCGGGTGATCGAAGCTGCCTACGAAGAGACGCGCAAGAGGATCCTCTCCACCCCCTTCCTAGCCAACCTGAACGAACCGATCCGGGTGGCCGCCGCCGTTTGAGCGCCGTGGCGGGTGGGCCATAGGTCCAGGAGATATACCCGTTCGTTGGGTGTACCGTTCGGGGTTCCGCCGCCGCATCTCGAAGGAAGAGCCCCGTGACCACTGACCGGCTGAGCCCGCTGGACGCCTCATTTCTGCACATTGAGGACGATGTCAGTCACATGCACATCGCCTCGGTGGCCATTTTCGAAGGACCCCAACCGCCCTTTGCCGACCTGGTGTCCATGGTGGACGCCAAACTGGGACTGGTCCCGCGCTACCGCCAGGTGGTCAAGTTCGTTCCCCTGGACTTGGGACGGCCGGTATGGGTGGACGACCCGCACTTCAACATCGAGTACCACCTCCGCCACACGGCGTTGCCGACCCCCGGGGGCGAGTCCGAGCTGCGCAAGTTGGTGGGACGTGTCATGTCGCAGCAGTTGGACCGCTCGAAGTCGCTCTGGGAGATCTGGGTCGTCGAGGGTCTGGAGGACGGCCGCTGGGCCATGCTGTCCAAGACCCATCACGCCATGGTGGACGGGGTGGCCGGGACGGACCTGCTGGCCGTGATTATGGACCTCACGCCCGACGCCGAACGGCCGGAGGTGACCGAGGCGTGGAAGGCGCGGCCCAGCCCGACGGGGGCGGAGCTGGCGCGTGACGCGGTCATCAACATGGTGCGCAGCCCCTACGAGCAGCTGCGGGCGGCCCGCGCCTCCACCCGGGCCCTACGCAACGGGCTCAGCTACGCCCGCGAAGTGGGGAGTGGCGTGGTGGCCATGGGTGGCATCGTCCGGGCCACCCCGCTCAGCAGCCTCAATGGACCGATTGGTCCGCACCGGCGCTACGGCTGGGCCTCCACATCGGTCGAGGACATCAAGAAGGTGCGGCGCGGCATTGGGGGCACGTTCAACGACGTGGTGCTGGCCTCCATCACCAACGGCTTCCGCGAGTTGCTCCTGTCACGGGGCGAGGACGTGGACCGGGTGGTCCGCACGCTGGTGCCGGTCTCGGTGCGGCCGCGCAATGACAGCGGTCTGGCCGTCGGTGACGGCACCATGGAGAACAAGGTGTCGGCCATGTTCGCCGAGTTGCCTATCGACATTGAAGATCCCGTGGCACGGCTGCATACGATTTCCGAGCAGATGGATGGACTCAAGGACTCCAAGCAGGCGTTGGCGGGTGAGGCACTGACGTCCATGTCGGGCTTCGCCCCGCCCATGCTGCTGGCCATGGGCATGCGCCTGGCCACCCGGGCGGCCCAGCGCAACGTCAACACGGTGACGACCAATGTGCCCGGACCCCAGTTCCCGTTGTACGCGGCGGGCCGGCGCATGATCCGGGCCTTCCCCTACGTGCCGCTGGGCGGCCAGATCCGCATCGGCATCGCCATCTTCTCCTACGACGGCGAAGTCAACTTCGGGATCACGGGCGACTACGACACCACGCCCGATCTCGATGTGCTGTCGGGGGCCATTGAGGACGGGATGACGCAGATGCTCAAGCTCTGCGCGTAGTTCTCACGCAGCGACGGTGATGGGGATTGCTGCCGTGGCGTCCTGCACGGGGCTGGACTTGTCCGTGGCCTCGAACGTCACGTTGAAGGTTCCCGTTTGGATGGGCGTGCCGGAGATGACGCCCGCCGTCGAGAGCGAGAAACCTTTGGGGAGTTTCCCCGAGGCGACCGACCACTTGTAGGGCGCCGTCCCGCCGGTTGCGGCCAACGTGGCGGAGTACGCCTTGGCCAGGGTGGCACCGGGGAGTGACGTCGTGGTGACGGTCACCGGGTTCGGCGCAATGGGCAGGAGCACATCTTCTCCGGGACCGGTGGTTCCCACGGCAATGCAGGCTGTGGCACTCGGACAGGCCACGCCCTGCAGAATGTCCAAGGACTGCGATCCGATTGCGGTGATGGGTGTACCGATGGCCCCTGAGTCGGCGTCGGTGATGGGGACTACGATGCCGGCGCCGCTGTCCGAGGGGGTCTCTCCCACGGCCACGCAGGTGTCCGATGTCTCGCAGGCCACTCCGAAGAGCTCGCCGGCCCCGGGTACCGCGGTGGAGGAAACTTCGGCGCCGGTGGAGGCGTTGAACACCAGCACATCCGCGCCGGCTGCACTCAGACAGGTCGTGACGGTGGGACACGTCAATCCCCATGGTTCGCCACTGCTGGTGAGCGTGTTCAAAGCGAACGTGGGTGTGGCGGTCGAGGCACCGGTGATGAGTACGTCGGTGGGGTATGGGGCGGCGTCGCCGTAGCCACCGGCCAGACACGTACTCGAAGTCATGCAGGTGATGGAACTCAAGACCGTCATACCGGGAACCGTGGTGACGGTCCCGATGGCACTGGTGGAGGGATCGGTGATCGGCACGACGATGCCCTCGGAGTCAGGCGATCCAAAATCCGAGGTGCCCACGGCCACACAGTTCGTCGAATTCGGACAAGCAACTCCGCGGAGGATATCCCCGTAAACGGGAATGTCGACCTGGGTGCCCGCGGCACCGGTCATAGCGTTGAACTCCCTCACGTAGGCGCCGAATCCTTCGCTGGTGACATATTCTCCGACGCCCACGCACACGGTCGTCGTCGGGCAGGCCACACCGAACTCGCCGTCCTCCGAGTTGGCGTTGCCATCCTTGTACGTTCGGGTCGCCCCGGTAGACGGATTCTTGATCGGCACCACATTCGTGCCGACCGCCAGGCATGACGTGGCCGAGGTGCACGCCACCGAGGAGAGGCCGGACGTTTTCGCCAGCACCTTCTGTGGTCCGACCTTGGTGGCGGCCCCGGCATTCGGCACGGCGACCACGACAAGAAGTAGGGAGGCCGTCAGCGCTGAGGCGGCCAGTGTTCCGATGGTGCGCAGGCCATGGCGGGGGTTGCAGTGCATGCACGGGAGCATAAGCATCCGGGCCGGTCTACACAAGCGTTGCAATTGGTGGTTGGCTGGGCTAAGTGCACCCGTCGTGGGTGATGTCGAGGTCGGCGAACTTCTTGCCGTCCGGCAGATTGAACTGGTAGCCCGAGCAGAAGTAGAAGGACAGGTTGTCGTCGCGGTCGAAGGTGTAGTGCTCCCAGTGCCCTGACTGGTCGGGTCCGATGTAGCGGATCGTCGGTGACAGCAAGGCGTAGTTGGCCGAGGTCTCGTGCTTGAGGTACTTGTCCAGCCAGGCCTGCACGTAGTAGCTGGCGATGTCCTGGCCGTAGAGGGAGGCCGGGAGGATCGGGGGCGAGTCCGAGAAGATCAGATGGGTGGAGGCCCGGGGGACCATGACCATGGAGTCGATGTGGGCCCGGCGCCAGATGTTGAAGCCGGTGTCCTCCTCCCGGTTCGGATCGGGGGCCTGGTCGAGTTGGGGCGCACCGATGGTGCCGCCGGGAGCGGCCGGACAGGGCTCGAACGAGGAGCAGCTGGCTTCCCAATAGGGCTGCGGCTCGAAGCCGTACTCCGCCTGTAACGCCAGTGCGGGCACCTTGGGGACCACCGGTCCGGGCAGGGGCCCGAGTCCGGCGAACTCGGCAGTCAGGGCCTCGTCGTCGTTGATGGCGTCCGGGGTGGCCGTGAGCTTGTCCAGCGCCACCACCGTTTCGATGCGGTGGTCCACGCCTTGGAGGTAGCTGGCGATGACCGCGCCGGTGGAGTGCCCGATGAGCGCCAGGCGGGTGGTGCGCCCCGGGGTGACGGTGTGCAGGTCGGGACTGTGATCGAACAGGTCCCACAACGGGTTGTACGGATTGACGGCCAGCGAGCCGGCACCGACGTTGGGGTAGGGCGCGGACGGCGTGGAAAGGAAGAACGAGATGGCCTTCTCGGTGGAGTCGATGAAGTTCTGGTT
>Ga0302324_100002040_pt1 | contig 47680 bp, 43 predicted proteins | sample Palsa_T0_1_FD_201949 | JGI IMG/M metagenome (GOLD analysis project Ga0302324, IMG submission 201949) | Peat permafrost microbial communities from Stordalen Mire near Abisko, Sweden - Palsa_T0_1 | ecosystem: Environmental > Terrestrial > Soil > Palsa > Peat permafrost | place: Sweden: Abisko...
GGGCGCGTAGCTCAATTGGCAGAGCAACTGACTCTTAATCAGTAGGTTGTAGGTTCGATTCCTACCGCGCTCACCACTCTCATCCTTCTATCATCTGCGAATTAGCCCGTGGTTGTTGACGTTTCGTGACCACTGGAATACTGTTCGAATACAGTCCGTTTCAGCCGCTGCGGATACACGGCAAGGGGCGCGGACATGAACGCCCACATCACCCAGAGGTCAGTGGAGGCGGCCAAGCCGTCCGCGAGCGGCTACCGCGTTCTCTTCGACGACAAGATCGCCGGCTTCGGCATCCGCATGGCGGCTGCCGGCGCGAAGTCATTCGTTCTCAACTACCGCGTCGGCGGCGAGAAGCGCCGCCACACCGTAGGGACGTGGCCGGAATGGACGGCGGATGCGGCGCGCGACGAAGTCACTTATGAGCTGCTCCCCGCCATTCACAAAGGCGCCGATCCGGTGCGCGACAAGAAGGCCCTGCGGGAGGAGCCTACGCTGGCCGACCTCTCGGATGAGTACATCCAGCAGCACGCCATGATGAAGAAGCGCGAGAAGAGCGTGTACGAGGACAGGCGGATGCTCGACAAGATCATCCTGCCGAAGCTGGGCACGCAGCGCGTCTCGACTGTCAGCAAGCGCCTCGTCCAGTCGCTCCACAACTCGCTGCGAAAGACTCCGTATCAAGCGAACCGCTATTGCTCACCGCTTCACGTATTACGCCCTATTTTTGTCGATTTGCCCGTGATCCAGGTACAAGCGTTAACCCTAAACCTTCACTGCATTCTGTGGCAGCGCAGAAACCAGGAGGAAGACTCCCACGGCAAGGAACCAGTATGCCGTGCTGACTGCGGTCGCATTCCAGTACGGGCTAACGAACGGGCGACATGGCAGCGTAGTTCGGCCAGTCAACAGACTAGAGATGATCCTTAAATTTGGTGAGATGCCAGATCCCCATAGTATTTTTTGATTATGGCTTAACCTAACCCTTCAGCTTAGCGTGACTAGCTATGGGAATGTTCGGCTACGCGACGGGGACTCTCCAGCGACTGCCGACGTTTCTCAGGTCGCCGGTTCGCACCGGGATGACCCAGATCTCGACCGCGCAGCTTGAGGCTGTTTTGAATCAGGTCGAGAATGTAACTCGAAAAGCACGCGACTTGGTCGCCGGCCGAAGCCTGGCCCACCTTACAACGAGCCTCGAATCTACGTCGTGGTCGGTGGCGCATTGTCTGGATCACCTCGCGCTGACGACGACTGCAGTTCTTCCCGCAATCTCAGCGGCTATCGTATGCGCTCCACGCCTCACTACAAATCGGACGCTGAGGACCGGCGCTCTCACACGGCTATTCCTCCGGAATTTGGAGCCTCCCTACCGCTTGCGTTTGAGTGTCCACTCCTCCCTTGTTCCTCGTCAGCATGACTTCTTCGGGTGGAGTGCTTTTGAACAGTCACAAGCCCACCTTACAAGGACGATCCGGGCCGCCGTTGGCCTTGCCATTGATCAAGTGATAGTAGAACCCCCGGTGTATGCCCGGTTTCGCTACAACGTGTACGGCGCGCTTCGCATGCTTGCGGCGCACGAGCGGCGTCATCTCTGGCAGATCGAACGAATACTCAAGACGCTGGATCGCGCACCGATCCGCGCTTCCTAATTCAAGAGAGTCCGCGCGGAAATGCCTGACCAAGCACCATCAACTTCTTGCGATGTGACCGTAATTGGCGGCGGTCTGGCGGGAAAGGCGGCTTCCCTCCACCTGGCCAGGGCCGGCCTCAAGGTCGTCTGCCTTGAGCCGCGTCAAAGTGTTCGTGCGCCCGTGGGTGAATCCCTGGACTGGTCAGCTCTCGATCTCTTCAACAGGCTCGGAATTTCTCCCGAGAGTTTATTAGCATCCCGCATTGCGACTTGGAAGCGGCATGTCACGCTGAAAATGCGCGATGGCTGCGAAGCGCACTATGTGCCTTCGGCCTGGCTCGGCGGCCCTCCTTTTCATGTCAATCTCGCGACCCTGCATGTGGAGCGAACGCAACTGGACAACGAAATCCTGAAGATGGCGCGGGATCAGGGGGTCATCTTTGTGCGTGACCGGGTTGTGGATCTCGAAACTGCCGGCGGAAAGATTCGCTCGGCGCAAACTGAAAGCGGTGCACGTTTCTCGTCGGAGTGGTTTATTGACGCGTCCGGGATTGCAGCCTCGCTGGCGGCGCGAAAGTTCAACCTGTCCTGCCTTCAGTATGGTCCCACGAAGGTGGCAATCTGGAAGTATTTCAAAGTTCAGGAACAGGTGGAAGGAACGACGCTCTATATCGATCCGATGCCCTCGGAATATCTCGAATGGATTTGGGAGATTCCGGTGAGCCCCGACACAATCAGCGTAGGGTATGTCGCGCCTAGCGCGGCCGTCAAAGCCAAGCGTGACCGCCGAAAATCCGTAGAAGATGTATTTCGGCAGCAACTCATGAAGTTCTACCGCTTCCACCCACTTCTTGAACAAGCGGTTCCCGGCGCAGTTCACGTGACATCATTCCAGTGCCGCGTTTACACGGAGTCTGCAGGTCCGAACTGGCTGATCGCAGGCGAGGCTACATCCCTCGTAGATCCCATGACTTCCAACGGAGTCACCGCGGCTCTTAGGCATGCGGCTGAGGCTGCGGCTCTTGTCCTGAAATTCCGAGCGCGAGGAGCACTACCCTGGCATGCAAGGAAGGCCTACGGCAGCCGGATTGTGCAGACGGCGAACTTCCTTAACGAGGGCATCGAAAAAATAATCTACGAGCCCTTGGTGAGAAATTACATCGGGCTGGCGACAGCGGGGACGGTTTATACAAGTCCCGCATGGAGCATGAACGTAGTCTATGCGCGTCTAAGCCCGGACGGATTGTTGTCCACGTTCTTGTTGGGTGCAATGCTGGGGCTCTTTCGGATTGGCGCATCGATTCTTTATTGGTGGTGCAGCGTGCTGAAGCCCGATGTCGCAAAGGTCGCAAAAAAGGATTCCAGAGTGGAGTGAAGAGTGACGTGAAAATAAGGATGAGCAGAGTCCTACGGGATCGCACCGCAGGGGTCTTTTTCACGGGTGATCCGCTTATTGCACCAATAGCGTTGCAGACGTCTTTCCGGTAGAGGGAAAGAGTGAACTTTTGGCCTCACCCTCAAAGTACAAAAAAGTACAAATACAATGCGCGGCGCCGAAATGACGTCCGACCTCGCTGAATTCGATTTCGGCTATTACGGCTGGCGCGTAGTGTTAGCGGCGTGTCTCGGAGTGATGGCGGGATTCGGCTCGCTATTCGTCTATACGTTCTCCGTTTTTGTGAAGCCGCTGGCTGCGGAATTCGGCTGGAGCCGTGAAGCCATCTCAAGCGGCTTCGCCATCGCCGCCGTCACGCTGGGCCTGTGCTCACCGCTGCTGGGCCAGTGCATCGATCGCTTTGGCCCTCGCCGCATCATCCTTACTTGCATGACAGTGTATGGGATCGCCATTGCCTCGTTGTCGCTGTTGCGCTCTGGATTGTGGCAGTTTTACGTGACTTGTTTCGTGCTGGGGGTCGTTGGGAACGGGGCAGCTCATCTGGCCTTCTCGCGATCGATTTCCACCTGGTTTCATCGGCGTTTGGGGATGGCTCTGGCCTTTGTGATGGTGGGAGCGGGCTTGGGCGCCATGATCTTGCCCGTCGTCGCCCAATCCATCATCAGCGGGCATGGCTGGCGTGCAGCGTACGCGTCACTCGGCGGTCTTGCGTTGTTACTCGGGTTGCCCGTCAGTTGGCGCTACATCCGCGAGCGCGGGGTAACCGGGCTTAAGTCCGCTGCGGTTGCCCATTCTGGAATGACATGGCAGCAAGGCCTGCGCTCTTCTGCCTTCTGGATTGTCACCGCCATCCTTTTTGTGAGTTCGATCAGCATGAACGGAGCGATCACTCACCTTTCCGCATTGCTGACCGATCGAGGTCTCACGGCCGGAAATGCCGCGCTCTGCGCTTCTATCCTGGGCGGATCAAGCCTGCTTGGCAGGATTGTGGTGGGATGGCTGCTGGACCGATTTTTCGGGCCGCGTGTCGCGCTTGTAATAAACCTCATTACAGCGCTGGGCATTTTTCTTCTCGCTCGTGCGACTAGTTTTCCTGCAGGCTGCCTTGCTGCTGCGCTCATTGGCGTCGGCGCAGGAGGCGAAGCCGCCATTACGCCGTACCTCCTGATGCGTTATTTTGGGCTGCGTGCTTTTTCCACTCTTTACGGTCTCACCTGGACGTTCTATGCCGCTGCGGGAGCCATCGGACCGCTGATACTGGGGCGTGCATTTGATGCGACTGGTTCCTATTCCTCTTTGCTGATTCTTCTCGCAGCAGCGCTAGGAGTGGCAGCCGCGACGAACCTTCTGCTTCCGCACTACTCAGATTCGTTCGCTGAGGTTCACTGACGCAAGAACAAGCCTGAGATCAGTCGTCGTTGGCGACAACTTCGGTTGGACAATGCCGTAGAACTTTAAGGTGTCAATTTCCCCGTTGTGAGGTAGTCCTGCGAAGGCACGCCGAATGCGTCTCCGACGCGATTGAAGAAAGCGAACAAGGCCGTAATGTATACGGCTTCGGAAATCTCTCCTTCTTTCCATCCTGCAACGCGCAGCTTTTCAACGTTGTCGGGGGTTGATCGGTAAGCAGCGTGGGTAATCAATTCCACATAGTCCAGCAGGGCGCGCTCCGCGGGCGTAAGGCCCGCTTCGTCAAGCTTGCCTTCGACGATTGCTTTTACACATTGATCGGAAGCTCCCTGGACCCGCAGGAAGTAGGCGTGGCTGTCCAGTCAATACGGACACCGGTTCAGATAAGAAACGTAGCTGGCGATCATCTCTTTGTGGCGGCGCGAAAGATGCCCTTCCGAGAAATGGATCGTGTTTCCTAATTCGATGACGCGGCGCAGGAAGTCAGGCCGCGCTCCGAAGCACTTGATGATGCCGGGAACTTGCAGTCTCCCCGACCCGGCCCGCCAAAAGTCGTAAGCCGCAGCCGTTTCGCCGGTGGCTTCAGCATCTTCAATGATCCTGATTTTGGTGGCCGGCTTAGCGGCTGGAGTGCCGTCTGCGCCCGACGAGTCCTTCGCATCGTTGTCTGCATTCATATCATTCGTATCGACGGATTCTCCTCACCCAGAAGCCCAATCTTCTGCCGCCGCCGACTGAGACGACCCTGATGAAGACAAATAGGAGTGGCGACAAGTTAGCCGGGGGAAGAGTGGCGACGCAATAATGCGAAACCACTACGGCAGCTTTCTTTTTTGAACCGCGATTCGAAGCCAATACTGCTTTCAGATTATTGACCCGATTGCAAAGCGTCCCTATAGTCGCCGCACTTCAATCTGTGGGCGAGTTCTCGCGCGCGTTCTCCAAAACGTTCGACGAGAAATTATTTCGCGAAATCAATCGCGATTCGTGAGGACAAATGGGGAGAAGCATGCCTGGCTCGAAAACGCTGACGTTCCTGATGACCCTGCTTACAGGTTTGAATGTTACCGGACAGCAAATCACCGGAAGCATTCGCGGAACCGTTTTGGATCCGAGCGGGGCAATCGTCCAAGCCGCCACAGTTACCGCAAAGCAAATCGAAACCGGCTTGACACGGGTTGCGGTCTCGGACCGTCAGGGAGAGTACGTGCTGGTCGAACTTCCGATCGGGCATTACCAGTTAGAGGTTCGGGCCAAAGGTTTCCAGAAGTACTTGCAGCAGGGAATCTCTCTGGATGTCAATGAAACCGCGACGGTCAGCATTCACCTCAAGCTCGGGTCGGAAACGCAGCAGGTCGAAGTGAGCGCGGACGCAGCGCTGGTGCAGAGCACAGTCAGCAGTCTCGGGGAAACCGTCTTGCAGCGCGAGATTCTTGACCTACCTCTGGGCGGGCGCAACTTTTCTCAACTCGGACTGCTTCAGCCCGGCGTGGTGCCGTTGACTCCCGGTTTGCTCGAGGCTGGAGGCCCAGCACGACAGAACCAGGCCTATGCCGTCGACGGCCAGCGGCCTGAATCGAACAATTTTATGATTGACGGCGCCGACAATGAGAGCTCTGTGGATGGTGGATTTGTGCTCAAGCCGCCGATCGACGCGATTGCCGAATTCAAGATTCTTAGCCATAACGCGAATGCGGAGTTCGGGCGCAACACGGGATCCACGACCAATATCGTTACGCGGTCAGGCTCCAATTCATTTCACGGCGCCGCCTGGGAGTTCCTGCGCAACGACGCAATGGATTCGTCCGACTACTTCACGCAAAGCGTTCAACCCTTGAAGCAGAACCAGTTTGGCACGACCTTCGGCGGCCCGATCATAAAGGACAAGACTTTTTTCTTTGGCTATTACGAAGGCTTCCGCAACCGGCAGGGTGAGACGGTGGCGGCGACCGTGCCTTCTGCGGCGGAACGGGAAGGCACGTTTCCACAGCCGCTTTTTAGTTTTTTTACCGGTCAGCCGGTTCTGGTTCCGAACGGCCAGTTGCCTTCGATTGATCCCGTTGCGCAAAATATCCTGCCATTTTTTCCTCTCCCGAACGTTGGAACAAATGGATTCATCGCCACGCAGACTCTAATCGAGAACAACGACCAATTCGGCTTGCGCATGGATCACTATCTTTCCCGCGCCGACACTCTGAATTTCCGCTACATGTATAGCAGTGGTCCGACGACGGATCCCCTTTCGCCCGTGGGAGCCAATGTTCCCGGTTTCCCGGTGGGGGAGTATGACCGCGCCCAGAACTTTGTAACGCAAGAGACGCACATCTTTTCTCCGACCACCATCGGGGTCGCGCGCTTTTCCTTGCTGCGCAATACTTTTCTGCTTGACGAGCACCTGAATCACGAGTCGCCATCGGATCTGGGCTTTCAGTACGCTCCGACGTTGCCTTCAGCCGCCGGACCGCCGTTTATCCAGGTCGGGGGATACGCCTCGGTGGGCGACCCCATCACGGGACCGCGTAATACGTTTCAGAATACCTTTGACCTCTCCGGCTCTCTGAGCTGGATCCACGGCCGCCACGAGCTGAAATTCGGCGGAGGCTACCGGCGCGATCAGATCAATGCCTTGCAGGGCATCGCCAGCAATGGCTTCTTTGTGTTCGCCAACTTTCCCTACAGCGACGGATTTGCCAGCTTCCTTTCAGGCAATCCAGTGGTCTTTCTGCAAGGTGGAGGTAACTTCGCCCGTGAAATCCGCGACCGAGCGCTGGACGCTTACGGCCAGGATACCTACAAGGTCAATTCTCGCCTGACGTTGAACCTGGGACTTCGTTACGAGCTGCCATTCCCTTCCACCGAAAGGCACAACGAAGTCAATCTCTTTGTTCCCGGAGCGCAGTCACAAGTAATTCCTACGGCTCCAGCAGGACTTCTTTATCCGGGCGATCCGGGCGTGCCCGCGGGCTTGATTCCAACGCAGAAAACGGCTTTTGCTCCGCGCTTCGGCGCTGCCTGGGACCCGCGTGGAGACTCCAAAACGGTGGTCAGTGCTGCCTACGGAATTTTCTACGAGCCGTACTACACCGGCGAGGGCGGTCCGCTGCAGGATCCGGTCAGCTCGCCTCCTTACCTGAAGACTCAGGAAATACAGTTTCCCGTGAACTCATTCGCCAATCCGTTTTATACCCCGAATCCTTTCAGTCAAGCCTTCCCCGAGCCGATGACACTACTGGTAGTCGCTCGCAACCTGCATCTGCCCTACGCGCAGGATTGGAATCTGAACATTCAGCGGTCTTTCGGCGAAGACTGGCTTTTTCAGATCGGGTACGTGGGCACCACGGGTGTGAGGCTGCCGCGATTCATTGAAGGGAATCCTCCAATCTTTGTCCCCGGCTTCAACACGACCAGCCCAGGCTGTTCGGTGGCAAATCCGTGTCTGAATTCCACCGAAGACAATGTGAACTACCGTCGTCTCTATTCTGGATGTACGCTAGCGGATCCTACGGGTAATTGCATTTACAGTTCGGTCGGCGAAATCGCCAGCATCGCGAACTCCAGCTACAACGCCTTGGAAGCCAGCTTGCGAAAACGCTTCAGCCACGGCCTGTCCTTCCTCGCGTCCTACACGTGGTCACACTCCATCGATGATGTTTCTTCCTTCAACATTACCGGTTCTGCATCGCAACCCGTTGCTGGAGAAAACGACCTGGCGCAAGATCCGTTTGATCTGGCGGCCGAGCGTGGACGGTCCATGTTCGATTCCCACCATCGCTTCGTACTGAGTTATCAGTGGAGCCTCCCGTTCCTGCAACACTCCAGCAGTTGGTATGGGCACGTTCTCGGCAACTGGCAGTTGAACGGAATTATGACTGCTATGAGCGGCGGTCCGTTCACGGTATTCGACTCGAACGACGTTTCGCTGCAAGGGCAGGCCCCCGAAATCACTGGATTTTCCGCGAACCGCCCCAATCTGATTGGCAACCCAAACTCCGGTCCGCGCACGCCTCAGGAATGGTTCAATGTAAGTGCCTTTCAGCAACTCCAACCGGATCCTCTCGGGCGGTTTGAGGTGTTCGGAGACGAAGGCCGTAACGTAGTCCAGGGGCCGGGATACGTGAACTGGGACGCCTCGGCCTTCAAGAACATTCGGCTGACGGAATCAAAAGAGCTTCAATTCCGCGGTGAATTGTTTAATTTGCTGAACCATACCAATTTCCGCTTGCCGGTCAGTAACATCGAATCGCCGACCTTCGGGCAAATCCAGTCCGATGTTAGCCCGAGAGTGATTCAGGTGGCGCTGAAGTTCTTGTTCTAACGATTCTGAGGAGGTCAACGTCATGGCTCACATCAAAGTTCCCGACAATTTGCCCGGAATCCTCGGGCCGATGGCTTTCAGTCCTGAAACGGCAAAACCGCTCAACGCTCTGGCCGAAGTGCTTCTCCGAGGGCCGAACAGCCTGGCTCCCGCGGATCGCGAAATGATCGCAACTTATGTCTCTTCTCAGAACGATTGTTATTTCTGTCAGTACGCTCATGGAGCTGTGGCGGCCTATCGCCTCGGCGGCGATGAGAAGCTGGTGAACGATGTAAAGCTCGACTTCGAGTCAGCCGCGATTCCCGACAAAATGAAAGCGCTTCTCGCCATTGCGGGCAAGGTGCAAAAAGGCGGCAAGCAAGTCACAACCTCTGACGTTGACCGCGCTCGCCAGCATGGCGCCACCGATAAAGAAATTCACGATACCGTCCTCATCGCAGCTGCATTCTGCATGTACAACCGGTATGTGGATGGCCTGGCAACGTGGGCTCCGAACGACGCAAGTATGTATCGCGAGAATGGCAGGCGGCTGGCTGAAGTGGGCTACGTCGAGTCGACTGCGCAATTACCAGCGATCGAGAAAGAATATGCCTAGTCGTCGTTTGAAGCTCACTCCGTTCGCTCGACGATTTTGTGTCAGTGCCTGCACTCAGCTATCGCGAGAGAAGTTCCGCCTTCTGGGTCCAACCTGTTCCCGGGTCGGACACGACACGGACACAGAACGGCAGCGGGAGGCGCTATACTACGGAAGACTTGATTTTACTGGGCATTTCGCTGTGTGCTGGAACCGGGGCAACTGACTATTAATCAGTAGGTTGTAGGCTCGATTCCTACCGCGCTCACCACTTCAAATCGCGTTTTTACGGACTCTTGACGCAAGTCAGTTCCTGCTTCGCCAACTCTCGAGACTCGCCATTTCCGTTTGCATGTCCGGGCTGGACATGGTTCGTCCATTAGGCACGCGAAGGCGAAACGGCGCAATACTGGCGAAAGCAAGTCCGACCCACTGCGGTTCATCAGCCCATCTCTTCGTTATACCAGCACGTACCAGCCGTGATAATCGGCAACATTCGTTTCTTGTTGTACGCTTCGAGAACAACTGGTTCGTAGTTGACGGTTTCGCCGGTTCGCAGAGTTTACCGTCTGGCTGCGCAACTCATTTCTTATGGCTGAGCAGGATTGGAATACGAACGAGAAGAACGCAGGCGAGAGCCGCCGCACGGCGAAAAAGCTCTATCAGGAACCTGCATTCCGGCACGAGCGGGTTTTTGAGACTATGGCTCTGAACTGCAGCAAAGTCGCCGGTACCGACTTTATGTGCATGCATGGCAACCACAAGAATTCGTAGTGCGGCCACCATGTCATACACGCTGGAGGTTCGCGGGGATCTTAAGCTTGGTCTTGCGGCCGAGATGCTTCGCCGCCGGGGCACGGTTCGCCTGGAGCTACGGGGAACCAGCATGCTTCCCTGCTTGTGGCCGGGCGATCTGCTCACGATTCAAAACGCGGTACACGACGAGGTGGTTCCCGGAGACATCGTGTTGGTTATGCGCGACAACCGCTTCTTTGCTCATCGGGTGGTCGAAAGCCGACTAGACCGGGATTGCATTTCATGGATCACGAGGGGCGACGGAGTGCCCCACAGCGACCCTCCCGTAGCCGCATCCGAGCTGCTGGGCCGAGTGACTGGTATTCGCCGTGCCAATCGCAGTTTCGTCCCGAGCCGGCGAATCTCGCTGCTCCAATCCGCGCTGGCGTGGATGCTGCGCCGCTGGGACCATTTCCGCAGTCTCGCATTACTCATTCATACGGCGCGCCTGCACGCAGGCCCGGCGCGAACCGGACAGTTTTGTTGCGGTGTATTCGGCGCAGTACGCGGAATTACCGTCATTTCTTCATCCCGTACTTTCCATCAATGACAACTGCCCTCGCTACGACCGAGAAAGGAACCGTACCCGGCGAGATCGGCGGAACGCCGATTGCTGTGCGCAGCCACGGCCTCTCATTTCGCCGACCCAACTGGCTAAGCGTAGTGATTGCTATCGGAGGTGTTCCCGTGAGGGTGAACACGACCGACCAGGATTTTCTCGAAATGTTACGGAGCCGCTACGCCGGTTTCGTAAGCGCGGAATCTCACGCGGAATTCGATTTCGATGTGGACCTGGCGCCGCCCGCATTCAGCGATCCGGACGCGGATGTGAGCGTAACGCGCCGCTCTGGCCGCTGGTGCATGGAGCGCGGCGATTTCCGCGCCGAATGGGAGCCCGCCGCGCGCCGCGGAACCATTCACCAGACGGCGAATCCGTATTCGATCGACGCCGTCTTGCGCATCGTTCACACACTTGTGTTGGCCAAACAGGGCGGATTCCTATTGCACGCCTCCAGCGCGATTCGCAACGGCAAGGCTTTCCTGTTTTCCGGAGTTTCCGGCGCTGGCAAGACGACAATCTCCCGCCTTGCGCCGCCGGATGCGACGCTGCTCACCGACGAAATCTCCTACGTGCGGCGTGAAGGCAATCGATATATGGCCTACGGCACTCCTTTTGCAGGAGAGTTGGCGCGCGCCGGCGAGAACCAGCGCGCTCCCATCACCGCACTTTTTTTGCTCGAGAAAGGCTTGCAGAACGGCATCCAGCCAATAGGCGCCACGGAAGCCATCCAGCGGCTGTTGAGGAACATCTTGTTTTTCGCCCACGATCCCGAGTTGGTGAAACTGGTTTTTCAGTCGGCGTGCGAGTTTGCTGGTTCGGTTCCCATCCACCGCTTGGTATTCGTCCCCGACCAGCGAGTGTGGGACATAATTCGGTAGTCGGAGAATCATAATGGCTGAAAAATACATTTCGCGAAGCTCGGCAATTGCCGCCCGCATGCTGGGCGGCGAAATGATGGTGATGTCGGCCGTGGATTCGACTTTTTTCACGCTGAATGAAGTCGCCTCTGCGATTTGGCAGGCCGCGGACGGGCGCACACCACTCTCGGAGATCGTCGCCGCCAAAATCTGCCAAGAATTCGACGTCGATCGGGAGCGCGCGCAGCGCGGCGCCGACCGCTTCGTCGACGAACTCTCACAACACGGCATTCTGCTGGTATCGGGTCAGCCAGTGGAGGAGACGGATTCTTCCCTGTCCCCGGAGAGCCGATGAGCCTTCTTGCCGAGATGAATCAAAAAGCGCTGAACCTGGGCTTGCCCATCAGCGTTCACCTCGATATTACCTACCGCTGCAATGAGCGCTGCGTGCACTGCTATCTGGATCACGACGATCATGGCGAGATGACGACGGCGGAAATCGTCGATGTGCTCGAACAGCTCGCCGATGCCGGCGTGTTTTTCCTTTCTCTCAGCGGCGGTGAAGTCCTCATGCGCCGGGATTTTTTTGAGATCGTGGAGCGGGCGCGGAAGCTCTTGTTTAATGTGAAGGTGAAAACCAACGGCGTGATGATCCACGAGAAGGAAGCCGTGAGACTTCGCCAGCTCGGCGTCGAGCAGGTACAGATCAGTGTCTACTCGCATCGGCCGGAGGTTCACGATGCCATCACAAAACTGCCGGGGTCGCTGAAGCGAACCATCCGGGCGATTCGATTCTTGAAGTCCCAGGGTCTGAAAGTCGCCATTGCCAACGTTCTCATGGCAGGCAATTTGTCCGACCAGCCCGGCGTGATCGCGCTGGCGAAAGAGTTAGGCGTCTCCTACACGCTCGACCCCACCATCACGCCGAAAATGGACGGAGACACTTCCATCCTCGCCCTGCGAATTCCTGGGGCTGACCTCAAGCAGGTCTTCCATAACCAGGAACTGGTGGGCAACGTGGAAGAATTCTGCGCGCCTCCACCGGCGCCTGCCGAAGACGTCATGGATAGTTTCGCGTGTAGCGCGGGTCACACTTTTTGCTACATTTCTCCTTACGGCGATGTGTTTCCCTGCGTGCAATTTCCGCTTCCCAGCGGCAATGTGCGCCGGCAGAAATTCCTCGATATCTGGAATCATTCTGCACAGTTGAAGGAAGTGCGCTCGATCCGCGCCAGAGACCTTCCGACCTGTTCGACTTGTGCCCACGTAGGAACATGCACGCGTTGCCCCGGCTTGGCCTATATGGAGGGCAACATGCGAGGTCCCTCCACCGCGGATTGCGAGAAGTCTTTCCAGAGAACAGGCATCCCCTCGGCGAATATGCTGAAACGGACGCGGGCAGGTTCAGCCGGTCCACTGATTCAAATCCAATCGCTCGCTAACTCGGTGCAAAACGACGCCTTTTCGGCAGAAGAGAACCTCGTCACTGCCTGAACCATCTCCTCGAAACAATTGAAGACCTAACCGGCGGCCTCCAGCTCAGCGCCAACGAAAGCGAAGGAATCGAGTACCACGCACGTCGGTCACCAGGCGGGAATCCAGTTGTGCGCGTTACGAAAGTAAGGTCCCAAATCCCCAAAATGTGAGCGAAGATGAGAATCGGATAAGAATGCACGATCGCGAAGTTTTGAGGAGAGATACGATGCGAAGCTACACACTCCGTTGGTTTTGCGTGGCGGCCGGGTTGCTCCTGATGGGCATTCCGCTTTCGGGCCAGGCAGGGATGGAGAGGATCTCGCCCAGTGACGCGGCCGACGGCCCGACGCACCTGGGGTATCCGCAGGACTGGAGTTCACGGCACTTGTTGATGCCGGGTATGCGAGCCGACGATGTGCTGGCGGCGGGAGTGCGCGACCCGCGTTATGTTTACAACATGGTGATGCGGCAAGTGGCCGTGGAAAACCTCCGCAGTGGAGTGAACCCACCTCGGCGCCGCATGAAGATCGACTGGGCGGTTTCGCTGGAGAACGGGTACGTGGCGCAGAACCAATTTCCGGCGAAATACCAGTTTGACGTGACCGGGGAGAATTGCACCTCCGATTATCTTGTACTTGGGCTGACCGTGACGTCAGGGACGCAGGCCAACCTGGTCGGGATCAACAACCTGTACACCTCAGCGAGTCCGGCGTGCAATAGCGGATCGCCGTGGGTAGCATTCGCGTACAACACGGTGACGCAGACAGGTGGCCAGATCAAAACCTCGGTGGTACCTTCGCCCGATGGGACGAAAGTGGCATTCGTGGAAAGCACCGCCGGAGCTTCGTACTTCCACGTCCTGGTGCTGCCCAGCCCAATTCCAGCGCCGCCGTCGCACACAGGAACCGTGTTGAGTCCTCAGTCGCCCACTTCGTGCGCCAACCCGGCGACACCGGGGTGCATGAGCACGCTCACCATCGAAACCGCCGCGACCAATTCGAATTCCTCGCCATGGGTCGACTACAACGCCGATACGGCGTACGTAGGCGCCGACAACGGCTTGCTGTATAAGATCACGCCCGTATTCCGCGGCGGGGCGCCCGCACTGGTCAGCACTGGGGGCTGGCCAGTTACCGTGTCGACTCAGGCCACCAAGGTGCTGACCGCTCCGGTTGTCGATGACACGGCCGGTATGATTTTTATAGGAGACGGCGAAGGATACTTGTACTCGGTCAGTCTGACGAGCCCTGGCGGCACATACGCTGCGCAACAAACGGTCGGGTGGGCAACGCACGGAGCAGGCACGGGTATTGTAGACCCGCCGATTGCGGTTACGGATCCCGCTAATTCCACCACCGACCAGGTGTTCGCCTTTACCGGATGCAGCAATGTGGTGGGCATCGGCGGTGCGGTCACCCAGCTCCCGGCAAATTTTACCAGTGCCTCCACCTATAACGCCACCACCTCCAACTCGGTGAATCTGGGCTCGTCGGACGGACAGGGGAATTGCACCGGGAACAACGTGCACGCGGGAACGTTTGACAACGCATTCTGGGTGAATGGGTCGACATCGGGGCACATGATCGCGTGCGGATTCGTGAACGATGGCGGCGCACCCGCGGATCCGGAGATGTACATGTTTCCCTTTACCGCCGGGGTGCTTAGCAGTAGCACCACACCCGGCTCCTCCTTTCAGATAAACACCACAAAAGGGGACGAGTGTTCGCCGCTGACCGAGTTTTACAACGGCACGACGGACCGGCTGTTTTTCGGAGTCGGATCATCCGACGGATACCTGAAGAGCTCGACGATCACAACTTCGCTGACCACACCGACCACCTGCACCGCTGGCGCACCGACATCCAGTTGCGTGACCTCCCCGAGCGTTCTCGGAGGGACCAGCGGGATCGTGATCGACAACGAATTGTCGAACGGCGGAACGAACATCTACTTCTCGACCATGGCCGCGGGGTCCGTGAACGGCCAGAAGTGCAATGTATCGGGCGGAAGCGCAAATCCCCATTGTGCCGTGAAGCTGACCCAGGCGGGGCTGCAATAAGCATTACAAACGCAGCCAGTACTGATCGCGCATAAGCCACGGAATCAAAATGTCAAACCGGGATGCCGTCCGTCCGGGTAGAGGCTCATGCCCTGGTAAACTCACGGTCCGAACAACAAGCGGGTATTATTCCGCTGGAATCCAGCCACCATTCTGGCAAGACATGCGCACGTTCCCAATGGGCGTGTTTTGCGCTTCCGTTTTCGTGTCGCCCCACGGCTTACCGGTCGAGTTTGCCAGTGACATTCGTAACGTTGCCATCGCGTTACCTTCCTCCTAATATCGGCCAAGGGTGAGAGTTTTCTTACGGCAGTGAGCGGACTTGCCAGGTTACAGAAGTTTCGGCGAAATCCGGAATTGAGATCTTTCCGAAAGCGTGCGCAACAAGAGCGAAGGTCAGGTGGAGGCAGTTCATGACGATGCGAATTCGATTCAAGCTGATGCTGCTGGTTGCGTTGGCGGTGATGGGGCTGGCCAGTTGCGGTCATTACAATTGCAGCAGTGGCGCCAACTTTAGCTCGTCCAGTTGCACCGCTTCTGGATCGGGACTGGGAACCGGCACCAGCGGCGGCAGCGCGACCGCCTATGCCTTCGCCGTGGACGACCAGAATGACACAATCGATGGCTACACGCTAAGCACAACCGCGGGGACATTTGCGGCAACCTCGCCCTACACGGCGCCCGTGATGCCGGCTAACTTTGGCGGCGTTGGGTTGGTTGTGGCGCAGAATAAATTTCTCTATGGCGTGTTTCCGGACTTGCAGCAGCAGGAACTCTACGGATGGTCTATCGATTCCACGGGCAATCTGACGTCACTTACCGGCTTCCCGCAAGCGGTGACATTAACCATTCCTACTTTATTGATCTACAACCAGTACGCCGTGATCACGAACCCAGCTGGAACTCTGCTTTTCATCTCCGACGCCGGGATCAACCAGATTATTGTCTATCAAATCAACTCTACGACGGGAGCGCTGACGCCAGCTCCGGGATCGCCGTTCTCCGCGGGCACTATTGTGCCCCAGAATATGGGGATGGATGGTCTGGGCAAATACCTGTACGTTAGCAGCGAGGGGAGCTCCCTCGATCATGCGGGCACAGTTGTGGGGGCGTTCAGTGTGACGAGCGCTGGCGTGCTCACGCAAGTCGCAGGTAGCCCATTCAACTACCCTCTCTGGGAAATGCAGGGTGACCCCACCGGCCAGTACCTGATAGGGATCAGCGGGGAGACCACCACCTACTTCGGCTCGGATGACGATAATCTCTACGTCTTCAGCATCAACTCAGCCACGGGCGCGATTACACCGGTGGCGAACTCACCATTCTCTACAACTGGGTATACGCCATTCAACATGGCAGTGCAGCCCGTAGCGACGGACGGGGCGTTGATCTATTCCTTCAACTGGGACGACATCGGCTCAGCTAATTTCGTCGAGGGCTATCAATTGAGTACCAGCAACGGGGCGCTAACCGCGGCGACGGGTTCGCCCTTCACCGCTTTGACGGCCTCAGCCTGGGGCCAGTTTGATCCGAGCGGGAACTACTTGTTCTTCTATAGTGGCGTCTCACCGAGTGTGGCGCTGAGCGCGTATCAGGTGACCAGCGGTGGTGGGCTGACCGCAATAGGATCGGCAGTACCCCTGACGACCTCGTCGTCATACGCCTACTGGGCGATCGCCGACGCGCAGTGAGCGCGGTTGGCCCCGGAGTGAGTTGCTGAATCCATGGCTATTAACGCATGAGGGACTCGCATGAACTGCGAGTCCCTTTTTGTTTGAGGGCACGGCAGTACAATGGGAGGTATCTTTTCTCCTGCCGTTTTGCGTTCGACGGTTTGTTTGAAACGGCGGCGGAAGAGAGTCAGCAAAGGGAAATAACGGGTAGTGCAAACCTTTTCCCGCGCCTCACCGTCTGATCAATAAGGAGTCTCGGCGGGGTAAGAGTCCAAACGTGGCCATTAAGATCAAGATCCCGAAAAACGGAGGCAAAGGCGGCAAGAGATGGCGCGGCCTGCCGCGCGATCCCGTGATTCGAGCCGCGCTGATCGTTTTTCTGGTGGCGGCGGTTGGCTTGGGCGGTTTTTTTTCCTACGTCTACATCAAGTACGACCGCATCATTGAGCAGCGATTCCGCACGCCGGTCTTCGGCAATTCCGCCAAAATCTATGCCTTGCCTCGGACTGTGCATGACGGCGACAGGCTGGACGCCAAGGAAATCGCCGGGCTGCTGCGGCAGGCCGGGTATTCCGACAAAGAGGGCCAGTCGCAGCTCGGCGGCTTCCGCCTCCTAAGCGACGGAATCGAGGTCGCGCCTGGGCCGGAGTCTTACCACAGTCCGGAATCCGCGCGCATCACGATTCACGATGGTCTCGTCGAACGCATCACCAGCGGCAAAGGCAACGATCTCTCCGCCTACGAGTTGGAACCGCAACTGGTGACGGCGTTGTTCGATGCCGAGCAACGGTCCAAACGCCAGGTGGTGAAGTATGCCGACATCCCCAAAATTATGGTGGATGCCGTACTGGCGATCGAAGACCGCCGATTCTTCGAGCACAGCGGCGTGAACTTCACCCGCATGTTCGAGGCGGTGTGGATCGATCTGATGCGGCAACGCCACGAGCAGGGCGGTTCGACCATCACCATGCAGCTTTCGCGCGGCTTCTTCCTGACGCCGGAAAAAACCGTGAGGCGCAAGCTGACCGAGATGCTCATCGCCGAGCAACTGGAACAAAAGTTCAGCAAGCAGCAGATTTTCGAGTTCTATGGCAACTGGGTGAACCTGGGACAGCGCGGGTCGTTCGCCATCAGCGGATTTGGCGAAGCGTCGCGAGCCTATTTCAACAAGGACTTGAAGGACATCACTTTGCCCGAGGCGGCGTTGCTGGCGGGCATCATCCAGGGGCCGAGCCGGCTGTCTCCTTACCGGCATTCGGAGCGCGCTCTGGAGCGGCGCAACCTGGTACTGGATTCGATGGTCGATACCCACGCCATCACGCGCGAGCAGGCCGAGAAGGCCAAAGCTTCGCCGCTGAAGCTGGCGCCGCCGAACGTCGAGGCCAGCGACGCGCCTTACTTCGTCGACATGGTGCGCGACACGCTGATCAACAAGTTCAGCGAGCATGACCTGAACGACGAATCCTACCGCATCTACACCACGCTCGATCCGGACCTGCAGAAGGCCGCGGCGCAGGCCGTCGAGATCGGCATCAAGCTGGTCGATGAGCAGGTCACCAAGATGCGCACCAAGCGGGTGAAAGTTGGCAAGAAAGTAGAAACGCAGGTGGCGCCGGGCCCGCAGGCTCAAGTGGCGCTGGTTGCGCTCGATCCGCACACAGGCGCGGTGTTGGCTTTGGTGGGCGGGCGGGATTACGGCTTCAGCCAATTGAATCACGCGCTCTCGAAGCGCCCCACAGGGTCGATTTTTAAGCCGTTCGTCTATGCCGCCGCGATGAACTCGGCGCTCGACGGCTCGGCCACGGTGATCACCCCGGCTTCCACGGTGACCGACGCGCCTTCCAGCTTCGCCTATGGCGATCAAATCTACGAGCCGCGCAACTATAAAGAGGAGTACCACGGCGATGTGACGCTGCGCTACGCGCTGGCCATGTCGCTCAACAACGCCACCGTAAAAGTGGCGGAGGAAGTTGGCTACGATAAAGTCGCTGATCTGGCGAAGACCGCGGGAATCACTTCCGTGAAGGCGACTCCCGCCATGGCTTTGGGTTCGTATGAAGCCGCTCCGCTCGATATGGCCGGAGCCTACACCTCATTCGCCAACAACGGCGAGCGCCTTTCGCCGATCCTGGTGAATGCGGTGCACAACGCCAAGGGCGACGTGGTGGCGAACTTCAAAACCGACCAACGCCAGGTGCTCGATCCCCGTATCGCCTACATCATGACCAACATGATGGAAGGCGTGATCAATAACGGTCTGGGCTATACCGCGGTTCGCTTGCGCGGCTTTACTCCGCCGGCAGCCGGCAAGACCGGCAGTTCGCACGACGGCTGGTTCGCCGGATACACCTCGAATTTGCTATGTATCGTTTGGGTGGGTTACGACGATTACAGCGATCTCCGCCTCAGCGGCGCGATGACCGCCGCGCCTATCTGGACCGAGTTCATGAAGAAGGCCTCCGCGCTGCCGCAGTACTCTGACATGAAGGCGTTCGCGCAGCCCACCGGCGTAGTCGACGTGCAACTCGATAAAGCCACCAACCGCCTGGCTACGCCCGCTTGTCCCGACGACTACGTTTCCGCCTTCGTCGCCGGCACCGAGCCCCGCGAGACCTGCGACCAGCAAAGCGGTGTCGCCGGATTGTTTTCCCGCTTCTTCGGCGGCGGCGAGAAGGCCTTGCCGCCTCCCGGACAATCCGCCGACGGCGATCCCAAGAAAAAGAAGGGCTTCTTCGGCAAAATCGCCGGAATCTTCAAGGACGACAAATCGTCAACCCCTCCGCCCAAGCCGCCCGATGCGGCCCAGACTGCGCCGCAATGAATGCCTGGGCACAGGCCTGAAATCCTTTTTCTTCTTGAATGATGAATGGCCCCCCTCCCCCCTTTTTGCAAAATCTTTAGAATCATCGAGTTGGCGGGAAATTCCCCGCAACATCGGGAGTCTAAAGGGCTTAGATACTAAGATCTTTGAAATCAATGGCTTAGGGCGCGGCGATGTGGGGTCTCCCGACCGTCATGACCTCGACCATGATCGCGCAACTTCGATGGTGGGCGCAAGGTCAGATGTCACATCAAGCTGTGGAAAAGTGAGAGTCAAGGGCCCCGCCCCAAGCGGAGCTTGGACAGGAACAACGTGTGAAAGACCACAGCCAGCCCGGCCACCTCGGAAGTCACGCGCTTTCTTGAAAGAGCTTCAGCGGCACGCCAAACGCCGAATCTAATTTCTGATTGCGTGGTTCGACCTCGATATAGGAACGTCGCCATAGCCGCAATCTGACAATACCACCTGAGCACAATCGAACATTTCCGCTTGCCGCAGTTTAGGGCCGATCACAACTTCACGAATAGGCAGCTTTACGTTTGGTACGGCTAGACCAAAGATTGGCTCTCCGGGCCGAAACAACACTTCAGGTTCGACTCCCGACATCTCGATATATTTTCTCGCCTCGTCCTTCCTGACATAACATTCGCAGTTCCTATCAGCTTCAAGGGGATCGGACGAAAATGAAGTACGGTCTGGGCGCGCAACTACCCTCCATTCGTATTCGTCCGAGAACTCCTTTTTGGATTTAAACCGGACTATCAGCGACAACAGAAACTCCGCTACAGTGGGTGCAGGGAATCTCGCCACGTCCGCTTTACATGGTCCGAAAAAAGATCCCTGAACGATTGACGTATCCTCTAAGATTGCAATCAAGGCGCCGAGCGCCTTGACGAGCATTTTCTTTTGTTTCTTTCCCTCATAGATGACAGGTACTAATTCGCTCACAAAACCTTGGCCCGATGCGTGTCCGCGTGGCGCAGCGACGCCCTTATATCTCAGGGGATCGGTCTCGAGATTCAGGCAGTAACTGCTTCGGAATTTTTCCCAAAGCCTTTCGTTGTCATTTTCGGTGGAAAAACACGCGAGGAAGACCCAGGGACGCCTTTGATGTGGCAAAAACTTGAGTCTTTCTAATAGGTCTCGCGTGAAATCTGAGAGCGCCACAGATTTCAGCTTAGCGTCAAGCAATTCACCAAGAAGTTCGCAGCCGTGTGTGATCTCGGTCTTGTCTTTGTTTTGCGAGTCCGCTGAGTAGGCCCGCAGTCGGTGGTCGGAAATAATTTTTGGGAATCCCTCGTCAGTTGTGTAATGGTACAGGCGTGCCGGGCATGGGACATCGGGCGAACTCAGAGCGGAAAAAGCCTTTACAAGTTGATTCAGCAGCCTGTCATAGTAGATCGCGCCCACAATACTTTTTACCTCTTACTGATTTGTATCCCCAACTCCCGTAACTGAGCCTCGCTGACCGGCGTGGGTGCATCGACCATCAGATCCACGGCGCGTGCGGTCTTGGGGAACGGAATGACCTCGCGCAGGCTTTCGGCTCCGGCGAGGATCATTACAATGCGGTCGAGACCCAGCGCGATGCCACCATGCGGAGGAGTGCCGTACTCCAGGGCTTCGAGAAAGAATCCGAAGCGGGCGCGGGCTTCTTCGTCGGTCATGCCGAGGGCGCGGAAAATTCGGCTCTGCACATCCTGGCGGTGAATGCGAATCGATCCCGAGCCAAGCTCCGTGCCATTCAGCACCACGTCGTAAGCCAGAGCCCGCACCGCGCTCAGCGGCGACTGCGGATCGTTCAACGACTCCACCCCGGTTTCGAGTTTGGGCATGTCTTCTTCATGCGGCGAAGTGAAGGGATGATGCGCGGCGTTCCAGCGCTTATCACCCTCATCCCACTCGAACATGGGGAAATTCGTGACCCAAAGAAAGCGGAAGTCTTTCGCGGCATCGCCGGTCTTCTTGAAAATGCCGTGGCGCTCGGCATATTTTTGCGCCAGTGCCAGGCGAAGCAGGCCAGCCGAGGCGTAGATCGCCAATTCCTGCGGAGTAACTTTGCGGTGCTGAGCGGGCATCGCGGTTTGCGGGCCAGCTTGCGTCGAGCTTATCTGCGCAGAAGCAGCGACCAGCACAATCAGATCGCCCTCTTCCATGCCAGTGCTCTCGGCGATCTTCGCGGCAGCGTCGGGAAATTTGTTGCCGATGCGCTTGAAGTCTTCGAATATTTTCGCTCCGCCCTTGGAGTGGAACATCGGCTTGATGTCGTCGCGCTCTTTACGCGAAAGCTCGCCCACGCTTGGCGTGCGGATGGCAATCACGGGCAGGTTTGGATTGATGGCCAGCTCTTGTAAATTCTCCGCAGCAAAACATTCCCGTACATCGGTAAATGCGGGCAGGCGCAGGTCCGGCTTGTCGATGCCGTAAAGGCGGATGGCTTCGTCGTAATCCATGCGCGGGAAAGGCGTTTTGATTTCGGAGCCGGCGGCGTGGAACGCGGCGGTGAGAAATCCTTCGACGACTTCCCACACGCGCTCGGGCTGAGGATACGTCATCTCCAAGTCGATCTGGGTGAATTCGGGCTGACGGTCGGCGCGCAAGTCTTCGTCGCGGAAGCAGCGCACGATCTGAAAATATTTGTCGAAGCCAGCGATCATCAGGATCTGCTTGAACATTTGCGGAGACTGGGGCAGCGCGTAGAACGTCCCAGGCTGGACGCGGCTCGGGACCAGATAATCGCGAGCGCCCTCCGGCGTCGACCGCGTCATGAACGGGGTTTCGATTTCGAAGAATCCCTGCGCGGATAGATAATCGCGGATGGCTTTCGCCACTTTGTGGCGGGTCTCGATGTTGAACTGCATCGCGTCGCGGCGCAGGTCGATATAGCGATACTTCAGCCGCGTTTCTTCGTTGGTGAGCGCCGTGTCAGAAGGCAGAAACGGCGGCAGCTTCGACTCGTTCAGGATGCGCAACTCCTCGGCGACGAGCTCCACTTCGCCGGTGGGCATGTTCGGGTTGATGGTGTTCAGATCGCGCAACTTGACCGTGCCGACGACGGCAATCACATATTCGTTGCGCAACGACGATGCGCGTTCATGGATGGCGGCGTTGCGCTCGGCGTTGAGGACCACCTGCGTCACACCGGTGCGGTCGCGCAGATCGACGAAAAGCAGGTTGCCGTGGTCGCGCCGCCGGTTCACCCAGCCCATGAGCGTGGCCTTTTTGCCCGCGTCGGCGGCGCGCAGGGCGCCACACATATGAGAACGTCGTAAATCGCCTAGAAAGTCGAGCAAGTTGTGTCCTTAAAGTGAGAATGCGGCTGAGATGCCGAATCAGAGATTATAAACGGTGAGAGAACTGCGTAGAGGCGAACGCCCCGAGGCTGGCACTCAGGGCGGGGCGAATTACGGTCTTCATTGCGGACTTCGGCTTGCGATTGCGGACTTCGCCCTGCGGGCGGAGAATTTACTTCTTCGTCGCCTTGCCGTCCATCGCGTTCGTCCACTTCGTCCCATCCGGGGATGTGTCGTAAGCGAAGTCGTAGGACGTTGCCGAGGTTATCTTCATCGTGAACCGGCCCTTCGTGGTCATGCCGCCCATTTTTTCCTCGCTCATCCAGGTCCAAGTATCGCCATCGACCGTGCCCTTGGAGTCGTCAAACTCGCCAAAGCTGTCGAACGAGCGGTAGGTATAGCCCTTATCGGCCGTCGCATACCCCAACACCGAGAGGCTTACCCCGTTGCCCATCGAGCTCTTGTAGTCCGAGTGGCAGACCAGATAGAAGCCGCCTTGCATCCACTCACATTTCTCGTCTTCGGTCATTTTTCCGCCCGGGCCCATGTGTCCCGGTTTTATGTCGCCATCCAGCCTCCAGGACCCAACAAAAATATCCAGTTTCTTAAGTTCCGGTCCCGGCTTCGGCATATCCATTTGCGCCACAGCCGCCGAGGCAATCGCCAAACATGCCGCCAAAATCATTCCCGCTCGCTTCATACGCCCCTCCTCGAATGCATCGTTGAATAAGTATCTGTTCCGCCGGTGATGTGCGAAGACGATTCGCAGCAGGTCCCAGCACGCGGATTCTAGCCGCACGCGTCGCCGCGAGTCAACGGATTTGGCTTGTGCAAAAAATCCGCAATCCCTCACCCCTGCCCGAGGGTCACGATTGGAAATTACCAATCAGAAATCGGCATTTGCAAACCGACAATCGTAAGTCGGCAATACTTCACCAGTCTCCCCAATGTGCTGCCGTAGCCTGATGAAACTTCAGCTTCCACGCGTCTCCTTGCTTCACCCATACCGAACTGAAGTGCTGATAGCGCGGTGGAGGTCCTTGATCCTCCTCGGGTGCTTTGCGCACGATCGCGTCGTACGTGACAATCACCGCGCCCTCACCCGCGGTCACGACTTTGATGTCGTAAGGCGTCAACTCCAGCAGGCCGGAGTCGCCCAGATCGTCCACCGCTTCCTGCCGTTCCAGCAGCTTCCCGTCGATACCCACCAAGGAAAAATCTTCCGCCAGCGCGCGCTTGAAAAATGCGCCATCGTCTTTTTTCTTCGCTTCGATCAGACTTTTCTCGTTGGCAATCATCGTCTGTTCGAGCGGACTCCAGGATTTGGCCGCGGGCGCCTGCGCCATGCTGGCAAGCGTGGGACCAAGCAGGAGGAAGACTGCGCAAGCCAGCCAATGGAACTTCATGAAATACTCCTCCGTAACGAACGGGTGCCTTAGTGAACGGCTGTAGATAGCGCTACTCGGACAATCCGGGAAGACCGTCAATGCTGCGCCGGTTCTTCTCCTGCCGGTAGGCTTTCAATCCTTCCGGCCCTTTGTGGCGAGCCCAGGCATGAATCTGTTCGCGCTCGCCTTCATACTTAAAGAGAGGAACGCCGTATCCGCAAGAGTCGGTGACGCGGGTGAGCTCGACCACAATGATCGACCGGGCATTTTCGCAAGAAGGGAAAGATTCGGCGAGTGCCGCGAATTCCGGCTGGTGCGGTTCGACGACGCGGCCATGGCCATATAAGCGGAAAATGTTCGGCGGCCCCTGGAAGGCGCAGAACATCAGGACGATTCTGCCATTCTCTTTCTCTCGCAGGTGAGCGATGGACTCGACTCCGCTGCCGTTGTAATCGACGTAAGCGACCGTCGTCGGGCCAAGGATGCGAAAGGTATCGAGGCCCTTGGGCGAAAGGTTGACGTGTCCGGCCGCATCGAGCGGCGCCGACGCGACAAAAAACACGTGCTGCGCCTCGATGAAACGGCGAGCAACGTCGTCGATCATGGAACGGGTTTTGCCCATGACTACTCCTGAATTTTGCGAGCCAGTTCCGCACGCGGAACGGACACTTGCCCGCCGGTCGCGAGATTCTTCAATGCGAATGCATCCGCCTTCACTTCATTCTCGCCGACGATCAGAATGTATTTCGCTCCTGCCTTGGTCGCGGCCTCAAACGATTTCTTCAGCCGGAAGGCTTCATCACCGAGGTCCGCTATCAGATCGAGACGGCGCAACTCGCGCGCCAGGCGGGCGGCTTCGGCGTTCATTCCCGCGCCGAGTGGGGCCACATAAACATGCGGAGTGCGCAGCGCGCCCGCAGCCGATGCCGATTCCTGCAGCGACATCACCAGCCGGTCTTCGCCGATCGCAAACCCAATCCCGGGAGCGGCCGGCCCGCCCAGCGCTTCGGAGAGCCCATCGTAGCGCCCGCCGCCAAGAATCGCATTCTGCGCTCCGAGCGCTCCGTGGGTGAATTCAAACGCCGTGCGCGTGTAGTAATCGAGCCCGCGCACGAGGCGGTCGTTCAGCGAAAATGGGACTCCTACTTTGATCAGGATTTCCTGCACCGCCTCAAAGTGCTTGCGCGAATCCTCTTTCAGGAACTGGCTGATGCGCGGCAGCGTCTCGATGATCGGCTGATCCTCCGGCACTTTGCAATCGAACACGCGCAGCGGATTGGTTACCGCCCGCCGCTGGCAATCGGCGCACATTTTCGCCGCCACCGGCTCCAAAGCCTTGCGTAACGCATCGTTGAAGGCCGCGCGGTCGGCCGGGTTGCCTATAGAATTCAATTCGAGATTCCACCCAGTGATACCCAGCCGATCGAGCAGCGTGGCCAGCATCTCGAGAACTTCCGCATCCCGCGCCGGAGAATCGCTGCCCGCCGATGCCGGCCCGATGACTTCGGCGTCGATCTGATAAAACTGCCGATAGCGTCCCCTTTGCGGGCGTTCGCGCCGAAACATCGGGCCGATGCAGTAGAGCTTGTTCAGACCGCGATCCCAGAGTTTGTGCTCAATGTAGGCGCGGACGATCCCGGCCGTGGCCTCGGGGCGAAGGGTAAGAGATTGGCCCTTATCGCTCTCGGCCCGCCCGCGATCCTCCCACGTGTACATCTCCTTTGCCACAATGTCGGTCTCTTCCCCCACGCCGCGCGCAAACAATTCCGTCGACTCGAAAATCGGCGTGCGAATTTCCTGGAAGTTGTAAGCGCGAAACACATCCCGCGCCGCCGACTCCACAAAGTTCCACAGCCCCGTCTCCGGAGGCAGCAGGTCTCGCGTTCCTCGTACGGCTTTGATCATTCAGTTCTCAATCCTAAATTGTCATCCTGAGCGGGTGATAAAACTTTTATATCCGATTGTTTTAATTACAGATAATGTGGCACGTTTTGGCTGTGTAGGAACTGTGCAGGCAAACTGTGCAAATTTCAGCCAATTTCGCTACTACAAATCCCTTCTGGGACTGCCATGGTCTTCCGAACAGAGTGGCTCAGGTGCCTCTCGATTTCTTCTGTGTCTCTAGCGTTTGTTTGGCCGCGAGTCGAGCCAGGCCCAGCACGATGCCGGAGTTGCTGAGGACCGCATCCGGCCAGAGCTTCGCCGCTGCCTTTCGGATCAACTCAAAATCATCCTCGCTCAGTCGAACATTGACCTGAACGGTCCGTTTTCCGGTAGCACTCATATGATTCTTTTTACATTTGCTACAGTTCGTCGCAATGCTATAATTGCTACTGTTAGTAGCACGGCTGGCGACGTGCCGATCTGAGCGGGACGCGCTGGTGTTGAAGCAAAAGATGTGCCCCTAACCAAACTTGCCTACAAGGAGGCAACGATGGCTAGCGTTGAAGGTATCCGCGAAGGCTTGCGCCATGTCGTCGCTGACTTCGCGAACGCCGTTGCGCTTGTGACGACCTGCGCCGTTCTCCCGCCGCCATGCTGGGTAGCCGCCCCAAAGCTCGTCACCGACAAGGTGGACCTGCGTTGATCCTACATATCTGTCTAAAGCGCCTTCGATGACGGCGCGGACCTTCTTGGGCCGCGCGGCGCTGATTTCTCCGCGCTTCGCCCGCGCCTCCTGGGTCAGCAGATACTCTCTCCCCACCTCACGGAAGGGATGGTTGAACACAGGAACGTCATGTTTTAAGCGGAATCGGATGTCTGCGTCTTGATCGAAGGCGCGTTCCCGCGCCACATCCATGTCGATTGTCTTGAGCGAAACCGTCTTGTAACGGTCGGCCTTGGGCATCTTCATGCGGCAATACCACATCCGATGCTCCACGTCGCCGCGCCGGAAGAGAATCAGGCCCGGCTTGAGTTCCGATTTGTCGGTGACGAATGCCATATTCGCCTCCATCGTTTGACTCGTCCTGTGCAGATTCCGTGCAGATCTTTCTGGCAAGTCATTGACTCTGCGTATCTGTGCAGGACTCGTACAGATAATATCAAAAGCTTATATCTATTATTTACATATTGTTATGATATATCTGTCATCCTGAGCGGAGACTTGTCTTTCGCTTTGCGAAAGACAAGTTGCAGTCGAAGGATCCCTAGCAGCTTAATCTGCCGTTCGGCTCGTCAGGAATTCCTGCCCCGCCTCATATTGCATAATGCTGCCGAGAGAACGCCTCGACGCGCCTGCCGCTACGCATAGGCAATAGAAATCCTTCGATTCCGAAAACCGATTCGCGAAGCGAATCGGTTTCCTCCGCTCAGGATGACAGCGCGCTACTCAGTACTCGTGACTCGCGCTCGGTACTCGCTCCCAGGCACTCGCTATTCACCGCTCCCGCAAATACTCCTCCGTATACCCTAGATAATTCTTGGCATAGCGCATGATCGATTCCTGGTCCCGCTCGACCAGTTTCCGGAACAGCTTCCCCGGAGAGCCCATCCACAGCGATCCCGGCTCGACGACCGTCCGCTCCGAAATCAGCGTCCCGGCCGCGATAATCGACCCCGCGCCAATCTTCGCGCCATTCAGAATAATCGATCCCATCCCGATCAAACACCGGTCCTCTACCACGCACCCGTGCAGCGTCACCGAATGCCCCACCGTGACATACTCGCCCAGCGTCACGCCAAACTGATCCTTCATCCCGTGCAGCACGCTGCAATCCTGCACATTCGAGTGCGCCCCGATGCGGATCGCGTAAACATCGCCGCGCACCACCGCATTCATCCACACCGACGCGTGCTCCCCCAGGACGACGTCGCCAATAATCTGCGCCGAGTCGTCCACATAACAGCTCGCCGGAATCACCGGCTTCATGCCTTTAAAGGATCGAATCATAATTTTCCGTGCGACCATCCAGCCGGTGTCATCCGGTGAGCGAAGCGAAGGACCTACTGGCGCGGCCCGTACTGCCAAGGCCCGCCCGACGCATCGCGCCCATGGCAGGAACACTGAACATAGCATGCCCAGACGCCCCTTCGTAAAGGACAATTCCCACTCCGGCACTCATCCCCAAAAAGAACGCCGCTCATCACCGTCGCTCCACTCCCTCTCGTGCTAAAAAGAAATCTGGTTTCCCAGCCCGCTCGCCTCCGGTAGTTGCGCGGGACACAAGCCTCCGAGCCTCATCTCGATCATAGGTGGGACTCCTATGCCGCGCGCCTCGCTTCTCGTGCTCTGCATCCTGATCTCTTCTTTACTACTCGGGCCCGCAAGCGTTGCCCAAGACGCTGCGACCGGCGCGATTCGCGGCTCCGTCTTCGACCCCGCCGGCGGCCGCATCGCGCAGGCCTCTGTCGTTGCCGTCAGCTCCGCGACCGGCGCGCGCTACTCCGCCACCTCCGACGCCGAAGGCCGCTTCTCCATCGATCTGCTGCCTCCCGGCGACTATACCGCCCGCGCCTTTGTCGACGCCATGTCACCGCAAATAACGCCGCCGCTCCACGTCGAGGTCGGCGCTGCCGCCGAAATCGAATTCCATCTCACCATCGCCGGCCCCCAGGAAAGCGTCACAGTTTCGGGCGCGCCTCAACTGGTTGACACCAAGCCCAGCGGCGTCTCCACCATTATCGACGAGCGCGCCATCGCCGATCTCCCCCTCAACGGGCGCCGCTTCTCCGATCTCATGCTGCTCTCGCCCGGCGTCACGCAAGACCCGCGCAGCCTCACCTCCGCCACCAACGGCGATCTCTCCTTCGGCGGACTTCGCGGATTCCAGAACAGCTTTCTCGTCGATGGCGGCGACTTCAACAATGCCTTCTTCGCCCAGGCACGCGGCCTCTATCGCGCGCCCTATCAGTTCTCGAACGAGGTGGTGCAGGAGTTCCGCGTTTCCACCAATTCTTACGGAGCCGAACTCGGACGCGCCGGCGGTGCTGTCGTCAATGTCGTCACCAAGTCCGGCTCCAATCACTGGCACGGCACCGGGCTGTATTACATCCGCGACAGCGGGTTTGGCGCGGCCGATGCCTTCATGACCTTTAAGCCGCACAGCCGCCAGCAACAAGGCGGAGGCACCATCGGCGGTCCCATCAAGAAAAACAAAATCTTCTTCTTCGCCGGATTCGATCAGCACTACTTCCACGTCCCCAATGTCGTCGAATTTCTCAACGACACCATGCAGGTCGTCCCGCAAGCCGGCACCGGACCTTATTCTCCTGGCGATTACGAAGCCAGCGATCAAGCCCTCGTCTTCGCCGCCGCCGCTCAACTCACATCGCTCGCCGGAGCCTTCCCCGCCGCGCAAATCGGCAACGCCTTCTTTTCCAAACTCGACATCAATCTTTCCCCTCGCAACCAGCTTGCCATACGCTTCAATTCTTCTCGTTATTGGGGATCGAACAACGTCTTCCTCGATCCCGCCAGCCCCATCACCTACGATTCCATCTCCAACAACGGCGAAGAAGAGGTCTCTACCGATACCGGTTCGATCTCGCTGACCTCAAGTATCAGCCCGCGCCTCATCAGCCATCTCCGCGCCCAGTTCTCCCGCGACCTGCGCCAGTCCTACACCAACACCACCGACACCCTCATCAAAGTTACTGACATCATCGACGGCATCGGACGTTCCGATCAGCTCCCCCGTGCCACTCGCGAACACCGCGCCCAGCTCGCCGAAACCCTCAGCCTCGATAGCAGCCGCCATTCCTTCAAGTTCGGTGGCGATGCCCTTGTCACCTGGATCTACGATTTTTTTCCCAGCCAGCAAAGCGGCGAATATATTTTCGATGTCATCAAGGTCAATCCCTTCACCTTCGAACCCCAGGAAGCCGGACTTCCGCTCACGCCCCTCCGCGCCTACGCCCACGCCGTTCCGCATTACTATCTGCAAAGCTTCGGCCCGTCCTCATCGAATCCCAACAGCAACGACCACGCCGCCTTCGCCCAGGACACCATTCGCGCCACCAACCATCTCGCCGTCAATCTAGGCGTTCGCTGGGATCTCCAGACTTTCACCACCGCTGGACTCCAATCCAACCCACTCTTCCCGCCCTCCGGCAAAGTTCCCTTCAATCCATACAACGTCGGTCCGCGCGCTGGACTCGCTTACTCTCTCGGCAAGACTCACCCGCTCGTCGTCCGCGCCGGCTACGGATTGTTCTACGTCCGCATTCCTCAGATCTACAACTCCGCCATCGCCACCGAAAACGGCATCACCGACGCTCAAGTTTTTCTCAACAACACCAACTTTTACGACCATCAGGTCTTTCCCACATATCCCAACCCGCTGGTCACTTGCTCGCTCACCGCCGCTGGCTGCAATCTGCCCGCAGGATTCACCGAAGGCGTCACCAATGACGTTTCCGCCTTCGCTCCCAACTTCGTCACCCCGCGCGTGCAACAAGCCAGCCTCACTCTGGAGCGCGAAGTCGCCGACCACACTACCATCGCCGTTTCTTATCTCTACGTCCACGGCGAGCACCTCATCCGCGCGCTCGACGTCAACCTTCCGCCGCCGGTCGCGCTTACTTATCCTATCTTCGATTCCACCGGCTCCATCTTTCAGAACGGCTTCTACACCGTTGATTCTTTCGCCACCTGGCAGTTCACGCAATCGCTGACGTGCCCGTTCCCGCCCTGCATCAATCCTCTCGGACGCCCCATCGCCCAACTCGGCGCCATCGACGAATTCCAAAGCGCCGCCTCCAGCGTCTACAACGGCGCAACTCTCTCCATCAACCGCCGCATGGCCCGCGGCACCTATCTTCGCCTCTCTTACACCTACGCCCATGCCATCGACGACGGCCAGGACGCTCTCGTTGCCGGCGAACCCGCCACGGTGCAGAACTCTTATCAGCCCAACGCCGAGCGTGGCCCCAGCGTCACCGACCAGCGCCAGCGCTTCGTCGCCGCCTTCTCGCTCGAGCCTCGTCCCTTCCATCGCGGACACGACCTCCTCGGCCACATCTTCAACGACTGGAAAATTTCCAGCATCGTCACCGCCGGCAGCGGACGCCCCGTCAACGCCACCGTCACCGGCGATCCCAACCAGGACGGCAACTACGACAACGACCGTCTCCCCGGTTACAGCCGCAACGGATTCACCGGGCCCAACTACGCCTCCACCGACCTCCGCCTGGTGCGCAAAATTCACGTCGGGCGCGGCTACCGCCTCGAGTTCACCGCCGACTCCTTCAACCTCTTCAACCGCCTCAACGAGCGCGTCGTGATCACCTCCGACGGCCTTACCGCCGAAGCCACCACCTTCACCCCTTACACCGTCTACGTCAACGGAACTCCCTACCCCGCCTACTACCAGGCGCCCCAAAACTTCCTGCAACCCACCGCCGCCTTCGCCCCCCGTCAAATCCAGCTCGGCCTGAAATTCATCTTCTAGCCCGGCTTTTGCTCAGGTGGGGACAGCCGCCCCTTCGACAAGCTCAGGGCAGGCTCTGGGCTGTCCGCGGAGCAAAGCTCGGCCGCGCGGTTGCGACAGCCACAAAAGCGCCCCCCTGTTTTCACCCGCATCGGGAGTACAATCTCGGGGGCGTTGGAGAGAAAATGAAAATGAAAAAACTCATCAGCCTGCTCGCAGTCTGCTTCCTGTTTTCTGCTTTAGCGTTTGCCAAACATCAGGAGGTCGGGGGCGGCCCGAAAAACATTCCGGCTCATGGCCCGGCTCCGGTGCGCCATCCGCATCCGGCTCGGCAGAACCGTCACTTCGACGACAAGGAAGATCACCCCGACGCCCCTCACGTCCACTCCAATAGCAAATGGATCGGCCACGACACCGGCCGTGGCGACATCCACTACAATCTCGATCATCCTTGGGAGCACGGCCACTTCACCGGCGGTTTCGGTCGCGGCCACGTCTGGCACCTGGCCGGAGGCGGCCCCAACCGCTTCTGGTTTGGCGGTTTCTATTTCAGCGTCGCTCTTTACGACATCGGCTTCTGCAACGACTGGCTCTGGGACCGCGACGACGTTGTCATCTATGAAGATCCCGACCACGACGGCTGGTACCTCGCCTACAACGTGAGGCTGGGAACCTACGTCCACGTCCAGTACCTGGGAACGTAACTGTGCAGTCGTGCGGACGATCAGCCCACGAACAGCCTAAAGTGCCAAGGGAAAGGGGGATTTCGACTTGCCATCCTCCACGCAGACTCAACGGCGGATGCTCGACTGTCTCGCGTTCTGTGTGAGCGAGCTGGCAATAATATACTTGACAAGACGTCTCTCGACGTTCCGTCGATACAGCGATGTATAGCCGCAGGGGTATTGAGCGTATCGAAAGAAGAACTGCTCAAGCGGGAAGAACGCGAAAAGCAGAGACGCGAAAAGACGGAGCAAAAAACGAAAGTGATTCCCGATCTTAAGGAGCAGGGGCGCTGAAGTCAATCTCCCCTTCTCGCCAAAGAACCTCTCGTTCTGGCAGGCTAACAATGCAGGCTATCTGAGCTTTCGCGTGCTTGGCTGGGATCAGGTCTGAATAGAAGCGGACGACCTCGCCAACCTCTTTCGTTGCCCGGTTGCGAACGAGGTCGCCAACCTGAAGGGTTTTCTTGCTCATAAAATAGCTACTGTCTTTCCTGTATTGAACGCGGCGGTGTCGCGTCGTAAAGTTGTGCGCTGTAGAGCGGGAAGGTCTCTGCGTTAGTAGGGGTCAAGCCGAAACGCGCAAGTCGCTAGTAGGGAAGCTGAACGCGACTACGGCAAGGTCCTAGGCATGTTGCCGGGAGACCCAAGCCCGCCCACCTGGCCAAGTTAGGCCGTTCGACGAATTACTTCTGTGATCTAGGACACTGCCCCGTCACCCTTCGCTTCGCCCTCACTCCGCGCGGCTTGTGATCCGCGCGGGATACCAATTAGCTGCTTTGTCAAACCATATTATTGGCAGCGAGCCTGCCCGGAGCGGAGTCGAAGGTAGGGATTCCGCGCCTATCCAGCCCTTTACCGCTCCCAAAGGTCCAAGGTGTTGGAACGATAGAGCGGCAGCATCTTGCACGTTTCCCTGATCTTCCCGGCTTGCTCCGGGCTTAGTTGGAGAAATTCCAAGCCGTATAGTTTCCCCAATTTGCGTCACACCACTGCCGCGGCAATGCCCCCGCCCACCGGCTCCAGTTCGACTCTGTCGCCTACGCTCAAGGGGGCGCCAATCAGAGCTGACATGCCACACTCGCTGATTTCGAGGGTAATCCCCGCCGCCTCCGAGCCAGCGCCCACACGTACGACAATCGGCGCCGTGTACCGGTATCGAGGAAACCTCCTCCGTTCGGCCGTACCCACGGCAATTTCGGGCGCCACAGGACTGGGACTCATCATGATTCTCCGCTTCTCACGCGCCCTGCGATAGCGCCAACAACGCCCCAGCCGGAGGCGGTTGATTGATCAACATCCAAAACATCCCGACCTGTCGAATGGTGTCGCTGAACTTATCGAAATCGACCGGCTTCTGGATGTAGGCGTTCACGCCCAAGTTGTATCCGTCAATCAGATCGTTTTGCTCTTTGGAAGAGGTAAGAATTACCACTGGGATCATTTTCGTGCGCTCGTCGCGCCGGATCGCCCTCAGCACTTCCATGCCATCGACTTTGGGAAGTTTCAGGTCAAGCAGGACTAGTCTCGGGGGAAGGGAGAACGACCGGTCTTTGTGCGGGCCGCGGCAAAACAGGAAATCCAGAGCCTCCGCCCCATCCTCCGCTATGTGAATTTTATTGCAAATTTTGCCACGGCGTAGGGCAAGAACGGTTAACTCCACATCCTCGACGCTATCGTCGACCAGCAAAATCTCAACTTCGTCAGACATGAATCACCTCATTATTGATTGGAAGTTCTGCTTTCTTGCTCGTGTGCTTCTCGGGCGATCCCAGCGTGAAGAAAAACGTGGCTCCTTGATTGAGCTGCGCTTCCGCCCAAACCCGCCCACCGTGTTTGCGAATGATGCGTTGCACAATCGCCAGTCCCATGCCCGTGCCTTCGAAATCCCGGGCTTTGTGCAGCCGCTGAAAAACTCCAAAAAGCTTTCCCGCATACCGCATTTCGAAGCCCGCCCCATTGTCGCGGACAAAGATAACTCGCTCGTCGTTCTGCATCGTCTGCCCCACCTCAATCACCGCCCGTTCCCGCTTCCCGGTGTACTTCACGGCGTTCGAAAGCAGATTCACGAATACCTGTTTCATCAATCCCGGATCGCATTCCGCGATGAATAGTTCGCCGATTTGCCATTCGATCTCCCGCCCCAAACACTCCGGCGCGAGGTCCTCGACCACGTGCCGCAGGATCTCGTCGAGCGAGGTGGGCTGCAGCGAGAGCGCATGAAGCCCGACCTTGGACAAACCAAGCAAGTCATCCACCAGCCGCCCCATCTTTTGGGCGCCGTCCCCGATTTTCTCCAGGTAGCGCTGTCCCTGCGCATCGAGTTGCAGGCCGTAATCCTGTATGACCACGCCGGAATATCCGGCGATTTGCCGAAGCGGCGCGCGCAGGTCGTGGGCTACGGAGTAAGCGAAACTCTCCAGCTCACTATTCGCCTCCAACAGCTCGGACGTCCGGACTTCCAGGTACTCATTCGCACGCTTTAGCTCCTGCTCGGCCAGGTCGCGCCGGCACGTGTTCTGGTGGATCACCAAGCCCGCCACCAACAGAATAAGAATGGCCAAAGCGTTTCCGGCGGCGATGGCGCCCTTGATCTTCCGCGTACTGGCCACCGCTGTCTCCAACCGCGTTCGTAGCAGCTGCGCTTCCGTGCGGCGCATTTCGGCGATCTGCGCCGCGATCAGCTCCATCCACAGTTCACTGTTATTCCCATGAGCCACGGCTTCCGCCCCAGCCAGCAGTCCGCCGCGCTTCCGAACCTCAATCCTGTCATCCAGCTCCGCCAGTCTGGCGGCGATAAGCGGCTCCAGCCGCTGGATCGCTGCCTGCTCCCCGGGGTTGTCCGAGGTCAGATCCCGTAGTTCCTTCAGGTGCTGGCGCGCCTGATTGGGAGCCGCCCCGTACAGTTCCAGATATCGGTCCTGCCCCGTGAGGATGTAACCTCGTTGGCCGGTTTCAGCCTGCGTGATGTCGATTAGCACCGCCTGCAGCTTCTCGACGACAAGGTGCGTATGTGTGACCCAGTCCCGGTCTTCTGCGTTCCGGACTTCGCCCCAGAACGAGAGCACCCCGATGCACACCAGAATCATCAGCGCGCAGGCAGCAATCGCTTTGCTGGAAGAGGTCATAGTTGTCGCAAGACTGGCAGGCGCAGAATGCACGCGTCTTTAGTCTTCATCGGCCAGCGCCAGGCAACTCTTGACGTTTTGCCTAAAATTCCCGTCTTGGGCCGCGCAGCCTCAACGCCGCTTCCGTATTCGGCCTATTCGCCTCCAAAAGCCCTGCCGTCCGGTGTTCCAAGTGTTCGGTAACCCGCTTTAGCTCCTGTTCCGTCAAGCTGTGCCTGACGTACGCCCGGTCAGTTACAAAGCCCGCCACCAACAAAATAAGAATGGCCAAGGCGTTTCCAATAACGATGATGGCCTTCGCCTTCCGGGTGTCGCCGTCTGCCGTCTCCAATCGGCTCACTAATAATTGCTCTTCGGTCGACCGCATCTCACCAACCTGCGCCCGAATCCCACCCGTGAATTCCTTGCCGTCGGTCCCGTTTTCCCCTCCGAGCACGGGTGCCGCTCCGGTCCGCCTCCGAACCTCAATTCCGTCACCCAGTTCGGCCAGCCTGGCTGCGATGATTGGCTCTAGACGTTGGATTGCCTCCTGCTGCTTGGGATTGTCAGAGGTCAGGTCTCGCAGCCCCTTGAGGTCTTCGCGCACCTGATTGAGATCGGCCTCATACTCCCCAACGTACCAGCCCCCTCCCGTAAGCAGGTATCCTCGTTGGCCAGCCTCAGCCTGGTCGATGTCGATAAGAACCGTCTGCAGCTTCTCGATGACAAGATGCGTGTGCGTCACCCATCCTCGATCTTGCCCCTCTCGTACTGCGCTCAGGAACGAGAACACTCCGACGCCCAGCAGAATCACCGTCGTACACCCCGCAATCGCTTTGTTCGAAAAAGTCATCGCAGTCGCAGAAATGGACGCGTTTGTAGTCTTCATCGGCCAGCGCCAGGAAACTCTTCACTGCTTGCGGGAAATATCTGCTTCCTGGATGGCGCAGCCCTTAATGCTCATCCATGCAACTTTTTTCATCCTCACCCCTTGACTTAGGGTCAAATCCTTGTAATAACTATCCGATCCTAGTAACGTAGTAGCCGGTCCTTCCGGACGGGTCTGGGGGTGTGTTCAGCTTGGCGGAAATTCGATTGCAGGAGGGTGAATCCCTCGAGAATGCGCTTCGCCGTTTCAAGCGCAAGGTGCAACAGGAAGATATTATTAAGGAGGTTAAGCGCCACTCCTTTTACCTGAAGCCCGGCGAAAAAAAACGCGTAAAGGCTGCGCTTGCTCGGAAGCGCGCCCGTAAGAAAGTTCGCAAGGAACAAGACTGAAGCCAGAGGATTGACGCAGTAAAGGGTCGCCCCCCTCCCAGGGGCGGCCCTGCTCTGCAGGCCCCCACCATGCAGAGTTGCATTTAGGGATCATTCATTGACCGTCGTTACCGTTCATCCGGCATGTAAAACGAAAAGTTGTATCCACGCGCCGTCCTAGGTGTGTGGCGGGCCGAGTCCAGGGGCAGTTTGAGGGGGATGTACACAACCTGTGTTTGCACTGCGTCATGCGCCTTCCCCGCGTGTGGCCGGCGCAGCGCGGGCATAAGGGAGTAGCGGTTTGTCATCCTGAGCCGGCGCTTTTTGCGCGGCGAAGGATCTGGGTCAGCCGCGCGATGCGGCCTGCCCTGAGCAAGCGAAGCGCGCCGAAATGGTCGCGTTCGATGCGACGGAATGTCGCGCGTTTGGCTCGCTTCCATGTCAAATTGCCACTCCCTACAAGGGAGCCATCCTCAATGGAATTTCAGGACAAGGTACTCAAGTGCATCGATTGCGCTGCCGACTTTACCTTCACCGCCGGGGAACAACTGTTTTTCTACGATAAGCAGTTCAAGAACCAGCCCAAGCGCTGCAAGAACTGCAAGTCTAAGCGCGTGGCCGTCCTCGCCGCCCCGCCAACGCAGGGCCACGCGCACCACGTCGCTCGCGTGGAAACGCAAGCGACCTGCTCGCACTGCGGCAAGGAGACCACCGTTCCCTTCCGCCCCACGCAGGGCCGCCCCATCTTCTGCCGCGAATGCTTCATGCAGCGGAAGACCGCCGTCACCGCCTGAGCTTCAATCCCCCCGCGGCGGCGCACCGTCTGCCGTAAACCCGGCGTCGGCGCAGAACTCTGCCCGGAACCGCACACATGGGCTACGCACATGCGCTACCATGGTTCCGTGCCCACCTACCACGTGGAAAACTTCGGATGCCGCGCCACCCAGGCCGACGGCGCCGCTCTCGAACGCCAGTTCGAAACTCGCGGCCTCACCCCCGCCCCCGCCGCGCAAGCCGACCTCGTCATATTAAACTCGTGTACGGTTACGGCTTCGGCGGATCGGGATGCGCGCGCCGCCATCCGCCGGGTGCGGCGGCAGAATCCGCTGGCAAAGATTATCGTCACCGGATGCTACGCCCAGCGCGCTCCTGAGGAAATCGCCGCGCTCCCTGGCGTGACCGCCGTGATCGGCAACTCGCACAAACACCGGCTCGCCGAAATTATGCTCGCTGACGTCGCTGCCCAGAGCCGCGCGTTTGTCCCGCTCGCCACGCTCACCGGCAACCGGGAACCGGGAACTGAGAACCGCCTTTTCGTTTCCGACATCTTCGCCCACACCGAACTGCTCGCCGCCCCCGTCTTCGAGACTGCCAACCGGGACGCCGCCAGCCCTCAATCCGCCGACCGCACCCGCCCCAACCTCAAAGTCCAGGACGGATGCGACAATCGCTGTTCCTTCTGCATCATTCCCAGCGTTCGCGGCCAAAGCCGGTCGTTACCCTTACAGCAAGTCATCCGCGAGATGAACGCATTAGTAGCCGAAGGCTATCGCGAAGTGGTGATCAGCGGCATCAACCTCGGCCGCTGGGGACGCGATCTGGCTGCCGGCGATGAGCCCTCGGCTTTCAGCAGGTTCCGGATGCCGGAAGCCGAAAGCCGGAAGCCGGATTTCGTATCCCTCATCCGCGCCATCCTCGACCAGACGCAGCTCGAAAAACTCCGCATCTCCAGCGTCGAGCCCATGGATTGGAGCCACGAACTCATCGCGCTGGTCGCGTCGTCGCCGCGCATCGCCAGGCATGCGCACGTGCCTCTGCAATCCGGCAGCGACGCGGTGTTGCGGCGCATGCACCGCAAATACCGTCCCTGGCACTATCGCGAGAAGATTGAAAAGATTCGCGCCGCCATGCCCACCGCCGCCATCGGCGCCGACGTCATGGCCGGCTTCCCGGGCGAAACCGACGCCGAATTCGAAGCCACGCGCCGGCTCATCGAAGACTTGCCCTTCACTTATCTGCACGTCTTCACGTACTCCGCGCGGCCCGGCACGCCCGCGGCTAATATGCCGAATCAAGTTCCGGTGCAGGTCGCCCGCGAACGCAACAAAGTCCTGCGCGGGCTCGCCGCCGAAAAAAAACTCGCCTTCATGCAATCCTTCGTCGGAAAGCGTCTGGACGCCATCACGCTGAATGTTGCGCACAGCACCCGTAACGGGGAGTTCACCGAAGCCCTTACCGATAATTATCAGAAGCTGTATTTGAACGGACGACACCAGCCCAACCGCTGGATCGGGGCGCATGTTGAGGCAGTCGAAGACGGAGCATTCCTGGGGAACCTCGCAGCCTCAGTCCCTTCGTAGCGACGGCCTGACCCATCACCGCGTCATCCGAACACCCTTGGGCCGCCCTATCGGACCCGCTGTTCCTCCACGAGCCACCCGCGCCGCCCGGCTCCGCGCCCGCTTCAAAGCCCCCGGCGATTTCTCCCCCTCCCTCCACTTCCGCAGCAGATACCAGGCCTCCAGATATCGCTCATACTTGGTTCGCCGGGCCCACGGCGCAAGCGAGATCGCGCCTTTCCGTTTCGCCACCACCCCTGCCGGAATGATGTACCAAAGATCCAGAGGAATCACATACGCCGCCACGAAATCGATCTCCTCCAAAATGTGGGTCAGCCTCTTTCCCGACGGCATTCTGCAAGCATAGGCGCCCTTGGTAACCCGCGCCGTCGTCGATTTCACCTGCACCCGGTAAGTCAGCCCCTCCCGTTCCACCATCAGGTCGTACGGAGCCGTATTCCCCCACGGCTTCGACACTCGAAACCGCTGCTCCGCCGCCCGCGCCAGAAACCGAATCTCCGCCCACTCTCCCCGCTCCGCGCTGTTCATAAACTGATTGACCCATAATCCCATCGCGACCCTCGCCTCCAAACACAAAAGGCGCGAGCCCCGTTCAACACGCATGGGCCGCGCCTTCGGCTTTTTTCTGAATTCTTTACTCTATACTTATAGTATATCAAGCGGCATAGGGTGATTGGGACACGTTCGCCAGGAATATTTTCCCTTTGCTTGCTGGTAGATAACCCCAATCGCGTAATTTCTGCCTATTGACAAGAATTTCCACAGCCGAGAAAAAGCTCTTGTCACGCATTCTCCGATCTATCCGTCACCGATAACCTGTCATCCTGAGGCCCGCGCCTTTTGCGGGCCGAAGGACCTATGCAATTCGCCACCGACAATCGCCAGATTCAGATCTGTTGCGGCTCTTCCGGGTCGGGTTCGCGCACCGGGGCGTCGGGATTCCCCATGGGACTGGGTGGTTCTTTAATCGGCGGCGGCATTGGCTCTGTCGGCGTGCGGTTGGAGACGGGCAATCGCGCTTCGGATTTCGAGTCGGGCGTCATGGCATTTAGATGCTGGAGTCGAAAGAAAGGAAGCCATCGAGAGAAGTCCGCACAACCGGCCTTTCCCTAATCCTTGGCCTTTGCCTGTTTTTCCTTACCGCCAACCACCTGTGCGTGGCCCAGTGCGGCGACCAGGGCCAATCCTCCGATCACATTGCCCAGCAATGTTGGGAAGAAAAATTGCGTGACATACGTTCCCAGGGAAATCGACTTCGTGACTACCAGGAAGAACATCGTGGTCGATCCCGCAATGATGTGGTTGAAGCCGCTGATTCCGACCAGATAGGTGATGATGATGATAATGCTCACACGCGCGGATTCGGCGCCGGGGAGCAGCCAGACCATCAAAGCGATCAGCCATCCGGCAAAAATGGCACGCATGATTATGGTTCCGAAACCTGCCCCCAGATGTCCGGCGCCAATCTGTGTCAGGCACTGCAGGGTGTGAGAGTCGAAGATGCCGGTCTTGCCGATGGCCAGCGCGAACAGGAACGTTCCCAGCAGGTTTGCGCTGAGTACGATGGCCCACAAGCGAAGCATCCGCAACAGCGTGGAGAGGTCTTTTCGCAGCAGCAGCGGCAAGACGACGGTGAGAGTGTTTTCGGTGAAGAGCTGCTGGCGTCCGAGGATGACGATGAGAAAGCCGACGCTGTATCCGGCGCTGGCGACTAATGGCCGCCACGGCCGATCGGGAAGGTGCGCCATGAGCAGCCCCTCGGCGATAAAGGAAAACCCCATCGAGAGTCCCGCGGCCAACGCCGACCACGCCAATGCGGCGGGGGTGCGATGCAGTTCCTCCTCGCCCTCGCGTCGAATGGTCTCGTAAACCACACGTGCGCCGATCGCCAGACGTTCCTCGACTTGCTTTTGCTCCACGCGGGTCGAGATGGTTCCTTCGGCTGAGGGCGGATCGACCTTCGCTAGATTTCTTTTCATCGATCTCCGTCGAGGCCATTTGAGTCTGAGCCGCTTTGGGAAGGGCAGGCCTTTCGAATTACGATGCAAATTTGCCTGGCTGCACTCTGCCAGAAATAGCATCGATAGCATCGAAGGTCTGAAGCCGAAGAGTGCGTTTGGCGAGGACTCTCGAAGACGAACAGTGCTCTTCTGTGTGTCTCTGTGGTGAAATGTCTTTAGTGCTTGGGCGATTACGGCAGCTTTTCCAGCTCTTGCCCCGTGGTCTGGTTGTCCTCTTCCCGCGTGGATTCCGCCATGCGCGGTTCATCCATTTCCTCTCGGACGCGAGCGCGTATCGCTTGCTTGGTTTCCGGCTTCGGCTTGTTTTTGTACATGCTCGTACGATGTCACGAGTCCCACGGGATTACAGGTCAATTTGGATCAGGCGCGGCAGTTGCGGAATTATTTTCAAACCGTGCTCTTTTGACCAGTCTGCGCTAGAGGGCCAAATGTAGGATTTCTAATATGAAACAACGTGCCCTTCCCCAGGGTCGGAGGATTTGGACTATCGAAGACGAACAGTGTCAGAGGACCGGCGGAGAATATAAGGCATTGAAGTTCAGATTTTTACTGTTTCTCTGAATGGAGCCAACATTTATCCACGCCGATCCAGAGTCCAACCTCGATGAAGCCGTAGAGGAAGCGTGACCGAAAAAGCGGAGAAGGATGCGCCGAAGTTCGATTGGGTGACCGAGCGTTCCTCCTGCTCCCTGCCGAAGGTTTTCACCGCGCTCAGAATTCAAATTGAAGAAGACGTCAAGACTCGCAACGCCCTGCGTCCCAATAATTCTCCCTATGAGTTTTCGGTGGTGGAGAATGGCGGCGATTTCCGGGTCCTTCTGAAAACGAAAGAAGCGCACAAATCCGTAACCTTCAGCCTTGCCGAGCATGCGATCTTAGTGCGGGACGACAAGGGCGATGCGATGTTTGAGGTGACCATCCTCTTCAGCGTCGAGGGCAAGTGCAAGCTGCATGTTGACGCGGAGGAGCGCGACTTTTGGCAGGTGCGGCGGATGGCTCTCGAAGAACTGATGTTTCGAGGCTATTAGGTTTTGCTGCCGGTGGATGGTGGCCTTGGAGTTAGGCACGGAGTAGATTGGCCGTAAATTCCCATGTTATAATCCTATATTCCCAGTCGCTTACAGCGCGGAGGACCGTATCGACAAACGTTTTATCCGAACCAATGACCGCATCCGGGCGCGCGAGATTCGCGTGATCGGCGATGAGGGTGAACAAATTGGCGTCATGCCCCCCTTCGAAGCGCTCAAGTTAGCCCGCAGCAAGAACCTCGATCTGGTCGAGATTTCGCCCACCGCGCAGCCTCCCGTGTGCCGCATCATGGACTACGGGAAGTATTTGTACCAGCAGGAAAAGAAAGAGCGCGAGGCCAAGAAGCACCAGAAGACGATCACCGTCAAAGAGGTCAAGTTCCGCATTAATGTGGACGACCACGATTACGAAACCAAGAAGAATCACGTGCTGCGCTTTCTCGACGAAGGAGACAAAGTAAAGGCGACCATCTTCTTCCGCGGCCGCGAAATGACCCGCACCTCGCTTGGCAGAACCATACTGGAGCGGCTGATTAAGGACGTGCAGGAGCAGAGCATCGTGGAGTTCCGACCGCGGCAGGAAGGCAATACGCTGCACGCGATATTGGCGCCGAAGAAGTCGGCGGTGGAACGGGAAAAAGAAAAAGAGAAAGAAGCCAAGCAGAAAGCGAAGCAGGAGCAAAAGGAAAAGATGCTGCAGCAAAAGCTGGCGCAGAGCAAGCCGGCGCCGGAGAAAAAAGACGAGCAGCCGGCGGCAGCGGCGGCCGCAGCGGTGGAAGTTCCGATTCCTACTTCGCGGGTTTAGCACTTCGCCGAGGACGGGCGCGAGTCGCGCCAAGGATTCCAGAGCAATCGAATAATAGTAGAATCAAATACCAGGGCTGACGGCTTGCGGCTGGCAGCTGATTCCGAGGAACTATGCCGAAACTGAAATCGCACAAGGGCGCGTCGAAGCGCTTCAAGAAAACCGCCAGCGGCAAAGTGAAGCGGGGACATTCGGGCCTGCGCCACATGCTGACCTCGAAGGCGCACAAGCGCAAACGCAAATTGGGCACAGCGACCCTGGTGAGCCCGGGCGATGTCCGCAAGGTGAAGCGGATGATTCCCTATCAGTAGGTGGAAGTTTTCCTTCGTGTACTTACGATCGCGAAGGAACTGCGGATTGAAAGTCCGCATCGCGGGCTGAGGTTAAGCCTGTAGGCGCGTGAAGAGGCCAGAGATCGCTGCAACGGCGATCGTCCTTGCCTCCAGCCGCCAGTACAGAGAAAGCAAAAAGGAGAAAACCATGCCTCGTGTAAAACGCGGGACCAAACGCCGCGCCAAGCGCAAGAAAATATTAGACCGCGCGAGCGGATATTTCCTCACTAAATCAAAACTGTACCGCTCGGCGAAAGAGGCGGTCGAGCGCGGCCTCAAGTTCGCTTACTCCGGGCGGAAGCAGCGGAAGCGGCAGTATCGCTCGCTGTGGATTGTGCGGATTGGGGCGGCGGCGAAGCTGAACGGGTTGAGCTACAACCAGTTCATCCACGGACTGAAGGTGGCGGGGGTTGAACTTGATCGGAAGATTCTTGCCGACCTGGCGGTGCGGGACGCGGCGGCGTTTAAGAGCCTGGTTGAACAGGCCAAGGGCGCGCTCGCGTAGGCTTCCGGCACTCGGCTTCCGGCTTCCGGGCTTCGGCCCGCACGAATGGTTTTCCGTTTCCAGCTTGAGCTCCGACGGACGTGGGTCCTCGGCAGAAACTCCTTTCTGGGCCGGTGGTGATACAAACGTGCGAGGGGTCCTTCGACTCCGCAAACCGATTCGCGAAACGCGAATCGGTCTGCTGCGCTCAGGATGACAATTCTTCTAGAAGAGCCAGGTGAGACGTGGCTTATACCGTTTCCAAATTGACGGATTATTCGGCGGCGGCGCTAGACAAGGCCGTTGAGGAGTTGCTCTCCGCGAGCGATCAAGAGTGGCAGGCGGTGAGGAGTGAGTCGGACTGGAAGGCTCTTCGGGATCGCTGGATCGCGCGTAAGAACGGCATTCTCACTCTAGTTAACGATCTCTGGCTAAAGCCCTCGCCACGGGAAGTCAAACGCGATGTCGGCCAACGAGTAAATCAAATCAAGGAGCAGGTAGAAAAAGACATCGAAAGGGGCAGAGGCCTTTCTAAGAATTATCCCATCCTCCACGAGTATTTCTCGTCTTCCGCAGTCGACATCTCCCTTCCCGGCGTGCGCCGTCCCATCGGGGCGGAGCATCCGGTTATTAAGACGACGAACGAGATGGTTCGTGTGTTTCAGAAGCTTGGTTACTCCGTGGCCGATGGGCCTGTGGTGGAGACGGATTATTACAACTTTGAGGCTTTGAATTTTCCGGTGAATCATCCGGCGCGGGATACGCAGGATACTTTGTTTATCGCGGGGCAGCAGGCGAAGCCGCAGCGGGAGCGGTTGCTGTTGCGGACGCACACTTCTCCGGTGCAGATTCGGACGATGGAGAAGATGCGGCCGCCGATCCGGATTGTGATTCCCGGGACAGTGCATCGCAACGATCCTCCGGATGCGAGCCACTCGCCGATGTTTCATCAGATCGAAGGGCTGGCGGTCGATACGAATATCACGTTCGGCGATTTGGAGGGGACTCTGGATCATGCCATGAAGGAATTCTTCGGATCGAGCGTGAAGACCAGCTTTCGGCCCTCGTTTTTTCCGTTTACCGAGCCCAGCGCGGAGATGTTTGTTTCGTGCTTCATCTGCGGCGGGAGCGGGAAGCGCGGGCCAGATAATGCGCCGTGCCGTCCGTGCAAGCAGACGGGATGGATTGAGATTCTGGGGTGCGGCATGGTTGACCCGAATGTGTTTGAGTTTGTGAAGGACAACGGATATGACCCCAGGAAGGTTTCTGGATTTGCGTTTGGCATGGGGGCTGACCGGATTGCTCTGCTGAAGTATGGGGTGGATGATTTGCAGTTGTTCTTCAATGGGGATGTGCGGTTTTTGGAACAGTTTGCTTAGTGGTCATTGGTCGTTAGTCGTTGGTGGTTAGCCGAGAACTTCGAATTCATCGTGAGAGCTCCGAAACAGCGCTAATTTTGGCAGCGGCGAGATGCATAGGTGCTTCGGCGCAAAGAACGCGCCTCAGGATGACAGAGCTTCGTAAGAATCATGAAACTTTCTCCACAATGGATTCGGGAGTTTGTCGATCTGACCGTCGATGACCGGCGGCTGGCTGAGGATTTGACTGGGGTTGGGATTGCGGTGGAGGGGATCAGCGGGTCGGGTGCGGACACCGTGTTTGAGATGGAGATTGGGACGAATCGCCCGGACGCGATGAATCATTACGGGGTGGCGCGGGAAGCCGCGGCGATTTATGATTTGCCGCTGAAGGCGCTATCCGGCTCTCGGCTTCCGGCTTCCGGCGAGTCCGGGAGGCCCTTCCCGATTACGGTGGAGGAGCCGCAGCTTTGTCCGCGGTTTTCGGCGCGGGTTCTACGTGGGATCAGCATCAGGCCTTCGCCCGGGAAAATTTCACATCGTTTGCAATTGCTCGATCAGCGGCCGATCAGCAATGCCGTCGACGCGACGAACTACGTCCTGTGGGAAATGGGCAAGCCGACGCATGTCTTCGATCTCGACCTGCTTGAAGGTGGCAAGCTCATTATTCGAAAAGCGAAAAGTGGAGAGAAGTTGAAAACGCTCGACGGCGTCGAACGGACGCTTACTTCCGAAGATCTGGTAGTGGCCGACGCCAAGAGGCCCGTCGGACTCGCGGGAGTGATGGGCGGGTTCAACACGATGATTACCGATAAGACGCGGAATATTTTGATCGAGTCGGCGTGGTGGGATCCGGTGACGGTGCGCAGGACTTCGCGGCGGCATGGGATTCATACCGACGCATCGCACCGGTTCGAGCGGGGAGCGGATTTCGAGTCGACGGTTTTGTCGTGCGATCTTGTGGCGGCGCTGATTCTGGAATCGGGCGGCGGAGAACTGGTTGGCGACGCCATCGATGTGGTATCGAGAAGAATGGATCAAGCGCCGGTGGTGCTGCGGGCTTCCGAGGTGCAGCGCATTCTGGGCGGGAATCTGAAAGTGGGCGAGATTTTCGGCATCCTCAAGAAGCTGGGATTCACGCTGATCCCGGAAGGACAAGGGGAGGCACAGTTCCGAGTGGAGATTCCTAGCTGGCGGCTAGACGTGGAGCGCGAGATCGACGTGATCGAAGAAATCGCGCGGCTGCACGGCTACGACAAATTCGCGAATACTTTGCCGGCTTATAGTGGCGCGGTGGTCGAGTTGCCGAATGCGGCTATGGACGCGGCTTTGCGCACGCGGGCTTTGGCGCTGGGGTACAACGAGGCGATATCGCTGACGTTCATTTCGCATGCGGATGCGGAGAAGTTTTCTTCCGCGAAAGTGCTGGAGCTGGAGAATCCGCTGAGCGAAGAAGCGAGCGTGATGCGGACTTCGATGGCGCCGGGGATGCTGGACATGCTGGCGTGGAATCTGAACCGCGATTCCGAGAACGTCCGGCTGTTCGAGATGGGCCGGGTCTACGAAATGCGGGGCGGGGAGCGGGTTGAGCCGTGGCGCGCGTGCCTGGGAGCGACGCTGGCGGCGGTGAAGGGATCACTGCCCGTTGGGGCTTTGCTGGATTTGAGCTCGGATTCGAATACCCCACCCAAGCCAAAAGATGGCTTGGATGGGGCACCCGCTGAAGTATTTCGTGCGTTCAAGGGCGACGTGGAGAATTTGCTGGCGGCATTTTCATATAAGCATTTGAGTTTCGACCGGGAGACGGCGGAGTATTTCCATCCGGGACGATCGGCGCGGGCGTTGATGGATGGGGCGGTGGTGGCGCAGTTCGGGCAGATTGCCGAAAACGTGAAGGCGGAGCGGAAGTTGCGGCACGACGTTTTTCTGGCGGAAGTCGATCTGGAACGGTTGCACGCGCGCGGGCTGCGCACGGTAAGGTTCGCGGCGCTGGGGAAATATCCGGCGGTGGAGCGGGATTTTTCGTTCGTGTTTGGCGATGACGTGGAGTTTGAGGCGATGCGGCGCACGGTGATGGCGCTGCGGTTGGGTGCGTTGCGGTCGTTCGCTCCGGTGGAGATTTTTCGCGGGGGATCGATTGAGGCAGGGAAGTATTCGATTCTGCTGCGGGCGCGGTTGCAATCGGACGAGGGGACGCTGCGCGACGATCAGATTGCGCAGTGGTCTGCGGAGATTGTTCGGGCGCTGCAGGGGTTGGGCGGAGTGCAGCGGGCGTAAGGTCCAGGTTGTTCCAGCGTGAGGAGTTAGGCCCATCGGAAGCAGCGCACGTATCCGTCGAGATGGAAGCGCTGCGGCCGCGAAATCCCCGCCTAAAAGTCGGGGTGATCTCGCTGCCATGTATGCTAATCTGCCAGCTATGGCGCCCGTAATTACTTCCCTATCCAATCAGAAGAAGCATTTTCTCAGCGACAAGGTTTCGCAGTTTACCGAATCGGTGATCCGGGAGATGACCCGGCAGGCGATGCTTTATGGGGCGGTGAATCTGGCGCAGGGGTTTCCGGATTTTGCGGCGCCGGCGGAGATCAAG
>Ga0302324_100002041_pt1 | contig 47651 bp, 41 predicted proteins | sample Palsa_T0_1_FD_201949 | JGI IMG/M metagenome (GOLD analysis project Ga0302324, IMG submission 201949) | Peat permafrost microbial communities from Stordalen Mire near Abisko, Sweden - Palsa_T0_1 | ecosystem: Environmental > Terrestrial > Soil > Palsa > Peat permafrost | place: Sweden: Abisko...
GCTGACGTCACGCACGATCACATTCGCCAGCGAGGTAAACGGAGGGTACGCCAGCATTCGGCGGAAATGCATCTCGCGGTCGAAGAACGCCGCGTAATCCTGATGGACCGCGTCCTGAATCGCATAATGCTCAGGGTAAAACGTCTGGATCAGCACGCGTCCGGGCAATTCGCCGCGACCGGCGCGCCCCGCAACTTGCGTCAACAGTTGAAAAGTTCGCTCCGCCGCGCGGAAGTCCGGCATGCTCAGCGACGCGTCCGCGCTCACCACCCCCACCAGCGTCACTCGCTGGAAATCGTGGCCCTTGGCAAGCATCTGCGTGCCCACCAAAATATCCAGAGCTCCGCTGGCGAAGGCGCCCAGCGTTTCCTGATACTGCCGCTTGGTCCGCGCGGTGTCCCGGTCCAGCCGCGCAATCCGCGCACCCGGAAATTCTTTCCGCAGTCGTTCTTCCAGGTGCTCCGAGCCTTCGCCAAAGAAATACACATATTTCGATTGGCACTTGGGACATTCCTTGGGAATCGGCTGGATCGATCCGCAGTAGTGACACTCCAGCCGATTCCGCTGCTTGTGATGGGTCATGGAAATGCTGCAGTTGACGCATTGCACCGAAGCTCCGCAGCTACGGCACAGCACCGACCACGAATATCCGCGCCGGTTGATCAGCACCAGCGCCTGGGTATGGTTGGCCAGGCACGCCTGAATTCCCGCGTGAAGCGCGGCGCTGATCGGGCTGGTCTTGTGGCTACTCTGAAAATCTTCACGCAGGTCCACCACTTCGACGCTCGCCAGCCGGCGATTCGCTACCCGCGAAGCCAACGTCAGCAACTCGTACTTTCCGCTTCGCGCGTGATGATAGGTCTCCAGCGACGGAGTAGCGGAACCCAGCAGCGCAACCGCGCCCTCCATTTTCGCGCGCACGATGGCCACGTCGCGACCGTGATATCTCGGTGTCTCTTCCTGTTTATAGCTGTTCTCCTGCTCCTCATCCACGATGATCAGCCCGAGATTTTCCAGCGGCGCGAACACCGCGGATCGCGTTCCCACCACCACCCGCGCTGTTCCGCTTCGTACCCGGCGCCATTCACGCGCGCGCTCGATATCGCTCAGCGCCGAATGCAATACCGCAACCCCCTCGAATCGAGCGCCAAACCACGCGCGGCATTGCCGACCCACCCACAGGGTCAAGGCAATCTCCGGCACCAGGATGATTGCCGTTTTCCCGCGGGCCAGGGTCTCCTGCACCGCGCGTAGATACACTTCGGTCTTACCGCTGCCGGTCACGCCGTGTAATAGCAGGACGCCGAACTCGCCTAGCTCGAATCGCGCACGTACTGCGCCAAATGCGCTCTCCTGCGCTTGGTTCAATTCGTGAGCTGGCGCCTCATATCCGATGTCGAACGGGTCCTCCGCCGGATCGATTCGTTCCTCCCAGGTTTCCAGCAGGCCATCCTTGACCATTCGCTCGATCACGGCACGCGACACATTCGCCGACTTTACAATTTGTGATCCCGCCAGCGCGCCGTGCTCTTTCAACAATTTTCTGACGCGCGCTACTTGCTGCTCCTTTGTCGCCGCGCGATTGGCGCTGTGGTGCGACGCCATTTTTTCCGGCGCGGAAGTTTCTAGAACCGCTCGCTTGGTCGCATCCGCTTCGACGGAATCACCTCCCTTCCAGGCGACGACTCGCTGCGTTTTCGCGCTACGCCCTTGCATCGTTTCGCGAACTTCCAGGAGTTCCATGCGCCGCAAACGATTCAGTGCGGCGGTATTCACTCCAAATTTCGTAGCCATCCGCAATGGCGCCGGACTTTTCATGCTAGCCAGCTCGCCCAGAAGTCCGGCCGCTTCGCGCGACAGTCCGCGGGTAAACTCTGCGCCGCCGATACCGGTTGCGGCGTCCCGCCCGGCCGCCGTCAAAATCAATTCTCGTTGCACGCGAAGTTCCGTCAACGGTGGCAACATCGTCCGAAATACTTCTCCCACTGGCGCGAGATAGTAGTTCGCGATCCACTGCCCCAGCTCGATCAATTTAGGGGTGAGCGCCGGAATCAAATCCAGTACCTTCCAGATATCGCGAACCCGCGTGTTCTCCGGCGCCGCCGATGCAAGCTCCACCACCACACCAACCATGGATTTATTTCGGAAAGGCACCATCACCCGGCAGCCCGGCTGCACCGAATCTCGCAGCGCTGCCGGCACTGCATAGGTAAACGTTGTGCGCAGGGGAACTGCCAGCGCCACATTGCAAAAAGAAGGGGTCATCTGAGGGTGTAGCTTAACAGGAACATTTTCGGGGCGATCGCCGGAGGCCATCGGGAGCTCCGTACGACAGCGATGCAATCGCGCCCGCGGTGCCGCTTGCTTCGCTCACACGCTGATCGCGCCGATCCCCGCGAAAATCCCGGCGACGCCCAACCACTGCCAGTGGGTCAACCGCTCACCCAGAAAAACCGCAGCCAGGATTACCGTCACGGCACCGTACAGCGAGGCCAGCACACTAACTACCGAGACCTGCTCCAGCAGCATCCCGCGGTTATTGAGAACGAAGGCCGCCGTATCCAGAAAGCCCATGCCGAAAAGCCAAACCAGCACGCGGCCTCGCACTGGAATCGCAATCACCTCGCGTACTAGCAAGATTGCCGCAGTGGCCAGCACCGTGGATGTTAGCCGGATCATCCACACCGTCGCCGCGTAACCCACCGCGGGCACCACACGATTTCCCAGCAGCCAAAACAATCCACCAAATCCAATTCCGGAAATCACCGCGGATCCAATCGCCGCACTTTTCGCTGGTTTCCGGGCGGTCTGCCTTTCGGATCGGGCCTCTTTCGCTGTTTTTGCACCCTCACCGCGCGCTACCGTCACCGCACCGCACAAGATCAAGACGATTCCTGCGAGCCGCAGCGCCGTCAAGTGCTCGCCGCTAAACCACGATAACAACACCGTCACCGCCGGATAGCTCGCCGAAATTGGCGCGACCACCGACATCTTCCCAATCTCAAACGAACGATACAGCGCGAGCGTCGATACGACATTGACCGCACCCGCGAGCGCACCCCATCCCCACGGGCGCCAACCCGAGCCATCGGCTAGATGTTCCCATCCGCCGAGCCATGGCAGCGCCGCCGAGAGCAGCAGCAATCCGGTCAGCTGCATGTACAGCGTGGTGCGCATCGTACCGATGCGCCGCGCTGCGTATTGCCCAAGGAAATCGGAGCTACCCCAGGAGAGAGCGGTCAGTACACCGAGAAGAACTCCCATGACCGACTAGACGGGCCGGTCCGCTGCGGGGGGCTTTTTCTTCGCTTCCAGACCCAAAACCGCCATGACTTTCTGTAAATCCTTCCAGACCTCGCTCTTGGCCGCCGGATTCCGCAGCAAGTAGGCAGGGTGGTAAGTGGCCATTAGGCGGGTGCCACGAAATTCCTGCCATTGCCCACGGAAATGCGAAATGCCGCGATTGGTTTCCAGCAAGGTCTGTGCCGCGATGTTCCCCAGGCAGACGATCACTTTCGGCGCGATGGCATCGAGCTGCCGAGTCAGGAACGGACCGCAGGCGGCGACTTCATCGCGTTCCGGCGCACGATTTTGCGGCGGCCGGCATTTCACTACATTGCAGATGTATACGTCCTTGCGCTGCAGCCCCATGGCCTCAATCATCTGGGTCAGAAGTTTTCCCGCCCGGCCTACGAACGGCAGGCCCTGAATATCCTCGTCGTGGCCTGGCCCTTCTCCCACAAAGACCAGCTGGGCTTTTTCATTGCCGTCGCCAAACACGATCGTGTTGCGGGTCCGAGATAGTTTGCAGCGGGTGCACGCTCCCAAATCGGCTCGAATCTTCAGCAGAGAATCGCCGGGGAGGCGCAACACCGATTCAAACAGCGAGATAGCCGGCTGCGACGCGATGTGGATCGTCGGCCCGGCTTGGAACACCGATGGAGTCGTCGGAACGATCGGCTTTTGCACTGATTTTGGCAAAGAGTCCTCTTCAGCCGGAAGTTCCTCCGGCGGCAGCTCCAGCGGTTGGGAATTCAGGGAAGGAACCCGGTCGCGATAAAACTGCCGAATTCCTATGTCCCGGTAATAGCCGAGTCGCCGGGACAGTTTTTCTTCGAGGGCCGACGATATGCGATCGGCCATGCTCAGGTGGCGGAACGCTGGGGAGTGCGCAGCGCCGCGCGAAGCCGTAGCACTTCGTCGAGGATGCGTTCGGCGACTTCACTCTTGCTCATGCGAGGTAACGGCAAATCGCGCCCGTCGCGCGCGAACATCGTCACGATATTGGTATCGTGATCGAAACCAGCGCCTTCGGCGGTCACGTCATTTGCGACGATTAGATCCGCATTCTTCATTGCTAATTTTTTCCGCGCATTGGCGGCTACGTCTTGCGTTTCAGCCGCAAAACCCACGATCAATCGACCGCCTTTGATTTTCGCCACGGTGGCCAAAATATCGGTGGTCGGCTCCAGCGTCAACTGCATTGGTTCCTTACCACGTTTTATCTTTTCGTCGGCTGGCTTGGCGACCCGATAATCCGCCACCGCCGCCGCGAGGATCGCAATCGTGCATTGTGAAAATCGTTCGGTGACCTCCTGGCCCATCTGTTCAGCGGTTCGCACATCCACTCGCTCGACGCCGGCTGGTACTTGCAGCGATGTCGGACCACTCACCATCATCACCCGGGCCCCGCGCCGCGCCGCCGCTTCGGCCACCGCGTATCCCATCTTCCCGGAGGACCGGTTGGTGAGATACCGCACCGGATCAATGTCCTCGTGCGTTGGTCCGGCAGTCAGCAACACCGTTTCCCCTTGGAGATCCCGTTTCAGCCGCAGCACGTCCCGCACGGCAGCAATGATTTGTTCCTGCCCGGCGAGCCGCCCCGCGCCTGTCATGCCGCAAGCCAGATATCCTTCGTCCGGATTTACTATGGTTACGCCGCGGGTTCGCAGCAGTTTGATGTTTTCCTGGGTTGCGGCGTGGTTCCACATATTGACGTTCATCGCCGGAGCCACCACCACCGGAGCCGTCGACGCCAAATACAGCGTGGTCAGAAAGTCGTCGGCAATTCCCCGAGCGAATTTTGCCAGGATGTCTGCGGTCGCCGGAGCGACCAGCAGCAGGTCGGTTCGCTGGGCTACCGCGATGTGTTCGATGGCGCTTTCCAGATTGGCTTCCTCGCCGGATTCGGCGAACAGATCGGTGATTACTTTCTGTCCGCTGAGCGCGGCGAAGGTCAGCGGGGTTACGAACTCGCGGGCTCCGCGAGTCATTACCACCTGAACGGTAAAGAAGTTCTCCTGCAGACAGCGAACCAGCTCGGCGGCTTTGTAAGCCGCTACTCCGCCGGTCACGCCAAGAGTGATTCGCATGAAGTCCTTGTTAGCGTCCCGCAGGGAACGCTGGAAGCTGTTCCGAGGGCGAAGTGGAAGAATGCCGTGCCAGTCGCGTTACTTGCGGCGCTTGTTGCCGTCCTTATCGGTATCGATCGAGGAAGGCTCAACGAAATCGTATTCGATCAGGCCGTTTTCCATTTCCTCGCAGGCGATGCGGGTGGCTTTCAAGGTTCTCGGGCTTTCCACCAGCGGTGGCGCCCCAGCCATGATTTGCCGCGCGCGTCTTGCTGCCAAAACCACATACGCAAACTGGCTCTCCGGAGCTTTCGTCAAAACGTTCATCTCAGTCTACCCCTCCAAACGATGCCAGAAGTTGGTTCACTCGGTCCCGGCGCCGAGCGCTCGAACAGCGCAGCGCAATCACAATGGCTTGTGCCTCGCGCCCGGCGCGCTCCACGTCTTCATTCACTACACAATAATCGTAGTATTTCCCGAAAGCTGCAATCTCATCGCGGGCTTTGGCGAGTCGCCGATTGATCTCATCGTCCGAATCCTGGCCCCGGCTTCGCAATCGCCGTTCGAGCTCTTCACGCGACGGCGGCAAAATAAAAATCGCGACCGACTCGGGCATCTTCTGCTTAACCTGGGCCGCGCCCTGCACATCGATTTCCAGCACCAGGTCTAGACCCTTTTTCCGCGATTCTTCAAGCCATTTTTTGGGAGTGCCGTACGCGTGCTTACCAAAAACCCGCGCGTACTCTAAGAACTCTCCCCGGCCGACCATCGCGTCAAATTGCGCTTCACTGACGTAAGCATAGCACTTCCCCCGGGCCTCGGTCGCGCGAGGAGGCCTGGTGGTACATGACTCCGAGGGCATGGTCCCGGGTAGTTCTAAAATCCTTTGCACCAATGTCGATTTGCCCGATCCAGAAGGCCCCGACACGATCAACACCAGCGGCGCTAGCTGTTTGGCGGTCGTCATTCGATATTCTGAACCTGTTCGCGAAGTTTTTCGATCTCCGCGCGGATATCCAGCGACAGCCCGGTAATTTTCAAAGCTTCACTTTCCACGCCGGGTGTCTTGGAGAGCATGGTGTTGGCTTCCCGATGCATTTCCTGCAGAAGAAAATCCAGCTTTTTCCCCAACTCCCCGGCGTCATCGAGCAACTCTGCGAATTGCTGCACATGGCTACGCAGGCGGTCCAATTCCTCGCTGATGTCACTGCGCTCCGCCAGCAGGGCGGCCTCTTGCGCCAACCGCGCCGGCTCTATCCCGGTTCCATCCAACAATTCTTTGAGGCGCGATCGCAAACGCTGAGAGAAAGCCGGCGTCAGCTTGGTGGCCAGATCGCGAACCTGCTCGGTCTGCTCCACGATTCGGGCCAGATGGGTTCGCAGTTCTGCAGCTAGATGGCGACCTTCGGCGCGGCGCATTTCGTTCAGCTTCGCCAACGCTTCGCGCAGGCAAGCATCCAGCGCACCGCCGAGTACCTCTTGCTCCTCATCGCTTTCGGGCAACGGCGGCGCCAATCCGGCGATCACTCCCGGCAATCGCAAAAGCGAAACCACATCGACTTCTCGTGCGCCGGGTATCTCGTGACGCAGTTGGTTGGCCGCATTTAAGTACGTTTGCAGTAAATCTCGATTCACCTGCACCGGTGCGGCGGTGCCCGGCTGCACATTCACGTTCACGTCCACGTGTCCTCGGTGAATCCTTTCGCGAACGATCTGACGCATTCTTAACTCATACCCATCGAAGCCCTCGGGCAGCCGGAAACGCACATCCAGGAACCGGTGGTTGACGCTCTTGACGCTCACGCGAAGGGCCCAGCCGTTCCGTTCTGCGCGGGCTTGCGCATATCCGGTCATGGACAGGCACTCGCCCTTTTGACCTCCGGCACGGGCCTGGTGCGCTTGCCCCTGGCGGCTCATCCGACTTCGCCGGGAACAACAGTGTTAGGAGCCACCGCAGGAATTGCAGTCAGCATGTCGTCATCCGCGAATTGCAAATCGTGCAATCGCGCATAAGTTCCCGCGCGGGCGATCAACTCCACATGACTGCCGCTCTCGCTGATCTGCCCATCCTCTAAAACCAGAATTCGATCGGCGCGACGGATGGTGCCCAGCCGATGGGCAATGACAAAGGTGGTTCGGCCAACCATCAAGTTCCCCAGAGCCTTCTGCACGAACATCTCCGATTCCGCATCAAGCTCGGAGGTCGCTTCGTCGAGAATCAAAATTGGCGAATCCTTCAGGATCGCGCGAGCGATGGCAATGCGCTGCCGCTGACCTCCGCTCAAACGAGTTCCGCGTTCTCCGATCACGGTGTCATAGGCGTGAGGCAGGGCCAGAATAAATTCATCCGCAAGCGCCGCTTGGGCAGCAGCTTCCACGCGTTCCTGGGGGACACTGGTCAATCCATAGCAGATGTTGTTCCATACCGTATCGTGAAAGAGAATATTTTCCTGCGTCACCACCGCGATTTGTTCGCGCAGCGATCGCAGGCTCACTTGACGAATGTCCACCCCATCAATTCGGATTTGCCCGGAGGTCAGTTCATAAAATCGGGGAAGCAGATTCACCAACGTGGTTTTCCCCGCACCGCTGGATCCTACCAGCGCGATCACCTCGCCCTTTCGGGCGGTCAATTGAATATTCTGCAGGACATTCTGTCCAATTGCTTCCCTTGAGGTCATCCCGTAAGCGAAGCATACCTCCTCGAACACGATGTCTTTGGCAAAAGGCGCCAGCACCTGTGCTCCGGGCTCCTCCGCCCGCTCTTCTTCCAGATCCAAATAGGCAAACACCTGGGCACTGGCTCCTTGTGCGAATTGAAACTGCTGATACACCTGGCCGATGCGCTTTAGCGGCATGTAAGCGTTGAACATGGCATAAAGAAATGCCAGAAAAATGCCCTGAGTCATCAGGTGCCGGTTGATTCGCCCGCGTGCGTACAACAGCAGTAGCGGAATGACGATGGCGCCAAGAAGATCCATGAGCGGTGCCGTCGCAGCTGCGGCCCGGGCCCACCGCATGCTTTCCCGCAACAACCGCCGAGCGGCATCGCGGAATTTACGGGACTCAAAATCCTCCATCCCGAACGCTTTCACAATTCGATTACCACTAACGGTTTCCTGAAGAATTTGGCTCAACTCTCCCAAACGGGTCTGGCTGCTTTCGGCGGACTGCCGGATCTTCCGGCCAAACTTTCCGACCGGCAGCACAATCAGAGGGAGCACCACGCCCACCGCCAGGGTCATCTTCCAGTCGATGTACAACATCACACCAACAAAAACGATCAGCGTGAAACTCTTTTGAAAAAGATCGGCGAGATATTCGGAAAGCGCAATGCGGGTCTTTTCAATGTCGTTGATAACCGCGGAAAGCATGCGGCCGGCAGGATGATGTTGAAAGAAGGCGATTGGCTGGCGAATGATTTTCCCATAGACCTGGTTGCGTAAATTGGTGATTGCGGCGTGGCCCACGTATTGAATCTGGGTGACCCCGAGATATTCGGCGACGCCTTTGGACACGAACAGCACCAGCAGCGTCAAACTGAAAATCGTCCAAACATTGTGAATCCGCGAAGGGAAAAACTCGTTTAGGAAAATGGTGCGGCCGCCGGGTATGGTGAATAGCGGAAGCTGGGAACTGGCCGCGGTTGGGGTCAGCACGAAATCCCACGCAATGCGCGCCATGAAGGCCACCAAGCCCTCGGCCAGGGCCACAAAGGCAACCAGCACAACGCCAACGGTAAGCCGGAATGCATACGGCCGGACGTAACTGAGCAGACGTTTCAGTTGGGGGGTGAACAGCGATGGCACGAATCGGGCTCCCTACCAAACCGATTTTACGCTATGCGCCGCTTTGCGACGTGTCAAGCTACGCGCATCGCTGATCGCGAACTCTTCGATTTCCGCAGCTCGACCTATTTCTCGATGTCTCGGTGAGTTACCTTCGCGGTGTATCCATGCGATTTCAGCGCTTTTTCCAACCATTCGCTCATCATCACCGACCGGTGGCGGCCGCCGGTGCATCCGAACGCAATCGTCAGGTAGCTCTTGCCCTCCCCGATATAATGGGGAATCAGATAGACGAGAAGCGATTCGATGCGCTTCAGGAATTGCCCGGTCTGAGCGAACGATTGAATGTATTTGCGGACTTTGGGGTCCAGGCCCGTGTACTTTCGCAATCTTGGCACGAAGTGTGGATTGGGCAGGAACCTCACGTCAAAGACCAGGTCGGCGTCGGTCGGGACGCCGTAGCGGTATCCGAAACTCACCACCGAGACGAGCATCGGCTTTTTTTCCGCGCTCTTGAACCGTTGGTTCACGAAGTGGCGCAGCTCGTGGACGTTGAACTTCGAGGTGTCCACCACTACGTCGGCAAGCTTGCGGATGGGATCCATCAACTTTCGTTCGTGGCGCACGCTTTCACGAACTGAAAGCTCCTTGCCGAAGGGATGGGGCCGGCGGGTTTCACTGTAGCGCCGCAGTAACGCATCTTCTCCTGCCTCGATGAACACCAAGGTAATGGGATGGTTATCGCGTAAATGCTTCAGCAGCATTGGCAATTTGGAAAGATGAGCGCCTTCGCGCGCATCGACCAGCAAGGCCGCGTGTCCGAAGTTGCCTTCACCGGCCGCGTGAAGCTCCGCGAAAATCGGAATCAGCTCTACGGGCAAGTTATCGACACAATAAAAGCCCATGTCCTCGAAAGCTTTGAGGACGGTGCTTTTACCGGAACCTGAGAGTCCCGTGAGGATAACCAGTTGGCGGGTTTGACGTGGTGCCGTTCGTTTCACAGACGGCAACGCCTCAGCTCTTGATCCGGCGTTGATGGGTGCTGGGTATGCGCATATCTTCCCGGTATTTTGCCACCGTGCGGCGGGTGACATGGATTCCGGCCTCGTCCAGCTTCTTGGCAATCTGATCGTCGGTCAACGGTTTGGCGGAATCTTCCTCTTCGATCATCTTCTTCACCAACCGCTTGAGAGTCAGCAGCGACATGTCGCCGCCTTCCGGGCCATTCACGGACTCGCTGAAGAATGAGCGTAGCTCCAACACCCCCTGGGGAGTGTGCGCATATTTGCTGGCTACCGCGCGACTGACGGTGGAAGGATGCACGCCGACTTCCTCGGCAACTTCCTTGATCATCATCGGCTTCAACGCGTCTGGGCCAAGGCTGAGAAATTCGCCCTGCCGCGCAATGATCGATTGGCATACCCGCAAAATCGTATGTTTGCGCTGCTCGATATTCTTCATCAGCTGGATGGCGGCGGTGAAGCGTTCCTTCACGTAATTGCGCACATCTCGGTCTGCCGCGTCCCGTACCAGCAGCCGTCGATAGGTGGGGCTCAAGCGCAATTGCGGCATATCGTCTTCGTTCAGAAACGCCTGCCACTGGTCATCGACCTTCCGGAAGTACACATCGGGCTCAACTAGTCGCGGCTCGGTTTTGTTGTAGCGCAGCCCCGGTCTCGGATCGAGCTTCTTGATGACCTCCAGCGAGCGCTTGACCACGTCCAGCGGACGATTCAGGGCCCGGGCGATTTCTTTGAGCTGATTGGATTGCACCTGTTTCAGGTGCTCGGACACGATCTGCTGCGCCAGGGTGTTTTGCGGGTCGAAGGCTTTCAGTTGCAGCAGCAGGCATTCCCGGAGGTCCCGTGCACCAACCCCGATGGGGTCAAAGTCTTGCACCACCGCGAGTGCATCGTCCAGGTCGTCAGCCGAATACTTTCCTTGCTGGGCCAGTTCTTCGGCGGATGCCGCCAGGTACCCGTTTTCATCGAGGTTGCCGATGATGCTTTCCGCCAATTCGCGTACCGGATCGGAGCAGATGGTCACACTCAACTGCCACGCGAGGTGGTCGGTGAGGCCGGTTGCAGAAGACAAGAACTTTTCAAACGACGGACGCTCGGAAACTTCGCGTTCCTGGGACTGTCCGCCATCTCCACCTGAATCCAAATATTGGTTAAAGAACGTGCCTACGTCGAACTCATCAAACGGATTTGATTCCGGCTTGTCTGGAACCTTTTCCGTTTCCGCCTTCAAAAACGTTTCGTCGCTGTAGTTATCGGTTTGGGTGGGCTCTTCGCTCTGCTCTTCCAGGACCGGATTCGCGATCATCTCCTGATTGATCATCTCTCGCAGCTCCAGGCGGTTGAGCGCCAGCACGCTCACCATCTGCACGAGCCCGGGGGTCAGAATCTGCTTCTGAGATACCCTGAGATTAAGTTTGAGTCCCTGCCACGCCATGGTTGGTTCTATCTTTTCCTTACAACTCGGTCCGCTAAGAAGCTAGTTCAGACGGAAATGGTCGCCCAGATACACCCGGCGCACTTCCGGGTCGCTGCTTAATTCGTCGGGACGGCCCTTCCTGAAGATTTTGCCATTTCTAAGGATGTATGCGCGATCGGTTACGCTGAGTGTTTCCCGCACGTTATGGTCGGTGATCAAAACGCCAATCCCGGATCGACTCAACTCTCTGATAATTTCCTGCAAGTCCTTCACGGTCAGTGGGTCGATTCCGGAAAAGGGCTCATCCAGCAGGATAAAGGAAGGCTGCAAGGTCAGGGAGCGGGCGATTTCCAGCCGGCGGCGTTCCCCACCTGACAGGGTGTAGGCCTTGCTCTGACGCACCGTCTCCAATCCCATCTGCACTAATAGCTCCTCAAGGCGGTCGCGCTGCTGCTCCGGCGTTAAGGGCAAGGTCTCGAGCACCGCGAGCAGGTTCTCTTCACTAGTCAGTTGGCGAAAAACCGAGGGTTCTTGAGGGAGGTAACTGATTCCGCTTCGGGCCCGGAGGTACATAGGAAGGTCCGTTATTTCTTCGCCGTTCAGGAGGACGCGGCCGGAGTCAGGGCGGGCCAGGCCAACAATGATATAGAAGGTGGTGGTCTTGCCAGCGCCGTTCGGTCCCAACAGCCCTACAACTTCACCTTGGCCGATCTCCAGGTCTACGTCGTCGACGACCTTACGGCCGCGATAGGACTTGCTTAACTCGACGGCCTGGAGCTTCAGCATACCTCGTCATTTCTCGACCCGGTGTTTCGTCAAGGTTCGCGAACCATTTGCTGAGTCGACGATGATCGTATCATCCGCTAAAAAGAAGGTCAATTGAAGGCCGGTGGTAGTGCCCGCATCTCGGTCATATAGCGTGGGGTTTCCGCCAGTCATGACAAATTTTCCGGTGGTTGCGGTATATTCTCCATGTTCCGCGGTCGCTTTTCGGCCGCCTTCTTCCACAGTGACCCCTCCGGTTCCTACCGCGCGGCTGATTTGCTGCGATCCGCCTGCCACCACTCCAACCGCTCCGGCGTTGGCGGCAACTGCCGACGGTTGAGCAGATCGGGTAAAGAAGAGGTCCAGCACCGGGCCCCACATCTTTTGGTCCGCCGACTGCACCAGGACATTTTGCTCGAGGTGGGCGCGATTCTCGGCATCTTGGTAGGTCAGCGATCCACAGGTGGCGTGCCAGAGCTGTTGCTTGTGCTCAGGTGTTCCGTGCACCGGTACGCTTGGGGAATCCCCAGCGGGTGGCGCGGAGGCCTGCGGAAAAACAGCGCGGACATTGCCTATCGCGTGCAGCACCTTCGAATCTCGCTGCAGCTCAATCGAGTTCGCCTCTAGCACCGAATCGCCCTGCCATAACCGGGCATGCCCGGTGTACAGAGCTATCCCGCTCTTTGAATTCGCCGCTAAAGTATCGGCAGTGATGTTCGCCGGAGCCCGAGCCAATTGCACAACGCTTCCCTTGCCCGGTAAGTCTGTCGAGCGCACTCCACCTTCCGCTTCAATAGCTCCAGTTAATTGCGAAAACCGGATTTTCGGCGCGCGGGTCTCGGTGGTCGCGTCACGAGCGATCGCATGTCCGGTGAGAGTCGCAATCTCGGTGGCATGCTGGAAAACCGCAGCGTCGCCCTGACCGCTGCGATCGCCCTCCGCTAACCGAACGCCACCCTGCAAATCTATTTGCGTCCACCCACCATCCGGGGACATTTGGGCTGTGCCGGTCTTCGCGAGCGCGGTCTGAACCGGCCTTCCCGGGGCCCACCGTTCCGTGCGTACGTTCCCATTGGCAGTCAATTGTCTGGCCTTACCCTTGGGTCCAAATTCCATTTCCAACCGATTCGCTTGCAGCCTGGTCTTGGATGCCTGTCCCTGAGCCGCGTCGGCCCAGTCGATCGTTCCCGGCGATAGGGTTTCTGCTTTCTCGGGTTTGCCGGCACCGGCGCCATCTTTATCTCCAGCCCCAAAATCCATGTGAAAGGACTCGGTCTGGAGTGCCCGGGTGCTTCCCTCTGCTGACGTTCGTGTTTTCAAGTTCACGTTGCCGGACAGATCCAAGGTCTTGGGCTTCTCGAGTCTTACCCACATATTCAATGATCCGGAGTCGGAGGTGGCTTCGTCCTGCTCGGCGCCCCCGCTCCGCATTCCGTGAACTGCGCCGGCGGCGTCAACGTGGGTGACCGATCCTTCCGCCGAAAAGTGGGCAGTCAGGGTGTCGGCTTCGAGCATCATGGGTTCGGCGGGATCTTTCGATTTCACCATGGCGCGCCCCCTGGGCCCCTTCGATGCCACCGCCATCTGCGCCCGATAATCTTCATCCAGCGTTACCACGATCTCTCCCGCGGTGAGCCGCTGCCGATCGGTCTCCGCTTCGGCAGGACCATGTAACCGCATTAATCGGGAGTCCTTGCCAAAATCAAGGCTGGTCCCTTTTACATTCACATCGGAGCCCAAACCCGGCGGAGCCTTCTGGGAGCCTTTGGGCAACGTTGGAGCCGCTTGTACAAAATGAATCTTGACGTCCCGCACCAAGTGGAGGGTTCCCGCCTCCGACTGATATTCCAAACCATGCGCCTCGCCGGTGCCGCTGGGAAACACGAAGGTTACTCGCTGCGGTGTTTGCGCTACCCCGCTGGCGCGGTCAAAGGTCACATCGCGCGTTTCGATATGGGTTGTGACCGTCTTGGCCAACGCCGGATGGTCCTTGGTGCGCTCGGCATCCGCTGCACTCATCAGGTCGATCTGCACATCTCCGCTACAGGCGATGGTGTTGTTGTCCTTGGTATATACGCAGCTGCGAGTGTGGAGGATGTCGTGGCGATCCCCGGTCTTGCCGTAGATGGTGACTTTCACATCCTCCAGCAGGTTGGGATCCTGGCTCTTGAACTCCGTGGACTTCGAGGCTTGTACTTCGAAGATGGTGCGGTTCTGGTCGACTTTCTTAAAATTAATTCCGTTCGATTGTCGAGCAACGTCCATGGCCGCGGGAGGCGGTGCTAATTTTCTTTCCAGTAGCCGCTTCCACCCCCGATTCATATACACGTAGGTGGTGACCGCCGCGAGGATCAACGCGACCGCCGCGGACCACCGCGAGTAACGTGCAGCTTCGCTTCGGAGCATGGATTTAGTTAATCAGAGTTTCTTGAGGGTGTATAGGCTTGGCGCCGCCGGGCCAACACGAAAGAGCTTGATTACGTTACCGAGTCGCCGGGGGCCGCAAGGTCCGGCAATATGCCCAGGTTCGCCGCAGCTACGGAGTCCCGGCTAGTATTTTTCACCAAATACATGGCTTCGTCCGCCAGATGCAACAGTCCTTCTTTGGTCGCCGAATCGCCCGGGTAGGAGGCCACGCCCAGACTCGGCGTGACCTTGACGCGCAGCCCTGCGTCGTTTAGCCACACGCCTTCGCGGATCAACTGGTGCAGGCGTCGCGCCACATTCAGCGCGTTCTCTTTCGAGGTCTGCGGCAGCAGAATCACGAATTCATCGCCACCGTAGCGGAACGCGAAATCAATCAGTCGGCAGTGGGCCTTCAGGGCATTGCCAATTTCAGCCAGCAGCCGCGACCCCACCAGATGGCCGTGAGTGTCGTTAACCTGCTTGAAGTGGTCCAGATCGATGAATACCAAGGAAAATTCGTAGTTGTATCGCTGGGAACGGTAAATCTCGGTTTCTAGAATGAAGCCCATATGCCGGGCGTTGTATAGCGAGGTGCAATCGTCGGTGATGGTCAGCTCGTGAATTTTCTTCACGTGCCGGGCGTTTTCCAACGCGATCGCCGCGAAATCCGACAAAGCTTCGAGCAGCTTCAGATCGCGCGGATCGAATCCCTCCGGGCCGATGCAATTGATCAGCTCGATCACTCCCAGGCAGGTCTCGCGAAACTTTACCGGAACGGCGACGATGGATTGCGTTGCCATCTTGGTTTTTTCGTCGATCTGGCCGAAAAATCGAGTGTCCTTGGAGGTATCCGGAACCACCACGGCTTCGCCGTTTTGTGCCACCCAGCCGGCGATCCCCTGGCCCACCTTTACACGAACGTCTTTCAGGGCCTGCGACGCTCTTCCGACCGCAAGTTCGAAATACAGCTCCTGCTTAGCCTCATCCAATAACAGCAACGACCAATTGTCAGGACGCAGAAATTCGTCGATCTTCTCCATGATGGTACGCAGGACCTGATCGAGTTGCAGTGACGAAGTGAGCGCCTTGCCCAGTTCCTGGAAGACAGCGACCTCGCCAGCTTCTCTCTGCTCAGAGGGCACACCCGCATTGCGGCGGCGGTCGACAGCTGGAAATTGCTTAACTTCTTCCACGATGGTAGGGACCTGCCCTTTTAGTTGCATCCGGCCTGCCCATTCGGATCGCCCAGAAATTCCCCCAAGAACACGATTCCGCCCCCGCCTACAGGCAGTATAGGCGCCAGCCAAAAACGCGCGCAACACGCTCGTAGTACTGGCGTTGCCATATCGCCATCACGAGTTCAGGGATCTGCCGATGGGCCTTTTGTCCTCGCCATTCTATGCCTGCCGCAGCTTACCCGAAGGAGATTCGCTCCGAACCGGCCAGGAGTGAAACCAACACCGGGCAACCCATGGTTTCACCGCGAATTGCCCCCGATCGGAGGTATGGTCCAAGTCTCGAGCGACGCTCAGGTACAATGTGATGATGGGGAGAGAACTTCTCACTCACCTTGCGCAGATAGCATCTTTGTTGGTTGCGACGTTGCTGTGTGAATCCCTCCTGGCGCACCCTGCTATTTCCCCACAAAGCAATCCGCCGGAGGACTCGAGTGCCCATTTTGTCGGGCCATCCGCCGGTGTCCACGCCGAGGCGATTGATGCGGAACGCACCTCCCATGGCCGCCCGGCCATTCCGCCAGGAACCATATTGCCGGTTCGCTTGAACTCAGCCATTTCCTCCGCCAAATCCAAGCCAGGCCAAGCGATTACCGGCAGGATTATGCAGGATGTTCCGTTGTCGCCGGGCGTGCGCATACCGGCAGGGACTAAACTTCTAGGTCACATCGTCGAAGGGATTCCGGCAAGCGCCGGCTCGCAGGCTCGCATCTCCCTGCAGTTCGACAAAATAGTCTGGTCGCATCAGACCACCTGGATGACCACAAATCTGCGAGCCATCGCGGGTTTCATGCGAATAGCGGAAGCTCAAATACCGCCGGTGGGCCCCGGGGAGAGTGACGTATACCGTTGGTTGACGAAGGTGCAAGTGGGCGGCGACGTAGTTTACGGTGAAGGCGGACCGGTCACCAGCGGCGAGAACCCAAGTGAGGTTATTGGAAAGAAGGTCAAGGACGGTGTGTTGGGCCAAGTCAGAGCGAAGGACGGTACCGAATGTCGAGGAGCCGTGGATGGCAATGATCGTCCCCAAGCGCTGTGGGTGTTCTCCTCCGATGCCTGCGGAACCTACGGCCTCGAACGGGTTAGCATCGCGCACGCTGGCCGGAGCAACCCGCTCGGCATCATCGTCTTAATTTCTGAGCGCGGGAACCTCAAGATTGCAGGTGGGGCAGGCATGCTCTTGCGGGTTAACGCGAGCCGGCCCAACTAGATCCTGCCACTGAAGAATTCGTTGTTGGGTAAGTATCGAGTGTAATTTCGGATTGCCCTTGCGTCAGGTATAGCCGCGAAAGTGACCGAGCGCAGCCATTTTCGTGCTCGGTAAGCTACTTTTATGCTGGTTTGACAGTGAGACTTCGCGCCGCCTATAGTGCGGTCAGGGACTTGGTCAGGGCCCTTGCAAACCGGCATCATGCAGCTCACGCGCGGACCGTCTCAACCTAAGGAACCCGCACCCGTGGCTGGTTTTAGGTCCTAAGCTGGGCCACCGGGAAGTACGCCCGCAACTCCGTTGACACAGGGTAGCCATCCAATGGCCAAGGGAAGTTTCGGTGAGATCCTCAAGCGCGAGCGGGAGCTACGCGAAGTCACTCTCTACGAAGTCACCGTCGCCACTCGCATTCCCACCCGCTTGCTGGAAGCGTTCGAACAAGAGCAGTGGGACAAACTCCCCGGCGGATTTTTCGATCGGGGATTTCTCCGCGCCATCGCCCGGTTTCTTGGTCTAGGCGAAGAGCAGCTGCTCGCGGAATACGACGCAGCTCGAGGGCCAATTCCCAGCAAAGCTGCTGGGTCGCGCGCGAATTTTATTCCCCGCCCTTCCAAGGCGGCGGTTGCCGCGGTGGCACTCGGCGCCCTGTTGATCGTCGTCGCGATTCTGGCTGGCGGAGTCTACGAATGGAGAAAATATTCTGCGCGTCGCGCCCTCACAGTCCCGGTCCCTGCCAGTGAACCATCCGTCGATGCACCGCCGGTATTGCCCAATCTCATGGTCGAGCCCGGTGCTGCGCTCCCAACGGTCTTGCCAACCGCTACTTCGGACATTTCTGGTCCACTCGATCTGGCGGTCTCCACATCCGCTGCTACCCGCATTCGTATTTCCGGCGACGGTAAACTTCTCCTGGACCGGAAGCTCGCTGCCGGGGAGACTCGCCACTTTTCCGCGGGACAAAACTTCGAAGTGCACGCCGCGAACTCATCGGCGGTCGTGCTGGAATTGAACGGCCAGACGATGCCGCCGCTCGGGACCGGCAGAGCTTCCGGTACAATGATGCTGAGTCAGAAAGATCTAAAGCAGGTACCGAATGGAAGCGCTCAGCCCTGAAGTTCTGGAAGATTTGCGCCACGGACGTGCTACTCCTGAACGCAAAATTGCAGTTTGCTCGGGTGCCGCACACCTGGCCCCAGCCGATCACGTAGAAATCCTCGCCGTGCTTTGCAAGGATGCCGATGAACGGGTCGCCCAGCGCGCTGAAGAAGCCCTGGGCTCTCAGCCGGTGGAAAGCTTCCTGGAGGCGATCCGCCGGCCAAATGCCGTGCCTGCTCTGTTTGCGTACGCTTCGGTCAACTTCGCCGACAAGCCGACGATTTGCGAAGCTCTAGTCCAGAACAAAACTTGCGGTGCCGAGTATCTTGTGGCCATCGCGGCGCACCTCGGCACTTTAGGTGTGCAGGCGCTGATGGACAACCTGGATCGCGTCGCCGAATCTCCGGCGCTGATCGCGGCTCTTCAAAGCAATACTTCGCTTACCGCCGAGCACAAGAATCTCCTGCAAGAACTGCTGGGGTCTTCGATCGATGAGGGGGTACTGGCGGATGCTGCCCTGGACGCCGAGCCCGATCCCGTGAAGCGGCAGACTTTATTGCAGCGGCTGGCCACCATGTCGGTGTCCCAGCGGGTGCAGTTCGCGGTGAAGGGCGGGTCGGAAGCCCGGCGGACCTTGATCCGCGATTCCAATAAGGTGGTGCAGCGCGCCGTTCTGCAATCGCCTCGCCTCACCGATCAGGAAGTGGAGGCTTTTGCGACGATGTCGTCCCTGACCGACGAGATCCTCCGGCTGATTGCAAACAATCGCAATTTCCGCAAGAACTACGTGGTGGTGCGCAATCTGCTGAATAACTCGAAAACTCCCCTGGATGTCAGCTTACACATGCTCCCGATGCTGAATGCGATGGACCTAAAAAAATTGACCACCAATAAAAACGTGCCGGAAACTCTGCGCACCACCGCGCTCAAATTGCAAAAGCAGCGCCAGGAATTCAAGAAGTGACTTGCTCTCCAAGCAACTCCTCATCCGCGGGCTATATTTCGTCGTAATAGTAACTACCCAAACATTGCGGGGTTTCTAGAGGAAGTTCGGTATCATCCGGTACATTTGCCGTCCCCCTGCACCCGTAGTCTTGTGTGCAGCCAGAAAATAATCTCTTAGGGGGAATGATGGAATCGGTAGTCGCCATCGGCAAATCTCGAACTAGATCCCGCAAAAGCGGAACATGAACTCAATCTAATTGGCTATGAGCGGGCGCTTGCTCGCCGAAGTTTCTTGAAGAAAGTTCCCTTTTACGGGTTATTGGTGGCAACCGGCTTTGCCCCTACGCAGTCGAGAAAGGACATCCTACAGAAGGGTCAGAAAACAAAAAGGCCGTGCGCTCGGTAAGCCACACAGCCTTCGGTCTCGACAAAAATTACGAAATTCGAAAGTTACCTTTGACCGCTTGCGCTTTTCTTGGTGCTGGAGGGCGCTCCACCCACCGCTTGCCTCATTTCACGTGCTTGTTTCAGGTGATCCTTCAAGGTCGGCAAAGTCTCACTAGCAAAATTCTTGATAGCGTCTTTCTGCCCGCCGGTGGCTTCCTTATTGAAATCCGCAATATCGGTCTCGTGGTCCTTCACCATGTCGCGGGCATACGCCTTGTCAAAAGCCGAGCCAGACAACTTCGAGAGTGAATCGTAGGTGGCCTGGTCCTTCGCGGACACGTCGGTGGGAACGGTGAGATGCTCTTTCGATGCTGCATCTTTCAACTGATCATTGGCCTGGGAATGATCGGTCACCATACGCTGGCCAAACTGTTTTACCGCATCGTTCGAACCGTTACTTTGGGCCAACTGCCCGAGCTTGACTTCCGCCATTCCACCCTGCGCAGCTTTTTTCACGAAGGTGCCGTCCATCGAGGCAGGTTTGCCGGCCATCTGAGTGTTTTCCTGGTGAGCCAAGACTGCCCAGCAACCAAGAAATGTGCAAAACGTGGTAACTCCGGCCACATAAATCGCCTTGATAACCGGACTGTTCATCTTTCGCAACTGTATGCCTTCCATGATTTCCCCGCCCCCATTGAGAAACTCTTATAGCGTAAAGAAAGTAGCGGTACCGCGGAGATGGCTCAATCCGGTGTTAGCTGTACTGGGAGCTCTTAGAGCCATGTAGTGATGGTTTCGAACTTGGTTGCTGGCAGGGAAAGCGGTCAGATACTAGCTGCGTAGGACCAGGCATCCGGCCAGCATGTCGTGGATGGCCTGTTTCCTGGCGGTGAATCCGGCCATGATGTATCCAATGCCCAGAGGTATCAGGCCAGAAATAATTTTTGCGAAATGCCGCCCAGACGCTCGCGTAAACGAGACTCTTGCCCCTTCGAGGTCGGTCACCTTCAGGCCCAGGGCCTTTTTCCCGGCGGTTGCTTGCCATTCCGAGCTCTCCAGCACCGCGTGATAGAGCCAGGCGACCAGGGTCCCAATCAATAGGGCGATCGACATGAAACCGAGGAAAATCGGGGCGAAAGCCGCCCCAAAAGCATCCGTGTCTCGAGGAAGGCTAGTAATAGCAGCTCCTACACCCATAGTTAAAGCCAACCCAACCATGACGGGCCCCAGGCAGATTCCCAAGATCAGGGCGTCGATTAGATAAGCTACAAACCGCAACCAGAAGCCCGCGTAGATGAAAGTGAACCGGTAGGAAGGGACGGCGCCGGCGGTAGTCATCGGTTGAACCGGAACAGCGAAGGTGCCCGCAGGAACTGCGAGCGCCGGCTCTAAGGCCGGCGAAAGGACCGTTGCCGGGGCGGTGGGCTGGCCGCAATGGCTGCAAAATGTGCTACCCGCCGCAATGGTGCTTCCGCACTTCGAGCAATACACCGTAACCCTCCTAAAAGAGGCCGCGCAGATAGCGGTCAGAGCGAATCGTACGTCTCGCTACCGTGGTCGTCAACTCAACAGTCTTCTCGGTGGCCGCGGGCGTCTTTAGCTTTTGTCGTTAGCTTTTGTCGTTAGCTTTTTGCGCCACTCATTGGGACCTGCTATCCTTCCGGTCCGCAGGAACCCCGTCCCCTAAGAGGCAATCCGCATGAGAAAGCAGCTCGTACTCGTCGCCCTGACCCTGGCCGTAGCGTTGGGCTTGGGCGCGGCCGGCTTTGCGCAGCAGGCCGCCAGGCATTTCGACGGCAAGAGCTGGTGGGAGCACGTCAAGGTGCTTGCGGACGACAACATGGAAGGCCGCGAAACCGGTAGCGAGGGATTGAAGAGGTCCCAGGCTTACGTCGTCGATCAGCTGACCAAAGCGGGCCTGCAGCCGGCGGGGGTCAGCGGCTTTTACCAGCCGGTCCAATTGATCTCTCGCCAGATCGTCGAAAAGGACTCGGCCGCGTCTCTAGTGTCCAATGGCAAGGAGCAACCCTTAGAAATCGGGGAAGACGCGTACTTCGGGACCCGGGCCCCTTCTACCGAACAGGACATCGTCGCATCGCTGGCCTTCGTGGGGTACGGCTTGAAAATTGACGACCTGAAATACGACGATCTCGCGGGCCTCGATCTGAATGGGAAAGTGGTCGTTTATCTCGCGGGCTCTCCGCAGCAAGTTCCGACCTCGCTGGCCGCTCACGCGCAAACCGTGGCGGAACGTTGGAGGGCCCTCAAAGCTGCGGGGGTCATCGGGATCATCACGCTGCCCAATCCGGCATCCATGGACATTCCGTGGTCACGAATGACCTTAAGTCGCACCCATCCCTCCATGATTCTTGCTGACCCGGAGTTCGACGACGCTGCTGGTCTCAAGATTTCGCTTACCTTTAATCCAGCACACGCGGAAAAGCTTTTCGCCGGTTCCGGGCACACGTTTTCAGAAGTCGCGGCACTCGCGAAGGATCGCAAGGCACTGCCCACCTTTCCTCTGGCTGTTTCGCTCAAGGCCCACGCGGTCATCCATACCGCACCGGTCGAGTCCGCCAACATCATTGCGAAGCTGCCGGGAAATGATCCGGTTCTGAAAGATGAATATGTAGTGTTGTCCGCTCACGTCGATCATATCGGCATCGGCGAACCCATCAACGGAGACCGCATCTACAACGGTGCGATGGACAATGCGTCGGGCACCGCCGCGCTCCTGGATATCGCGGCTTCCTGGAAGGCCCACTCCGAACAGCTTCGCCGCTCCGTTCTGTTCGTCTTGGTCACCGCAGAAGAGAAAGGTCTGCTCGGATCCAGATACTTCGCCGCTCACCCCACGGTGCCACTGCATTCCATGGTTGCGGATCTGAATCTGGATATGTTCTTACCGATCATCCCACTGAAAGTTCTTACTGTCCCGAGCCTCGATGAATCCGACCTGGGCGACCGCATCCGCCAAGCCGCTCAGACCTTCGGCGTCAGCGTTCAGCCCGATCCCGAGCCGCTGCGTAACGTCTTTATCCGCAGCGACCAATACAGCTTCGTCCGCCGCGGGATTCCTTCGCTCAAAATTGATGTGGGTTTCGAGGCCGGATCTCCGGAGCAGAAGGTTATGAAGGAGTGGCTTACGACCCGCTATCACGCCCCTTCGGATGACCTCACTCAGCCGGTCAATCTGGAGTCCGCCGGGCTGTTTGAAGAAGTGGTGCGCCAACTGCTGATCTCCGTGGCCAACACCGATGCCCGGCCGCAATGGAAGCCCAATTCGTTCTTCCGTCGATACGCGACCCCAGACTGATATTCAATTTAAGGAGCAACTCGCCATGATTCCTCGCCTAGCCGCATCCCTGATTGCTGTAAGCGTTGCCGCTTTTTTCGCGTGGACCTTTGCCGCACCCGTTTCCAGCGACAATCCATCCTCTGGGCTCTTGGTGGTGGCAAATCAGGCAGACCATACCGCCCTGATCGTCGATCCCCAGAGTCGCAGCCAGCTCGCCAAGATTACCGTTGGCGTCAACGGCCATGAGGTCGCGGTCTCGAAGGATGGCCGCTTCGCGTATGTACCCATTTACGGAAACGCGGGCGTAGGCAAGCCCGGCACCAACGGCGCGTCCATCGATGTAATCGATCTAGGTTCGCAAAAACTCTCGACTACGATTGACCTGGGTAAACCGCTTCGTCCCCACCAGCCATTGTTTGCCAGCGATGGGTCGTTGTACGTTACCACCGAGCTCGACAATGCCATCAGCAAAGTCGATCCCGCAGCAAAACGCATCGTCGCCCAGATTCCCACTGGCGAGCCAGAATCGCACATGATGATTCTTTCCCCGGACGCGCAGCGCGCTTACACCGCGAACGTCAGCACCGGGACGGTCAGCGTCTTGGATCTCGCCAACCGCAAATTAATCACGAAAATCAGCGTTGCGAATCACGTCCAGCGCATTTCCATTTCACCCGATGGCCGGCACGTTTTCACTCACGATCAGGACCAGCCTAGAATCGCGGTCATCGACACCGCGACCAACCAGATCTCTCATTGGATCGAAGTACCTGACACTGCGTACGGATCGGCGGTAACTCCAGATGGCCGCTGGCTGATCGCGGTTATGCCCAAAGCCAATCGCGCGGTCGCCATCGAGCTCAACACCTTGCAGATTGCGAAGACCTTTGACACTCCGAAACTTCCCGGAGAAGTGCTGATTCGTCCCGATGGCGGGGTCGCCTTCATTTCCTGCATGCCCGCCGGCAAGATCGCGGTGCTCGATCTAACCTCGTGGACCATGCAGCCGAACATCGATCTTACGCCCGGCGTCGACGGCATGGCCTGGGCCGCGAAGTAGCAGCCGTCGAGCCATACTTGGAGATTTCCTATGGATTTGGAGCGGCTTCAAGCCTTGTGCCTCGCTCTTCCCGGCGTCACCGAGCACACTATCTGGGAAGGCGATCTCACCTTCAAGGTGGGAGGCAAGATGTTTGCTCACACGGCTCTGGAGCCCGGACGCGTCTGGCTGTCATTCAAGTCTTCGCCGGAGGATTTCGCGCTGCTCACGGAGCGAGCCAATATCATCCCGGCTCCTTACCTCGCCCGGGCCCAATGGGTCGCACTGGAAACGCGCGATGCCCTCGGGGCCGAAGAGCTCGAACAACTGATTCGCGCAGCTCATGCATTGGTGGTGGCGCGCCTCCCGAAGAAAACTCGCGAAGGCTTGGGGCGCCCCCGGACTAAACAGCCCGCAAAGAAAAAACGCGGGGCACCGAAGTCAGGTGGGCGTCGTAAGCGCACTCCGAAGCGCTGAATTGCTCTTTTGGGGGCGATGACTTGAGAAACGACCTTACCAGGAGCAGCGTGGCATGGTTATTGTCTGGTGAAAACCTTATATCCGGTTGCGGTCTTTATATTTTCCGGTCACAAAATCCGTTGGGACCTTGCGCGGCTTCATCTCCGCCTGATCGGCGTTGGGCGCGTCTTCCACTCCACTAATAATTCCCGCTTCAAAGCCCTGACCTTCGTCTAGAAGTTCCGCCGCACTTTCTGAGTCCACATCCTCGGTCACCGAAATTCCTTGCAGATCTCCAGCGTCCACCACCCTGGCCTCGGGCTCGGCACCGATTTCCTCGCGCAAAGTGTCCCCGCGAACCCCCGCAACGGCTTTGCGCACATTCTGGCTTGCTACTTTCTTTCTAGGCTTTGCAGCGGTAATCTTCGTCTTCTTCTTCATTACCGTAATCTAGCATCGCGCCAGCCCTGGCGACATACCAAAATCCACCTAGGCGCGATTTCTCTAAACGGCCAGCTCGACGAAGTCTACTCTTGGCGGCTGGACACCCAGATGAATGCGCGCAACGGTGACCGGCAGGTGAAATCGCCTCGGTCCGGCACTGCCCGGATTGATAAAGCTGACTCCATTCCGCTGGGTGTGAGCGAACTGATGGGTGTGTCCACTGATCACAAATGGAAATCCCGCCGCCGGGTTGAGATCGAGCTGCTTTAGATCATGCAGCACATACAACTTAAAATCGCCGGCTTCCGCAACGGCAGTCAGCGGCAACTTCGAGGCCCATGGGGCTTCGTCGACATTCCCTCGAACCGCGACGACCGGTGCTATTTCACCCAACCGATCAAGAATCTCAGGTGAGCCGACATCGCCGGCGTGAATAATCAGCTCGGAACCTACCAGTTCGCGCAATGCCTGCGGCCGCAGAAGCCCGTGCGTGTCGGAGATGAGGCCAATGCGGATGGGTGCTCGCACCCCAACATCATACGAGCAGTCAGAACCGCCAAAAAGGATCTTGTTGGTTAACTAAGCGCTACTGAAACTTTCGCGGTGGAAGGTTGATGTTGACGGCGCAAGGGACGCGCTCCGGGAGCAGGAAAGGCCATATGCCAGAAATTGCTATCAGGGGTCGTAAATTCCACGCCGACGTAAGTCTTACCATCTCGCGAATGACGAATGGTGGCGATTTTCCCTTCTATTCGTTCGCGGGTGTTTTGGTTTTCCAGCACCAGGATTTCGCCTAGCACCACACCGGCTTCCAGTTCCAGCGAAGCGCCGTGCAAGCTCACCGTATGGGAATGGGTTTCCACGGCGAATTTCTCGCCGCTTTCGGTCTGGCCCTGCACCTTTAGCGGGACTCGCAAATTCACGCGCACGGTGCGGCGACGCTCTTTATATCGAAAGTTTAGAATGGCCATGAGACTTGTTCTCCCCTCAGGAGTATCCGCAGAGCGCGGACTACATACCGGAACTTGCTTTGAATGCAGAGTGCTCCGGCTTGTGTACCCTCTGTAACTGGACCTATTTTGAGGCCGGTCCAGGAAGGGCACAATGGGATGACCGTACCAGGGGGCAGTTTGGTGAAACCGGTACGCAGGTACTAGAGGATACCGAAGGAACTGAGGACCAAGCCGAAGGCATCAACAAGCCGCATCAACCACGGCGGGAACTTCAACCTCCAGAACGCAACCGAACTAGCAGGGACGCAAATTGTCGCCGATCTTCATCGCTAACGGACGTAAACCTCAGACCGAGGCCCCGCCCGTCAACGGCGTGGCGAACCGTGGCTTCGGCGCGTATCTGCCCTTCTGGCACCAGAAAATGGAGATTGGCTTTCGAGCCAACTTCGCGGGGGCGCTTGGTTTCGATGAACACGCCGCCCATTCCTAAATCGCGGACTCGGGCGAGGTCATCGCGGCCATCAAAAGTCCAAAACACCCAAACCCGGTCCGGAGAATCGATTCGTGACGTCAGCCTTCGCGAAGGCGAAATAAGCTTCTGAAAAATTTCACACCCACGCTTTCGAACTCAGGGTACGGCGTGGTTTCGTTGGGCGCAAGGCGTTTCGCCGAACTTGTGGAAAATTTAGCGGTTTTCCCTAGTTTATTTCGCTTTGCGGCCGTATTGCTCGCCAAAAAAGTCTTTTTCATTCCAGGTCGGACGCGGCGAAGCTTGCGCGACGATGTATCCGCAGAGAAAATTGAAGCGCGCATACGCAGCGCCCGCTTCGAGATTAAAAGATTGCGTCATGTCGTCCTGTGGCTGGTGGTAGATGTGCTCCTCCCAGTACTTGTCTATTTCTTGCGCACTGCTCGATTTCATTCCGGCGCTTGCGGCAATCGCCGGCACGCCTTGCTTCACAAACGAATATTGGTCACTGCGAATGAAAAAAACCTGTTCGGGTTGGGTGTCGGGACTAAGCTGCAGATGCAAACGTTTGGCGGCTTGTTCGGCCACACTGCCTAAACTCGAATGGTCTGCACCGTAAACGATCAGGTCTTCCAGGGGCCACAGCATCAAGTCTTCGTCCATATTGATATTGGCGACCATCGAATCTTTGGGCACGGTCGGAAATCGCGAGAAGTAGTCGGATCCCAGCAGTCCCGCTTCTTCACCGGTCACGGCCACCAACAGAACTGACCTTCGGGGCCTGCGAGGCAGCTGGGTGAAGGCCCGGGCAATCTCCAGAAGGTCCGCGGAACCGGAGGCGTTATCCAGCGCTCCGTTATAAATGGTGTCGCCTTTTACCGCTTCCCCTATACCAAGATGGTCCAAGTGCGCGGTGTACACCACATATTCATCGCGTAATTTGGGATCGCTGCCAGGAAGCTTGGCTACCACGTTCGGACTGTGAACGTCCTCAAGCTCCGTCATGGTGTGAATCCGCATACGAATCGGCAGGACAAACGAGCGCGGCTTTCCCGCTTTCGCTGCCGCAAAGATTTCCTCCGACGTATGACCGCTTCCTTCCAGTAATTTTTGGACGCCGTCGAGGCTAAGAAACCCACCTCCTAGCACTTCCGGCGCATAATCATTTGGCTTGCCCTGGGGATCGAGCCATCGCAGTTGCGGAAAGGCCAGATCGCGTACCTGCTCTTTGAAGCTGTAGATTTCTTCCAGCACCGGATCGTACAGCTCAAGAATCCCGACGGCTCCACGGTCCGCGGCATCGGCTAATTTCATTTCGTCATCGGAATGATGCGCGCGCAGTGAGGTTTCGAAACTCGGCGGTGCGCCGGATGTAAAGGCCACGATTTTTCCTTTTACGTCCACGCCCTGGTAATCGTCGTATCCCAGCTCGGGTGCACTCACTCCGTAACCCACGAAAACCACCGAAGCTTCCACCGATGTCTCTTTGCGGCTCGGATCCGGCGCCGCTATATAGTCCTGGCGGCTGACCAAGGCCTGTTCTTTGCCGTCGCGAATCATGGTGAAGGACGTTTTCGCTTCGTCGACGCGAATCGATCGCAAGGGTACCACTTGAAAAAAACTGCCGTGATCGCCGCCGGGCTGCAGGCCCATCGCTTCGAATTGCGAGGCCATAAATTTCGCTGCGATTTCGTGTCCGCGAGTGGCGGCGCCCCTGCCTTCCAGCAGATCATCCGCCAAAAATCCCATATCCGCGCGAATGGAGGCGCCTTGAATCGCGTGCATGGCCGCTTCCACATCGGCAGTTTCCGCGGTATGGGCTTGGTCTGCCCCCGGTGATGCGTCAGGCGTTTGCGCCGCATTCGAGCCATTGGCGCGCACCGAAAGCCAGGTCACTACCAATATTGCCGTTCCTAAAACAAGTACGCTTCGGGTTGGTCGCACCAAGCTCATCAGTCCCCACCTTCGCAGTTTTCTACCGTCAGCCATCGGTCTTCCCCTCTGATTTTCTTGCAAGAACGGCGGTGCATCGCGCGCCTGGAGTTGATTGCCAACTTAGACCGATCACTGTGTTCCATGGCTCAGCCGTCTTTCGTCGAAAGCAAATTGCTTGCCTGGTCGTCACCATACTTCTTGCTGCGGTCTTAGCTTTCCCCGCTTACCTGGATCTTTTTCCCAAGCCGGTCATGATCGATGTCATGCACTCCCGCGACTTCCCCGACGATTTTCCCACCCTCGACGAGACGATCAAGACCTTGGCGGTTCTAGCTTTGCTGGTGCCCGGCTTTCCCACCCTCGGAAAGCGGGTTTACTCGAGACTTACTTTCTTAACCTTTGGCATCTCAACCACCAAAGCCCACACCGTCGGTCGTTCTGGTCCTAGCTCGGGTCTTACCCGGTGGTGGCGCTCGGTTCGCGGTGTCTCATCGACGATCGCGGTGCCAGCCAAAGTCTGAGACCAGCGCGGGATTATGCTTCCGGGAAAAGCCGACTTCACTTCCATCGCAAACTTCCAGCGATCGCTAAGGCATTCACCCGCGCCCTAGCAACGGTCAGACCCCAATGCAGGTGTGGCCCGGTGACCCGACCGGTTGCGCCAACTTTGCCCAACACATCTCCCTTCGCCACTTGGTCACCAGCCTTCACGCTAATCTCTGAAAAATGCCCGTACAACGTGTAAACCCCGAGGCCGTGATCTACCACTACGGTGTTTCCAGAAAAATATAATTCGTCTGCCAGAACGACGCGACCGTTCTGCGCGGCGTGCACCGGGGTTCCCGTCGGCGCCGGAATATCCACGCCGCTGTGCGGCGAACCAGGCTGACCATTCAACACTCGGCGACGGCCGAAATTACTTCCTGTCGTCGCCCCATCCAGCGGAATACGAAACGTGCCCTGCCACAGTTTCTCGGGCGTAACGGTGTCGAAGATAGCCCGCAGTCGTTTGCCGTCCTCTTCCGCCTTCGCTACTTGCTCAGGATTCGGCTCGACAAAATTTGGCGCCACTTTCAATCGTTCGGTCGCGAACTTCCCCGCTCTGATGTGCACAGTGATCAGGCAGTCCGCAGGAGGATCATCTCCGGCACTTTCCGTCAAGGTGAGCACGCCTTCGCCCGGCGCCTGCGCCAGGTCCACGCCCAGCAAACCCCGACGGATGTCCATCTCCCTCGAACCGCTGGACGTCTCCTTCCAAAAAGGAATGGGGTTCCCCTGCCACGCACCTTTGAATTCGACCAAAGGCTTGGAGCTGTAGACTTCCAAGAGCAACAGACTGCCCTGGCTCGCCGATAACGAGCTCAATCGTAGTTGCACGTCGTGACCGCAGTCACGGGTGATCCAGGAGGCAGCGGCGGTTTTGGCCGGCACTGGATGTTTTCTCTGAGAAATCGCTGAGGGAGGAAAAGTGATCGCCAACACAACCAAGACGGTGAATGCACGACGCTTTTGACAAATCGCTCGGATCATTTTGCAAAAACTAGCTGACCAACGCATTGTTCGACTATACGCTGGGGAAAATCGCGCGATCCGCAATCCTCTCGAGGTGGTTTCAAAGCTCCAACATCCGATTACATCTCCAGACCGATCAGCCGCATCAGCTCGATGGCATTGCTCTTGGTGACTACCCCGGGTCGCAGCGTGTAGTCGAACTGCATCTTGCCGTCCACCACTTGATCTTCGAAATGCACATTGCGCAATACCGTGCCTAGTGCCGTGGTGATCTCGGTTAGCGCCAAATCATGGGTGGTTACTATGCCGATGGCCCCGCGCTGCAGCAGACCTCGCAGCAAGCTTTCCGCTCCAATCTGGCGGTCCTTGGAATTCGTACCTTCCAGCAATTCATCGAACAGAAAGAGCACCGGGTTCTTGCCCTTAGCTAAATCGAAGACGCTACGTATATGCAAAATCTCGGTGTAAAAGGTCGAGCGCCCCTCTTGCAGTGAATCGGTGCTGCGGATCCGACTGCCCACACTCAACGGACTCAAGCGCAGCGATCGCGCGCGCACCGGTGCTCCGGCCATGGCCAGCACGGTGTTGATGCCCACGGCGCGCAGCAAGGTGCTCTTTCCGGACATATTTGACCCACTCACCAGCAGTACGCGAGTCTGGTCGTCCAGTCGAACCGAATTCCGGACGCACCTGGTGGCAGCGATCAAAGGGTGTCCCAGTTCGTGCCCGTCAAAGAATGCCGATGACCCCTCGGTTTCGGCAAATTCCGGAAACGGATCGTTGGGGCGCTCATACGCGTAAGTGGCCAGCGACATCAACGCTTCCATCTCGCCCGCAACGGCAATCCACTTTCGTAATTCCTTGCCATGATGGTTGCGCCAGGACTCCGCGGCAAAGGCCACCTGCACGGTATACAACAGCGGGAGTTCCAGGATGTGAGCGATCAAGCTGTGATGGGCGTCGGTCCAGTAAACGATTTGGGCAAGTCGACGAACCGCAGCAGACGCAATCGCGCCATTTTGTTTCAGGCTAGCGGCCATGGCCTGCAATCGCGCAGCGGTAAAGGCCTCGCGCTCCAGACGCTGCAAAATCTCGGCAAACAAGACCAGCCCCTCGGCGTTGCAAGACACCCCACCAACGACGGTTTCGGCACGTCGCAGCAACACGTAGCGAAATCCAAGCTCCACGATCAACACCGCGAGAAGCGGCCACATTCTGGACGTGGCGAACATCAGGAGAGTCGCCGCAGTGGCAGCCAAAGCCAGCAGCGCCGCACAGATTCTCCACAGCATTCCGGGCATGACCGTTTGAGCTTCCGCCCAGGCGGTCAGCGACTCCGGATTCAGCCTGGCTCGCACTTGCTCGCCCACCAGCGCCAGGTCGCGATGTAAATCCAGCTTTTTGCTCAGCTCCGCCACCAGCGTTTGGCGTTCGAGGACTTCCGATTTAGGCGCGGGGCCTTGCAGCCATTGCGCGAGCCAATTCTCGCCCATCGGCAAGCGCGCAGTGCACAGCAGTTCGAACACACTGCCCGGGCCGAACAAATCCAGGTCTCCGGAATACACGTGACCTTGGTCGCGAAAGCGCTCGCCGGTTCGCCCGGTGCCCATCCAACGTTCCTCGATGCGTGCAATTCCCTGGCGATAAAACGCAGCAGCGGTCTCGGCACGGCCTCGCCCACCAAGCGCCCGCTCATGAACAACCGCCAGCAACCCGTAGAATGCCGCTGGCACCATCAACCAATAGCCCGTAAACGCGTGCTTCGAATAGGCAAACCACGCCATCACCAGGCCGGCAGCTATCGCTGCCAGTTTCAAATTTCCAATGCGAATGTGAGTTCGATTGAATGCTGCGGCCGCATCGACGTGACTTTGCAGCCGCTTTGAATATTCGCCCAGTGGACCCGACACGCTGCCTCTTCCGCAACCCGCTCGATCGAGTTTATCTCAGTCTTCGCCGATGTCTTCGTGCCACACCGCGGGATTCTCGACGATATACTTCGCCAACATGTCTACGCATTGCTGTGCACGTAAATCGATTACCCGGGTGCCATGCTCGGTCAGCCAGTCGATTCCCCCGCGGAAATTCACCGATTCCCCGACCACCAGCGTGCCGATTCGGAATTGACGTACCAGCCCGCTGCAATACCAGCAGGGCGCCAGCGTAGTAACCATGATTTTGTCTCGATAGCTACGCTGGCGTCCGGCTTTGCGAAACGCATCGGTCTCTCCGTGCATGGAAGGATCATTTTCCTGCACGCGGCGATTGTGCCCAGCGCCGAGAACCCCGCCGTCACGATCAAACAGGGCCGCGCCAATCGGTATGCCCCCTTCCGCCAAACCCAGTCGCGCATGCTGAATGGCCACCTCCAACATGCGCGAGTACTTTTGCTTCAAGTCGCTGCCCACCTGGTCATTGGGTTGGTTGTTCACGGCTTCCCGGTTTGCCTGGCAATTGCCAAACATCTGTCCTTTATCATCTTCCCATCTCGTCGTATCGAATTCTTGCGTCTGGTTAGCTACAGTATCTGCCCTGAGCGCCATCGTGTGTGCAAGAATGATTCTCTGAAAAATGATCACTTATCAGATGCTGGCAGCTGCAGCTCCCGGCGTGGCCCGAAACGCCCGGCACTGGATTTTCCACCTCGGCGCGGTGGGTTTTATCCCTCTGGGAGTCTTGGACAGCTCCATCATCCCCCTTCCGGGAAGCATGGATGTTCTAACCATTGTCCTGGCAGCACGCAATGGCGATTTCTGGATTTACTACGCTTTGATGGCCACCCTCGGTTCGGTGATCGGAGGATTTCTTACCTACCGGCTGGCTCGCAAAGGAGGCAAGGAAGCCCTGACCCGCAGATTCCCGCGCAGAAAGTTGGGTAAGGTTTACAGGATGTTCGAACGTTGGGGCTTTGGCACCATTGCGATCCCCGCGGTGCTTCCGCCTCCGGCGCCGATGGTTCCGTTCCTTCTAGCTGCGGGAGCTATGCAATACCCGTTGGGCAAATTCCTGGCCGCCCTGACCTTGGGGCGAGTGATCCGATACTCGGTGCTGGCATATCTGGGCGCCCGTTATGGAAGGTATATGCTGACCTTCCTGGCGCGATTCCAGCATCCGATCTTGATTGCCTGTATCGTACTTCTCGCCTCCGCAGGTACGGCGGTCTTGGTCGTGATTCTTAAAAATAGGAAAAAAAAATCGGCGTCCGCTTAACGATTGGGATCTTCGGACCGCACTACCACCTACTCTGTATCGAGAAAGCAATACCCTGGCGTGAAGCTCTGAAGCCGTTGATCAAAGGGGCTGCGGTACCGACGGTGGCAATTGGGTGACCGCGCCGGAGACCGCGCGCCATCCCCTCGGTCCGTTTACATACACGTGGATGGATCGCATCTGCACGTTCAGACGCTGGCCCCGATACTCTCCCCGCGCCGACCATAAGCACGTGGCTACCGCGGTATCCTGATAGATGTGGACGTTTATGTCGGACACACTGAACGTTTCGTATTTGATCTCGCCATTCTGAACGACGTTCATGAACTGAATCTTGTTGACCACCTGGCCGTGGGAAAGGGTCCCCGAAAAATCGTCGCTGTACACTCTCTTGAAAAAGCCCGGGTTGTTCAGCTGGATGGCGCGGCCAGCTTCCTTTTCGAGGTTTACGATTTCCTGACGCTGCATCTCCGGGTTGGGGGGCAGCAGATCTTCATCCTGGGCGCGACACACCACCGCCGCTGCGAGCAGGAGTATCAGCATCACTGCAAACCTCTTCATTACGGCACACCTCGCGATTAGGACGCTGCAGGATGGGCTGCCCTCAATCAATTATATCGGGATAGTGCCGCTGGCAGGCGAACCTGGAAGTGTGGTGATACCGAGTTGGTGACGTATGGAGCAAGAGGGATGGCCGCAGGAAGAAATCGTCGTGGCACCGGCCGATTGGTAGCCGATACCGCGTTCGAAGAGGCCTACCTTACAGGGATCGCAAAAAGTTTAGTAGATCTTGCTCCTGTTGCGGAGAGAGCCGCTGAAAATTGCGGATGACGCCGTTCGCTTCCGAGCCTTGGCCGGCGTGCTGGCGAATAGCGTCAATGAGGTCGGTCGACCGGCCATCGTGGAGCAGAAAGATGCGCTGGCCGAGTCCCCACAAGGGCGCAGTGCGAAATTCGTCGGGCCCGGCAGCGCCTTGGGATACCCCGTCAGCCAGATTAGCGCCCAGGCTATGTACCAGCAGATCCGAGAAGAGATTCGCGGTGCCCGGACCCAACCCTGCAGTGATTGCCGAGGGAGCGGTTGGCAGCGCGGGGGTGTGGCACAACCCACAACCCACGCGTTGGAACTCTCGACCGCCTCGGGCGATGGAATCTGCGCCTCCCGGCTTGGTCGTCGATGACGTCGGAGGCGCGAGCGTTCGCATGAACATCGCGAACTGCACCGTGTCGCTGGGTACTTGCGCTCCCTGAACACCGGACATATTGGTGGCATCCTCGGGCGTCGGGTTCAGTTTGCATGCCTCGGGTAGCCCTCCGTGAAGAGCCTCGTCAGGGCTGGCGCGCTCGTTGGGGAACAACTCGTTGGTGACGCCCATCTCAACGTTGTAAGCCTCACCTGCAAACATCTCCAGTGACTTATTTTGCGCTTTCCAGCCGAAGCGGGAGATCATTCCATCATTCGCGTCGCGATTCGGATGACCCGAAATTCCCATTTGCCGCTTGATTTCGGGATTGGCCGCCATGTTGGCAGTGATGGTTTCCTCGGCAATATTTTCTATCAACCCGGCGCCGAACACCGGCGTGGGAATCCGGAAAATTACGTTATTGAGCGCGAGATTGTGCGCGAAATCGGGCTGTTTGATCGCGCAACTCCCTGCATCGGACCGACCGGAGATCACAAAGAGATCGTGAACGCCGCCATCCGCTGTGTCGCTAAGCGCACCATTCAGATTCAGCATGAACTTGAAGCGCGCCTCGCGAACCGGTCCGTCCGGGTTAATAAACGAAGGCAGCGTGTTTTGCGCCCCATCCAGGGCAAAAACTAGCGTTTCCGGATTTGCGCCGATGCCCGGAAAAACGTTTGCACTGGGACTGGTGCCGCCGACACTTGGTTGCGCGTGGCAGCTTGAGCAGGAATTGGAGTTAAAACGCGGCCCCAAACCGTTATCGGTGCCACCTCTTACGCTTTCTACTTCCTGAAAGCGCTGCAAACCATTGGTGAAGTATTCGCTGACGTTGGGGTCTTGGACCACCGAAGGCAGAGCCTGCCCTGCGTCGATGGTGCCGCCGCGGACCCCCGGATCGCGGGCCGCGAATTGTCCGAGCACCACCCCGCCGGACGCAAGCAAGGCAGCCGCCGCACCTAGCAAGGCCAATTTCGGGTTCACAAACCGGAGAATTGTTGTGGATAAGTACTTTGCGGAAGGATGAAACGATGACATCTTTACCCTCGCACTTCTGGACGTATCCGGGCGCTATGCAACTCCGGCGGTAGACCCACGGCGGGGTTGCGACTTGCCGATCAGATCGCGCGCAGAATGCCGTTCACGTCGGTCATCGGCAATGAAGCGCCGTACCGACGGTGGTAGTACCAAGGCCACAGAACTGTCGCTGCGCCACGCTCCAGTTCGGTCAGCGTGGGGTAGCTATTGCGAATAAAACACCCATGTCTCGTCGGAGGGCTAGCAACTGAGAGCGCCAGCCTATGTGCATAGAATCATCAAATCTGCTGGTCGAAAGGACAGTTTAAGGACAGCCACCTGCGCGTACGGAGTGTTCGGCTTTGGTACAGTGGCATCACTCTGGCGGTGAGTGGCGACAGCTCAAGAGCTCGCTCTTATCGCAGCAACGCTGGCGGGGCTGACCTCAGGTCCTCGAGCTGAATAAGTTTTTTCGCTGCTTGATCGGAAGTCGCGACGACCGGTGGTTGTGCTTTTCGGCGCTTAGCGCTTGAGCGGAGCGCCGGGATCGCGACGAGAAATATCCAACGCGACTTCGCGGGTCTCTTGGTGGATCAGGCCGTTGGTGGCGAGGATCACCGGACCGCCAAGGTGATAAGCGTGCCCGTCAAAGTCGCTGATCTTGCCGCCGGCTTCCTCGACCAGCAGAACCCCCGCGGCGGTGTCCCACTTATGCAAGCCAAACTCCCAGAAGCCTTCGAAACGGCCGGCAGCTACGCTAGCGAGATCAAGAGCCGCAGAGCCATCCCGGCGGACGCCATGGGAGCGCAGCGTAAAATCCCAGTAGTAATGCATATTTGGACTGGCGACGCGTTTGTGTACCGGAAACCCGGTGCATAACAAACTGGTGGCGAGTTTTGGAACCGTGGAGACGTGAATGGGTTTGCCGTTGAGCGTGGCGCCCTGTCCGCGAGCCGCGGCAAACAGTTCGTTGTAAAACGGGTTGAAGACCACCCCGGAGAGCATTGTTTCGCGCTGAGCGAGCCCGATAGAGACGCAGAAACATGGGTAGCCATGGGCGTAGTTGGTGGTCCCGTCAAGGGGATCGACGTGCCAGCGAAACTCGGACGCCGAATCGTGCCCGGTGCCTTCTTCTGCGGCGATGGAATGATCGGGAAAATACTGGGTTAGCCGGTCGACGATCAGGCGCTCGGAGCGCTTGTCGGCTTGGGTAACGATGTCGGCGTCACCTTTGTAGCCGATGTCCAGGGGACGATCGAGCTCTTCGCAAAGAATCTTTCCTGCGTCGCGGGCAATTTCAATGGCGGCTTCCAAGTAATCGATGGGCATAGGAGGCGCGTGGGCGGACCGCCCGAGTCGGCGTCGCACCAACGCAAACTCTACTTTATCATTTGGCGGCATTTGTCGTTGCTCGGCTAACCCGCGCAAGGACCTTAAAACGTGGGGCCGGAAACCTGCGGTTGCATCGAAGGGCGCTGATGGGTAGCCGGTGGCGGCGGGAAAATGCTAAGGTTGCGCGCGAAACCTGCATCCCATGCGCGCCGTCGACCTGATTCGAAAAAAACGCGATTCCGCGGAGCACACCCGTGAAGAAATCGACTTCGTGGTGTCGGGATACACGCGCGGTGACCTTCCGGATTACCAGATGGCCGCGTGGCTGATGGCGGTGTGGATCCGCGGTATGTCGCGGGCCGAACTCTCCGCGCTGACCGAGGCGATGCTACATTCGGGCGAAGTTCTGGACCTTTCCGGTCTGCCGGGGAAAAAAGTAGACAAACATTCGACGGGCGGCGTTGGAGATAAGACTTCGCTGATTCTCGCGCCGATTGTTGCGGCGGGCGGCTTGATTGTTCCGATGATCAGCGGGCGTGGGCTGGGCCACACCGGAGGAACGCTGGACAAACTGGAATCGATCCCGGGATTCAACGTGAATTTGTCACTGGCCCAATTCCGGCTGGTGCTAGAGGAATGCGGTATGGGATTGATCGGGCAGACTGCCGAAATCGCGCCGGCGGACAAGAAAATTTATGCGCTTCGAGACGCCACCAGCACGGTGGAAAACATCGGCTTGATCTGCGCTTCGATCATGAGCAAGAAGATGGCCGAGGGAATTGACGCACTGGTTCTGGACGTAAAAACGGGGTCCGGTGCGTTTATGAAACGCGAGGAAGATGCCGTAGAGCTTGCCGAAGTGATGGTGGAGACCGGCAAACGCATGGGTAAGCGGGTGGTGGCGCTGATCACCGATATGGAGCAACCGCTGGGGCGTGCCGCAGGCCACTCGACAGAGATCATCGAGTGCATTGAGGTCCTTAGAGGCGGCGGGCCCGAAGATCTACGTGATTTAAGTGTGGAGCTTTCCGCGTGGATGTTCTATCTGGGCGAGCGCACTGCAACTTTGCACCAGGGACGGAAGCTGGCGTCCGAGATGATTGCCTCCGGGGCGGCGGTACGAAAATTTCGCGACGGAATTCGCTTGCAGGGAGGGGATGAGCGGGTGGTCGATGAGCCAGACCGGCTGCCGGCGGCACGTTTTCATGTAGACGTGGTGAGCGATGCGGAAGGTTTTGTGACTGGGACCGACGGCCAACAGCTCGGGATTGCCCTGGCAATGCTAGGTGGTGGGCGCGAAAACAAAGAAGACGCCATCGACCACGCGGTGGGGCTGGAATTCCACAAACGAATCGGCGATCGAGTGGAAAAAGGCGAACCATTGGTGTCTATCCACTACAATGCGAGCCAGCGATTGAACGACGCCAAGGAGCTGATCGCCAAGAGTTTGCTAATCGGTGAGATTGCACCGACTCAGCGGCCATTGATTCGCCGCGTGATTGGCGCCGCCGGTCCCGTGGCGTGAACACTTAGGGAGAGGAAAAGGAGACCGAATGGGACGCTTCGTCGGGCTGCTGGGTTTGGCTACGTTTCTGGGGCTGGCCTATCTGTTTTCCACGAATCGAAAAGCCATTCGGCTGAAAACCGTGTTGTGGGGTTTAGGCCTGCAACTGGGATTGGCCATCTTCGTACTGCGTTTTGATATCGGAAGACACATTTTTCAGGTGGCAGGTGACGGAGTGAACCGGCTGCTCAGTTATTCCTATGTTGGTTCGGAATTCGTATTTGGGGAAATCGGGCGGAAGATTTCTCCCGAAGGATTCAGTTTCGCATTTCAAGTCCTGCCGACCATTATTTTCATCGCGGCGTTTTTCGCGCTGCTATATCACCTGGGAGTGATGCAAATCCTGATTCGGGCGTTCGCTTGGGTCATGACTCGGGTGATGGGCGCTAGCGGCGCGGAGTCTCTGGATATTGCCGCGAGCATTTTCATGGGTCAGACCGAGGCGCCGCTAACCATCCGGCCGTTTCTGAACAAATTAACAAAATCGGAACTAATGACGGTGATGACCTGTGGGATGGCTCACGTGTCCGGCGGGATGCTAGCGGCATACATCGCATTTCACATCGAAGCCAAACATCTGCTGACGGCGGTAATCATGACCGCGCCGGGAACGTTGCTGATGGCGAAAATGCTGGTGCCGGAGACCGAGCAGCCGCTGACGGCGGGCCAGGTAGAAATGCCCAAGATGGAGAAGGAACCGAACTTTTTGGGCGCAATTGCGCGAGGAACGGTGGAAGGATTGCACCTAGCGCTGAACGTCGGAGCCATGCTGATCACCTTCATCGCTTTACTGGCGCTTGCCAACGGCATCATGGGGTGGATCCACTGGCACATCTTGTGGTTTCCATCGAGCATGCAGCAGGTTTTTGGCTGGGTGTTCGCTCCGGTGGCCTGGCTGATCGGAATTCCATGGCACGATTCGGCAGCGGTTGGTAATTTGCTGGGCACCCGCATGGTGGTGAATGAACTGGTGGCCTTTCAGCAACTTTCGACGCTACAGGGCAGCCTGGATCCACGCACGGTCACGATTTGCACTTTTGCGCTTTGCGGATTTGCGAATTTCAGCTCCATCGGAATTCAGATCGGCGGGCTTGGCGCGCTGGCTCCAGAGCAGCGTACGCAGCTCGCTAAATTTGGAATTCGGGCGATGCTGGCGGGAACCATGGCGAATCTGATGTCGGCGGCGATCGTGGGGCTGTTGGCGTAATTTTTCGGTGCGCCGTAGCCAGGAGCAAACCCAACCGCAGGTTACCGGTGGCCGGTCTCCAGGATACGTTTACGTGGCTCGCGGGCCTCATTTTTTAAGGCGATTTACCAGTGGGCGAGGAGGGGCTGATGCGGTCGAGTACCGGGCGCGGCAGCGAATTCTCGCGAGCGGATCGCGCGGCGAAGTTTATTTTATCGAGAACGAAATTGCGACCGCGAATCGGGTTGGTGTTGGGTTCGGGCCTAGGGGCGTTCGCGGATGAGTTCGCCGCGGCGAAGAAAATCTCGTATACCGCCATTCCCCACTTTCCACGGTCGACGGCGATCGGGCATGCCGGGAAGTTGGTGGTAGGCAGCGTCGCGGGCGTGGCGGTTGCAGCGATGCAGGGCCGGGTGCATCTTTACGAAGGGTATTCGGCGACGGAGGTCGCGTTTCCGATGCGGGTGTTCGCCCGCATGGGAATAGGCGCGGTAATCCTGACCAATGCCGCAGGCGGAATCAATACCAGCTATGCTCAGGGAGCGCTAGTGGTTTTGCGGGACCATATCAATTTGCAAGGCGTGAATCCGTTGATCGGAGCTAATGACGGTCGCTGGGGACTGCGCTTTCCGGATATGACCCATGCGTACGATCCGGAGTTCCGCCGATTTGCCGCGAAAGCCGCGAAGATTCAGAAGGTGTCACTTCACGAGGGAGTGTACCTCGCGATCGCTGGACCGAATTACGAAACTCCAGCGGAAATCCGAGCGTTTCGAACGCTCGGTGCGGATTTGGTAGGTATGTCAACGGTGCCGGAAGTACTGGCCGCACGGCACGCGGGCCTACGAGTACTAGGGATTTCCTGCGTGACGAATATGGCCGCGGGAATTACCGGTGAAGCCCTGACCGCGGAAGAAGTCTTCGAGACCGGGGCGCGAGTGCAGATTCAATTCGTCGGATTGCTGACGGCGGTGATTCCGCCGATCGCCGCGGCAATCTGAGGAGCTCGGTTCGGTCCAGTGGTGACGCTAAGCACCTAGGAGTGAAACGTGACTGCCTACGATCCCCTAATCGCTATTGCCAAGCAAACGCGTGAGAATGCGCATGCGGCCTATTCCAATTTTCGCGTGGGAGCGGCTGTGCGCGCGACTTCCGGGCGAATCTTTGGCGGATGCAATGTTGAAAATGCCACCTATGGATTAAGCCTGTGCGCGGAGCGGGTCGCCATCTTCAAGGCCATCAGCGAAGGCGAGCGAGGATTCGATTCGATCGCGGTGGTGACCGATACCGATGTGTTGACCCCGCCGTGCGGTGCGTGCCGTCAAATTATTTGGGAGTTCTGTGGGGATGTTCCGGTGGTGCTGACAAATCTGGCTGGGAAAATAGAAGTACTGCCGATGAGCTCGCTTTTCCCCAAGCCGTTTGACTCATCGAATCTCTGATCACTCACCGAGTGCCTTAGGTCCGGGGATGGCTTGCTACCGCCTGCCCGGAAATTGCAGCGACAACACGATTTTCTCGAGATGCCGCAAGATCTTGTCCGGGTCCGCTTGTTTCGCCGCACCGTCTTCGTCCGTGGCGTCGCCGGTGCGGACACGCAAGAAGAATTCGTAACACCTATCGTTGGCAAAGCCGGCGTAGATCCGCTCGACCAGGTCGCTGTCCGTGGCGGCGGATGCGTCTTGTTCCCAGGTGAAGACGGTGTTTTGAATCGTGACGGTGCCAACGTCGCCGCCACGCGCGATGGGCAGCCCGCGGCAGGCCTCTGGAGTGATCGAGCGGTTCAGCGCCAATTGGACAGAGCCGCTCACGAAGGTGGTGTTCGGGTAGGCATCGCCAGGGATCAACATGGTGGCCAGAAGAATGGTCCCGGGCTGCTCCTCGGCAACCGTTTGCTGGGTTCGGAGGTCTGGCGAGCCGTCCTCGGGGTCGTTTTCAAGCAGAATGTAGTTGCGGGGGAAGCTAACCAGTGCATCGTTTGCGGGGTTGTTGTACAACGAGAGGGACAAGTCTCGGGGTGCCGGCCGGGTCGTTGTCTGCAAGGAATCGAGTCGGGGGACGTTGGTGGGTGGGTCCGGCTGCACGTTTCGTCCAGGTGTGGCGGCATTGCTGAAACAGCCCACCGGCAAGAAGGACAGCACGATGGAAGCGACAAGGATGAGTGGGCTCGAATGCGCCATGGCGAACCTCCTGGAATCTTTCCAACCGATGGACACAGGGCACGTGCAGCACCCAAACGTAAACGGTTTCGATTCAGCACATCATGTTGAGTCTGGGGAGGTAGCTCTGGGTGCGCGCGATGCCACAGTGTGGACAGATGGACACGTGAGGAGTCGCTCGCTGCCGGTCATTGACCGCAGCTTTTCGAGGAATTTCCGGCAGGATAGAGTTGTTAATCGCTAGCGTCAGTGTGGAGGTTCGATGGCCAAAATTACCGGATTAGGTGGGGCTTTCCTGCGTGCCAAGGATCCCGAAGCTCTTTACGCCTGGTACGAGCGGCATCTGGGCGTCAGCGCTCAGCACGGCTTCATTTTCCCCAAAGATACCCAAAGAGGATCTATTGCGGTGTCGTTCTTTTCGAAATCGTCGGATTACTTCCCAGTTTCCCAGCCGGCGATGCTGAATTTCCAGGTAGATGATTTGGACGCCGTGCTAGAAAACTTGTCCGCTGCGGGAGTCATCGTCGATTCGAAGCGTGAGGACTGCGACTACGGGCGGTTCGGTTGGTTCGAGGATCCCGAGGGGAATCGCGTTGAGCTTTGGCAGCCGCCGGCCGAGTAGCAAGCTATTGCAAAACTTCTAAGAGCAAGTCACCAGGACCTGGCGCCTGGCTGGCGGGTGGGTCACACCGAACGGAAAACGCCGAATAAAAAAGCTAAAATGAATATTCAGGGCAACGTCTAGCGGGGCTCGCCGCGTCAGTGTGCACCGGTGCTTGAACCGAGAGACTCGAGGCGCATGCTCGGGCGCCAAGCCATTCGGCGATATCAGGGGCCAATTTTTGAAACGACTTGCGGGGCTTTTCTTCTTTTGTGCACTGCCGCTCCTTGGCCAGAGCAATAGCGGTGAATTGCGCGTCAAGGTGACCGACCCCTCGGGCCTGGGGGTGCGAGCGATTCTTCACCTTACCAGCGATGCCAATCAGTATCGCAGTATTTTGACGACCAACGATCAGGGAACGCTGAACGTGCAACGTCTGCCCTATGGCGTTTATCAACTCGAAGTAGAACAGGCTGGCTTCGCATCGGAATCGGAAACGATCGAAATTCATTCTTCGCTTCCCAAGGAATATAAAGTTCAACTGAAGCTATCCAGCGTCAATCAATCTGTGACCGTAAGCACGACCGATACCTTGATGGACCCGGATCGTGCCGGCGCGGTGAATCAGATCGGGCCGGAACTGATCCAGAATCGGGTTTATTCCTTCCCGGGCCGGTCCTTGCAGGATCTAGTGAATTCGCAGCCTGGATGGCTATACGAGGGCAACGCGGTTCTGCACCCACGTGGGTCGGAATACCAGACTCAGTTTGTGGTCGACGGGATCCCATTGACGGACAACCGCTCGCCCAGCTTCGGTCCCGAGATCGAAGCGGACGACGTGCAATCCATGAGCGTTTACACCGCGGGATTCCCTGCCGAATATGGCCGAAAAATGGGTGGGGTCGTGGAGGTGAACACCCTGCAGGATTCTCAGCCGGGATTCCATGGCCAAGCGGTGCTTTCCGGCGGCAGCTTTGATTCGGCGGGCGCTTTTGTCAAAGCACAGTATACCTGGGGGAAGAATACCTTCGGAGCCAGCGCCAGTGGCAGCATGACCGACCATTATCTGAATCCGGTGGTGCCGCAGAACTACTCGAATACCGGCACGCTTGGGGATTTCTCGGTGAACTACGAGCGAGACCTGACCCCCAACGATCGCCTTCGACTCACCGTGCGTCAAGAAGTATCGCGCTACGATATTCCCAACGAAATGGTGCAGCAGGCGGCGGGTCAGCGGCAAGCGGCGGATAACATAGAGACGATGGGGAGCGCGTCGTACCAACACACTTTCTCGTCTCATATGGTGGCCGATTTTCGCGGGATGGTACGGGACAACGCCAACGACTTCAACTCCAACACCGAATCGACCCCCATCGAGGTGTTTCAGCACAATTCATTTCGCGAAGGATATTTCAAGGGAACCGGTACCGTCGATCATGGCCGGCAGGAATTCAAGTTTGGGATGGAGTCCGACAATACGTTTCTGAACGAGAATTTCAGCTACGTCATTACCGATCCCACGCAATTTGACGGCGGCACGCCACTTACGTTTGGGTTTCAGGGTAACCGGCCGGACTTGGAGCAATCCGCATTTGTACAGGATCTGATTCGTTTAGGAAATTGGACGATCAATGCGGGGCTTCGGTGGGATCACTACCAGCTGTTATTGAACAAGCAAGCGGTCGATCCGCGCTTTTCCATTTCGCGTTACTTCCCTTCCGCGAGCCTGGTAGTGCATTTTTCCTATGACCGGGTCTTCCAGACACCTTCGTTTGAAAACATCTTGCTTTCGAATTCAGCTGCGATTCAGTCTTTGGACCCTAGCAATTTCCTGCGGCTGCCGGTGGAACCTTCAGAAGGAAATTATTACGAGGCCGGCGTAACTAAAGTTTTGTTCGGCAAAGTGCGGCTGGACGCCAACTATTTCCGGAGATTAGTGAACAATTATGCGGATGACGATCAGATTGCGAACACCACGATCAGCTTCCCGATTGCGTTCCGCAGATCCAACATCTACGGAGCCGAAGGAAAATTGGAAGTTCCGGACTGGCACCGCTTTTCAGGTTTTATAAGCTATTCCTATACCGTCGGGAATGCCTGGTTTCCGGTTACCGGTGGGCTGTTCTTAGGCGACGATGCCTCAGCGGCGATAACACAGCTTACTGGCCATTTTCCGGATTCTCAGGATCAGCGCAACACCGTCCGTGGACGCTTGCGCTATCAGGTGGCGTCACGGTTATGGATTGCCGGCGGAATTCAGTACGACACCGGCCTACCGTTTGAGTTTGCTGGCGATCCTTCCACGGTGCTCGCCCAGTATGGGCAGAAGGTATTAGATAGAATTAACTTTGCGCGCGGGCGGATTTATCCTTCCTTCCAAGTGAGCGCTTCGGCGGGCGCAAACGTTTACAAGTCCGATCGTGTGAGCATGAATTTTCAGGTCGATGGGCAGAATCTCACCAACGTCCTTGACGTCATCGACTTTGGCGGGCTGTTCTCCGGGAATGCCATCGGGCCATCGCGCAGCTTTGCTCTGCGATTAACGACGACTTTTTGAGTGGGTTACCGGGTTATGCGTGGTTTCCAGACCGCTGGCGGCGCGGCGCATGAAGGCGCTAGGAGTTGGCTTGCTGTGCGGCGGCTACAGCCGGGAACCAATTGCAGGCTGCTGGTGCCCTCCGCGTCTAGGAAAGCTTCGCCGAACTCCTGGAGAATTTAGCAGATTTAGGTATCCGCACTCTTTCCCAATAACTGCGCCTCCGTGATTCTCGTACACCTGGCAGCTTTTACCGAACCCGGTAGGCAACCTCGGCAGGCAACCTCGGTGCCCAGGGTTCGAGGTGGCGGGACCCCGGAATTCTCGATACCGCGTCGTCGCCCACGTTTCTACGGGGACTACCGTATGGAGCCAGCACGGAAATACGTTTAGATAGGTCAGCTACTAGGTCTAAATAAGCCGCACAATCGACTCGTCTCAGAGATTGCGCCAACTCAGCCGGAATCACCGGGAAAAGGATCCACAATGAAAATGAAGGTTCTTGCTCGTGCTGCGTCGCTGGTGTTCGGAATTTTAGCGATGGCAGCGGTATCTTACGCACAAATTGGTATCGGAATATCGGTGAGAATAGCTCCGCCGGAGTTGCCGGTTTACGAGCAACCCATCTGCCCCGGAGACGGTTACTTGTGGACCCCAGGGTACTGGGGCTACGCCGACGATGACTACTACTGGATTCCGGGTACGTGGGTGGAAGCCCCTGAGGTAGGATTTTTCTGGACGCCGGGTTATTGGGGCTGGGGCGGCGACGCGTTTCTTTTCCATGAAGGATATTGGGGGCCCCAGGTAGGTTTCTATGGCGGTATCAGCTACGGCTTCGGGTATTTCGGCCATGGTTACGAGGGTGGGCGTTGGGATGGCGGCCACTTCTTCTATAACCGGACAGTGAATAACGTCAACGTGAGTATTATTCACAATACTTATAACACAACGATTGTAAACGAAAACAGGAACGTAACTCACGTGAGTTATAACGGCGGCACCGGCGGGATTGATGCTCGCGCGACCGCTGACGAAGAGGCTGCGGCACGGGCGCGGCACGTGGGTCCGGTGGCTGCGCAAACCCAGCACGTGGAGGCCGCCCGTGCGAACCCACAACTTCGTGCCTCGTACAATCATGGTAAGCCGCCGATCGCAGCAACTCCGAGACCAGGAGCGTTCACGGATAAAGGTGTGGTGGCCGCAAGAGAGGGACCAGCGGGCGCGGGGGGTAAGGCCGGTTCTCCTGCCCCAGTCCATCCGAGAGACATTCCTGCGAGCGAGCGTCCAGCTGCCCCGAACACCGGGAATCCCAAGGTGGATCAGAAATACCAAAAGCAACAAGACAAGCTGGCCGCTCAGCAAACCAAGGAACGCCAAAAGCTTCAGCAGCAGCAGGATAAGGATCATCAACAACTAGCCAAGAAGAATGTCGACGAAGCCAGCAAGCAACAGGTGGAACAGCGTCACCAGCAGCAGACCCAGCAATTGATGCAGCGGCACACACAGCAGCAACAACAACTCCAATCCCGTCAGCAGCCGGCTGCGCGCCCGGAACATCACTAAAAATGAGCTAGACAAGTAAGGCCGAGGCGGACATTTCGCCTCGGCCCTTACTTGCAGTTCTTTAAGATGCGCAATCCCGGCACCGTCAATCCCACGACGATGCGCTGCTACAACCTTCTATCCGCTGACCCGAGCTTACTTGGCCACCGCTAGTTTCTTCCGCTTTGCCCAACGCGCCTTAGCTGCTGCTGCCATCTTTCTGCGACTTGCAGCGGAAACACGCCTCTTAGGCTTTCGTTTCGAAGAGGGCGATGCGAGTGCGAACATCGCGTTGCGAATACCTTTCAATTCTCTCTCCAACTTGACTTCGGCCTGTTTCAGCACACCAACTATATCCACTGTTAGTTCCTCCGTGGCAGAGTCTAACACTTTCTGTTAGGCGGCACGAGTAACCGTCTTGTCAACATCGATCCAAAGCGCTCTGCCGGCGAGGAGCTTATCTCATTTTGCGGTCGCAATCTTAGTTCTCTTTCACGGCCGATTACAGGCCAGTCGGTCGTGCCCCGTTGATGACGGTTCGGGAGGGCATGAACGAGGAACGCTCGCCTCGAAGACATGGATCAACGATCATTTCCACACTCGTGACCAGACTGACCTCGCGACTGGTAGTTAGTAGCGTTAATTTATCGGTGAGTAACTCGCCATTCGAGGCGGGAAGAGTTACGCTACGGCTTATGCGGATCTTGTCCGGCAAACTGCGACTTTCGGCCACCGACGTTAGCAATCATCTGGCGTGCCGCCATCTTACCAGTTTGGAACTGGGTGCGGCGCGAGGAGAACGCGCCGAGCCGAATTGGGAAGCACCTGACCTGGCGGTGATTCGAGAGGTTGGCTTACGGCATGAAAGGGATTATCTGAAGTTTCTGGCCAGCGCGGCGTTGGAGGTTCTTCCCTTGGCAGGTGCCGGGGACGAGCAAAGGATCGTCGAAAAGACGCTGGGAGCTATGGAGCGCGGCGTGGAGGTGATCGCTCAAGGGGCACTAAGCTCCGGGCAATGGTTCGGTCGACCGGACATTCTGCGGAAGGTCGAGAAGCCCAGCCGATTCGGGAATTGGTCGTACGAGGCTTATGACTGCAAGTTAGCAAGGGAAACCAAGGCGACAACAATCCTGCAATTGGCATTTTATTCCGAGCTACTGGCCGAGATACACGGAGGAACGGCAGAATCTCTACCTGAATTTATGTGGGTGGTGCCGCCTGGGAAGGAATTCGCTGGGCAGCGGTATCGTGTGTCGGAATATTCGGCGTACTACCGGCACGTGAAAGAGCGTTTGGAAGAAGCGTGCGAAAACCGGGACTTGCACGCGACGTATCCGGAGCCTTGCGCGCATTGCGACATCTGCCGCTGGTTCCGCGAATGCGCTAAGAGGCGAAGGGATGACGATCACTTGACCTTGGTGGCGGGAATCCGCCGGCAACAGCGTGACCAATTGCAGCTTTGGAACCGGGAGACCATGGCGAAGTTGGCTGCGATGCCGATTCCGCTCCAACAAAAGCCGGTGCACGGATCGAGAGAAAGCATGGAGCGGGTGCGGGAACAGGCCCGGGTGCAGGTGGAAGGGCGCACCCT
>Ga0302324_100002042_pt1 | contig 47622 bp, 31 predicted proteins | sample Palsa_T0_1_FD_201949 | JGI IMG/M metagenome (GOLD analysis project Ga0302324, IMG submission 201949) | Peat permafrost microbial communities from Stordalen Mire near Abisko, Sweden - Palsa_T0_1 | ecosystem: Environmental > Terrestrial > Soil > Palsa > Peat permafrost | place: Sweden: Abisko...
GCAACTCGCCGCGGCGGGGCAGCGGGACGTTGGCGAAAACCCTCTTGCCGTCCCGGCTCAGCATGACAGAGTCAACTCGTTCCGGAGGTGTCGCCAATTGGATCGGCGCGGCGTCCCGCCAATCAAGAAGGCTGCTCTTTTCGCGGACTGCCCAGATCGCCGAGGTTCCCTGGTGGACCGCGGCGAAGATGAAGAAACGTCCGTCGGGCGTCCACTCGCCGCCGGATTCGTGGTCGGAGGGAGTGCGGCTCCAACCGGGCAGAGCTCGCGCAGCGGTTGCCTTGCTTAGGTTCACGTCCCAAAGCCGGTGGAACTGCCCGGTACCCTGACCCTCCAGCAGGGCAAGCCTGAGATGCCTCCCGTCCGGAGCCCACCGCATTTCGCCTGGCATAGCGGCGGGCAGCAGCGCCAATACTCGAGGGTTAGTCCCATCGGCGTGGCTCAAATAGACGACCTTCTCGGCGGCGAAGGCCAGCGTGCTTCCGTCCGGCGACCACGCCGCCGTAACCGCACGCAGATCGGCGAGCCTTCTCGGCGATCCCCCGGTAGTTGGGACCACCCAGAGAGGCCAATGACGACTGTCCGACTCGACCAGCCCAACCAGCAATTGGGATCCGTCGCGAGAGGAGTCCAGAAGGTTGAAAGTGTTCGATGGGAAGGGAATGACAGACGCTTCGCCGCCGCTTTCGGCGATCCGTTTGAGTGTGCGGGGCTGGCCCCCAAGGGTAACGAAAAAGAGCGATTGGCCACCAGCGAGGGGGCCGCCCTTCAGCCAACCGTCGTTACTGATCCTCAACGGTCGGATCAGCCGTGGCGCCGCGGACCTCGTCGCGGATACCGCTGACAGGACCGCGATTGCCAACAAGATTGCGACGGCCGGTGCCGCCCACGGCGTGAGAACGCGCGTTCCGGATCGAGCCTCCGGCGGGGCCCCTTGAATGAGACCACTGCCGTTGAAACCGTCGGGTGCCTTGGTCTTCAGCCAGCCATCAATCTCGGGCGCGAGCGCATATACTCCCGAGCGCTTGCCAGGTATGCGATGGACGGGCAGTCCGCGTTCCTTTTCCCAGCGGCGGGCGGTCCGCACCTCACGGTTGAGGTACGCGGCGATCTCTTTCCAGCTTTCGAGCCGCGTCTGGTCCCGGGGCATGTCCCTCGGTCAGTATATCGTGGTTAAGCCGCACGATGTCCCCTCCTGTCCCGTGCTTTCCTCTCCCGCCCCTTGCCTGAGGCTGGCGCGTCGGTCAGAATCAGCGTTTGGGCGTTCTGCGCGGTTGACGGGATAAAGGAGAATTCAGATATGATACAGATCATCTCGCGGGCGGCGTTTTCGTTGGCTTTCCTCGGCCTCTCGACGGCGGCTGCAGTTGCTCAGCCCTTCGCCTATGTTGCCAACGAGCTTTCGAACACCGTGTCGGGGTACACTGTAGACTCGGCAACGGGAGCGTTGACGGAGTTGACCGGCTCGCCGTTTCCAGCGGGAGGCCATCCCACCACCGTCATGGCCACGCCGTCCGGTAAATTCGTTTATGTCACAGACTATTATGGGAACGCGATTTCCGCATACAGTCTGAACGGGACGAAAGGTGCCCTCTTCCCGATCGCGGGTTCACCCTTCGCCACGGGATCATCCCCGTTTTCGTTAAGTATCTCGCCAAGCGGGAAGCTTCTGTACACTGCGAATTATGGCGGCGGCAACATTTCCGCCTTCGGCATAAACGGCGCCACTGGTGCCCTCACTCCGCTTGCCGGATCGCCATTCGCGGCCGGGACGAACCCGCTTTCTCTGGCATTTACTCCGTCCGGTAAGTTTCTGTACGTTTCCGACCCTGGAACTGGCACCGTTCTCGCCTTCGTAGTTAATTCAGGTGGGCTCACACAGGCGCCGGGATCGCCCTACTCTGCCGGCTCATACCCATTTGGACTGGCCGTATCGCCATCCGGAAAGTACCTCTACGTCGCGAACTCGAACTCGGGTAACATTAGTGCCTACAGCATCAGCAACACGACTGGAGCACTAACCCAGATTAGCGGCTCTCCATTCGCGACAGGCGGCCAACCGTCCGCTGTTGCCGTGACCCCCTCGGGACACTTTCTGTACATAGCGGGCGGCTCCTCTAACAATGTGTACGGCCTCAGAATCAACGCGACCACTGGCGCGTTAACGTCGATCTCGAATTCGCCCTTTCCTGCCGGCGACGTTCCGTACGACGTTACCGTTTCCAGTTCCGGGCAGTTTGCCTACGCCGTCGACTATTATGGCGGGCAAATCACTGGATATTCCATCTCCTCGACCGGCGCACTTACGCCACTCTCGGACTCACCTTTCACCGCTGGCGCTGCCCCCGCCTCCATCGCGTTCGCCAACCCGGCCGTGAAGTCGTGCGGCGCTCTCAACGTCTCCGCTGAAGCCACCCTCGCACCTGGCCCATATACCCGTCAGTCGAGGGGCTCCGAACTCTGGGACGAGACGCTAACCATAACCAACGGTGTCACGCCCATCTCCGGTCCGCTCTCCGTGGTGCTGACAGACCTTCCCAGTTCCACGACCACGCTTTCCGGTACGTATCCGGGACTGACCACGACGTACTGCTTTTCGGCGGCGGGCAATTACGTGGTTCCTATCGGCTCGCTCCTGCCACCCGCGAACGACGACACACTGCTGCCAGGCGAGGTGCTTTCTGTGCCGTTTGTTTTCGAAACGACAGGCGGTTCCAGCGTGAAACCGACCCACTATAAAGCGAAACTGATCAGCGGAGCGCTGAACAAGTAGCCAAGTTCAAGGCCGGCCATCGCCTGAGTCTCACCTGTGCCTCGCGGCCTGGCGAGGGCGGCGCCTTCGCTATTGGAAGGGGGGCTGAAGGCCCGGCCAGTGACCGCTGGATGCATCGCCGCCGGACGGGCTGCCCATGTCCGAAACGCCTAAACCACGCCTCTAGAGCTTGCAAGTCTTTATTATCAATATCTTGGGCTTTGTTTGTTGCAGTCTGGCATCCGCCCGAGTCCATGCTCCCCAAACCAAATTGAACTGGAACGTCTAGTACTTTTAAGCCGATGACAAACCTTTGAAATGCGGGCGGCGCGATGTATAATTCGTAGATCCTGGGTAGCACCTGTCGTGAAACATGAAGCTGATACCGTGCGCGTCCTTGCTGGTCGGCCTCCTTTTGCTCGGCGGCGCCGCGCATGCCCAGAACTGTTCCAATCTCCCGACCCAGTTCACCGGCAATGAGTTTCCCTCAGGCGATTTTTTTACCAACTTCCAGAATCCCTGCTACCTGATTCCCTTAGCTCCGCAAGGACCTTCCAAGACCGACTTGAACGACACCTACTGGCAGATGTTTTATAAGGTCGATCCGCGGTATCAGCTTATCGTGGTGGGAAGCTTTCCGAACGCGCGATTCTTTTCCCTCACGGCTAACGACGACCACTACCTGGCTTCGCAAGCCATTCTGGATACGAACATCGTACCGTTGACCTCCAGTTACGTGAACCCGTTTCAGCCCGGCGTGCCCTACGCGGAGGGACAACAGTATGCCGTGGCTCTCAACTTCGGAGGCACCCCCGGCACGCTCGAAACCGGCTGTATGATGAACGGATACAATGTCGGCGTGAATTCCTTGGACGCCACCCTCAGGCACCAGGGGATGAATTGGAATACCGATCCGGGCTTCTTCGCCGCTACACCCACGGCCCCGCAGCACATCGTCGATACGCCACAGCACACCAACCCGACCGCCGCAGGATATTTGATGGTCCGGGCCTATCTGGACATCAACCCGACGGATCCAACGACGATTCCCAGCATCATCGTACGGGACGTGGCCTCTGGCTGCGCCTATCCCGCGGCTTATGCGCTGCAGACCCTGCAAATCGTCAGTTCGGCCGGATCCACTCCGTGGCTGAACCAAACTCAGCTTCAGGCGCATGAAACTTATGATGTTAATTACCTGCCCTGGCAATGCTATGCGGCAAACCCGCAGAGCATGCTAAATTGGACGCGCCAAAGCGAGTTCGTGAAGTTTCCTAATACGTACGCCAGCTACCTGAACGTGGTTTTGCCGCCCGGCACGCCGGCCACGCTAGCCAGTTCGCAGGAAGTGATGCGTTTGAGGTTGCGCATACCCAACACCCCTCCCACGCCTTGCACCAACGGCTGTTCCAGGTCCGGAAACGAGCAAGTGCGGTATATGGGTCTGTCGTTCTACCCCCCTTCCGGCGACGGCCTCGCCAGCCTGGCTGACTCCGCCTTCACAACGGACTCCAACGGTTATGCCACCCTGATCGTGGGTACGGGCGCCACTATTCCGTCCTACATCACGCCGGCGAATGGCTACACTTTCCTGGATTTGACCGCCCTTTCGGGCTATCAGAACCTGAATACTCTCGAGATTCGGGACATAATGCCCTCCACTACGTTCGACTGCAGCCCCCAAGTGGTCCCATACAAGACATCGGTCTATTCGCCCGCGGGCAGCCTGATCGGCGATTATCTGCCGGTGGTGGACTACCCGCTGGCGTCCAGTCTGCCGCAGCAGGCATCCGCGCTGGTGGGGCCAAATTCCTGCGGCGCTCTTCCGGTGGGCGTCCCGGCGGTTTCCCCGGTCTGCGCGGTGCTCCCTTCTAATCCTCTTACGCTGGCTTCTATTCCGTCGCCTGCCAACGGCGAAAGCCCCATCGCGGTGCAGCCCCTGCCTCCCATCACCCTCACTGGCGAAGGTTTTGGGTTCCTGCCGGAGGGACTCCCGTTCGTAGGCAATTCGAACTATCTGGAAGTCGCCGACTTAACCCAGGGTTGGAGCGCCGGCGCCACCGGAAACCCGTGCAACTTATCCATCGGTTACTGGGACGACACCCGGATAGAGGCGGTGGCTAACGTGAACGAAAACGGCCTCTGCCCGCTCGCCGTGGGAGACCAGCTAGCTATCTCGGTCTGGAATCCGCAAACCGGCGGCGGCCCCGCCACCGCCACCATCGCCGTGGCGTCCGATGTCACTTACGCGCTGGCCACCAGTTCGGCGCTGGTTGGGAGCGCCGCGGGCAACGGTACGGTGGAACTGATCACCACCGGTCCCTGGACTGCCACCAGCAACGCTTCGTGGCTGCACCTTTCCTCCTCCAGCACCAACGGCTTGGGCGGTGCACTGATTCAATTCGCGTACGATGCCAATACCAACCCGGGCTCGCAGACCGGCGCCCTGACGATCGCCGGACTCACCTTCACCGTCACACAGGCCGGCACCGGCTATGTGGCTGTCACTCCAGTCGCGCCGCTGGTGACGTCCAGGTTAGCCGCTCCACAGGGAGTGGCCGTGGACGCGCAGGGCAACGTCTATATCGCGGACACGGGGCACAACGCCATCAAGGAGTGGAACCCCGGCACGCAGCAACTGACTCCGCTGGTGTCTTCCGGGTTGAGCGCTCCCACGGGGGTGGCGGTGGATGCGAGCGGCAACGTCTATATCGTCGACAGCGGCAACCAGGCTATCGAAGAGTGGAGCGTGACCACCCGGAAGGTGACTCCACTGGTGACCGGTTTGGTGAGCCCCTACGGAGTGGCGGTAGACGCGCAAGGCAATGTGTACTTTTCCGATTCGGGCGCCAATGCGATCAAGGAGTGGAATGCCGCGGCCACCCAGGTGACTACCCTGGTCTCCGGGTCTGGCGTGAACGGCCCCACGGGAGTGGCCGTCGACGGGATCGGCAACGTCTATTTTGCGAACACCGGTAACAATGCCATCGCACAGTTCAACATCGCCGCCCAACAGCTTACGGTTCCGGTGTCGTCGGGGATCGCCGGGCCATCCGGCCTGGCGGTGGATGGGCAAGGCGACATCGATTTCGCGGACACCGGCAACAATGCCCTAAAACAGTGGAACGCCGCCAGCCAGCAGGTAATTACGTGGGTATCGTCGGGACTGAGCAATCCCGCGGGTGTCGCGCTCGATGCGCAGGGCAATCTCTACGTCGCGGACCGGAACAATAACGCAATCAAGAAACTAGGCTTTGGATATCTCTCCTTGAGCCCCACCAGCCTGAACGAGAGTAAGCCGGCGGGTTCCGACTCGGTTACCACCCAGGTGCTTCCGGCCAACATGCCGCTGACTGCTACCAGCGACCAACCCTGGCTGTCGATTACCAGTGTGGCGGGCGGCACGATCGCCTTCACATTCAAAACCAACGCCTCGGGCGCGAGCCGCGTGGCGCACATCGCGGTGCTGGGCCAGCAAGTCACCGTAACGCAGTCGGGAGGCACGCTGGGGAGCCTGACGAAATCCGCGGGCGACGGCCAGAGCGGGCCTACGGGACAAGTGTTCCCAGTCGACCTGCAAGTGACGGTAATGGGCGCCGGCGGAAAACCGGAGCAGGGCGCGGCGGTAACGTTCACCGTCACAGCCGGCCCCAGCGGCGCCAGTGGGACATTCGCCTCCAGTCCGCCCATGCCCATTCTTACCGGCCAGAACGGCACTGCCACGGCGCCAGCTTTGACCGCCAATAACATCGGCGGTCCATTTAGCGTCACCGCTGCCGTGGACGGGTTGAGTGTGACTTTCACCCTGACGAATCTGGTCTATGCTCTGGGAACTCCGTCGGCAACTGTGGGAAGCGCGGCGGGAACCGGCAGCGTGCTCCTGCTCGCGGGCGGCCTCTGGACCGCCACCAGCAACGCCTCGTGGTTGACCTTAGCCGCGGGTAGCCAGAGCGGGACAGGTAACGCCATTATCTATTTCACCTACGGCGCGAATCCCAACGCCGCTGCCCAGACCGGAGCGCTGACGATATCCGGCGGTTTGGCTTTCACCGTGACGCAGGCCGGCACCAGCTTTACGCCGGTGAGCGCGATATCCACCCTTATCTCTTCGGGGCTGAACGCCCCGCGGGGGCTGGCGACCGATGCCCAAGGCAACGTTTATATCGCGGACACCTCGAACAACGCTATCCAGCAGTGGAACGCCGGCAGCGGGCAGGTGAGCACGCTGGTGTCTTCCGGCCTCAACTTTCCGTTGGCCGTGGCCGTGGATGCATACGGGAACATTTATATCGCGGACACCTCGAACAATGCCATCAAGGAATGGAACGCCAGCACGCAGAACGTGAGTTCACTGGTGCTCTCGGGCCTGTCCAATCCGGCGGGCGTGGCAGTTGACGGACACGGAAATGTCTATTTCTCGGATAGCGGACATAACGCCCTAGACGAGTGGCTCGCGGCCGGCGGCACTGTTACAAGCCTGGTTACATCGGGGTTCAACACTCCGGCGGGCTTGGCTCTGGATACATTCGGCAACGTATACATCGCCGACAGTAACAATAGGGCGGTCAAGAAGTGGAACCCCGTCTCGAAGCAGGTTACCTCCCCGATATCGTCGGGGCTTAAGACCCCTTGCGCGGTGGCGGTGGCTGGAGTCGGTAATATCTACGTCGCGGATTCCGGCAACAACACAGTGCAGGAGTGGAATGCGGCGACCCAGCAAGTATCCACATTGGTTTCGGTGGGGCTGAAAGCTCCCTGCGGGGTGGCGCTGGACCCGCTCGGAAATCTGTATATCGCGAACACGGGTGACAATACCATCCAAAGATTGGCACGCGCCTACCTCTTGCTGGGCGCCACCAGCGTGAATGAAGGTTCCCAGGCTGGCACGGATTCAGTGACCGTGCAAGCGCTTCCGGCGGGCGCGCCTCTAACGGCTATTAGCAGCCAGCCCTGGCTGACCATAACCGGCACTGGCGGCGGAGCCGTCGGCTTCTCCTTCACTGCCAACACTTCGGCCGCCAGCCGCACGGCGACGATAAAGGTTGACGGCGTCTCCATAACGGTGACCCAGGGCGCCGATACCGCCTCCAGCATGGTTAAGACCGCGGGCATGGGTCAGACGGCTTCACCGGGTCAGGCGTTTGCAACGGCGTTGCAGGTCGAGGTCGAGGACTCTGCCGGCCAGCCCGTACGGGGCGCCGCGGTGACGTTCACCGTGGTCCCGGGAGCCACCGGCGCAAGTGGCACATTCAATTCTTCTCCCCCCATGCCGATCCCGACCAACGCGTCGGGACTGGCCACCGCGCCTGCGCTGACCGCCAACAGTATCGCCGGGACCTTTTCGGTAACGGTCACCGTCGGCAGCCTGACGGCCACCTTCAACTTGACCGTCGCGCCCTAGCTGGTGTGGCGCCATGCGCCGCCGCCGTTGGCGGCTTGCTATCTTTTGTGCCTTTGCGAGGAACCGGCACCGCAATCGTTCGAAATGTTAAACTCGCTAATGGCCCGATCAAGGTGGAATGATCCGTGGACCCGAACGACCGCGCCTCCCAAATCCTCCAATTCGGTGTTTTTGAAGTCGACCTGGCGCAGGGCGAACTGCGCAAGCACGGGCAAAGAATCAAGCTGCAGGAGCGGCCCTTCCAGCTTCTCGCGGCGTTATTGGAGCGTCCCGGCCAGGTCGTCACGCGTGAGGAATTGGTCCGCCGGCTCTGGAACGACACGCTTGTCGATTTCGATAATGGCCTCAACATAGCCGCCAAGAAGATACGCGAGGCGCTGGACGACGATGCCGCCACGCCGCGCTACGTGGAGACGCTGCCGCGTCGCGGTTACCGCTTCATCGCTCCGGTGCAAACCCGGAATGCGCCGGCCGCGGAGGCTCCCCCAGCCAAACAACCCAGGCCGCAGCCTGCGCCAACCATCGCCGTGCCGCCGCCGCAGGCTCCCCCGCGCCGCCGCGGGTTGTACGGCCGCATCGCCGCGTTGATCGTCGTCCTGTTCCTGTCCGCCCGGCTCTATTGGCTGGCCACCTCCGTGCAGCCCGCCCGCCTGGTACGGATGGTGCAGCTTACGCAAGCCGGCCGCATCAAACTCGGCAACGGTGTGGCCACCGACGGCACCCGCGTTTATTTCACGCAGCGCGACGGCGGCAACTGGTCGTTGGCCCAGGTTTCCGTGGAAGGCGGCACTCCCCTGCCCCTCCCGCTGCCGCTCGAGCAGCCCTTGTTGAATCCGGACATACTCGACATATCGCCGGACCGGTCGAATCTGCTGGTGGCCAGCGGATCGGGAATCGAAGTGGAGCGGCCTTTCTGGGTGGTCCCCACCGTAGGCGGATCGCCGCGGCGCGTAGGCGATGTCACCGGTCATGCGGGCGCGTGGTCCCGCGACGGAAGCCACATAGTCTTCGCCCGCGGCTCCGCATTGCTTATCGTCGCGAGCGATGGCACGGATTCCCGCAAGCTTCTGGACACCCCCGGCATACCGTATTCCATCCGCTGGGCGCCGCCGTCCAGAGCGGACGTGCTGCGTTTTTCGATTGTCAGCCGGGATCTGGGGCCGCGCGCCTTGTGGGAGGTTTCCGCCGGCGGCACGGACTTGCATCCTTTTCTGCGCCAATGGAACTCCGGCGCCGCGGAACCGGATGGCGACGACAATGGGAATTGGACCGCCAATGGAAACTATTATTTATTCCGCGCGCTCCGCAGCCGCGTCTCCAACGTTTACGCCATCCGCGCCAATCGCCGCTTCCCGCGGGCCTTTGAAGGCCCCCCCGTGCAGATCTACTCCACGCCGCTGGATTTCAGTTCGTTGGCCCCCGACCCCGGCAACAAGCGCATCTTCTTCGCCGCCGGGCAGGAGCGCCGCGAGCTGGTGCGCTACGATGCCCGCCATGGTCAATTCGCGCAGTTCCTTCCCGGCGTACAAGGGCAGTGGGTCAGTTTCTCGAAAGGCGGTGAATGGATCGCCTATGTGACCGTCCCGGACGATATTCTTTGGCGCAGCCGGCCGGATGGCAGCGAGCGCTTGCAACTAACCTCTCCTTCCGTCCAAGCGTCCGAGCCGCGCTGGTCCCCCGATGGAACCCGGATCGTCTTCGGCGGCGGGCCCGTCGGCCATGCCAGCCGGGTATATGTAGTTCCATCCATCGGCGGGGCACCCGAGCCTGTCACCGGCGCAGCTATGGTCGACGGCGACGCCAGTTGGTCCGCGGACGGAAACTCTCTGGTGTTTGCCCGCGGCGTGCCCCCCGGCGCGTCCGGCCAGCCCGGTCTTTATACGATGGACCTGAAGACGAAGCAGGCTACGTTTCTGGCGGGGTCGGAAACTCTTGCCCAGCCGGCCTGGTCGCCGGACGGGCGCTACATCGCCGCCACCAACCGCGCCGGAACCCGCATCCTGCTCCTGAATCTCGGGGCGCGGCAGTGGACCCAACTGGCGTCCGGCGACGGGCTGGGCGATCCCTTCTGGTCCGGAGATGGCAAGTTCGTTTACTACCAGGAAACCCTGGCCCCCGAGCAGCCGATTTTCCGGACGGCCATTTCGAGCGCAAAGAAAGAGCGGATCGTGAGCACGAAACAGATCCCCCAATCTAATTCCATCGGTTACATGCTGGCGGGGCTGGATCCCGGAGACGCGGCCATCGCCACCGTGATCTACACTAACTCGGATATCTATGCCCTCGAAGTGGAGCTGCCTTGATATGACCTCCTCCAACATCCAAGCACTCCTGGCATTGTTTCTTCTATGCCGGGCTCCGTTGGCCGCCCAGGCGCAATCGCCAGTCAACCCGCACGCTTCGCCAGAGGCGCGCGCGTTGCTCAAGTACTTATACTCGATCTCCGGACATTACATCCTCACCGGCCAGCACAACTTTCCGAATACTATCGCCAACTGGACCGACCGCGCATACGACTTGACGGGCAAGTACCCCACCGTCTACGGCCAGGATTTCGGTTTTCAGGGCGGCGCCGACAAGGACTCAGTTCTGGCCCGGCCGGCGCTGGTCGAAGAAGCCATCCGGCAGTATCGTAACGGCGCCATCGTCACGTTCACCTGGCACGCCGTCCGCCCCACCGACGACGAGCCGGCCACGTTCCGGGACAGCGTGCAAGGCCACCTGTCGGATTTCGAGTGGCATGAAGTGCTCACGCCCGGCACCAATCTCAATAAACGCTGGTGCGCGCAAGTGGACGTCATCGCCGGCTACTTGAAGCAATTGCGCGACGCACGCGTTCCCGTTCTGTGGCGCTCCTATCACGAGGTTAACGGCAACTGGTTCTGGTGGGGCGGGCGCAAGGGCGCCGATGGGTCGGCGGCGCTGTATCGCCAACTGTTCGATCGCTTTGTAAATTATCACCATCTCGACAACCTGGTGTGGGTGTGGAACGCCAACGCTCCCGGCGCGGGAGGTTCCGGTCCAGGCCCGTATGCGGACTACTTCCCCGGCCTGGAATACGCGGACGTGCTCTCGGTCGATGTATACGGAGAATTCAAACAGAGCTTCTACGAAGAATTAGTGACACTGTCCGGAGGCAAGCCGGTGGCTCTGGGCGAAGTCGGCGGGCTGCCCAGCCCCGCTACGCTGCAAGCGCAACCTAAGTACACGTGGTTCATGACCTGGAGCGAATTCATCGAGATGAGCAACCCGCTGGAGGCGGTGCGCGCGGTCTACAACGATGCGCACGCATTGAACCGCGACGACCCGCGTCTGTTCGAAGCCATGGCGGCGATCCGTAAATCGTCGCCCGCTCCGGATCCGCAATTGGTGACACCAGAGCCTTTGCCGGCGGCTAAGGAGTTACTGGCTAAGTTGTACCGCGCCCCTGGAAATGGCATCTTAAGCGGCCAGGAGAACGATGCCGGGCGGGTCTTCGAACTGACCGGCAAGCATCCCGCGATTTACGGCGCGGATCTGTCTGGGACGGGCGCGCAGGCAACCGTCGAAGAAGCCAAGAGCCAGTATCGGGACCACGCGATCGTTACCCTGAGCTGGCGCCCCGCGCGGCCCACCGACGACGGCTCCGGCAAGCTATCGGACTTCGAATGGAAGGAATTGCCGACACCCGGCACGCGGCTTTTCGAACGGTGGAGCGCGCAGGTGGACGCCGCGGCCGGTTACTTGAAGCAGTTGCAAGAGGCCGGGGTTCCGGTGCTGTGGCGGCCGTATCCGGAGTCAAACGGCGCCAAGTTTTGGTGGGCTGGCCACAAGCCGGAATCCGCCGCGCTGTACCGGCAGTTGTTCGATCGTCTGGTCAATTACCATAAGCTGCGCAATCTGGTGTGGGTATGGAACGCCGCCACACCGGGATTCGGTCCCGACTCGCCGGGCCAGTATGCCGACTACTTTCCGGGTCTCGAATATGCCGATGCGCTGGCGGTGGATGTGGGCAATACGCAGTTTTCGTGGCGCCGCGACGCGGAGTTGGCGCGTTTCGCGGTGGGCAAGGCGATTGGAATAGGATTGGACGGCTGGCTGCCGTCCGGCGCCATGCTGGAACAGCCCTCCAGGTGGGCGTGGTTTCTGGCCTCCGGCGCCGAACAGCCGGACGCCTTACGGACATTGTATGCAAACCCGCGCGTGATATCGCGGCAGTAGGACAGACCTTCTGGTCCGTCCACTTACGGAGGCCCTATGCTACGACTTGGACTATCATTGCTAATGCTAACCGCGGCACTCGCCCAACCAGACACGCTGCAGAGTAAGATACTGGCCAAAGAGCGCCAAGGGTTGGACTGCCTGAAGACAGGGAACCTTGCGGAGTTTGCCGCCCTGACGGCCGAAGACGCGGTGTTCGTGGATGCGCACGGGCCCGCGGGCAAAGCGGAAGTCGTCAAGAATACGTCTGAGTTCCGTCTCGACGACTACACCATCGAAGACGTGAAGTTCACGCCACTCTCGTCCAAATCCGGCTTGATTACCTATAAGCTCACAGAAAGCGGTACGTCCCACGGAAAACAATTCAAGGCCAAGGTATATGTTTCGTCTATTTGGGCCGAGCGCAAGGGAAAGTGGCTCTGCCTGTTCGGCCAGGAGACATCGGCACGATGGCTGGAGCGATTGCAAAGGCACTAGCATGTCTCGCGTTACCGGTGTATGCCGCCGCTCCGATCGGGATCTTCGAAGATCACGCGGACGTGGGTACGGTTCTGCATACGGGTTCTGCCGATTTTGACGCCGTCAAGCGCACCTACACCATCGCCGGCAGCGGCGAGAACATGTGGCTGGCGGCCGACGCCTTCCAGTTCGCGTGGAAGAAGGTGTCCGGCGATGTCACGCTGACGACGGACATTTCGTTTGTCGGCTCCGGCGGCGAGGCGCACCGCAAAGCCGTCTTGATGATTCGCCAGAGCCTGGACGCGGACTCGCCATACGCCGACGTGGCCCGTCACGGCGATGGGCTGACTTCCTTGCAGGCCCGCGACGAAAAGGGTGGCAACACGACGGAAATCCGGTCCGCCGCCAACGCGCCGGCGCGCGTGCGCATCGCCAAGCGCGGCGACTATTTCTACATATGGGTTGCGGCCGCTGGCGAAGACCTACAGTTCTCTGGAGGATCGATGCGCGTCCCGATGCACGATCCGTTCTACGTAGGCATCGGCGTGTGTTCGCACAATAAGGATGCTGTGGAGAAAGCCGTATTCTCGAACGTCGACTTGACCGCCGGCGCGTCCGCCGAAGCCGCGCCGCCAAAGCTGTACAGCACGCTCGAACTCGCGCCGCTCTCGGGCGACCGGCGCGTCTTATATGTCTCTCCGGGACGCCTGACTGCCCCGTCCTGGACCAAAGACGGCGCGGGGCTGGTCTTCCTCAGAGACGGCCATTCGGAACGAATCCCGGTGGCCGGCGGAAAGCCATCAGTCGAAACCGGCCGGATCGAAACTACCGAGGAGCAGCCGGTCGCCAGGGAGCTGCCGTCCGACGGATTCCGGAATTTTTCTGCACGCCTATCGCCGGACGGCGCGCAAATCGCCTTTCTGTCTTTCGCTGGAAACCAGACCGCCATCCCCGAAGACCAAGACGTCTTGTTGCGGGTCCTGACCGTCAAAGACGGCAAAGTACGGGTGCTGGCTAAGCTCGTTGGAGGAAAGGGCACCATGGATGCGCCTTCCTGGTCGCCGGACAGCCGCCGATTGGCTTTCGTCAGTTATCAGTGGATCCAATAGCCCGGCTTTTCGCTCATCTTCTCCGGCAATGCCCGCCGGCGGCTCTGAACGTTCATACCGTGCGCGGATCCAGCCGCGGCCGCGCGGCGCGGTTGCCTGGAAGCAGAGTGGACGGCAGCGGGGTCCGAACTCGGCCCCGAGAAACCGGACACGGCGATGGTCGCCATCTCGTTCGTCGCTTCAAGCGTTTCAAAAATAATGTAGACGGGGCCACTCGCCAAACTGCCGGCCGTCGGCAATGTGAAATTGACCTGATACAACCCGACGAAGCCGGGCGCCAGGCCGCCAAATGCGACGGTGGCCTCCGGGAAAGTACCGCTTCCGTCGTCCAGATACACCAAAAGGTACCCGTTATTGTATTCATCGCTGTAGGTCAACGCCGAGGTGGGAGCCGCTACGCCATCGCCAACCGCCGGAGTCACGCTTCCCAAGCCATTCATATACAGGAGGACGGTTTCGTTGGGTACGGCGGGGCTGCTATCGCTTACCAGGGTGTAATTGGAATGCAGGATTGCTCCGGCACTGATGCCGTTGTCGGGAATCGTGTAAATCCCAGGCGAAGAATTATCCACGTAGACAGTCACCTGGTTGGACTTCGACCCGTTCACGTCCACTTGGAACGTCGCGAAATACACCGGGTTGTCCACGGTCGAAGTTTCGTAAGGGATCCAGACGCTGATCTGGGTCGAGCTGACGTAAAGGACCGGAGCCGCCACATCGTTGACGAAAACCTGGACGCCGCCAAGTGTCGTGGAAATGGGGGTCACACTGGCGCTTTGAGGAGACACACCAAAGTTACCATAAAGGCTCACCAACTCACCTGGAGAGTAAGCGTTCGTGATGGGCGTATAGTTGGCCGCGTTGGTAATCCCGACCGGATTCAGCCAAACTCCGGCAGGCGGCGTAATCTCGGGCGAGTGAATGCCGACGACCAGTGAGAACTGTGGGCCGTACCCAATCAGCATTTCCGCCTGCAAACAGCCGCCGCAATCCGCCCCAGTGGCTCCGGCAAGATATGTGTAAAAGCTGCCGTCGAAATAGGTGCCATCCGCCCCGAGGTTTACGACCGAGTAGAACGTGTTATCGTAGGTTTGCAGATCCACAACATCGTCCAACCGGTCGTGCGTGATGAGGTTTCCATCTCCCTTGGTGCTGAAAGACCCATAAAAGGCGTCCAGGAAATTGGTGGGCAAATAGTCTTCCATGCCCGCCACAAAATAGGTGCCGTACAATAGCGCGCTGGAACTCGTTCCCGAGGGCGCGCGAAAACCAAATACCATGTCCGATCCGGCGGTGGAGCCTCCCACGAACCAGTTGCCGTCGGCCGATAGATACAGGACCTTCGCGCCGGCGACGATCTGCGATTCATCGCCATAAGTGCTCGGAAAAGTCAAAGTCCCGCCGGTTGTGCCGGAAAGCGCATAGGTGGAGGCGGAAACGTTCTGGGTCCCAGTGTTGGCGTCGTTCAAATTCGCGGCCGAGCCAGTCACGGTGAATGCCGCGATATTCCCGGTGCCGTCGGCGTTCAGGGTAAAGTAGCCCTGCCGCGCCAGCGAACTATTGGCATCCAGGAAGTCCAGGGTGCCCACCGTAAAGGCCCCCGAGAAGCTGCTGTTCGAAAACGCGGCCGCCGGCGCTTGCACCGCGATAAATAGGTCGAAGTTGGAATCTTCCGTCGAACTCGCGATCACCACGGGCTGGCTGAAAGTGCCGAAAAGAGTCATCGCAAAGAGGGGATTGTCCAGTTGCGCGATGCCGTTGGATTGAACTCCGTAGGTGCCGCCGCCAAGCGTAGTGCAGGATCCTGTGCCGGCGGTACCGGCAGAATCGAAAAGTTGCGTATTCGAAAGCGTATAGGTTCCGGCGCCGTCGAACGTCATCACGCCAGTCAAGCTGCACGACTCCAAAATGTCGCCCGCCGAGTCGTTGCCGTAGGCGACGTACCGGAACAGATAGGGTCCGCTGAGACTGGCCGTCCCGCTGGTATCGAACTGCTGAGCTTCGATCCGCGCCGGGGCCAAAGCCATCAGCAGGGCGCCGCTAAGAAGAAGAATCGATTTGTACATGCGCGTAATCCTCACTGGCCGCTGCTCCAATTCATGATCAGGTTGAAGGCATCCACGCTGCCGAGCCCGGTGGCGAAGTTCCAGCCGCTGCCGGCCCCGAAGGCCGGGGTGTACGATCCGCTGGTCGCCGACAGCGCGCCGTTTCCGCCCGAGAACGGGGTTCCGGACAGCCCCGAAGGGACGTCAACATAGCCTCGCCCTCTGCCCACGAATCCAGCCCCGAAGCAACTCCCATTGAGATCCCCCGAGCAGTTGACCGCAATATCGCCGGTGGTGATGCTATGGAACACCGATGCAGCCACCGAGCTGGCCGCGAGTTTATAGTAAACCGGGTTCGGGTTGCCCTGTTTGCCCCCCATCTTTTCGTTTACCAGAGCCTGAATCCCCGCCAATATCGGTGAAGCAAAGGAAGTTCCGCCCGCGCCGCCCCAGTTGGACGGCGCGCCATCGCACGCCGCGCCGCCATTGTTCGTATCGGAAAAGCACACGACGTAATAATGGAACCAGATTCCGTTGCCAGCGAAGAGCGAGACGTCGGGAATGTCCCGCACGCCATCGTTCGCGATCCCCGCCACGCCCGTTTGCCAGCTTGGTTTGGCGTATCCCTGGCAACTGCCGTCTGCCACCAGATTTGCCGCCGGAGCGCCGGTCGCGCACCCGCTGGGTCCCCCGCTGCCCGCGGCCACGCCCAAGAAGTATTGCCCCGTATCGCTGCCACAAAAGCCGCCGGGGCCATATCCAACCGAAAAGCCGAAATAGCTCGCCAGGATGGAATTCGCGCAGGAATCGTTCCACGGGATTTCCGGAACGTAGGAAAGCGCCGAACCGTAGTTTGCGCTGTTCGTCGGACCCCAATACGTGCTGTTGGTGCCCAGCGCGGTATCGCCGAAATCGGTTCCCCCAACGGAAACGTTGTAGGGTGTGGAGGCGAACCCGCTGACGCCGATACCATGGGTCGCGGCGCCAGAACCGTCGTCGCAGGATGCCGCGCCATCGTCTCCCGACGAAACATACACGGACACGCCTTCCGACACCGCCTGCTGATAAGCCGAATTGTAGGTGGCATTCGCGGCTGCCCCGTTGCCCGCTTCGCAGAGGCCGTAGCTCACGCTGACGATTTCCGGCGGATTGCTGGCGCTGAGCAAATTCTGCAACGCGATCAGCCCTCCGAATGTCACCGTAGTATCCGAACATGCGGCCACTTCGATGGTGGCGTCGGGCGCCGCGGCGCCGGCCCATTCGGCGTCGATGATCGCTTCGCCGTCGGGTCCGCCCACGGGTCCCGGATTGGAGCAATTGGTGAGTCCCGAGGGAGGCCCGGGATTCACTGTCTTCAACGAACCGCTGTAGCCGGATAATCCCAGTACGCTCCGGAAGGTGACCCAATCCTCTGCGCTATAGAGATCGCTATCCTCCATCACCGCAATGGTCTGTCCTTTGCCTGTGTAGCCGGCCGAGAAGGCCGCGTTCAAATCGTAAATCGTGGCCAGATCGGCTGGCGTAATCAGATAAAACGTCGGTGAGCCGGGTGCCGCGACCGTGTATTGCGCGCGCGGCCGCCACATCGCGTGGGGCCGGAAATCGTGCAACGACACCACGCCCGCCACCACCGGCGCCAGCGCTTCCGGGATCTGCGGATCGCGCATGTTTGCGATGTGCGTCACGCCGCCCACCGAGAGTTTATGAATTTCCGTGTGGAAGGCCGCCAAGACGTGGCCCGCCGTTCCGGAAAAATCGATCGACATGCCGCTCGGATAGACGGTATTTACGGTGAAGCCGGAGGAGCGCAGCCAATCGGTAACCGTTCCGATATCGCGCGGCGCCGGTCCATACAGTTGGCCGAGTTCGACCGCCGTCAGCCATTTGTGGAAATTGGGAGAGGTGGAATCGTGTTGCCGATCGATAAAGGACCGTAGCGCCTGTTCCCGCTCCGGACTGCGCTGCAACAGCAGCAGCATGTGATCCATCGCAAACGCGTCCGCTACTTTTCCGCGGTCGTTCTGCGCGTTCGCCTCGCTAGGCGTGTTGCCGGCCAGCGTGTAAAGCTTGCCTGCATCGATGGGCCGCGGAATGAGAACCCGGGCCGGCGGCGACGCTAGGGCGGACGCCAAGCCGAGAGTCATTGCGCAGCCGCACAAAACTCGCACGGAAAAAAGTTTGTCTCGAAGAGTTTTCAACATCGGGCGACCTCGCAAAACGTTATTTACAATATAACGATTCTCGCACACTTATTGCCTTTCGACTCGTGGGGCTGGCGTTCGGTTTCGTCTAACGGCGCCAATCGGTACGAATTAACCGGGGCTTTACATTCCCAATCCGCCGGCATCGAGTTTCGCCTGCATTCGCCGCATGCCGCGCAGCCAGCGATCGTAATCTCCTGCCTTGCGCCGCATGTATTCGCCCACCTCCGGGTGCGGCAGGATCAGGAATCGCTCCTCGGCCAGCCCCGCGACCACGGCGTCGGCCACCTGCTCGGGTTCGAGGGCGCCCTCCAGCAGGAAGCGGCCGGGACCCTCGACGGCCTCCGCCAGCATGTTGGTGCGCACGCCCTGCGGGCACAGGCAGGATACCCGGATGCCCCGGTCGCCATACGTGACCGACAGCCATTCGGCCAGCGATACGGCCGCGTGCTTGGTCACCGCGTAGGGCGCCGAGCCGACCTGCGTCAGCAATCCGGCCGCCGAAGCGGTCTGCAGGAGGTAGCCTGCGCCGCGCGCCAGCATTCCCGGCAGGACGGCGCGCGCGGCATACACGTGCGCCATGAAATTGATGTTCCAGATGCGCTGCCAATCGCCGTCCGATACCTCGACGCCACCCAACATGCCGATGCCCGCATTGGAGCAGAACAAGTCGATCGCGTCGAAAGCCGCCGTGGCCCGTTCCACCAGCTCGACGATGTCGGCTTCGCGGCCCACGTCCGTGCGCACCGCCAGCCCGCCAACTTCGCGCGCTACCTGTTCGGCGCCCGCGCCATCCACATCCGCCACCACTACGCCGCGTGCGCCCTCCGCGGCGAAGCGCTTGCACAGCGCGCGGCCGATCCCGCCGGCGCCGCCCGTGACTACCGCGACTTTGCCAGCCAGCTTCATAGCTTGCCCGCTTCGTATTTTTGCAACTCGAACTTGGCCACCGCCTCGCGATGCACCTCGTCCGGCCCGTCCGCCAGCCGCAACGTGCGCGCGCCCGCCCAGGCATGCGCCAGGAAGAAATCGTTGGACACCCCGCCGCCGCCGTGCGCCTGTATGGCGCGGTCGAGCACCCGCAGCGCCATGTTGGGCGCCACCACCTTGATCATGGCGATCTCCGCCTTCGCCGCTTTGTTGCCCGCTACGTCCATCATGTAGGCGGCCTTCAAAGTGAGCAGCCGCGCCTGCTCGATCTCCATACGCGATTCGGCGATATCCGCCCGTAGCGTCCCGAATTCGGCGAGCTTTCGTCCGAACGCCACGCGCGATTGGGCCCGACGGCACATGGCTTCGAGCGCCCGCTCCGCCAGGCCGATCAGCCGCATGCAATGGTGGATGCGTCCCGGCCCCAGCCGGCCCTGCGCGATCTCGAAGCCGCGCCCTTCGCCCAGCAGCATGTTGGAAGCGGGCACGCGCACGTTGTCGAAGACCACTTCGCCGTGGCCGTGCGGCGCGTCGTCGTAGCCGAAAACCGGCAGCATGCGCTCGATCCGGATGCCGGGCGTATCCAGCGGCGCCAGGATCATGGCCTGCTGCTTGTGCCGCGGCGCTTGCGGGTCCGTCTTGCCCATGAAGATGGCGATTTTGCAGCGTGGATCGCCCGCGCCGGAGGACCACCACTTGCGCCCATTCAGCACATACTCATCGCCGTCGCGCACGATGCTGGCGCTGATATTGGTAGCGTCCGAGGAAGCCACCGCCGGCTCCGTCATGCAGTAGCAGGAGCGCATGCGGCCTTCGAGCAGCGGCGCCAGCCACTGCTGTTTCTGCTCAGGCGTGCCGTAGCGCGCCAGCACCTCCATGTTGCCGGTATCCGGCGCGGAGCAATTGAATACCTCAGGCGCCATGGCCACGCGTCCCATGATCTCGCACAGCGGCGCGTACTCCAGGTTGGTCAGGCCGGCGCCCCATTCGTGGTCCGGCAGGAACAGGTTCCACAGGCCGGCGGCGCGGGCTGTGGGTTTCAGCTCCTCGACGATGGGGACCGGCTGCCAGCGGTCCCCTTCCGCGATTTGGCGGTAGTAGAGCGGCTCGTTCGGGTAGATGTGCTGGTCCATGAAAGCAGTGAGCTTGTGCTGCAGGTCCTGGACCTTTGGGGAATACGCGAAGTGCATTCCCGGATTGTCACGCAATGCGCGGGCGGATGCAAAGGGGAGGGTTGCCGTAGTCTGTGATCCAATAGACGATCGCCCAGTTGTGCGGCCGGTTGTCCATCCTCCAGGACGACTGGCGTCGCGAACGCAACCTAAACCACGCGGACGTTGCGAGTCTCCGAACCGACGCCACCGCACTCTATGTGCAGCGCGTGCCCGCCTTGGGGAAGCTGGCGGGCACCGCCGCGTTAATCTGGCTGACGCCGGACGCATCCGGCGCGCCTGCAAAATGCACGCTGAGCCGCCGGTGGCCCAGGTCCAGCTTCCCGTCGCCATTGAAATCTCCCGCGGCCATGCTGTAGGTCTCTACGATTCCCGAGCTCAAGAGCGTCTCCAGGGCAGGGGCGAAGGAGCCATCGCCTTTCCCCAGCATGATCGAGATGGTACTGCCGGCTCATCTGTGACCCCATTGCCGCTCAGTAACTTAGAGGCATGTTTCGACAACTGTTTTTTCCGGTCGGTTGACGAGCTTCGCTCGCCTGCGCTGGCAGGAGTGCCAGCGCGGCAGGCAGGGTGCCTGCGCCACGCGCTATTGGTCGTCCGGAGGCTCTCCCTCCTTTTCGAGAAGGTCTGACTGGCGCTTGGCTTCGGGGGATTGGGCAGCTAGGGTGCGCACGCCGGTTCTAGGGTTGACCCAGAAGAGATTGATCCCGGTGTCGGGCACCTCGTCCTGCGATTCATCCCATTCCTCGGGTTCGTCAGGTTGGTCAGGCTGGGGCTGCTGTTTCGGGCGGAGGGCCTTGATGCGCTGCAACTCGTGGTAGGCCTTGAAGTAGCTGCGCTCGAAGCGGCCGGTGACCAGGGACATCTTGCAGAAGACGGCGCAGCGGGCTTCGTCGGAGGGATTTTCTTTGCAGGAGCGGGCCTCGTAGGCATCCGCGCGCGCCATCTTCCACCGGGCGATAGCCGCTTGGCCGACCAGATCGTGCTCGGAGGGGGTCGATGGCTGGAATTCGTCGTGGAGGCCGGCGTAGATTTCGTCGAAATCCTCCTGTTTTTCGTCTAGCTCCGGCAAGACGACCGTGCGGGCGCAGAGCCCGTGGCGTAGTCCGTTCATAGATGACCTGGCCTTTCCTTGGGGGCTGGTAGGCCCCGAACTCTTCCGTGCGTTGCGGCGATTTGCCGCGATTTGTGCCTTTGTTGCCATGGAGTTACCTTTTTCGGACAAGACGAACCCAATTGAGGCGAGCTGCGCTCGCCAGCATCGACAAAATTCGCCGATGCTATGAGGGGGCGAGGGGGTGACGCGGGGACGCGGCGATCCTGGTTCGGGCCGCTGGTCTCTTTCTGGCTTCAGATTAGCATTGGGGTGGTTGGGAACCGGGTTTGCGGCGGATGGAGTGGGGGTGCAGGTTATTGGAAATATGGGGGAAAGAGGCGCGGAGGGATATTTTGCAGGTGTGTGATCGAAAACCGGCCACGGTCGAAAACCATCTCCTCAGTCCCACGCGAGTTCTCCAGAGCCCACTCCCCGGCGAGTGAAGCTCGCCTGCGCGGGCATGAGTGCCGGCGCGGCAGGCAGAAGTGCCTGCGCCACGAGGGCCATACCCCAGTTCAGACCACGCGGACGCTGCGAGGCTCTGCGCGGACTCCGCCGCACTCGATGCGCAGCGTATGCTCGCCCTTGGGGAAGCTGCCGGGCACTGCCGCGTTAATCTGGCTGACGCCCGACGCATCCGGCGCGCCTGCAAAATGCACGCTGAGCCGCCGGTCGCCCAGGAAGACGCGCACATTGTTGCGATCGGCATTCTCCGGCAGCCCGGCCACCCAGCAGCTCAGGTATCCAACATCCGTAACCGCGACCTCGTCGCTTCGCCCGTTGGCGGCGTCGCGGACACCCTCGATCACGATCGAGCCAACGTGCAACGGAAGGTCCACGGCGATGCGCAGCGCGTTGCTGAAATCGCTATCGGCGAAGCGCAGCCGCACATCGTGCCATCCGGGCGCCAAGCCGCGCGGCAGGGGCGCGTTCACCGCCCACCAGTCTTCTTGCAAGTGTCCGGTCCAAAACGGCGCCGCGCCGAACTCGTCCACTTCCAGCAGCAGATCTTCATTCGCGATGGCCTCGCGGGAAGTGCGGAACCAGCACGATATATACTGCTCCTTGCCGGTGGAGAAGTTGAAGCCCTGGTCGCGGCTGTCGGCCACGCCGATCAATTGCGGAGGCGCGGAGGCGGGCGCGGATTCGGGCGGCTCCCATTTGCGGTAACAAGCCACTACGGCGTTGTACGGCTCGGTATGCAGCAGTTCGACGCGCGCAAATCCGGCGGCGCGGCACATCGCCAACAGGCAGGCCACGCTGGGGCCGGACCAATTATCGAATTGATTGGCGAGTTCGTAGCCTTCGTAAAACTCCATCGTGGGAATGTCCGCGGCGTGTTCCCGCCAAGTGTCTCCATCGGTGACGAAGGACTCGATAATTGCGACATCGGTCACGAGGCTGCAGACGATCTCCAGCGCCAGCAGCGGATGCCGCAAGTGATACAGAACGCCGAGCAGAAAGACGATGTCGAACTTCCCCAAGCCCGCGGCCGGCAACTCGTAGACTTCCAGGATGCGGTAATCGGCCTGGGAAGCCAGCTTGCGATGCAGCTCGACAAAGTGAGGCATCTCGACGCAATCGACGGATGTGACCGCTGCGCCGCGACGCTCGGCCTCGAAGGTAAACCAGCCGTCCCACGCGCCGATATCGAGCACGCGCTTGCCGTGCAGGTCGGCGGGAAGGGAAAAGCGGGCGAAGCGCTCGTGGAGGCGGGGCACCGCGATGAGGCCGTCGATCGAAGTGCCGTCGGGCAGGTCGAAACTGTGATACCAGCCCTTAGCGGATAGGACGGGGCTGTGGTCGAGGCGTTTGCGGGCTTCGCGGATTGCGTGTGATTGCATAGGTTCATGTAGGAGGTAACTGGTCAACGGGATTATTTTTTGAATCTTTCTTTGGACCGTCTATCCCGCTGATGCCGCTATTGAGGCGAAACGACTCTACGAGGTTTGGCATCACCTCTGGTTTCCCAGCAATTTTTGGAGAGCCTCTTCCTCGACGTGGATATAGCGCAATGTGGCGTGCATAAGCAATTCAGCGATGTCATTGCATGCTGTTCCGGAATTGCTCAACAGGACTACGGCCGCCACGGCTTCGGCGTTTGGCTGCCGTGCCTTTGTGGGGTAGAGCAATTTCACGCTGGCGTTTGCTGCGTCTAGGCTCAAGTCATCCAAGGTCGCCAGTAGACCCACAAGAACATAGCCCGAAGCACCGTTCTTGTGCATCGCCTGAACCATCAGGTGGGCGGTAGACGTGGCGTCCAGGTAATTGATGGCGAGCTTTGGGTCAATCTCGTCGAGCTTCGGACGTGAACTCCTCACTGAATCTTCGAAGGCCGAGATTTTCTGATCTGCTTTATCCAACAGCTCGAAGATCTCGTCCTTGGATGGTATGCTTGTTTCCGTTTGCCCAAGAGCCAACCCCGCGAAAACCAAAGGCAAGAAGGCACTGCGCAAGTGACACATGGCACTAATTATATCATGAGGCGGCGCGGCGCCTAAGGGTACGCGCCTTGCGACGGTGCCATTCGCCGCAGTGCTGGACCGGGCTGGACGCCGCCTGCGAGCCACTCAACTCGACCGAGGCCGCCGTCGATTACGTGAACTTGTGCGATCACGCCACCTACAGTATTTCATGGTGCGAAGCAATGAAGAGAATTAGCTGACAAACGGGCGTGGAAAGCGCTGGCTCTATTTCCGGCTCCTGGGTAGCGGGCTACTTTCAAAGGTCCCATTACCGGCTCCTGCCCGGTGCCCATCACAGGGCCATTATATACGCTCGTGACGATTCCGGCGATCTTGCCAGATTCGGACCTGCGCTCCTGGCCCCGCGCCCATGGCGCCAGCCGGCCTCGTGCGGCGAGGCGAAGTCCAGCGAGCACGACGATTTGCTTACCGGGGACCTCGATAATTTAGCTCGCCTCTGATGCCAACATCCTGGCGGACCTCAGAGAGCAACTTGAAAAATGACACGCGGAAATCCTGAAAGAGAAACGTGCGCTTTGCTTCGAGGCAATCGAAGATGTAGTCGATCAGTGCATTGTATGCCCCGAAGACCTGGGGCGTAGCGAACATGCCAAGCATCGCGTTGTCCGCAAGTCGGCAACGCTCGAACTCCGTCAGTAGTGCTGGAGTCACAGAAGCCGGGTCTACCTGGTACCTCAAAACGAGGTCAACAACAGGATGGATGGCCTCCTTATAAAGGGACAATTTCTCACGCAAGGTTTGAGCGGTGCGTTCTCCCTCGCGGCTCAACTGTGCCTTGAAATCTTCTAGCTCCTTCTGGTAATGAGCCTTTTCCTTCTCCATGAGCCTTTCAGCCCATACCTTGCCCAACCAGCTTGATAGCCCCAGTACAATCGCACCTCCACTGCCGACAGAGGCCAGCACAGAAACGGCGACTTCGAATAATTCAGATAGCTGCATATTCGGTTCGATGCCCTCCGATAGAATTAGATCACAAGTCGCCAGCATCAGCCGAGTGCCCAATGGAGATTTCGGTATGATCGTGTCGAACAAAACGCCGCTGCCGCGCAAGGGTCCCAGCAGTGCGCGTCGACGCTCTAAATGCCTGCCGGATTAATGATTCTTGCCCATTCAGTGAAGTCGCGATTGTGCTTGGATAGGTTGCAGCGCGGACACAAAAGCTGGATATTCTTTGGCCAGTTACTTCCGCCTTTACTCAGCGCCACGATGTGATCGACGTGGTAGCGGTGCTTCCCGGCAACTGGGAGGGTGCCTCGGCAGGCAGCACATTTACCATCTTGGGCCTTCCAGAGAGCTGCGATATCGAAGGCGGTGTGTTGGCCTTCGGCCCCTTTATTGAGGGCGCGGCGGTTGGCAGCATACGCCCGGCACGCTTCTGGGTTCGCCGTCTTCCACTGGAGACAAGATTTGCGCATCTTCTCTGGGTTCGCCGTCTGCCACCTGCGGGCCCGTTTGCGGGCTCCTTCGCGGAATCGTTCTGGGTTTGCTGCGATCCACTTGCGGACTCGTTCTCGGCTTTGTGCCGGGTGTGAGGCCTGCCATTCCCGCGCCCTCGCGCGGGCCTTCACAGGGTTTGCCGCGTGTCGCTTGCGGTCGTATTCGCGCTTCTTCTCGGGATTCGGGTGCGCTGCCTGCCATCTGCGGACTCTCGCAATGGTTTTCTCACGGTTCGCGGCGTACCACTTGCGGTTATGTTCGATGCTTTGCTTCGGGTTCTTCGCGCGGTACCGGCGGCGACATTCGCGCATCGTCTCGCGGTTTGCAGCCTGCCACGCGCGGGTCGCCTCACGGGCCTTCTCCGGGTTTGCCGCGCGCCGCTGACGCTGCAACTCAGTTTTTCGAGCACGCTTTTCTTCTCGGGTCACCCGCTCACCCCCCCTGTGGTGATAGGTTCTTTGTAGTTCAATGTGCTCCCGCCTCGACCGCCAGGAACGACGTGGCAGCTGACGAGCATAGCATGGGGATTGGTCTACCGCGGCTTCCCGCCTGTTGCCCTAATCGTCGCTGGTTGGCATCGGCCGCCCTTGTAGCCCAGACCACGTTCGGCTTGACACAGAGTCGCTCCATGTCCGCAGCGCTGGAATCGGCATATGGACATGGGAGTGTGCCCAGAGTCAAGTGCTTTCCAAATTAACCTGTTTTTTTGTTGCATACGGACAATTAAATAGGAGCCAACTGCTCCTCAATAGGCTCCGCTCAACAATACCAAGGCTCCGTCATATACGGGATCGTCACTCGCGGCCGGCCCGGCGGCCCATCCGGCAGGCGGCGCGCCGTCGCCAACGCCTCGTGCGTCATCTCCCAGGCGCGGCGGAAAATCGTACGCCGATCTTCCTTCGCGGTCACCGAGCGGGCGACGGTGCTTTCCAGTTCGCGCTGCAACCGATCCACCCGCGGATCGGAGTGCACCCAGCGGTAACTCAGCACGTCCTCGTCGAAGTCGCCGATGGCCGCGTGCGCTTCCGGCAATTCCAGCAGACGCGAGCCGGATGGCACCAGCAAACGGATGGTGAGTTGTACGGGCGAGACGTGCTCGATCAAGTCCAGGTCGGCGATCGCCGCCAGCAGATCCGCGTAACCTTCCAGCGTCATCCAAGGGTGGAACGCGACGAACGTCGGCGCCAGCACCAGGCCCAGGTCGCGAAACATGCGCGCGACGCGCACGAAATCGGCGCGGGTGTGGCCCTTGTCCAGGATGTGCCGCAACACATAGTCGTCCACCGACTCGACCGCCGACACTACGAACGCACAGCCCGTCTCGCGCAACAGCGGCAAATGTGCGCAGTGCCGTAGCAGGTGCTCGACTTTGATGGTCGCATCGTAAGTCACTTGCGGAAATTCTTCGTGCAGCGACCGCACCAGCGCGACGGCGTGGCCGATCCCGTTGAAGAAATCGGGATCGCCAAACGTGATATGCCGCGCGCCCGCCGCCACCTGGCGCCGGATATCCTCCAGCACGACTTCGCGCTGCACAATGCGGAACTGTCCCTGATAGATCGGCACTACGGGACAATGCCGGCACAAGTGTTTGCATCCGCGGCTCGATTCGGTATAACCCACGGTGCTGCGCGCGCCGCCGGGCAACACGAGTTGCGCGTATTTATCGAGCGCCGGCAGGCCGGAGCGGTCGGGCGTCAGGAATCGCTGCCGGGCGAGCGAGATCAGGGGCGCGGGGCCGGGACGCAGGATCGTCAACAGAGCTTCTTCGAACTCGCCGCCGGCGATGGTGCGCACGCCCAATTTGCGCAGGAGTTCGGCGTTCACGGGGGCGTACAAGCCATACGCGCAGAGGTGCGCCGCGGGATTGATTTGGCGCGTGCGCCGGATCAGCGGGATGGCGAGCCGCGTGGCGGTGTGCATGGGCAGGTAGAAGGCCACGGCGTCGGCCGTGCGCAGCGCGTCTTCATCGAGGGGCTGGCGCGCCAGGTCGAGGCAGGTGACCTCGGCGCCGGCGTTGCGCAGCCATGCGGCGGGCGATGCCAGTCCGAAGGGCTGGCGGCCCATCTCGTAGGTGGAAATCAGCAGGACTCGCAATCTTTCACCAGTCTGACACAACGGGTCGCCCGACCGCCGAGCTTGGTAGTTCCTGAGTGGTGCGCCAAAGTTGTGTGTACGGGTATCGGATTCAAAAAGATGGCAGCCCGCAAAACGGCAGATAACGCTACAGACGCTCAATCGTACTACGAGCGCCGCACTCAAGACTTGTCGCGCAGACTGCTGGACATGGTGACAGATCTATTCGGTAACGATGCCCGCCAGCACCGTCAGGAGTTCGAGGACCGCGTGGAAGGGCGGTTACGGAATGGCGCAAAGTTTGTTCCTGGAAAGCGACAACTCCGTTGATTTCCTCTACCTAGATAAGCAGCGCATCTCATCATTGATAGGGCAGTTGTCCGACCGCGGCATGCTGACAGGGTTCAAGTCTGTTGTAGGTAAGAGCCAAGCAACGGAAGGGGTCGCCGACTTGGGCGTCCCACTCCTCGCGAAGGCCGAAGGAAGCACTCTCGAACATCCGTCGAAAGCCAGGAGGAGACATATGATCCTTTCTGGGCGCACGTATATACATTTCTACAGGATTTGGAGGCTAACTTTGCTATGCCTTTAGGCCGAGCGCGCCTCGGGTCTCTTGTGAAGTTTAGCGCCTTGATCCAATTTGTAGATCTCCGAATCATGCGCAATTTGTGGGAACCCGCGGGCAAGATTTTCCAATTGCCGCGGGTCGCGTTGCCGGCGATGGCCAGGAAGACCGCCAAGACTCCCAGCAAGTAGTTCGACAAGAACGCCCCCCGGTAGAGCCCGGCCAGCCGGCTCGCCAAGCTATCCCAAGTGGCGTACTGTTCCTGAAAGGCGAACGTGGCGTGTGAGGCGGGGGGAGCGTCGGCGGGCCTCTTGGAACGCTTCACGCCTATCGTGAGCGTCCCCTCGAAGGCACGCCAACTCCAGGACAACACAGGCGCAAGCAGGCGCTCAATGGCGTTCAGCGAGCCGGCGGGACCGGCGTCCAACGGGGGTAACAGGAGCCGCCAGACAATGGCTTTGAGCCGCTCGTCGATACCCTCACATTGAGTCTGCCTAGCATCGTCGCCTCCATCCGGCGTGAAGATCGTATCCGGCTCGCTGGGGCTGGTGTGCAGCCAGACCACCGGGATGCGTTCTTTGGCTTTCGCGACGACATCGGCGGTGCCACCGGCGCCTTTGGCGTCGTTACCATCCCAGATGGCCAATAACATGTCGCACTGGTCCAGAACCAATTCGCCAACGAGATTGTAGGCGGCGGGGGCATCCTCGCGCGAGCCATCCAGCTCGAAAACCGCGCCGGCTCTCGCCAGCAACCGGTCGAATTGCCGCTTACTCGCCTCGTCTCTGAAATCGTTGCGGTACTCCTGGCAATGGAACGGCAACGGACATTCCAGTTCGTAGCCGAGATCCAGTGCTTCTTCGGCAAAAAGCCGGTCGGCGCCTTCCGCCAACGGAGAGATCGCGCGCAGAATTGCAGGCGCATCGTCGTCGTAATAGTTGCGTGCCTGCGTGGCCGTCTGTTGCGCCAAATGCTCGATCTGTTCCAGCTTGGCGCGCACGCGCGGCCGGAGTTCCCGGCAGGTCCACGGATACAGGTTGCGGTGCCCGGTGACTCCGACGCGAAAGGCTAACCTCGGACGGATTTTATTGGCGGCCATGGGAGGAACTCGATTAACGAGAGCATACCACTTGTTTCCCGGCTGTGGCAGCGCAATGCGCGCCTAACTTGAATTTTGAAGTCTTAACTTGCCGGCATCGGTTCGCCGCCCCACCGCAAGTTATAATCTCCATCAGGTGAGACTCGCCGCGCTGGTTCTGTCGCTTTCGTTCGGCCTTGCCGCGCTTTGGGCCGACGGGAGCGAGAACCACTTGCGCGAAGCCAACGCGGCATACCAGGCAGGCGACTTAGCCACCGCTATCCGGCTCTACCGCGAGTTCCTGAAGGATTTTCCCGACGCCGCCGAAATCCGATCGAATTTGGGCGCCGCCCTGGTGCAGGACGGTCAGTTCGCCGATGCCATCACGGAATACAACCTGGCGCTGAGGAAGATGCCGAATAATGCCCGCGTGCGGATGAACCTGGCGTTGGCATACTACAAACTCGGGCGGTTGCCGGAGGCCGTTGAAAACCTGGAAGGGCTGCACAAGCTGCAGCCGCTGGAGCTGCAGCCGGCTCTGCTGCTGGCCGACTGCCTGCTGGAAACCAACCAGCCGGGGAAGGCCGTGGCAGTGCTCTCACCGCTGCGGGAAGAGTATCCGGACGACCACGCCCTGGTCTACTTGCTCGGCATGGCGCTGCTGAAAGACAGCCGGACCCAGGAGGCGCAGGTCCTGCTCGACCGTATCCTGAGCGACGGCGAATCGGCGGAATCGGCATTCCTGCTTGGCCAAAGCGAGTTGCTGCGGAACGACCTGGCGGCCGCGGCCAAACATCTGGCGCGCGCCGTGGAACTGAATCCGAAGATGCCGTGGGCGCACACATTATACGGGCAGGCGCTGCAGGCCGCCGGACAAGGGGAGCAGGCTGCTGCGCAGTTCCACGAAGAGTTGAAGGTGAATCCGTACGATTTCACAGCCAACACCGAGATCGCACTGCGGCTTAAGCAGGATAGCAACCTGGATGAAGCGCTGGCGCACGTCGAGCTGGCGCTGCAGGTGCGACCCAGCGATCCTGGCGCGTTGTATCAGCGGGCGTCGATTCATCTGTCGCAGGGACTCACCGATAAGGCGCGCCAGGAACTGGAGCAGATCGTCCACGCCTTTCCGAGCTTTTCCGAGGCGCACGCCGCGCTGGCTACCGTGTACTACCGGCTGAAGCGCCCCGCCGACGGCGACAAGGAGGCGGCCGAGGCGCGACGGGTCCGGGAGGAGGCGCAGAAGGTGCTGGAGGAGAAGCAGCGGAAGCCGGCGGCAGCGCCGGAAAAGCAGTAGCGCGCGACCCAAATGTTAAGCTGAAGCTGGCGGTTCGGGATGCGGCGGCCTCTGATTCTCTATTCGACAAACACATGGCTGGCCTTCAACATCGCCGAGCGATATTACCGGGGGCGGCACTACATATGGTGCACGCCGTTCTTTAACGGCCGTTCGGATAAAGGTGAGGCTGGGTTCGTGCCGCCGACGTCATGCCCTTGGGAGATCTACCGATCCCTCTACGGCGAATGGCGGGCCTGCGCGGCGCTGAAGCGAATCGAGACGCGGGAGCGATCTCGGAAACGCAGCGGAGCGAGATCGCGTCTATCGTGCGGGATGCCGAGATCCGGGATTTTGAGCCTTTGGTATATTTGATTCCATATGGGAGGGTGTCCCGATTGGTCAAGGAAGTCCCAGTCGAGGAGCGTGCTCACCCTCTTTCCGAAGAATACGCCATCGAGAGCTTGCCGCGAAGATTATTCGATATAATCGAACTAGCATCATAAAGAGGCTTGCCAATGGATTGGTCCAGTAAAAGGGAACGATCCTGGACGCTCAATCGCGGGGACGTCATCGGAGGCGTTTATCTCGCTATGCGCGTCATGTCGCATCGCGCCGTTCTGGCTGGCCGCGGTATTTCCCCGAAGACATTTCTGGCGCGGTTCCCCGGTGCGCCGCCCTCTGGCCGCCGCCTCGCGCTGGAGATCCTGAAACATATAGTTGCCGAATCGGGCCCACTCGATAAGATTTCCCAGCAGAAACTCGATTCGCAGATCATGACGTTGTCGAAGCTCATGTGGAGCAGGGTGGAGCGGGATCTCCATCTCGACAAGGAGCTTGGACGCAGGCTTTTGGAAGAGATGCGCAGAAACGATCCCCTGGCCTCATTGGCGACCCGCTAGCGGGTTTCCCCCGCCTGCTCCGTGATAGTCAGAATCTGGTCGGCTGGCACGTCGTGCAAGGTCTGATGGATGCGGCTGGGCCAAGTAATGTCGATCTCTTTCACCACCTTCGAAGGTCCCAAACCGAAGTGCACCCGCGGATCGCTGGAGCAGGCGTAGCCGGTGCTGGTGGTGGCGCGATTGTACTGCACGCCCGCATCGGTCGTGATGCGCACCTGGGACCCCAGTCCCATGCGATTGCTCTTCACTCCCACCAGTTTGAGCAAAATCCAATGATTGGCATTTTGCGAAATATTATGGAAGTATTGCGCCTTCCCGTTGAGCACGCTGACTACGGCGTCAATGCGGCCGTCGTTATCCATATCTCCGAACGCCATGCCGCGATGCGGTGCGGCGGCCTGAAACGCGGCGCCCGCGCCCGCGCTCACATCCTGGAACTTCCCATTTCCGGCCTTTCCGAGGTTGCGTAGAACGGTGTTTGGTTCTTCCGGAGTGCGCAATGACATTTGCGCGATATTGTCGAGCGCATGCCCGCGCACTACCAGCAGATCTTTCCAACCGTCGTTGTCGAAATCCACGATCCCATTCGACCAACCCGACATGGGGCGAGTGACTGCGCCCACGCCGGAGGCGGCCGTGATCTCCGCGAAATCCCCCGCTGCGCCGCGATTCCTGAATAACGGAAAGGTGTCGCCCTCGAAGGCGCTCAGCCAGATGTCGTCCCAGCCGTCGTTGTCGATATCCCGGAAATCGGCGCCCATGCCCGAAATGTAAGCGCCGGACTCCGGGTACGCCACGCCCGTTTGTAGCGCTACGTCCTGGAATTTCTTGCCGCCCAGATTGTGGAAGAGCATGTTGGGAGCGTTGTCGTTGGCCACGAAGACGTCCATGAAGCCGTCGTGGTCGTAATCGGCGAACGCCACTCCCATGCCTTTGCCGCGGATCTGGCCGATGCCGGTCGCGGCCGATACGTCCGTGAACTTGCCGTTTCCATCGTTGTGGTAAAGCGTGTTCGGCAGCGGCGCGTAATTCTTGGGATGGCAGTAGGCGCGCAGGTTGGGGTTGGGCCCGCAAAAGGGATCTTTGTTCACTTCCCATTTGCAATAGTTGGAGACGAACAGGTCCAGGCGGCCGTCGTTATCGTAGTCGAACCAGCCGGCGGCCACCGCCCACATCTTCCTGCCATCCAGGACGCCGCCGCCAACTCCGGCCCTGTCCGTGACGTCGGTGAAGGTGCCGTCGTGGTTGTTGTGAAGAAGCTGATTCTTGGTCACATTGGCGAGGAAAATGTCCGGCCATCCATCGTTGTCGTAGTCTCCGATGGCGACTCCCATGCCGTAGCCTTCGCCTTTCACGCCGGCTGTCTCGGTGACGTCGGTGAACGTGCCATCGTGGTTGTTATGGAAGAGGCGATTCCAGTATTTGGGCGAATCTTTCTTGAGGGAGGGGATAGCCGCGCCATTAACGAAGTAAATGTCCAGGTAGCCGTCGTTATCGTAGTCGAAAAGCGCCACGCCGGCCAGCATGGTCTCGGGCAGATTCTTGTTTGGAGTCGGGCAGCTATCGGCAAGGAAGCGGATGCCGGACCGGTCCGCGATTTCTTCGAAGGCGATGGGCCCTAGCGTGGCGGCGGCGGCTACCAGGAGACCCAGGGGCGCGAATGCTGACCATCGCATCAACTTCAATCATACGCTGGGGAGGGAAGCAGGCGAGCTTCGCTCGGCGGGGCCGATAAACAATCGGCCCGCAGGATGCCATCCTGCCCCACGGAGACCCGGAAAGAGATAGAATTGGGCTATGCGAAACGTTGGTATTCCGCTGCTTGTCTGTCTGGTTGCGACTACCGCGGGCCCCGGTCAGGCCCAAAACGCAACTCCCCCCGCTGCCGCGCCCGACGCGACGATCCGGGTCACCGCCACGGAAGTGGCGCTCGATCTTGCGGTGCGAGACAAGAAGGGCCGCCAGGTGAAGAGCCTTAAGCCGGGCGACATCGAAATCTACGAAGACGGCGTGCGCCAGCAGGTCCTCAGCTTGCGCCGGGTGGCGGGCCACGAAGAGCAGCACCGGCAGGCCGAAAGCCAGGCTGCGCCGGGAACCGCCGCGGGCAAATCTTTGCCCCTGCGGGAGCTCAACACGGTCTGCATCGTTTTCCATAACATCGATCCGGTGACTAGGCCGCACGCGGTTGAAATCGTCAAGGAGTTTATCAAGAGCGATTTGCCGCCGGAAACATACATCGGCATCTTCAATCTGAACGAGACGCTGATTCCCGTGCAGGCGTTCACGAAGAACCGGGATGAGCTGCTGCAATCGACGCTGAACGGGAAACCGCTGGATTTCGGCAGAGCCTCGGAAGCCCTGCTAACCGCCAGTCCGAACATCGTCACCGTGAACGCCCAGGTGAACGCCGCCACGCACTCGGCGAGCGTTTCGGTGGACACCACCGGGGGCGAAGTCGCGACAACGACCATCATGGGAGCGGACGTCTCCAACAGCACCGGCGCGAACCGCCTGCGGGGCGATCAGGTCCGCGAACGGAGCGATTTTGCCAATATCACCGGCATGCACGAGACTGATCGCATCATCGCGCTGATCAACCAACTGGGCCCGCTGCCAGGACGGAAGACCGTTTTGCTAATAACCACCGGTTTGACCACTACGGGAGACCCCGACCGGTTCCAGAAGATCCTCAACAACGCCAATAGCCATGGCATCACGTTTTACGCGCTGGATAGCACCGAAATGAGCGCGACCGCCGACACCGCGCAGGCCGGCAAGCTGGCGGTGGGGCAGATGGCATCCGTCAGCCAAAACCAGAGTAAATTAGCCGGCAGCGCCAGCGTCCAGCGGCAGAACGCCAGACAGGGAGACGACCTTAACTCGGCGGTGCGCACCTCCGATACGCAGTCCAGCCTGCGGCAGTTGTCCGAGGGCACGGGCGGATTCCTGATCGCCAACACCAACGACTTCCGCAAATCGTTTCAGCAGCTCGCCGAGAATCTGGACGCCCACTTTGAAGCGGTATATCATCCCACGTCGACCAAGTACGACGGACGCCTGCGGAAGATCGAGGTGAAGCTGGCGCGCAACGATCTGGAGGTGGAGAGCCGCACCGGATATTTCGCCATGCCGGACCTGAAAGGCTCCGGTCCGCTGACGCCGGTGGAATCCACCGGTCTGGCGGTGTTGAACGCCGACCCGCGGCCGCACTCCTTCGATTTCCACGTGACGGGCTACCATTTCCAAAGCGAAGGCGCGAATTCGCGCGGAACGCTGGCTTTCGAATTGCCTGGTACGAAGCTTGGCGCTACCCCCGACCCGGCGCACAAGATCCAGAAACTCGAGGTGTCCCTGTTCGCGCTCATCCGGAATGCGGACGGAGAGGTGGTCGACAAATACAGCATCGACCAGCCTTATTTCATCCCGGATGCCAGCCTGGCCGCCGTGCGGGCCACCGATTTAGTCTATACGCATCCGCTCGACCTTCCCCCGGGCCATTACACGGTCGAAACCGCGGTGGTGGATCGCGAAGGGAGCCAGGCGGCCGCCGGGACCGCGCAGATGGAAATCCCCGCGCCGCCCAAAGGCGTTGCGATCAGCAGTCTGGTGGTGGTAGAACACGTGGAGCCGGCCAGCGCCCAGGCGGACGCCGCCGATCCGCTCACCTTCAAGGGAAAGCACGTGATTCCGATGGTCGAGGCAACGGTGAACCCGGCTGCCAAGCGCTACGTGTACTTTGTGGTGTATCCGGACAAATCGAGTACCGAGAAGCCCAAAATCCACGTGGAGTTCAAGACCGGCGGGCAGGTGTTCGCGCAGTCGACCGCGGATCTTCCGGCGCCCGACGCTACCGGGACGATTCCCATGTTCGTGGCGGCCGCCACGCGGCCGGGCAATTGCGAATTGCAGATTACGGCGCTGCAGGGAAGCGAGTCCGCCTCCGAGCACATTCAGTATGCCGTGGCGGGGCAGTAGGTTGCGAAACCATGGAGACGAACCTCAACGAAGAACGCCAGAAGGCCCACGCGCTGCTCGACCTGCTACCGGCAGGGAAGCTGAGCGCCGTACGCGGTCTGCTCGAAGCGATAGTGGAACCGTTGGCACGCTCACTAGCTCTGGCTCCAATCGAAGACGAAGAGATCTCGCCCGAGACCGCTGCCGCCTTGGGCCGCGCCCGTGCTTCGCTAGCCCGCGGGGAGGGTGTTTCCCATGAAGAGATCTTGCGCGAGTTCGGACTGCGTCAGTGACTGAGTATCCCGCCCCCGAGCGGATCGCCGTCATTTGGTCACCGGAAGGCCGCGCCGATCTACGCGCCATAGTACGAACAATCGCTCTTCAGATCCTCCACTGCGTGGATCGCTACCTAGCCGAGCGCAGCGGAGAAGTGAAAAAACTCAAGCCGCCATTCGACGGCTTTCGACTCCGCTGCGGCGACTAGCGGGTTTTTTTCGATCCTAAAGACGAGAACGCCATCGAAATCACTGGCGTCCGGCACCGCCGCGAGGCCTACCGCTGATTCTGTTCGCTTCCGAGGGCACGGACTAACCGGTTGCAGGGTAGCTTCCGGGGGAACACCCGCCCTATCTTCAAGCAATGTACAGGGTCTTCGGTTTTGCGCTGCTCACTGCGGCGTCCGCCAGCTTCGCGTTTTCCCAGAGCATTAGCGTCACGTCCTCCGAACCCTCGGTCGTTGTCGGCCAGACCGCCCAGTACTCCGCCGAGGTCGCCAGTTTGTCAAGACCGGTGTCACCTGGTATGCAGAAGGCGAGAAAGGGGGGCGCGACTACGGAGAGCGCCGGCATTCTAGTGGCGGGCGGGCTTAACGGGCGTTGGTGGGGCCTCAAGGCGTGCGCGGGTTCTCCAGAACCCGCTCCAAGGCGGAACGAAGCCCGCTTGAACTTAGATTTTACCGTGAGTGTCTGGGTGGTCGTGAACTCGAAGGCGCCTCTCCTCTAGAGAGGCGCCTCCGCCGATCCGCCGTGCTAAGATACACAATCCGGCGTATGGAGCCCCAGCAAGACCCCGCGGACAAACCGACCCGCGTTCTGAACCTGCTTGCGCCGGGCTGTGTCCTCAGCAACCGCTATCGCATCGAGCGCGCTGTTGGCAAGGGCGGTTTCGGCGTCGTCTATCTAGCGCACGACCTCCAGTTGCACGATAAGCCCGTCGTGGTGAAGCTGCTCGAAGAGCGCGACAACAACGACGATTGGCTGCACACCAAATTCCGTAAGGAATGCGAGGCGCTTGCGCGCATCGACCATCCGGGCGTGGTGGGTGTTCTGGATCAAGGCAACACCGCGGAAGGGAACCTGTTCTTGGTCATGCAATACGTCGACGGCGTTACGTTGCACCGCGCGCTGGCGACGGGTCCGTTGGAGCTATCGCGGGTCGCCAGCCTCCTCTACCAGATGGCCGACGCGCTCAACGCCGCGCACGACAAGGGCGTGTACCATCGCGACCTTAAGCCCGCAAACGTCATGCTGCGCAAGCTGCGTGGGGGCCGTGAGCAGGCCGTTATCATCGATTTCGGGATTGCATCCGTCGCCGATTCCGCTGTTACCGCGACCTCGCAGACGAGAGTGGCGGGCTCCCTGCCATACATTGCGCCGGAACAATTGAACGGCAAGCCGGAAGCGGCCAGCGATATCTACTCGCTGGGCGTGGTTGTATATGAGATGGTGACCGGACGGTGGCCATTCCAGGCGACTGCACCAGTCGAACTCTACTTCCAGCAGCAGCGGGGCGTCCAGCGGAAACCCTCGGAACTTCGTCCACAGCTCTCGATGGCGGCGGAGAACGCTGTCCTAAGGGCTCTTGCATTCGATACGAAGGACCGCTACGCGCACGCCGTGGATTTCAGCGACGATTTTTCGAAGGGGATTACGGCGCCGGTGGAAACACTACCGCTAACTGCCTCCGCCACGCACGATGTTCCCCCGAGGCTGAGCGAACCCGCGCGGCCTTCTGAGGGCACGGAAATGCCGCCTCACAGCACCGGCGATCTGGGCGATGCTCCGCGACAAGGGAGCGGGATCTCGAGCGCCAGCCGGACTGCGACCGGCGTTGTGCGAACTCGTCGCGCGGCTGCGTTCGCTACCTTAGGTATTGTAGCGGCTGCCGGTCTCTTAGCCGCTTGGTTCTGGCTCAGACCCCAGCTTCAAACTCCGCTGCTTCTGAATCAGGCGCCCATCACCAACGATGGCCAGACCAAATTTGCCTATTGGACGGCGATTACCGGCTACCCTCTCACAACCGATGGCCCACGCATCTTCTTCACGGAATTCATCAATGGCACAAGAGTGATCAGGCAGGTTTCCTCAACGGGAGGCGAGGTGGTCCCCGTACCCGGTGCGCCCGACGACAGCGGCTTATTCCCGACGGACAGCGACACCAAGCGCTCGGCTCTTCTTCTGACAAAAAACTTGAATCGGTGTTGCGAACTGTGGGTGGCGCCTATGATGGGCGGCTCGCCCCGGCGCGTGGGCGACTTCATAGGCCGCGACGGCGTTTGGTCTCCGGATGGCGACAGGATCGCCTACATTGGAAACGACCATGGCGAAAACGGCAGCATATTCGTCGCCCGGCCCGACGGGAGCGAGTCTCGCATGCTCGTGGCGCCCAACCCCGCCATCCCCGCGGCCACTTGGCTGCGCTGGTCGCCCGACGGGAACCGCCTGCGCTTCACGGTGCAAGATCCCAAAACGGACGCTGGTTCTTTGTGGGAGGTAGCCGCCGACGGAAGCGGACTGCATCCGCTGCTTCCGGACTGGAGCCGTCCAGGCGCGGAATGCTGCGGCAGTTGGACGCCCGATGGCCGGTACTTCGTGTTCGAATCCTGGCACGATGGAAACCCCAATATATGGGTAGTGCGCGAACAGGATATGCTGCACACTACGCCGAACCCTGTACGCCTGACCAACGGCCCTCTTCTGTACCACACGCCGATGCCCAGCACCGACGGCAAGAGGATCTTTGTTCTGGCGGTGCAGGCACACGGCGACCTGGTGAATGTCGGCGCTCAGCCGCATCAAACAACTCCCCTATTGGGAACGCTCTCGATCAGTCAAGCGGATTTCTCCCGCGATGGCAATTGGGTGGCGTACACTACTTATCCGGACAACCTTCTCTGGCGCAGCCGCGCGGACGGCAGCCAACGATTGCAGCTTACCGGTCCTGGCATAGAAGCCGGCACCCCGCGTTGGTCGCCCGACGGTAAGGAAATCGCTTTCGCGGGCCGGCGGCCACACAAACCGTGGAGCATTTACACTATCGCCGCACAGGGAGGAAGCCCGCACCAACTGACAACAGAAGGCATCGACGAGGCGTTTCCGGATTGGTCCCCCGATGGAAACCGCCTGGCTTTCTGCCGTCTCCCACGATCGGCGCCGGCTGAGGACCTGATCGTACGGGTATTGGAGCTAAAGACCGGGAAGATTTCCACTATTCACCGGGCGGATGGTTTGTACTACCCCCGGTGGTCGCCCGACGGGCGGTACCTGTCCGTGACGAGCAAGGACGCGGAGAATTTTACGGTAATGTTGCTCGATCTAACTAACTCCAGTTGGATAAACCTGGCTTCGGCACAAGCATATGCGCAATTGGCGTGGTCCAGGAACGGGAAGTATCTTTATTTTTCCGACTATCCGGCGCAAGGTCCGACTGTGTATCGTGCGCGGATTAGCGATCATAAGATCGAGCAGGTGGCGAGGCTGGGCGACATGAAGCTGCTCAACACGGATTTGGGCACCTTGTCGATGGGCGGGCTGGCGCCTGATGAATCGCCTATCGCGGTGCGGGACACGGGCACGCAGGAGCTGTACGCGTTGGAAGTCAAACTGCCGTGAGTTGGAGGGCGGGCAATTTTGCCCGCAGCCGGCTTTCAGCCGGCTTAGGCGAGCGCAGCTCGCCTGCGCTGCCAAGAGTGGCAGCGCGGCAGGCAGAGTGCCTGCGCCACGAGGGCCGATGTGGGTCGGGGCACTACCGTCCCTTCGTGACGTTCGTCAGTACCGATACAGTGTTGGAACCAGTATTGGCCACTACCAGGCCAGGCTTGGCGTTCTTCGAGTTCAGAGCGGCTTCGGCCATACCGCTGGCGCCCAATTCGACGGGGAAGATCTGGGCTTCCTGGAAGGTTCCATCACCGTTGCCGGCAAGGAACGAAACGCTGTCCTGCGAGAGCAAGGCGAGGCTGATCTTGCCGTCAAGATTGAAATCCGCGGCAATCAAACTGCCCTGAACCGGTAACGTGCTGGACGAGACGAGTTCGGGTTGAAAAGTGCCACTGCCGTTTCCCAGGAAGACCGAAACACCAATATTTCCACCCGCGATGGCCACGTCAAGCTTGCCATCTTTGTTGAAGTCGGCAATAGCCAAGGTGCTGGTGCCGTTGCTGACGGGGATCGTGACTTTGGGCGTGAAAGTGCCGTTGCCGTTTCCCAGAAGTATGTGCAACGATCCCTCTCCCGCCGCGAGATCCAGTTTGCCGTCGTAGTTAAAGTCGGCAAGTGCCAGGCTCTGCGCACCTATGGTAGTGGCGACGCTAATGGGCGCTTGAAATGTGCCATCGCCTTTGCCCAGGAACACGGCGCCTGGAACCACGATATCCAGATTCCCGTCGTTGTTCACGTCGCCAAGTGCGATAGCGGCCACACTCTCGAAGTAGCCCGGGATAAACGCGGGAGGCCCAAAGCCGCCCGTGCCGTCGCCTAGCAGGATCGCGAGCGTGGGGCTGCCGAAGATAGTGCTGCTGACAACGACGTCCACATTGCCGTCTCCGTTGAAGTCTCCGGCAGCGACCAGGTGCGGGCTGAAACTGAGCGGTACGGAATTCGGCGGCTGGAAAGACCCGTGGCCGGTTCCGAGCGCCACCGAGAGCGAGTTGGGATCTTGGTTCGCCGTGACGAAGTCAGGTAGACCGTCGCCATTGAAATCGGCGGTAGCGACCGACTCTGGCGACGCCCCGAGGGAAATGTCGGGCGGACCACGGAAGGCAGCGTCGCCCTTACCCAGCAAAATGGAAACGAAGTTCACGTCGGCGCTCGTATAGCTTTCCTGGCCGCTGACGACAAGATCTGGCTTGTGATCGCCATTGAGATCCGCGGCGATCACAGCGAAGAAGAAGTTGCCGATCAACGGATACTGTATAGCGGTTGGAAAGCTCCCGTCGCCTGCCCCCAATAGTATGTAGCCGACGACGGCGACATCTGGTATGCCATCGTGGTTAAAGTCAGAGATGGCCAGCGAATCCTGCCCATAAATATTGGACGACGCCGGGACCGGACTGATGATGGGCGGCTGAAAAGTCCCGTCTCCGTAGCCCAACAGCGCAACTACCTCGCCGGCGCACAGGGCCACGACGTCATTATTCCCGTCCCCGTTTACATCGTCGATGGCGACTGCATTAGGACCGAAGGGAGTTGGCGTTTCCGGGCCGCGGGCGAACGTGCCATCGCCGTTCCCCAAATAAATAGTAACGTCGCTGAAGGGAGAGTAGGAGGTGACGGCGATATCGAGATTGTGGTCATTGGTAATCTGGCCAACCGCGATAGCTCCAACATAGGAAACGGAGATGTCAGCGGATTGAGAGAACTTTCCCTTGCCGTCTCCCAAGAATACATATAAGTTGGCCGAGCCGTCGTAAGACACCACGTCCAGGTTGCCATCGTTATTGAAGTCACCCACCGCAATAAGAGACGAGACGGCAGGTCCGACAAAGGTAGGGGGCTGAAACGTGCCATCGCCGTTGCCGAGAAGCAACAGCAAACCCTGACCAACAGCCATCATCAGGTCCAGCTTACCATCGTTGTTGAAGTCGCCCGTTGCAAGCGTTTCAGGGAAGTTGCCCTCCGACACTATTGCAGATCCGAATGTACCGTCGCCATTTCCCAGATATACGGAGACGACGTTTAAGGTAGCGGCTGCGACGTCCGGGATACCATCCCCGTTGAAGTCTCCCACCGCAGTCGCCAGATTGAAACCCTGCGGCTGAAGGAATAGGCTCAGCACTTGAGGCGCGTCCGCGAAGTTAGCGCATGGGTGATTTCCGCATGCGCCCATGCGGGGGACGACGCTAGCGTCATAAGGGCCGCCAGTTGGGAACGCGGAGCCGGCGCGCGTCTGTGCCGGTAACAGCCCACAAGCCGCGCCGATAAATCCAAGCCATAGCGTCAGCGCAAGAGAACGGAAGCGTCGCATGCTGTGCGCCCTTCGACAGCCTCCAGCCCGTGTTAGATGGGGGGGCAATGCACTAATGCCGATCACGGGCGCTCCCTGAAACTCACATCGCTGACCAGCGTGCCGCTGGGTGTTGTAACTTGGACCTTGCCAATCGTTGCGCCGGAGGGTACCTTGGTCGTGATCAGGGTATTCGAAACGATCTTGAAGATCGCTGGAGTGCCGTTAAAGCTGACGGCGGTCGCGCCAGTCAGGTTGCTTCCGAGAACCTCAACGGGCTCACCCACTCCGCCCGAAGTAGGCTGAAGTTTGACGAACGGACGGAGACCAACAGACAGACTAAATATCGTGCCGCAACCCGGAGGATTATCACAGGCTAGATCCGTTCCCCCATAAAGGGTTGTCCCGTAAAGGTTCCCGTCGGTATCCTGCACCATCGCCGACTGGGGCCACCAGCCAGCGCTAGGCCCCTCGGAATAATCGAAATTAAATATCGCCGTCAGCAAACCGGCCGGCGTTATTTTGAATAGCGTGCCCCCGCCGTAAAGTCCGGCTTCACTAGTTGTGCCGTATAGATTCTTGTCGGTGGCCTGAACCAAGCCCGCATAGGGCATCAGGCCATCACCGTCTGTAAAACTGTACAGAGTGTAAAGGTCGCCGCTTGGTGTGATCCTGAAAACCGTTCCACACCCGGGGGCCGTCGAGGAGCCGCAGCCGGTCGCTCCGCTGCCCCCGATGAATGTAGTCCCGTAGAAGTTGCCGTCGGTGGCTTGCACTAGCCCATTAGGTGAAGCGCCATCACTGCAATCGTAATAAGGACAGAAGCTGTATAGGGTCGTGAAGGTTCCACTTGGGGTAATCCTAAAGACCGTGCCGTTGTCGTCCCAGGCTCCCCCACTAGCGGTGGTTCCGTAAAGATCTCCATTGGTGGCTTGGACGAGTTGCCCAGGATACCGGCCGTCGGTGCACAGGCCCCCGCCCTGCGAGCAAAAGCTATAGATCGTCGTGAACGTGCCCTGGGGGGTCATCATAAAGATCGTGCCCCCGCCGTTGGTCCCGCCCCCAAAGGTCGTGCCGTAGAGGCTACCATTGGCGGCCTGCACCAGCCCCGCCGTAGGTTGAGACCCGTCCGCGCACGGCGGTTGGGAGCAGAAGTTGTAGATAGTGGTCAGCAGACCTGATGGGGTCATCTTGAAGAGGGTGCCGCAGCCGGCAAGGTGACCGTAGACTGGGGTGCAGTAGCTGGAGGATCCCCCTGCCGAGGTAGTCCCGTAGAATTCACCGTTGGTGGCCTCGATGAGTGCTCCGAGAGGCTCGGCGCCATCCGCGCACTGGCTGAAGGCGCAGAAGCTATACAGCGTTGTCAGCGTGCCATCCGGCGTGATTGCAAAAATAGTTCCGCACCCCGTCGGCGCACAGTTGATCCCACCGTACGGGGTTGTCCCATACAGAAAGCCGTTGGTGCCCTGCACCATCGCTGCCTGAGGGTACGCGCCGTTTGTCTCACCGAAGCTGAACAGCGTTGTGACGGTTTGCGCAGGCAGCATTATCGCCGTGGCTGCGCACAGCACAGCGGCCTTGTAAATCCGGCTGAACAGCTTCATCGCCGTTTCCTCGTGTTGGTGGATGCGGAATCTGTACAGGATATCACACGCCCGTGCTGGCCGGTGGGCCGCAGGCCTGATGCGCCGCGCCGGGACGCGATCAACACGCCGGAGTCGAGGACTAATCCGATGACGGCGGATTCAACGGCTCGCGGCGGGCATCGACCGGCGCATAACCGAGTTCCTCGTCAGCCCTCGCTAGGGCGAGGCACTCGCCGATCATCCTGCCCGAACCCCGCGGCGTTCCGCGAGCGAAGCCCGCCCGCGCGATAATAAAAGTTCGCCACGCATGCCCAAGATCTTCCCCTGCTATTCCACTACGGATCGCGAACTGGTCCACGAACTCGCCGCGTTCCTGGAGCGCGGCGCCGGCGTCGAAGTCCTTTCGGAGGAAGGCGAGATGCCCCCGGGCGGCGACCTTATCGCCAAAGTCGAGGAAGGGCTCTCGGCCGATGTAGTGCTCGTGCTGCTTTCGCCGGAAGCGGTCCCGCCGCGCTGGCCCCTGGAGCGCTGGAAATCGGTTTTTTGGGAGCAGGCGGCCGATGCGGGCACCTCGCTCGCGACCCTGGTCTGCCGCGATGCGAAGTTCCCCGATCTGCTGCGCCGTAAGAATTTTTTCGACTTGCGGCAGAATCGTCTAGCCGCCTTCCGCGCCATCAAGCGCTGGTTGATGAGCTTGTCGCCCGTACCGCGGCAAGCGCCCTTCTCTGCCGCGCGGCAGCCATCTTTCAAAGGGCGCGACGCCGAGATGGAAACTCTCTGCACTCTGCTGGCGGACGCGCCCGGCGTGGCCGTCCTCGAAGCCGCCGAGGGCGCGGGCAAGACCACACTGGCCGTCGAATTCGCCCGCCGTCATCGCGAGGATTTCGATGCCGTCTTCTGGCTGACTTGCGGTTCCCGTAGCGCAGCCGCGCTGGGGGGCGACTTGGCCGCGCAATCGGGCGTGCGCCTGGACCGCGATCTGGAATCCAACCTGAACGAACTCCGCCGCCTCTGCGCCCGGCATCGCTGCCTGCTGGTTCTCGACGACGCCATCGCGTCGACGGCGGCCTTGCTGGCTCCCCGCGGGCGCACGTCGGTGTTGATGACCACGCGGGCCGGCGATGTAGCAGCCGCGCTCTCCGCCGAGGCGGTACCGTTGGGCCCGGTTATCCAAGTTTTCCAAGACGGCGCTCGGTTGGCGGACGCCATCCGCAATCTGGAGCGTCCCGCGCAACGCCTGCTGTCGGCGGCGTGCGCTTGTTCGCCATCCGGTTTTCCTCTCGATATGGCCGTTCGCACCGCCGACGCCGAGCCGGAGGAAGCGCGCGAAATCGTCGCAAACTTTGTATCGCAAAGCGTGCTCGCGCCGCTGGACGAGGATGGTCCCCGCTTTCTGGTACCTGCGCAGGTCCGCGCGCGCGTCGGCCTACGCGGAGATGGCGAACGCTGGGCGGGCTATCACGCGCTGGCCGTCGCCGATCTTTTCGGCGCGCCTCCCGGAGCGCCGGATACAACGGCGGATTTCACCGCGCACTGGCCCGATTTGCAACACGCCTTCGCGTCGGTGCTCGCAACGGATTGGCCTCTGGCATCCAAACTGGCGCGCCGTGCGCTGACCTGGGCGAAAGCCAAGGACCGCCTGGCCGAGGCTTTTGAAATTCTGCAGGATTGGCAGCGTGCCGCCGAACAGCACGGCGACCGCCGCGTGCTGGGAGACTGCGCGTGGGAGCAGATCTGGATCTTGGAGCACTGGGGACGCACCGGCGAAGCGCGCGAGATCGACAAGACCCGGCGCGAACACTATGCGGATCAAATGGCGTTCAGCTTCGATCAGTCGTAGACGAAGTGCAGGACCTTCTTCAGGTCTTCCCATGCCTCGCGCTTGGGTCCCACGTTATAGGCCCGCAGCAAGTAAGACGGATGGTAAGTGACCATCACCGGGATATCGTTCCACTTATACCAGTTGCCGCGCATGCGTGTGACGCCTTCTTTGCTATGTGTCAGATACTTCGCCGCGGTCGATCCCAGCGCGCAAATAGCCTTGGGTGCAATCGCCAGCAGTTGGCGCGACAGGAACTGGCCGCACATCTCCATCTCGTCGGGCTGCGGGGTGCGGTTCTCCGGCGGGCGGCACTTCACTACGTTGCAGATGTAGACATCCTTGCGCAGCAGCGGAATGCCTTCCTTTTTCGCGGTGCCTTCGATCATCTGCGTCAGCAACTGGCCGGCGCGCCCCACGAACGGGATGCCCTGCGCGTCTTCATCCGCGCCCGGACCTTCGCCTACGAACGCCAGCTTGGCGTGCTCGTTGCCCACGCCGAATACGATCTTAGTGCGCTGTTCGTGCAGCCGGCAGCGATGGCAATCGCCGATGTCTTCGAGGATGCGGAACAGCGGCTCAACGCTCCCTGACGGTCGCGGCTCCGTAACGTCGGCAAGCGGCGGGCCGGCGCGGCGATAGAGCGTCTTGATCCCCAAGTCCTGGTAATACTCCAGATATTGGCGCAGCGTTTCAGCGTCCATCGGTGGCGTAAATATGCAAACGAAGTTTTAGGATTTCGTCGAAAATGCGATCGGCTACTTCGCGCTTGGAGGCGCGCGGCACGGGAATGAATTCGCCGCTGCCGATCGCCAGCAGCACTTCATTCTCGTCGGATTCGAAGGGCCCGTCCTCTCCCCCAACCAGGTTGCCGACCACCATATCGCAATTCTTGGCTTCCAGCTTGCGGCGGGTTTCGTGGCGCAGATTCTCGGTTTCGGCGGCGAAGCCCACCAGCAGACGGTCGCCTTTCTTGCGGCCCAATTCCGCGAGGATATCCGGCGTGGGGTCGAGTTCCAGCGAAAGCCGGGCGGCGGTCTTCTTCATTTTGTGCGCAGGCACTTTCGTGAGATGGAAATCCGCCACTGCCGCCGCTTTCACGATGACCGTGGCGGCGTGCAGATTCTCGAACACCTGGTCGTGCATCTGGCGCGCGGTATGCACTGGAATCACCGTGCAACCCCGCGGCGGAGCCAAGTTCACGGGCCCGGAAATCAGCACGACCTTGGCGCCGCGTGCGGCCGCAGCCTCCGCCAGCGCATATCCCATCTTGCCGCTGGAGCGGTTGGAAATGTAGCGCACCGGGTCGAGCGGCTCCTGCGTGGGGCCGGCCGTGATCAGCACGGTTTCGCCATCCAGGTCGCGGCGCCTACCGATCTCGGCCTCCACCGCCATGGCAATCTCTGCGGGCTCCGCCAGCCGTCCCGGACCCACCATGCCGCAAGCGAGTTCGCCATCGCCGGGGTCCACGATGCGATGCCCGCGGCGGCGCAGCGTCTCCAGGTTGCCTTGGGTGGCGGCGTGCAGCCACATGTTGGTATTCATGGCAGGGGCCAGCACTACCGGCCCCGTGAAGGCCAGATACGTCGTGCTCAGGAAATCGTCCGCCAGCCCATGCGCGAACTTAGCCAGCAGGTCGGCGGTGGCCGGCGCCACCACCAGCAGGTCGCTTTCCTGCGCCACGCCGATATGCTCGATGGCGCTCGAAAGCGTGGTTTCGGAATTCCCGGACGCAAACAGGCCCGTAATAACCTTGCGCCCCGTGAGTGCCGCGAAAGTCAAAGGACGGACGAATTCCTGCGCGCCCGCGGTCATCACCACCTGCACGGCGTGGCCCTGCTGCATCAGCAGGCGGGCCAACTCGGCCGACTTATAAGCCGCGATGCCCCCGCCCACGCCCAATACGATGTGCATGACTCTGGCTTAGAGGACGACTTCCGGAACCGGCGCTTCTTCCACCACCGCGGGGCCGATGATCTCGTACTTGACCAATCCGCGCCGTACTTCTTCCATGGCGATAATGGTAGACTTTTTGGACGATGTAGGCAGCACCGGCCGCGCCCCGCCTTGCAACTGGCGGGCGCGCTTGGCGGCCACGATGATGAATCGGTAAGTGCTCTGTTCCGGATCGTCCGGGATCGTGCAATGCGCGTTGTTGCGCGGAATCTTGTCGCCCATGCTTATTAAATCCTTTACGTATTCTTCTCGAAAGTTTCCAAAATCGGCCGGACCTGCTCTTCCATCCGGTTGCGCCGCACCCGCTCGGCGCGCACTATGCCTGCCAGCGTTTCATCCGACTGGGTCAGCTCTTTGTTAATCAGCACGTAATCGTAAGCGCTGTAATTTCGAATCTCGTTGGCCGCGTCGCGCAGCCGCCGTTCGATCACCGCATCGGCATCTTCGCTGCGCGCACGCAGCCGCTGCTCAAGGATCTCCCGGGACGGGGCCAGGATGAATACGCTCACCGCTTCCGGAATCTTACCCTTCAATTGTCGCGCACCTTGCACGTCGATGTCGAGTACCAGATCGAGGCCCTGCCGCTGGGCCTGCTCCAGCACCCCCCGGTGGGTCCCATAATAGTTCCCGAAAACCTCGGCGTGTTCCAAAAACTCGTCCCGGCCGAGGCGTTCCTCGAACTCCGCGCGCGACAGGAAATGATAGCTTTCCCCGTCCACTTCGTGCCCGCGGGGCGCCCGCGTGGTATACGAGACCGAGAACGTCAGCCCCGGCACACCCGTCAGCAACCGCTTGACCAGGGTGGACTTGCCCGACCCGGAAGGCGCCGAGATGATGAAAACCGTCGTCATGATGGAACCGCCGATGCACGCCGATGCACGCCCATAAAGACACAGGGTTATATCG
>Ga0302324_100002047_pt1 | contig 47582 bp, 47 predicted proteins | sample Palsa_T0_1_FD_201949 | JGI IMG/M metagenome (GOLD analysis project Ga0302324, IMG submission 201949) | Peat permafrost microbial communities from Stordalen Mire near Abisko, Sweden - Palsa_T0_1 | ecosystem: Environmental > Terrestrial > Soil > Palsa > Peat permafrost | place: Sweden: Abisko...
TGACGCCGTCGAATGACGGCATCGGGCTACGCATGCGAAGTGCCATTATGCGACCTGTAGCAATTGCTTTCCAGGCTTCCAATCGGCGGCGCAAAGGCCGCCCGTCTGAAGAGCCTGAAGGACGCGCAAGGTCTCGTCGACGCTGCGGCCGACGTTGTCCGCCGTGACGACCGCGTAGCGCAGCACGCCCTCGGGATCGATGATGAAAAGACCGCGTTGCGCAACACCGCTCTGTTCGTCGAGCACACCGTATGCGCGCGCGGTCGCCTTCGTGAAGTCGGCAACCAGCGGGTACACGGTGCCCGCGATACCGTTCTTTTCGCGCGGCGTGTTCAGACAAGCGAAATGGCTGTGCACGGAGTCGGTCGAGGCACCAACCACGTCGGCGCCGAGCGCCGTGAACTCTTCGTAACGGTCGGAAAGCGCCGTGATCTCCGTGGGACAAACGAACGTGAAATCCAGCGGATAGAAAAAGAATACGAGCCAGCTTCCCTTGTAATCGGAAAGAGCAATCTCTTTGCCGAGATCCTTGGGACTCGTCGCATCCTTCGTGCTCGGGAGTTTGAACGCGGGAGCGGGGGCGCCGACCTGTGACATTTCCATCCTCTCAAGATGTTTATTGCAAGAAAGTTTCTCTAAGTTGAGACTGACATTCAATGTCAACTCATGTCGCAGGTTAGCACGAGGCTCCGAGGGCCGTCAACGGACGATATCGCAATGCGCGCCGCGCGCTTGCTATTGCTTGCGCGGCAGCGGACGCGCGGGGTTTCCAACGACGCGTTCGTCTTCGGCTACGTCGCGGAGCACGATCGCGCCGGCGCCGGTCATCGAGCGGTCGCCGAGTTTCACGGGCGCGACCAACACGGAGTTCGATCCGATCTTGACGTCCCGGCCGATCGTCGTCCGGTGCTTGCTGACACCGTCGAAGTTAGCCGTGATCGTACCCGCGCCGATATTGCTGCGCTCGCCGACCGTGGTGTCGCCCAGATACGTGAGATGGCTCGCCTTTACGCCCGGCGCCAAGTGCGACTTCTTGATTTCCACGAAGTTTCCGATCCGCGCGCCCGTACCAATTTCGGTTCCCGCGCGCACGTGCGCCCAGGGCCCGACGTAGGAGAAATCGCCGATCCCGCTGTCGACGATCGTGCTCTCGGTGACGACGGCATGTTCGCCGATGCGAGCGTTGCGCAAGCGCGCGTTCGGCCCGATCTCGCTGTGCGCGCCGATTGCCGTGTTACCTTTGAGGCTGGTGTTCGGCCAGATCGTCACATCGGGCGCGAGGATCAGATCGGGTTCGAGGTAGGTCGTGGCCGGATCGACGATCGTCACGCCCGCCCGCATGTGCTGCTCGCACAGGCGGCGATTGAGCAGCGCAGCCGCGGCCGCGAGCTCGACCCGGTCGTTGACGCCGAGCACGTTGCGGTAGTCGCGCGCGAGCACGGGCGAAATGCGATGGCCCGCGCGCGCGAAGTGTCCGACCGTATCGGTAAGATAGTATTCGGACTGCGCGTTGTCGTTGTTCAAGCCGGCCACGGCTTCGCGCAATTTCGCCTCGTCGTATACGTAGACGCCGGCGTTCATCTCATCGATGTCGAGCTCTTCTTTGGTCGCGTCACGGGCTTCGACGATGCGCGCCACCTGCTCGCCCTCGCGCACGATGCGTCCGAAAGCCGACGGTAGCGGCATGCGCGCCGTCACGAGTGCGAGCGCGCCGCCGCAGGCGGCCATCGCGGCGGAGAGCAGTTCCTCGTCAACGAGCGGCATGTCGCCGTAGAGCACGACGACCTGGCCCTCGCGCGGCTCCAAGCCCGCGAGCGCAATTTGAACGGCGTGTCCCGTGCCGAGCTGCGGTTCTTGCAAGACCGCACGCGCCTCGCCTTGACCTGCTGCGAGCGCAACTTCCGCAACGAGCTCCGAAACCTCGGCGCTCGTGACGACCGTGACGTCCAGGACGTTTGCGCTGCGCAGCGCCCGCAAGGCGTACCACAGCATTGGCCGGCCGCACAGTTCGTGAAGCACCTTCGGCCGCGCACTCTTCATGCGGGTCCCTTTACCGGCTGCCAGAACGATCGCGCGCACGCTCATGCTTCGGCCTCGAGCGCAGCCTTCGCGGATCCGTCGCCGCTGCCCAAAGACTCGCGCCAGCGAGCGAGTTCCGCATTCGTCGCCCCGCCCAGACGTTCGAGCGCAACGCGCAAGCGTTCGCGCACGAGGTCGCGGCCGAGCAGTTCCATCGAATCGAACAACGGCACCGATTGCGGGCTCCCGGTGATCGCGACGTAGAACGGCCGCACGGCATCGCGCAGCTTGATTCCCAACACCTCGCTCAAGCGGCGCACGGCCGCTTGGATCTGGGCATGCTGCCAATCCTCCAACCCGTCGAAGAGCACAAGCGCCAGCGCGAAGGCCCGTCGCAGCGTTTCGTCGTCGAGTTTGCCGTCGCGCAATTGCTCGGGACGAACGTCGATTCGCCCCGCAAAAAAGAACGCGCAAAGCGGACCGAGGTCGGACAGGCGCTCGATGCGTTCGTGCGCGAGCGCGACGATTTTTTCAAGATACGCGGGACTCATTGCCCAGAGGCGAATGCGCTCGCTCAACGCGGTAACGTCGAGCTTCTCACGAATGTAGCGGCCGTTGAGCCAATCGAGCTTCTTAACGTCGAAGACGGGTCCGCCGAGCGAGATGTGGTCGAGTCCAAAGCGTTGCACGAGCGTAGCCATATCCATCAGCTCCTCACCTTCGATCGGCGAGACCACGAAAAGGCCGAGAAAATTGGCGAGCGCCTCCGGCAGATATCCCATCCGCTTGTAGAAAAGGATCCCGGTCGGATTCTTGCGCTTGCTGAGTTTTGATTTGTCGGCGTTGCGCAGAAGCGGCAGGTGCGCGAGCTTCGGCATCGGCCATCCGAAGGCTTCATAGAGCAGAAGATGCTTGGGCGCCGAAGAAATCCATTCTTCGCCGCGCATGACGTGGGTGATGCCCATCAAATGGTCGTCGACGACGTTGGCGAGGTGATAGGTCGGCCAGCCGTCCGATTTCACGAGCACTTGCATGTCGACCGTAGCCCACTCGAAGGGAATCGGCCCGCGCAGCATGTCTTCGACCACGACGCCGCCCTCGCGCGGCACGCGCAGGCGCACGACAAACGGCAGCCCCGCACTCTCGTTTGCGGCAACCTCGTCCTGCGTCAGGGTCAGGCAACGCCCGTCATAGCCCGGCGGCCGTGAGTTGAGCCGCTGCTCCGCTCGCATCTCCGCGAGCCGCAGCGGCGTGCAGTAACAGCGAAACGCGTGACCGCCATCGAGCAGGATGCGCGCGTAGCGTTCGTAGATATCGAGCCGTTCGCTTTGGCGGTACGGGCCGTGCGCTCCGCCGACGTCCGGGCCTTCATCCCACCCCAGACCAAGCCAGTGCAGCGAGTCGAGAATGGCCGCTTCGGAGCCCGCCGTACTGCGGTTCCGATCGGTATCCTCGATGCGCAGCAAAAACTCGCCGCCGTGCTGTTTGGCAAAACAGTAGTTGACCAAGGCAACATAAGCCGTGCCGACGTGCGGGTCGCCCGTCGGTGACGGCGCGACTCTGGTGCGAACGCTCATGGATGAACCGCGCTAGTGCCCGACGAGTTCGCGCCGCTTAGCGCCTTCGCGCCGGACGTACTCGACGATCTGCGCGAGGGGTGCGCCGGGCGTAAAGATCTCGCGCACGCCGAGGGCCTTCAGCTCGCGTGCATCGTCTGCCGGAATCGTACCGCCGCCGAAAAACACGATATCCGCGAGCCCGTGGGCCGCCAAGGCCTCAAGCACGGCGGGAAACAGCGTCATGTGCGCGCCGGAGAGAATCGAGAGCCCGATGCCGTCGGCGTCTTCTTGAATTGCGGTTTGCACGATTTGCTCGGGAGATTGAAACAAGCCGGTGTAGATCACTTCCATGCCGGCGTCGCGCAGAGCGCGCGCGATCACCTTTGCACCGCGGTCGTGGCCGTCGAGGCCCGCCTTGGCGACGATGATGCGCAAGGGTCGATCGCTCAACATATCAGTTGAGCCTTTCGCGCGGGTACTGGGCGGCACCCCGCGGGAGGCCCCGGGGGGTTAGCTCGCGGCCGGGCTCGGTACGGCGGACGGCGGCACCGGCGCGTCCGGCGCGCTTGCCGGGCCCGGCGGTTCCATCGGCGGCGCCGTCAAGAGCGGCGCGGGCAGCCGGCGCGGTACGACGGTGACGACTTGGAACTTGGCGCCCGGATCGAGCACGATGTCGCCGGCGTTCCTTTGGATCGCGCCCGGTATGAAGGCGCCCGGAATCGGAATGACGAGCGGGATCGTCCGGTGCTTGGTGAGATGCCCCTGCGGCCGCACCGTCGGGTCGATGTTTACCGAAATCGAGCGCCCGTCGGGCAGCTCGATGCTGTCGGCCTGCAGCGCGAGGTTGCCGTTCATCTTCCCGGCGGCCGGTTGCACGATCGCAAGCCGCCCGGTACCGGGCGTTCCCGCCGGCAGGTCGAGGTCGCCGAGCTTGAGGTCCTGTTGCGTCTTGAAGCCGAACGTCTCTCCGACGCGCGCGCTACCCGAATCGATCTGCTGCGTCAGGACGACGGCGATCTTGACGTTGAGCGGCACGGCAACCGCTTCCGCGGCAAATGCAGCGATCGTACTTCCGGCGAGCGCGAACGCGCAGGCGCTCGCTGCGAAGCTAAAACGCCGCATTTTCAACGTACCGTCCGTAGACCTCAACCATTGCTTGCACGATCTCCCCTTCGGTTGCATAAGCCTTTACCGCCTCGATAAGGGGCGGCATGACGTTGCGGGTCTCGTCGCGACAGGCGCGCTTTAGTTCGGCCAGGGCCGACTCGACCTGCGCTTGGTCCCGCGACGCGCGCACTTCGGAAACGGCGCGAGCTTGCCCCCGCTCGATCTCCTGTCCGATCTTCAGGAGATCGACGTCGGTCCCTTCCTCGTACTTCTCGAAGGCGTTGACCCCGACGACCACCCGATCTTTGTTCTCGAGCGAGCGCTGATAGCGGTAAGATGCGTCGGCGATTTCATGCTGGAAGAAGCCCGATTCGATTGCCTCGATCACGCCGCCGAAGCCGTCGATGCGCTCGAAATAGGCCTCTGCTTGCTTTTCCATCTCGGCCGTGAGCGCTTCGACGAAGTACGAACCCCCGAGCGGATCGACCACGTTGGTCACATTCGTTTCGTAGGCGAGCACCTGCTGCGTTCGCAGCGCAATCTCGACCGATTTTTCAGTCGGAAGCGCGAGCACTTCGTCCATCGAGTTCGTGTGCAGCGACTGCGTGCCGCCAAGTACCGCGGCCAGCGCCTCGTAGGCCACGCGCACGATGTTGTTCTCCGGCTGCTGAGCCGTCGCGCTGCAGCCGGCCGTTTGAGTGTGAAAACGCAACGTCCACGAACGCGGATCTTTGGCACCGTAGCGCTCGCGCATACGCCGCGCGTAGATGCGCCGCGCCGCGCGGAACTTGCAGATTTCCTCAAAGAAATCGATGTGCGCATTGAAAAAGAACGACAGGCGCGGGGCAAACGTATCGATGTCCATGCCGGCCTTGACCGCGGCCTCGACGTAGGCGAAGCCGTCGGCCAACGTGAAGGCGAGTTCTTGGACCGCCGTGGAACCGGCCTCGCGAATGTGGTAGCCGCTGATCGAGATCGTGTTCCACATCGGCATTTCGGCCGTGCAAAACTTCATCATGTCGACGATCAGGCGCACGTGCGGGCGTGGTGGGAAGATCCATTCCTTTTGCGCGATGTATTCCTTGAGGATATCGGCTTGCAGCGTTCCGCCGAGGCGCGCTCGCGAAATGCCCTTGCTTTCGGCGGTTGCGATGTATTGTGCGAGCGCGATGGCGGCGGGCCCGTTGATCGTCATCGAGGTCGTGATCGCGCCGAGATCGATTCCTTCGAAGAGCGTCTGCATGTCGCGCAGCGAATCGATCGCGACGCCGCAGCGACCCACTTCGCCAAGCGACTGCGGGGCATCGGAATCGTAGCCCATCAAGGTCGGCATGTCGAAAGCGACCGAAAGCCCGGTTTGTCCTTGTGCGAGCAAGAAATGATAGCGCTCGTTGGTCTGGCGTGCGTTTCCGAAGCCGGCGAACTGCCGCATCGTCCACAAGCGGTCGCGATAACCGCCGGGGTGGATGCCGCGCGTGTACGGATACTGACCGGGATATCCCAGCCGCTGCTCGAGATCGAGCCCGGCTACATCCTCGGGGCCGTACAGCGGTTTGAGCGGCACGTCGGACAGCGTGCGATCCGCGGCGCCGGAGCCGGGCTCGTGGCGGCGCCGTCCCCGGGCAAACGCGTTCTCCCAGGCGCTGCGCCCCCGGGCGTTGCCGGAAGCCGGATCTGGTCCCGGGTCGGCCGGGCGGTCGATCGTTTTTGCCAACGGGTGATCCTCACGTGAGTCGTCGCAACACCCCGAGGTTCGACGCGGTGCGCCTTACCGCCCGGTCGCTAGCGGCAGATGCGCGTCGACGTAGCGGCGATACCGCTCGAAGGCTGCGCGATAGGTTGCCTGCAGCTCAAGATTCGGTTGTGTTGGGACGTCGTACCCGGTTGCGCGCGCTGCCGCAGCGGCATCGTCGATCAGACCAACGGCGCGAGCAGCGAGCAGCGCGGCGCCAAACGCCGAGGCTTCGTGTTCGCGCGATTGCACCGCCGGAACCCCGAAAACGTCGGCAAGCAGTTGGCGTACGAGAGGCGATCTCGTCAGCCCGCCGCTGAGCAACAGGCGGCGCGCATCCCGTGAAAGTTCGCGCACGACGTCGTAGACCGAATACACGCCGAAGACCACGCTTTCGAACGCTGCACGCAGGATGGTCCGGCGATCGTGCGCGAGGTCGAGACCGTCGAAGGCGCCGCGCAGCTCGCTGTTCCAATACGGCGCCCGTTCGCCGGCAAAAAACGGTAGCACGACAAGGCCACCGGCGCCGGGTGCGACCTGCGAGGCGAGTTCCGCCGCGCGCGCGAAACGGAGATCGGGCGCGATCTCATCGAGCAGCAAGGCGAAGATCCACTCGAGCGACGCGCCTGCTGCACTCGTCGGTCCGCCGATCACGTAGCTCGTATCGTCGGCACAGTAGCAGAACGTGCGCCCGCCGGCATCGAGCAGCGTTTCGCCCAAGACGATCCGGACCGCGCCCGAAGTCCCGAGGGTGAGCGCGACGTCGTCCCGCCCACTCGCGCCGACGCCGATGTTGGCAAGCGCGCCGTCCGAAGATCCCAGCACGATCGCCGTCGGCTTCGCGAGGCCAAGCTCACGCGCAACCTCCGGGCGGAAACTGCGCAGCGCGGTCGACGGCGGCGCCGGCCGCGCCAGACGGTCCGGTTGCACGCGAGCGAGCTCGAGCGCCCGCGCATGCCAGTCGCGCGTGCGCAAATCGAGCATCCCGGTCGCCGATGCGATGCCGTGATCGACCAGCCATTCGCCCGTCCAGCGGAACACGAAGAATTCCTTGAGTCCAACGAAGCGGCGCGTTTTCGCGAAAAGGTCCGGTTGGTTCTCGGCGAGCCAGCGCAGCTTTGCAATCGGTAGCATCGGGTGCATCGGGGCTCCGGTCGATGCGTAGAGCGCAAGAGCGGTACCATCGCTACGCCATTTGTCCGCGATCGCGTGCGCGCGCCGATCCATCCAGGTGATGACCCGCGAGAGCGGCTCACCCGAATCGTCGACGCACAGCAGGCCGTGCATTGCACTCGAAAACCCGATCGCCGCGACTTCGCTGCCGCGCACGCGCAGGTCGGCGAGCACGCCCGCGAGTGCGTGCATGGCAGCGCCATAGACGACGCCCGGGTCTTGCTCGACGAAGTCCGCCTGGGGCGTTTCGAGGCCGTAGGCTTGTGAGGCCGTCGTGATCTCTTGGCCGCTCGCCGTGACCGCCAGAACCTTAACGGCCGACGTACCCAAATCGACGCCGATCACGACCTCGGCGGCCTCAGCGCTCGGCACGATCGATCACGTAGGCTCGGGAATTTTTTCGATCGGTCCGAGGATCACCGTGTACGAGAAGATACCGGCGACTAAGATGACGCCCGCGGTGATCAAGGCGGAATAGAACGATTCCGTGCGCTGAACGATCATGCCGGTGATCGCCGGCGCAAAGAAATTGGAGACGTTGTTGAGGCAGTTCATGATGGCGCCCACCTGGCCCGTGCTGTTGTGCGGCGCGATCAGTCCCGGGATCGACCAGCCCACCGGGGCGTGGAACGAGATGCCGGCAATGGCGATCGTGATCCAGATGATCGCGACGTTGATGTTCCGCGTGAAAGCGGCTCCGACGATCGCAAGCCCAAGGATCAGCCCAGCCACGAGAGCGGTCTTGCGCACGCGATCGGGATCGGCGCCCCGTTTGATCAGATAGTCGACGAGCCAGCCGCCGACCACGAGATCGGAGATCGTGCCGATTCCCCACGCAAAGAAAATGTACGTACCGGCCGTGAGGATGTTCACGTGGAAGGTTGACTCGAGATACCCCGGCAGCCACGTGATCATGAATCCAAACAGATATCCATACGCGGCAAAACCGAGCGTCAGGCCCCAGACCTTACGCCGGCGCAGCAGATACGCGTAGTTTGCGCCGCGCGGACGCCGCCCGTCGACCAGCTCCGGCTCGGCGCCTCCTGCTTTGATGTACTCGTACTCGGCGCGCGGAAGCCGCTTGTCTTCGCTTGGATTCCGATAGAAGACGTAGAACAGCACGAAGAAGATCAGGCTGAGCGCCGCGGTCGTCCAAAACATACCGCGCCAGCTAAGCGTCACGAGCAGGAAGGCGGTGAACGGCACACCGATCGCGCTCGAGAGTTTCGCGGCCGCATCGAAAAGCGAGGTAGCGAAACTGCGCTCGCCGCGCGGAAACCAGTATCCGGTCGCCTTCGCATCCGCCGGGAACGACGGCGCTTCCGCAAGCCCGAGAAATAGACGTGCTCCCACGATCGCCGCATACCCCGGTGCGAGCGCCGTCGCTGCCGCCGCGAGACTCCAGAGCAGGGCCCCGATGCGCGAGACGAGCGTGACGCCATAGCGGTCGAGGACGTAGCCGACCGGAAGCTGCACGATCGCGTACACTCCGAAGAAGGCTGCTGAGAGCCAGCCGAATTCTGCCGGACCGACACCGAAGTCGTGCTGAAGCGGTTTGGAGGCGACCGACAGCGCGCCGCGGTCGATGTAGTTGATCAAGACCCCGAGGCCGAGGATCAGCGCAATCCCCCAGCGCACGTTGGTGACCCGGCCGCCGGGTGCGATGCTGCTGCGTGCCATAGTTCCTCGCCGGATGGTCCGCCGGTGTCGGACGAAAGCGCGGATGACCGCTACGAACTCCTCAAAGGCCGTGCGCTGCAGGTTGTGCCCGTGACCTGCGACGGTCTGGACGCTGACGTTGTTCCCCGCTTGCCGAAGAAATGCTACATCAGTCGTCGACATCACGGAGTCCTCGCCTGCCGCAAGTACGAGCAGCGGCACCGGGTAATCGACGAGCAGCTCGCGGATGTTCCAACTGCCCGCCTCGGCGCCGTTCTCGCGCCCGAGCCGTTCGAGCGTCCGCTGCGACATCGGTAACATCGCGTGCAGTTTGCCGGCAACGTCGAGCGGATGCCCGTGCGCATACATCTCGTGAATCGCTTGCACGCGGCCATCGTGCCCGAGCGCAAAGTAGGGTCGCAGATCGTCGACGTAGTCGGCCTCAAAGGTCCCGGGCGCAACGGCAACCATCGGATCGACGGCGAGAACCTTGCGCGCACCGATCGCTCGTCCGCCGGCGATAGCGACCGCACCGCCCCACGAATGCCCGATCAGGAGATCGACGGGACCGTCGAGCGTCGCCGCCACCGCAGCCAGATCGGCCGTGCTCGTTGCAAGCGCCATCGGACCTTCGACGCTTGCCGAATCGCCGTGCCCGCGCTGGTCGTACGCATAGACGCGATAGTCCGGCGCGAGCCGCTCGCCCAGTCGTGTCCAGGCGCGGCGAGAACTCGTGAGGCCGTGCACGCAGAGAATACGGGGGCCACGGTCGCCCCAGCTCTCAACGTGCGTAAGCGCAGCATCGGGAAGCACCACCGTTCGCTCCGTACTCATCGCCCCATCCGCTACGGCTACCGCCGATCGATGCCGGACGAAATTGCCCGCGCAAGCTCGTTCATGCCGAAGAGCATCGACTGATAGTCGCCCTTGTATCCCGCGCTCAACTGCCGGGAGCGCCCGCTCTTGACGTCGACCACCGTAGCGGTCGTCGACCAGATCATCGCCATCGCGCGCAACACGGTGCCGTACACGACCGCATCCGCACCGCGCCGTTGCCCCGCGCGGCGCGCACACGAATCGTCCGCACACACGGCCGCGTCTCGCACCACGCGCGTACCGGGTGCCCTCAAGTCGCGCGCCAGCCGATCGCTCAATCCCGCCAGTTCGCGATGCCCCGGCAGCGGTGCATAGGGCATCCCGGGATCGGCCGCACCGAGGGCAAGAACGAGCACGACGAGCGCGAGCACTACGAGTTAATCACTACGAGTTTTTAAGTGAAGTGACCCGCATCTTCGAGCTGCCGGCGGCACTCGGGGTCAACGGCCTGCTGCCGGCAGGGTATCCGTTGAACTTCAAGATGTACGCGAGGATCGTAGCGTATTGAACGGGCTTCAGGCTACCCGGCGCGTTCAGCGGCATGTTGGTGGACATGTATTGGTAGAGATCCGAAACGGTCAGCTTGGTGGCCCGTGAAAGCGTTTTTAGATTGGGGCCGCTCAGCGGCGGCCCGGCTCCGCCCTCCAGCTGCGCACCATGGCACTGCGCGCACTTCTCGGCGTAGGTCTCCGCGCCCGTCGCAGCTTGCGACGAACTGAAAATTCCAGCCGGTTGCGCGCTCGAAGGCGGGCGGTATCCGCCCACCGCCGCAACCGCCAACAGGACGCCGAGCGCCGCGCCTGCGGACACTCGGCGCCCGTTAGCATGAGACATGTCTTTGCCTAGTGCGGGCGGCAGATCTGCGCGTACAGGTCGTCGAGATCCTCGACCGTGTTGAGCGTGACGGCATCCTTGACGCTTGCATCCTTGATGCCCGCTGCGCTGCGCATCTTCGCGGCGAGTTCGTCCGAGTGGTTGTAACCGCGAATGGCCGCGTTGTGCTTCTCGATCTTGTCGTGCGAGATCGAGCCCCCGTTCTGCTGGAGCACGTACTCCTCGAACTGCATATACGTCGGGTGTTTGTCTTTCACGAAGGCGATCGTCTTTTCGCGTTCGAGGCCAAGCCCGTCGATCGTCATTTGATCGAACCCGGCTCCGCAGAAATCATAACCGTCCGCTAGCGAACCATGCCCGGCGAGCGTCAGTTTCAGCCACAGGCGCGGAAGATGCAGCGCGCCGAGCGGCCCGGCCGTCCCGGAGCTGACGAGAGGAACTTGTTTCGTCTGGGTTGCGTTCATGTCGACTCCCCTTTAAGCGATGAGCGTTTTTAGCGTGCGGCCGGGGCTGCGGCCTCGCTCGCGCTGCGTCCGCGGAACGTCAGCTCCGCGATACCCGACTTGTCGAGCTCGCCGAGCCCGAGTTCTTTCATGCGGTCGTACTGTTCGGCCGTCGCCTCGGCGAGCGGCAAGTTCAAACCGGCGTCGTGCGCAAGCGCGGTTGCAATGTGCGAATCTTTGGCGGCATGAGCTGCCGAGAAGTAGACGTCGTGCTCGCGATGCTGCATGTCGGTTCCGTCGGTCTCGAGCACCCGCGAATTTGCCCCGGTTTGCGAAAAGACTTCGCGCAACACGTCGAGATCGAGCCCAAGCGCGTCACCGAGCCCGAGCCCTTCGGCAAGACCGGCCGTGTTGATGTTCATCACCATGTTGACGAGCGCTTTGACCTGCGCGGCCGTTCCGGCGGGACCGATGTAGCGCAGCGACTTGCTCAGCTTCTCGAGTAGCGGCCGTACCCGCTCGAAGACCTCGCGCTTGCCGCCGGCCATGAGATAGAGCGTGCCATCGCGCGCCTGCGGAATCGAACTTGCCATGCAGGCCTCGAGGGCGTCGGCTCCGGCGGCCGCCGCGCGGCGTTCGATCTCGACGTGGACGCTCGGCGTGACGGTCGCGCAATTCACGAAGACACGGCCGCGCGCTCCTTGCAGCAGCGAATCACCGGACTCTGCGAAGATGCGATCCATCGCTGCGTCGTCGCTGACGACGGTGATCACGACGTCGGCTAAAGGGGAGACTTCGGCGAGCGTGCGCGCGTGGCTCGCGCCGGTTTCTCGGGCAATTTCGGCGGCCGATTCGGGGCGCGTATCGTACACCGCGGTCACTTTATAGCCGACGTCCTTCAAACGTCGAGCCATGTTCGCTCCCATACGCCCGACACCGACGACGGCAACCCGGGCACCGTCTTGAACGGTCATCGCAATCCGACGTCGCTTGGCTTGTAAAGTTTCACGCCGTTCCTCTCCAAGATGGCCGTCAGTTCGGCCGCGTGTGCCGCGATCACCTTGTCCAGTCGGTCGCGCGTAGCCGTGTCTCCGAGACGTGCCGCCATCGCCATCGGAAAGGCGTACTGCTCGGGCGAGCCTTGGCTGCGGCTGTTGGGCACGGCGACCGCGGCGAACTGCGGCCGCTCACGCAGAAACGTGCCGATCGCCGGCTCCCAGGTCACGCCGACGGCAATCTCTCCGGCCTGTAGCGCGTCGAGCATCGCCGCCGGGGAAGCCTGCGCGGAATCGCCCGTTTCGAACGGTACGGCGTGCAAGATCAGCGTGCGCAGCTTTAGCCCGTTTTCTGCCGGGGTATCGCTTTCGAAGCCGATCCGCAGGTTGCGCAAGGCCGGCGAATCCATCGAGGTGATGTCGTATTTGTGCCGTTTCAAGTAGACGAAAACGTAGGAAGAAATGTAGTACGGCCGGGTCGGCAAGACGATGCTGCTCGCGTATGGGACGTCCATCACGACGTCGCAACGCTTGGCGTTCAACGTCTCTCGTATGAATTGCTCGTAGCCGCCCGGGCCGCGCGAATCGTCCCATTCGTAGACGAGCTTCGCCCCGAGCGCTCGGGCCACGAACGAGGCGAGTTGATTTTCGAAACCTTGGCCCGCGCGGTTCGAGAACGGCAAGTAACCCGGGTCGGCGCACACGCGCAACTCGTTGCCCTTCGCGGCGGACGGTCCAGCGACCAGAAGAGCGAGGACCGCCGCCGCAACGAGACGCACGCTAGCTATTCTGAGGTAGCGAGAATACCAGCAGGTCCCCGCCGAGTTGGGTGTAGCTGCTGAGGTCGAGAGCCGCATTGACGGCACCCAGGCCCGCGGTCGGATTGGTCAGGCCCGCCGCGAGCCCGAGTGCCGCCCAGCCGCCAACTCCCGAAAGAATCGCGACATACTGGTGGCCGTTGTGCGTATAGGTGATCGGGTTACCGATGATTCCGGACGGCGTATGGAACTTCCAGAGCAGCGTTCCGTCCTTCGTGTTCACGGCCTTGAACCACCCATCCATCGTACCGTAGAAGGCCACGCCGCCCGCGGTCGTCAGCACGCCGCCCCAGGCCGGGAAGCGTTCCTTGTCGCTCCAAGCGATGTGACCATCGCTTGGATCCCAAGCGATGACCGCGCCGCGGTTTCCGCCGGGGCCCGCGTACATCTTGACGGTCGCACCAACGTACGGGAAGCCGGACTTGTACTTGACCGCAAATGCCTCATAGTCCATGCAATTGTGGTTGGTCGGCACGATAAAGTAGCCGGTCTGCGGATCGAACGAGGCGGGCTGCTGATCCTTGCTGCCCATCGCCGCGGGACAGATGCCGTGCACGTTGACGCCTTCTCTCGGCGTCTTGTCGAAGACGACGTTCGGATGGCCCGTCGTTTGATCGACGCTCGTCGCCCAGTTGACGTCAGGATCGAATTTCTTGGCGAGCAAGAGCTTCCCGGTACGGCGATCGAGTTCGTAGCCGAAACCGTTGCGGTCGAAGTGGACGAGCGCCGGAACCTTCGCGCCGTTCACGGTGATGTCGGCCAGAATCATCTCGTTGACGCCGTCGTAATCCCACGCGTCGTGCGGCGTCATCTGGAACGCCCACTTCGCCATACCGTTGTCCGGATTGCGAGCGAAGATCGTCATCGACCACTTGTTGTCGCCGGGACGCTGTGAGGGGTTCCACGTTCCCGGATTACCGGTTCCGTAGTAGAGCAAATTGAGGTTCGGGTCGTAGGAGTACCAACCCCAAGTGGTGCCGCCGCCTACGCGCCATTGATCGCCGTGCCAGGTCGAGCGGCCGGCATTTTTCGGGCCGGGGAAATCGGCGCCGATGCGAACGTCGGAATCGCTCCCCTCGCTGTAGGCGCGCCAAACCTGCTTGCCGGTCGCGAGATCGAATGCGGTGATATATCCGCGCACACCGAACTCGCCGCCGGAAACGCCGGCGATCACTTTGTTCTTGACGACCAGCGGCGCCGAGGTCAGCGTCTGCCCTGCCTCGGGATCGGCCTCTTTGCTATTCCAAATGACGCGCCCGCTGGCGGCGTCGAGTGCGATCACGTGGCCGTCGAGTGAGTTGGCGATGATCTTCCCGTCGCCGTAGGCTACCCCGCGGTTGACGAGATCGCAGCACGCGACCGATACGGCGAATGGATCCTGCTTCGGCGTGTATTCCCACTTCGTGTGATAGTCATTGAGATCGATTGCAAAGACGTGATTGGGATACGCGGACTCGAAGTAGAGCGTGTCGCCGAGAACGAGCGGCTGACCTTCGTGACCGCGCGTCGCACCGGTCGACATCGTCCATGCGGCCGAAAGCGACTTGGCGTTGTCGGTCGTGATTTCTTTGAGGGCGCTATTGCGGGTACTCGAGTAGTCGAGCGCCGGAATCACCCACTGGTTCGGATCTTTGGCCAAGTCGCCGAGTGAAACGCGCTCTTGCGCAAAGCCCGATCTCAGGAAGCCCACGGCCCCGAGCGCAAATGCAAACAGTGCGACACCGGTAGCGAGCAGCAGTCGTTTCATGCAAGCCTCCATCGAGCGAGCCCGCTGCAAACGTAAGAAACGGTGCGCTTCGCTGCAGCATCGCGATCGCTTGAATGAAAGCGTAGCCGCGGCAGTTGGCTGGCGGTAGTCGGCCGTTAGGTCTATGTGAAAATTTCCTCTATTTTGCGGTAACGGAAAGGAACGTTATTTTCGGGACCAAAATGGAAACGGGTACGACGAATCACGGCATAGCCGTGCGCCGGGTCAGGTAGAAGGCGAGGCGAATTTCATGCTCGACCTCGAGAAATCGCAACAAGTCGTAACTGCCCCCATTCAAACGGCCGTCGTCGCGGACCGCGAGACGACCCGCAGCGCCCTTCTCGAACTGTTGCGCGACGATCCGGAACTGTCGGTCGCGGGCTCGGCGAGTTCCGTTGAGCAAGGCGAGAGGCTGCTCGAGCTCCCCGGCATTCAAGTGATTCTGGTGAATCTCTCGCTCTCTGAAGAGCACAAGCAGCCGCCGGGACTGGAATTCATCGGTATTGCCAAAGCGCGCCGTCCCGACGTCGGCATCCTGTCGCTCAAACGCGACGTCGACGAGCATCGCTTGCGCGCGGCGCTCGATGCGGGCGCCGACGCCTGCTGCATGGCGACGATCTCGCAGACGCGCTTGCACCAAGCGATCAAGGCGGTGGCGGCCGGCGCGACCTGGCTCGATCCGGAGATATCACGAATTTTGTTACACCCCTCGCACGCGCCCACGGCCGCGCACCCGGCGGCGAGCGCGCATCTCTCACCGCGAGAGACGGCGATCTTACGTCTCCTGACCGACGGCTACACGAACGAAGAGATCGCCGACCGGCTCGATTGCGCCCAGGGCACCGTCAAGACGCATCTGCTGCATCTCTTCCGGAAACTGGGCGTCCACGACCGCGTTAGCGCGGCGGTCGCCGCCCTGCGCTCCGGCCTGCTGTAACGTTCGTCAAAGGCCGGCTGCGGTTTCGATATCGAGGCCGATATCGAGGGCGGTAACGCTGTGCGTCAGCGCTCCGCTTGAAATGACGTCGACGCCGGTTTGCGCGAGCGCAGCGACGTTCTCGAGGGCGATGCCGCCGGAAGCTTCGATGACGGCGCGTCCCGCCACGCGGCGCACGGCTTCGCAGGTTTCGGCCAGGCTGAAATTGTCGAGCAAGATCGCGTCGACGCCCTCGATATGCGCGAGCACTTCCTCCAGTTGGGCCGGCGTGTCGACCTCGATTTCGATCTTCACCAGATGCCCGGCGCGCGTGCGTGCGCCCTCGAGTGCGGCCGCGATGCCGCCCGCCAGCGCGACGTGATTGTCTTTGATCAAGATCGCATCGTCGAGCCGCAGCCGGTGATTGCTTCCGCCGCCCGCGCGAACCGCGTACTTTTGTAAGGCGCGTAAGCCCGGCAGCGTCTTGCGCGTCTCGGAGATCGCGCAGCGCCCGCCCGCCGCCGCGACGTAGCGTGCCGTCGCCGTGGCGATCCCGCTGAGGTGAGAGAGGAGGTTCAGTGCCGTACGTTCGGCACCGAGCAGTGCACGCGCGTCGCCGGCAATCGTCGCGATCCGGGTTCCGGCTTCGAGCACCGCGCCATCGCGCACGAAGACCTCGATCGCTGCGTCCGGATCGAGCAAACGGAAAGCAAATAGTGCGGCGTCCAAGCCCGCCAGCACCCCGGGCCGGCGCGCCACGAGCGCGGCGCGCGCCGGCGTGTGCATCGCTATCGTCGCCTCGGACGTCACGTCGCCGCCCAAGCCGAAATCCTCGGCGAGCGCGGCGCGCACGACGGCTTCGTACAGCACCACGGACAAACTCGGTGTGAGCTTGCGCAACACGAGCGTCATGCGGTGCGAGCGGCCGCCGGCAAATCGGCGAGCGTCGAAAAGGAACGGCGCGGCGTACTCGCGGTGCTCGTCGGAAAATCGCTGCGCACGTGGCTGCCGCGCGTTTCGCGGCGGCGCAGGGCCGCCTGCGCGACCAGCGCTCCGACCATCGCTGCATCGCGCACGTCTTCGCTCGGCGTCGCGGCGCTGAGCATGCGCAGTTGCTCGAGCGCGCGCGTCAAGCGTGCTTCATCGCGCTCGACGCCGACGTTTGCATACATCTGCTCGCGCAGCACTTCCCATTCCTCGGGCCGGGCCTCCGCGTACGATGCAATACGAGGTCCGCGCACGGCCGCGCCATTTGGCGCGTGATGCCGGGCACGGACGTCGCGCGCGATCCGCTCCGGATACACGACCGACTCGAGCAATGAGTTGCTGGCCAGGCGATTTGCGCCGTGAACGCCGGTCGCCGCCACCTCGCCGCACGCATACAAGCCGGGAACGTTCGTGCGCCCTTCGAGATCGATGGCGACCCCGCCCATGTGATAATGCGCCGCCGCGACGACCGGGATCGGCTCGTTGCGCGGATCGATGCCGAAGCGCATGCAAGCCGCAAACACGGTGGGGAAGCGCTCGCCGAAATGGTGGCCGGCGGCGGCGCGCGCATCGAGGAACACCCGGCCGCCTTCGCGTCCGACCGCGAACACACGGCGCGCGACCACGTCGCGCGCCGCCAACTCGAGCGACGGGTCGACCCCCGCCATGATGCGCGAACCGCCCTCGTCGACTAAGATCGCGCCCTCGCCGCGCAGCGCTTCGGTGACGAGCGGCAACGGATCGGCGCTTACGGCCAGCGCCGTCGGGTGAAACTGTACGAACTCGAGGTCGGCGAGGCGCGCGCCCGCGCGTGCGGCCAGCGCGATTCCGGTGCCCCGCGAGGACGGCGGGTTCGTCGTAAAGCGGTACAGCCCGCCGAGGCCGCCGGTCGCAAGCACCACGGCGCCCGCGCGCAAGGTGGCGACGCTTCCGTCCGCGTGCCGGATCACGAGCCCGCGTGCGACACCGTCGCTCGTGCAAACCTCGAGCGCACGCGCGCCCTCGACGGCCGTAATGTTTGGTGCTAAATGAACTGCTTCGGCGACCGCACGAACGAGTTCGGCCCCGGTCGCGTCGCCGCCGGCGCGCAGAATGCGGCGGCGCGAATGGGCCGCTTCACGGCCGAGCGCATAGTTGGAAGACGCGTCGAGGTCGAAACGCACGCCGAGCGAGGCGACGCGCTCGATCGCATGCGGCCCATCGGCCGCCAGCCGCGCGGCGACGCGGCGTTCGACCAAACCCGCTCCGGCCGCGACCGTATCGGCCGCGTGCAGTGCCGGTGAGTCGTCGTGGCCCACGGCGGCTGCGATCCCGCCCTGCGCCCAGGCCGACGACGTCCATTCGCCGAGCAGACGATACGACACGAGCGCGACCGATAGCGGCCGCAGCTCAAGCGCCGTCAGCATGCCGGCAAGGCCACCTCCGACCACGATCGCGTCGTAGCTCGCGCTCTTCACGCGGCGCTCAGCGCGACGTCGCGGCGCACCGCCGTCATCCGCTCGACCGCGAGCCGCGCGGGCTCGGCGATCGTAGGATCGATCTCGATCTGCGGCTGGAGGGTCTCGAGTGCCGCCAAGATCTTCGGCAAAGTGATGCGCCGCATGTGCGGGCAGAGATTGCAGGGCTGGGTGAACTCGATCTCGGGGAAGCTATCGACCAGATTGCTTGCCATCGAGCACTCGGTGATCATGGCGACGCGGGCGGGCCGGTGTTCGTTGACGTAACCGAGCATCGCCGTAGTCGAGCCGATGAAGTCCGCAGCGGAGAGCACGTCCGCAGGGCATTCCGGATGCGCCAGGATGACGATGCCCGAGTGCATCTCGCGCAGTTCGGCGATCTCGGCTCCGGTGAAGCGTTCGTGTACTTCGCAATGACCCTTCCAGGTCACGATCTCGACATTCGTCTTTGAAGCGACGTACGCGCCGAGATATTCATCGGGCAAAAAGATCACTTTGGGAACGCCGAGCGATTCCACGACGGCGACCGCATTGGCAGAGGTGCAGCAAACGTCGGACTCCGCTTTGACCGCGGCCGACGTGTTGACGTAGGTGACGACGGGGACACCGGGGTGCGCTGCGCGTAAAGCACGCACGTCGCCGGCCGTAATTGAATCGGCTAGCGAACAACCCGCCGCCAGGTCCGGCAGCAGCACGATTTTCTTGGGGTTGAGCAGTTTCGCCGTTTCCGCCATGAAGTGCACGCCGCACATGACGATCACGTCGGCCTCCGTGCTCGCGGCGGCTTGGGCGAGCGCAAGTGAGTCGCCGATCACATCTGCGACGCAACGGTAGATCTCCGCACTCTGATAGTGGTGCGCGAGAACGATCGCGTTACGTTCGCGTTTGAGCGTTTCGATGCGCGCGATGTAGGGAGCGTACAGCTCCCATTCGGCGCGCGTCACACTGCGCGCAACGCGAGCATAGAGAGGCTCGGTCGCGGCGGCGATCTGTGCCGTGTACGGCAGCGAAAGGCGTTCCGGCGTTGCGATCATGATACTTGTAGCAACTTGCCTTACGCACGAGCGGTTTCGAATCACTGCCGGTTTCAAGAGAATAATTCATGAAACGATCGTTTCATGAACCGCCTCGCCGGGAGCGGGCAGCCCGGCGGGCCGTTCGTCGTCAATTTGCGCAAGGAGCGTCGCGGCGGCACGGTAGGGATCGCCTTGCGCCGGGGCTGCCGACTCGAGCAGCGGGCCGAGCTGCGCCTCAACACGGCGTTCGAGCGCACCGAGCACGAGAGCCCGCACCCGGTGCACGAAAGCCCGGCGCCGTTTGCGCGCGAGTTCGCCCGTGGACTGTAGCTGCGCATGATGGCGGCCGATCGCTTCCCACAGCTCACCGGTTCCGAGGTTTTCGCGCGCCTGCGTCGCTATCAATTCCGGTACCCAGCCGCTCAAATCGAGCATCTCGAGCATGCTGCGAATTTCGCGTTGCAACTGCAGGGCCGCGGGGTGGTCGGACTTGTTGACCACGAAGATGTCGGCCACTTCCAGAATGCCGGCTTTGAGCAGTTGAATCGAATCGCCGCTGCCGGGCTGCAAGACGACGACCGTCGTGTCGGCAAGCTCCGCGATTTCGATTTCGGATTGTCCGACGCCGACCGTTTCGATGACGATCACGTCTTTACCGAAGGCGTCCATGAACGCGACCGCATCACCCGTCGCGCCGGCCAGGCCCCCAAGATGTCCGTGACTTGCCATCGAGCGTATAAAGACCTCGGGATCGGTGAAGTGCTCGGCCAAGCGAATCCGGTCTCCGAGAATCGCGCCGTGGGAAAAAGGTGAACTCGGGTCGACCGAAATGACGCCGGCCGTTTTCCCCTCCCGTCGCGCGGCCACGACGAGGGCCGCACATAGGGTTGATTTTCCGACCCCGGGCGGACCCGTGATGCCGATCGTGGTCGCGTGCCCGGTGCGCTCGAAGAAGCGCTGCATCAGCGCAGCGCCGCGACCTTCCTCCGAGCGCGAGATGGCCCGTGCCAAGCCACGCGGATTCTTTGCTTCAAAGAGCGCCGCGATCTCGCCGTCGACCGCGTTCATCGCTCGAGGCCGGCGCCGGCACGGACCCGTTCGCGAATGCGGCCCCGGTCCGCCAAGGCGGCGAACAGGCCGCGCAACGAAAGGGCGGCGAAAGCCGTCGGCACGAGCGCGAGCACGACGAAGACGGCCGGCCACAAGCCGAGACCGCCGGCTCGCTCAACTGCTCCGGCGCTGAGCAGCCAAAAGATGGCGGCGCAGAGGCCGCTGGCGCCGATTGAAAAGGTGAGCCGGGCGACCTCGGAAGCGACGGCCAGTTGCGCGCGAGCGGGCGCCTCCTGCAGGATGTAATCGACGTACCGCCTGCGGTAAGCAAAGTATTTATCGAGGAAATGGTCGGCAAAGGCGGACACGCCTCACGGCTTCGGGCCGGGAACGGACGCGTACTGCCGCCAAATGAAGCCGAATGAGCCAGCTTGGGTATTACCGCTATGCAACGATCGCGCGCGACGCGATCGTGTTCGTTTGCGAGGACGACCTGTGGTCGGCGCCGCGCGACGGCGGCGTCGCCCGGCGGCTGACCGCGAGCACGGGAGAGGTGGTGACCCCTCGCCTCTCACCGGACGGCGCGACCCTGGCCTTCGTGGCTCGCGAAGAGGGTCACCCGGAAATCTACGTGATGCCGGCGCTCGGCGGCATCGCCAAACGCCTCACGTTCCAGGGTGCCGAGTACTGCATGCTCTCGGGCTGGGCGCCGGACGGCGAGACGCTCCATTTCTGTTCCGACGCGGCGGCGCCGTTCGCGAAGGAATCGCAAGGCTTTCGGGTGCCCGCCGTGGGCGGAGTCGCCGAGCCGCTACGGCTGGGCCATGCGCGCTCGCTTTCGCAGCACCCGGACGGACGCTTTGCGATCGGCCGCAACAACGACGATCCGGCGCGCTGGAAGCGTTACCGAGGAGGAACCGCCGGAGATCTTTGGGTCGATCGCGACGGAACGGGCTTCTTCACCCGGCTCGTGTCGCTAGCGGGCAATCCGGTCTGGCCGATGTGGGTGGGCGAGCGCATCTTTTTCCTCTCCGATCACGAGGGCGTCGGCAACATCTATTCCGTCCGGCCCGACGGTTCGGAACTGCGCCGGCACACCCACGAGACCGAATATTTCGTGCGCTTTCCTTCGACCGATGGTACCTCGATCGTCTTTACCGCCGGCGCCGCCGTTTACGTCCTCGATCCAGCGAGCGACCAGTTGACGCGCGTCGAGATCGACGCGCCCTCGAGCAGCCCGCAGATCGCACGGCGCTTCGTAGAAGTCGCCGACGGCCTGGAGAGCTTCGCGCCGAGCCCCGATGGAACGGCGCTCGCGCTCGTGTCGCGCGGCCGGCCGATCACGATGCCCCTCTGGGAGGAAGCCGCCGTCACCCACGGCGCGGGGAGCCGCGTGCGCTACCGCTGCGCCGAATGGCTGCACGACGGCAAGCGCTTTGTCTGCGTCAGCGACGAAGGCGGCCTCGAGCATCTCGAGGTGCGCGCAGCCTTCGACGACGACGCGCCGCTGCAGGCAACAACGGTCGATATCGGACGGGTGGTGGAATTGGCGGCCTCGCCGACCGCCGACGTGGTCGCAGTCGCCAATCACCGCCACGAACTCTTGCTGGTCGATCTCGCCGAGCACCGGGTGCGCACGATCGACAAGAGTCCGGCATCGCACGTTCGCGATCTGGCCTTCTCTCCGGACGGGCGTTGGCTCGCCTATTCGAGCGCGGTCGAACACGAGCCGGGGCTAAGCGCGAATCCCGACACGGCAATCATACGAATCGCAAAGGTTAAGTCCGGAACCGTTCACGACGTCACCCCGCTCCTGCGCGTCGACCGCGCACCGGCCTGGGATCCCGACGGCAACTATCTCTATTTCATATCGACGCGCGATTTCAACCCGGTGTACGACGCGCTGCAATTCGATCTCAGTTTTCCGCAAGCGTCGCGGCCGTTCTTGGTCACGCTGCGCGAGGACGTGCCGAATCCCTTCGTGGCCAAACCGGCGCCGCTTCACAAGGAGCACAAGTCCGAAGACGGTGACGACGGCGACAAGAAAAGGGACAAGCCCGCGCGCATCGACATCGATTTCGAAGGCATCACCGGTCGCATCCTCGGTTTTCCGGTCGATGAGGGGCGCTATGAGGAAATCGTCGCGGCGCGCGGCCGTGCGCTGTTCAGCCAGTTTGTGCTGCGCGGCATCAAGCCCGAAGGCAACTCCTGGGAAGACGACGACGACACGGGCACCTTGCTCGCCTACGACTTCGATCAGCAACGGGTTGTCGCCGTAGCGCAGGATGTTGGTCACCTGCGTCTGGGCGGCGATCAACGCACCCTGGTCTATACCTCGCACGAACGCATGCGCGCGATCGATGCCCTGATGGAACTTCCCGAAGAAGCGATCGACGAGTCTAAGCTGCCGAGCGATCCCGGCCGGCGCAACGGCTGGCTCGATCTCTCGCGCGCAAGCGTTTTGGTGGAGCCGCACGACGAGTGGTCGCAAATGTACGGCGAAGCCTGGCGCATGCAACGCGAGCAATTCTGGGACGAAGCGATGTCCGGCATCGATTGGAATCTCGTGCACGAGCGCTACGCAAAGTTGCTGCCGCTCGTGCGCACGCGTTCGGAACTCTCCGACGTCATATGGGAGATGTTCGGTGAACTTGGGACGTCTCACGCCTATGAGATCGGCGGCGATCATCGTGTTCCGCCGCAATACCGGCGCGGCTTCCTCGGGGCCGATCTCGAGTGGAAAGAAAGTCAGAACGGCTATGAGATCGTCAAAATCTATCGCGGCGATTCCTGGAACCGCGACATCGATTCACCGCTTGCGGAACCCGGGCTTGCGATTCGCGAAGGGGACGTTCTCTCGACGGTCGGCGGTCAGGCGCTTTCGCGCGAGGTAACGCCGGAGCAGCTGCTCGTCAACGCCGCCGGCCGCGAAGTCTCGCTCACGGTCGCTTCGCGCAAGACGGGGCCGCGTCGCGTCATCGTGCACGCGCTGCGGAGCGAGCGGATGTTGCGCTATCGCGCTTGGGTCGACGACAACCGTACTTTCGTCCACGAGCAGACGCAGGGTCGCGTCGGCTATCTGCACATTCCGGACATGGGCCCGTGGGGCTTCTCGGAATTCCATCGCGGCTATCTGTCGGAGTTCAATCGCGATGCGCTCGTCGTCGACGTACGCTACAACCGCGGCGGCCACGTCTCGCCGCTGCTGATCGAAAAACTGGCGCGCAAGCGCGTCGGTTACGACGTTTCGCGTTACGGACCACCGATGCCGTACCCGCCTGAATCCGCGACCGGTCCGATCGTCGCGCTGACCAATCAGTTCGCAGGCAGCGACGGTGACATCTTCAGCCACGTCTTCAAGCTGTATAAATTGGGACCGCTGGTCGGCAAACGCACCTGGGGCGGTGTGGTCGGCATCAATCCCTATCACCGCCTGATCGACGGCACGATAACGACCCAGCCTGAATTCTCGTTTTGGTTCATGGATGTCGGTTGGAAGGTCGAAAACTACGGTACCGATCCCGACTACGATGTCGACATCGCTCCCCACGACGACCGCCTGCGCGCGGATCCGCAAATGCAGAAGGCACTGGAATTGATCACGCAGATGCGGGCCGCATCGACCAACGGCAAGCCGCGCTTCGACCTGCGCCCGCAACTCGAAATCCCAAGCGGGCTCGCTACCGCGACGTGAGGATGCGCGCCCAGGCGTTCGCGGCGCTGCTTCTGCTCGCTTCCCTCGCCGCGGTTCGGACGCAGGCCGCGGCGCGTGCCGTGCCCTCGCCGAAACCCTCGCCGGTAGAAACGCCGGCGGCGATGAGCGCCGAGGACTTGCTCGCGCGCTGGCACGCGGCGACCGGCGCCGAACGTCACCCCGATGATGAGCGCGAACACTGGAGCATTCGCGTGGCGGGCTTGGAAGGGACGCTCGAGATGCTGCGTCACGGCGCGGATATGCAGAGCGAGACGACGCTCGGTCCGTTCCGCACCGCACGCGGCACGTGGCACGGATTGCACTGGCACCAAAACGACAACGGCGAGACGATCCTCGACCGCCCGGAGCCCTCGCAAACCGAGAAGCCGGTCACCCAAAGCGTCGCGCTCGTGCACGAGCCGCTCGACGCGTGGGAGCTCAGCACGACCTTCGCAAGCGGACACGTTACCCGCCTCTACTACGATCCGCACACCTTCGCTCTGATCCGTTCCGAGCGGACGGTGGCGGGCCACACGTCGCACACGCTCTACGACGACTTTCGCAGCGATGCGAGCGGCCGCACGCGCGCGTGGCATTATTTTGGCGGCGACGACCGGCCGGGCAACGATTTTGACTATCGCCTCGTGCACGACGATCTCGCACCGGCAGGCGCCGAAGCGGAACTCGGCATTCCCCGCGACCGGCGCACGCTCGTCGAATTCCCAGCGGGCCAGGACGACGTGCGGCTGCCGGCCCGCATCGAGAACGGGCGCATTTACGTGCGCGTCGACATCGCCGGACGCGGGCTCGACTTTCTTCTCGATACCGGTTGCTCGACGCTCTCAATCAACGAGACGGTCGCGCGACAATTGGGGCTGGGCATCTACGGCCGCACGACGCAAACGGTCGCCGGGTCGTTCGAGACGGGTCGCGTGGTCGTGCCGGCGCTCGCGATCGGGGAACTCGCGATGCACGACGTGGTGATGCGCACGGTTCCGCTCGCTTCGAATGAAGCGCGCGACACGCGTGTCGTCGGCTTGCTCGGCTTCGATTTTCTCGATGAAGTTGCGCTCAAGATCGATTATGGCGCCGGCACGGTCGAGGCCGAGCGCCCCGGCTCGCTGAGCGCGCCGCCCGGCGCTGAAACACTCGACATCCGGTTGAACTCAGGCACGCCCGTCGCGCGCGCCGCGATCGCCGATGCGGTGGGCGAGGACTTCATCCTCGACACCGGTGCCGCATATTCGTACGTCGTCTTCCAGCGCTTCGCGCGAGCGCACCCCGAAGCGCTGGCGAGCGCCCGGCGCACGGTCGGTTACGCGAGCGGCGTCGGCGGAACGATCGAGACGCGCGCGATCGACACCAAGAAAGTGACCCTCGGGGGGCTCAGCTTCGACGACGGGAGCGGGGTCGAAGCCCTGTCGCCCAATGCCTTCGGCTTCGACAACGAAGACGGCCTGATCGGCGCCGACATCCTCAAACAGTTCACGATGTACCTCGACTATGCCGCGAGCCGCGTCTACCTCGCGCCAAGCCCTCGCCTGCAAGCGTCTGCGACCGCTCCGCCGCGGACGGCGACGGCGGGCAAGCCGCTCCTCTTTAGCGCTCCCCACAAGTCGGCCCCCGAGCCCGCCAGCCCGGCCGCCCCCGCGGCGCCGGACCGGCCGCTCGACCGGCGTTGACTCCGAGGAGCCTTCTTGCTACGATACCCCAGCCGAAGAAGGGTGCGTGAGTACCCTCACCGGATGCCTTCGGGCGATCCGGTCGCACTCTTGGAACCGTCGGTAGGTTCCGCGATGTGTGGGATGCTTGGGCATCGCCACTTTTTTTTGCCCCCTCCCAGGAGAAGTTTGCCATAGCACGACCGCTGCGCATCAACGATCAGATTCGCATCCGCCAAGTCCGCGTCATCGACGACGAAGGCAACCAGCTCGGCATCATGCCGACGGAAAACGCCCTCGCGCTTGCCCGCCAAAAGGGACTCGATCTCATCGAGGTTTCTCCCACCGCGGCTCCGCCGGTTTGCCGGATCAGCGACTACGGCCGGCTCAAGTACGAGCAGTCGAAGAAAGACAAAGATGCCCGGAAAAAGCAAAAGAACTGGGAACTCAAAGAAGTCAAGCTTCGTCCCAAGATCGAGACTCACGACTACGAGACCAAAGCCCGCATGGCCGAGCGCTTACTGCTCGACGGCGGCAAGGTCAAAGTAACGATCATGTTTCGCGGCCGCGAGATCACCTACACGAGTTTTGGAAAGCGGCTGCTCGACCGGATGGCCGCCGACATGGCGCCGATCGCGACGGTCGAACGCGACGCAAAGCTTGAAGGCAAGAACATGTTCATGATCCTGGCGCCACGCCCGGTTCCGACCGGCCCGCCGAAATTTACCATCCCGCACCACGATGCCCCAGCCGCCACGCCCAATTCCGCTTCGGCAAGCGAAACCGACGAAAGCGAAGCCGATACGGACGAACCGGAAGCGAGCGAACCGGCGCCCTCAGCAAACGGTGCAACCCAAGGAGTCGTCTCCCGTGCCTAAGATCAGGACCCACCGAGGAACCGCCAAACGCGTAAAGGTCAGTGCGAACGGAAAAGTCTCGCACCGTCATCAATTCAGCGGTTGCGGCCACATCCTCAGCAAAAAGACGCGCAAGCGCAAGCGGAACTTCCGTAAAGACCAACCCGTATTTGCCGGCGATCTGAAGCGCTTTGCGCCGCAGATTCCCTATTTGCTGTAGGAGCGTAACGTCGTATGGCACGTATCAAACGCGGCGTCGGAAAGACGAAACACCGCCGCAAGGTAATGAAGCTCGTCAAGGGCTTCCGCGCGGCGCGCCGCCGCAACTACCGGGTAGCCAATGAAGCGCTGCTGCACTCGTTGCACTATGCGTTTCGCGATCGCCGTGTCCGTAAGCGCGACTTTCGCTCGCTGTGGATAAGCCGCATCAACGCGGCAGCGCGGCGCGAAGGCCTGTCATATTCCCGGCTGATCGATGGTTTGAAGAAGAGCGGCGTCACGCTGAACCGCAAAGCGCTTGCCGATCTTGCCGTCAGCGATCAGGCCGCATTCGATTCGCTCTTGGCTGTTGCGAAAGCGCAACTCGCAGCTTCGTCGTCGACCTCGGTCGCGTCGTAAGCACCGGACGATCTTTCACGCAAACTAAGGGGCCCTCGCAGTCGTATAAGCGAGGAGCCTCTTCGTGCGCGGCACCGGACGACGGGTGCGCTCGCCGGTTCACACGAAGAAGCACTAACGCCGATCAAACCGTCACCACTACGGTCCGAAAGAACAAGTATGGCGAATCAAGGAATACGAAAATTTAAGCCGGTTAAGCTCGGCAAGCGCGACTACCCGATCGGCATCGGGCTCGCGATCATCCACATCGGAGCGCTCGGCGTTTTCGTCCCGGCTCTCTTCTCGTGGTCCGGCGTCGCGGTCGGCGTCTTCCTTTACGTGCTGACCGGGATGGGCATCACGCTTGCGTACCATCGCTTGCTGACGCACCGCAGCCTCGTCGTACCGCGTTTCGTCGAATACGCGCTTTCCATTCTCGGCGTGCTTGCTTTGCAGGGCGGGCCGATCGAGTGGGTCGCGCAGCACCGCGCGCATCATGCCAATACCGATCGCGACGGCGATCCGCACGACTCGCACCGCGGAATGCCATGGGCGCACATCGAGTGGCTCTTCCGCCGCAACAAAGACCGGGTCGCTCCCGAAGACCGCCCGCGCTGGGCAGCCGATCTCTACAAAGATCCGTTCTACCGCGCGATCGAAAAATACAACGTCGTGTGCACGGTCGTTCTTGGACTCGCACTGCTCGCGATCGGCGGCTGGTCGTGGGTCGTTTGGGGAATCTTCGCGCGCTTGGTTTTCACCTACCATTGCACCTGGCTCGTCAACAGCGCCTCGCACGCCGTCGGCTACCAGACCTTCCGCACCGGCGACCGTTCGACCAACAACTGGTGGGTTGCGGTCCTCACGTTCGGCGAAGGCTGGCATAACAACCATCATGCCTTCCCGTTCTCAGCCCGCCACGGTCTGCGCTGGTTTGAGTTCGATCCGACCTATTGGACGATCAAGGTGATGACCTGGCTGCGTCTCGCGCGCAACGTCAAGCTGCCGACGCGCGAGATGATGGAACGTCTGGCGCTACGTAACCCGCAAACGAGCGCCTAACCGGCCTGCCGCTCGAATCTACGCACGCCGGCGTTCGAGAATGTCGTTTGCCAGCGTGAGGATGCGGAAAGCGGAGTCGTCGTCGCTCAGGGCGCCGCATTCGCGCAGGGCGCGCAAGACGTCGAAGAGCCGATTTACCCGAACGTAGCGTTCGACGAATTCATTGAAGGCTTCGTCCGGAGCCCGCAGCATCCGTTCCGCATAGGTCAGCGCTGCGGCGACGGCGCGGGCTATCTGCGCCCGAACGGACTCGGCCACGCCCGCATCGTCCGGAATCGCCTCGCCCGCATGTTCGGAAGAAACGAGCAGCACGTAGTCGAGTGACGCGGCGGAGCTGAGCAATTCGTCGACCTCTTCGCGAGGAGCGTTGCCGGCAATGACGCAGCGGCTGGCCGCATCCATCAGGAAATGCTGCAAGTCGGCGATGTTGCGGTGACTCAAGAACATGGCGCGAACATTACAGCTGCGAGCGCGCCCAGGCCAGCGCGATCTGCGTTTTTGCGTCCCGCAATTCGTCGCGCTCGACCAGCGCCCAGGCTTCGTCGAGCGGCCATACGCGCAGCTCGAAGCTTTCGTCGTCCTCGGGCTGGGCCTCGCCCGGCGTCAAGCCTTCGGCCGCGAAGAAATGAATCCGTTCCTCGCAGAAGCCGGGGGTCGTGTACATGCTCCAGAGGAAGCGCAGCGACTCCGCGGTGTAGCCGGTTTCTTCACGCAGTTCGCGGCGCGCGGTTTCGAGCGGTGCTTCGGAACGCTCGATCATGCCGGCCGGGGCCTCCCACAGCTCGTCGCCGATCGCATGGCGATACTGTTTGACGAGCACGATCTGGGCCGGCACGGGACGGGCGATCACGACGACCCCGCCCGCGTGTTCGACGACCTCAACCTTGCGCCGGCCGTCGCCGTGCACGTTTTCGATTTCGTCGACGCGCAGGTTGATGACGCGGCCGCTATAGACGCGTTCAGACGCGAAGGTCTTCATCGGATCCTTTCGGCGCGGGCGCCGGCACGGCACCGGCAAGCAACTCGATTGCGAGCGCGCATTCGAGTGCCACGATCGTAGCGCCGAGCGACCAGCGCGCGCGTTCCAAGACAAACGCGATCGCACCCGCGATTGCGGCCAGGAAGGCCGCGTCCCGGGTCGCGTGGATGCGCGCGAGCGGACCGCCGGCTAAGAAGTCCCGGCGGAACGCGACGACGATGACGAAAGCGAGCCCGATCAGCACGATCAGACTCACCCAGCCGAAGGTGGCGATCTGCCAAAGCCAGGCCTTTCCGCCGACGACGATTGCGATCATGATGATGACGAGAAAGGCGGTTTCCAAGGCGCGGGTGCTCACCCGAGCCTCTCGTACGCCGCAAGGTGGTTATCCTGGCGGCGCCGCGTCGAAGCAGTCGCCGTATGCCTACCGTGCTCGGCGCCCACTCGCCCCGGCTCGACGCCGTCCGCAAACTCCAGACCAAGAGCGGGCGGCGCGAGGCGCAGCGATTCGTGGTCGAAGGCCCGACGATGCTCGCCGAAGCGCTCGCGGCCGGCTGCCGGCCCGAGGCCATCTATGTGACGGAGCTCACGTTGCCGTCGCTGCCGGCGGCCGCAGGCGAGTCCGGCCTGCCCATCTTCGTCGTCCCCGAACGCGCGATGGCGCGCCTCTCAGATCTGGAAACGCCGCCTGGGGTGCTCTGCGAGCTTCCCATGGGCCTCCACGAACCGGGGGCCGCCCTGGCCCCGGGAGAGCCTGCCCTGCTCCTAGCGGGCGTTTCGGACCCCGGAAACGCCGGCACCCTGCTGCGCTCCGCCGAGATCTTCGGAATCCGGACGGCCATTTTCGCCAAAGGCGGCGTCGAGCCGCACAATTCCAAGGTCGTGCGCGCGACGATGGGGGCCCTCTTTCGCATGCGCCTCGCGGTCGCGGGCTCGGCCGAGATCGCGCGCGCCGCCACGCACCACGGCTACGAAATCGTCGCTGCCACGCGGGAAGGTACGCCGCTCCCGCTCTTCAGCTTTCCGGCGCGCCCGCTGATCGCAATCGGCAGCGAGCGCCACGGCCTCGCGGAGTGGTTGCCCACCTGCAATTCGATGGTCGCCGTCCCGCAAACGGGGGGCGGTGAAAGCCTCAACGCAGCGGTCGCCGGCTCTATCATATTTTATGCGTTTTCGCAACGGCTAAATGGGTCGAACGACGTACTCCAAAATCGCAAAAAACCTTGATTTGTCAAGACTTGGCGCCCCCTAGCCCCTATGCTATACTTCGCCATGTTCTGGGCCGCTAGCCGTGGCAAAATAACTTGAGAAGGGTACACGCCGACTGATGCGCACAAACGACCGCTTCTGGAAACTTTTCACGAGCACCGGATCGATCTACGCCTACCTGATATATCGCCAACTCAACCAGGCACCGGTAAGCAGCTAAACTCGCGCCTCGAACCCTTCGCGAAAAAGATGTGAGAAACGCCCGGCCGAATCGGCCGGGCGTTCACATTTCTTCATAACCCTACCTTTTCAACGACGGAGCAACCCGACATCGACAGCCTAACCGACCAATTGACCGCCCTCGGCGCCCGCCTGCGCGCGGCGCTCGAGGAAGCGCGCGACGGCACCGCGCTTGAAGCCGTGCGCGTTGCGTTTCTTGGCCGCAGCGGCGAGATCACGCAGATTCGCCGCGCCATCGGTACGCTTCCGCCGCCCGAACGTCCAAGCGCCGGCAAAACGATCAATGCCGCGGTTGAAGAACTCGAGGCACTGCTCGACGACAAGCTGCGCGGTCTGCAGATGCAAGCCCTCGAAGCGGAATTGTCCCAGGCGATCGACGTTACGTTTCCGGCAGTGCGGCCGGCGAGCGGATCGATCCACCCGATTCGGCGTGCGATTGAAGACGCGTGCCGGTATTTCGAACGGCACGGTTTCGCGGTCGTGCTCGGCAACGAGATCGAGACGGACTACTACAATTTCGACGCCCTCAATATCCCGGCCGATCATCCGGCGCGCGAGGGTCTCGATTCGTTTTATCTGCGCCCGGGTTTGTTGCTGCGCACGCATACCTCACCGATGCAAGTGCGCACGATGCAAAATTACCCGGCGCCGCTCGCAATCGTCGTGCCGGGCAGAGCCTACCGGCGCGATGCGATCGATGCGCGCCATTCGCCGGCGTTCCACCAAATCGAGGGGCTGCTGGTTGCGCCTGGCATTCATCTCGGACATCTCAAAGGGATGTTGACCGGCCTGCTGCGCGAACTTTTCGGACCGGCCCAAGCCGTGCGTTTCCGCCCGTCGTTCTTTCCCTTCACCGAACCGAGCGCCGAAGTCGATACAACCTGCCCCGGCTGCAATGAGGCGGGCTCCGAGCGGAGCACGAGCTGCCGCACTTGCGGAGGCTCGGGTTGGATCGAGATCGGCGGCGCGGGAATGGTGCACCCGGACGTGCTGCGCGAGTCGGGTTACGATCCCGAACTCGTTACCGGCTGGGCTTTCGGAATCGGGCCGGAGCGCATCGCGATGGTGCGGCACGACATCGACGACATTCGCGTGCTGTTCGACAACGATCCGCGCACGCTCGAACAGCTCGCGTAGGGGTACGGCGACTATGAAGCTTCCCATCGGATGGTTACGCGACTACATCGACCTCACGCTCAGTTCGGATGAGATCGCCGAGCGCTTTGCGCAGCTGGGCTTCCCGGTCGAAAACATCGAACGGCGGCCGGTTCTTTCCGGTGTCGCGATCGGGCGGCTCGAACGGGTCGAGCCCCATCCCGACGCCGACCGTTTACAGATCTGCACGGTCGAAATCAACGGTCCGCGCCTGTTGACGATTGCGACGGCGGCCACCAACGTGGCGGCCGGCCAAGTGGTGCCGGTCGCCACGATCGGCGCTCAACTCGCCGGCGGCACGATCGGCCCGCGCAAGATGCGCGGCATCGATTCCGAGGGCATGCTGTGCTCGGCTCCCGAACTCGGACTCGAAGAGTCGTGGTTCGACGACGGCATTCTGCAGCTGGACGACATGCTCGAGATCGGAGCCGATTTCGTAGAAATGTTCCGTCTGCGCGACGACGTGCTCGACGTCGAGGTGACGGCCAATCGCGTCGACGCAATGTCGGTCGTCGGCTTGGCGCGTGAACTCGCCGCCTCGCTCGGGCGTTCGATCCACGAACCGCCGACCGAAGTCGAGCGCTACCACAGCGTGCCGACGCCCGATGCCGAGGTGACGATCGAAAGTGCCGACTGCAAGCGCTTCGTCGGTCAGCGCTTCTCGGAAGTAAGCGTGCGCACCGCGCCGTTCTGGATGCGCGTGCGCTTGGCGCTCGCCGGGCAACGGCCGATCAACAATCTCGTCGACATCTCCAACTTCGTCATGCTGGAAACGGCGCAGCCGTTACACTTTTACGATTTCGACCGCTTGGCCGGCAGCCGCCTGATCGTTCGCGACGCGCGCGAGGGCGAGACGCTGCGGACGATCGACGAAGCGGAGCGAAAGCTCGATCCACGCTACCTCGTCATCGCAGACGAGAACGAACCGCAATGCATCGCGGGCTTGATGGGCGCAGCGAACAGTGAAGTCTCGAGCAACACGCGCGAGCTGCTGGTGGAGGCCGCGACTTTTTCAGGACCGCGCGTTCGGCGGATGAGCGTGGCTCTGGGCCTGCGCACCGAGGCCTCGAGCCGTCACGAGAAAGGTTTACCCCTCGGGCTCTCGACCTTTGGGGCCGCGCGCGCGGCGCATCTGCTGCAGCTCGAAGGCGCGATCGTGCATGCCCCTTACGCGGTCGGCGCCGGCGACGCGCCGCCGCCGCCGATTCGGCTCGATCTGGCGCGCTTCGAAGCGCTGCTCGGGGTCGCGGTTGAAGAGCGCGAAGCGGTCAGCGCCCTGCGCCATCTCGGCTTCAGCGTTGCCGAAGCAGTGGGCGACGAGCAAATCGGCGAGGAGCCCCACCGCTATCTCGACGTCACGGCACCTGCTTGGCGCGGTGACGTGCGGATCGCCGAAGACGTCGTCGAAGAGGTGGGCCGCATCGTCGGCTACGATCGCATCGCGGCCGTAGTGCCCGCCGTTTTCGACCAGCAGGTTCCGAGCAACGCCTACCGCGACGAGGTGCGGCTCGCGCACGCGCTAGCGGCGCTCGGCTACCGTGAAGCTGTCACGATTCCGCTGCAACCGGCCTCGGTGCAGCAAACCTTCGAGCGGGCCGGCGTCGCTCTGCCGGGCCCCGTCGTCGAGATCGTCAATCCGCTTTCGGAAGAGCAGCGCTACCTGCGCTTCTCGTTGCTGCCGGCTCTGCTCGGGCTTGCGGCAAAACATGCGGGCGCCGAACCCTATCGCATCTTCGAGATCGGTCACGTATTCGAAGGCGCGCCCGAGCCTTTCGAAACGCCGGGAGTCATGTGGCTTTCAGCGCTGCCGCGCAGCGTTGAACCCGCCTGGCGCGATACGGGCTTCCTCGGCTTCAAAGGCGAGTCGCTCGCACTCGTGCGCGCGCTTGCCGGTGCCGAGGCCGACGTCGTGAGCGGAAGCCTGGCAGGCCTCCATCCGGGCAAGACGGCTGTTCTGCTGGGCGCCGGCAAGGACGTCGCAACGATCGGCGCAGTCGATCCGCGGTTGCTCGCAGCCTTCGGCATCGAGGCTCGCGTCTATGCGGGCTGGATGCGCTTGCCCGATATGCCGGCGTACCGTACGCCACGCTACCGGGCAGCCTCGAAGTTTCCACCGGTCTCGCGGGATCTCGCGGTGGTCGTCGACCCCGAGATTCCGGCGCTGGACATCGAGCATGCCGTACGCGCGGCCGGCAACGGCGCGCTTGCCGACGTGCGCGTGTTCGACGAATATCGCGGTCCACAAGTCGGAGCGGGAAAGAAGAGCATCGCGGTGCGGGTGGTTCTGCAGCGGGACGACGCGACGTTGACCGATGCCGCCGCCGACCAGCACGTCGCCGCGATCGTCGCGTCGCTGCGCGAACGCTGCGGAGCAACCGTTCGCGAGTGAACGCCTCGTGACGTGGCCGGACCTCGTCATCGTGGCAGCCGTTCTTTTCGGTGGGCTAGTCGGTTTGAAGCGTGGCTTCGTGGACGAACTCTTCGGCGCGCTTGCGCTCGCCGTGGCGGTCGCGGCGGCTTTCGCTTACCCGGGCCTGTGGGACGGCTGGCTGCAAACTCATTGGCATCTGTCGCCGGGCTCGGCTCACGTTACCGGCATCGTGCTCTATGCTTTCCTCGCCTTTGGCGTCGTGCGCATCTTGGGGATGGCGCTTGCGACCGTCACCAAGCTGCCCCTCATCGGAACCGCCAACGCGCTCCTCGGAGCTGTGGTCGGCGCCTTGAAGACCGCCGTCATCGTGTGGGCCGTGCTCTACGTCGCGCTCTTCTTTCCGATTCCGCAAGACGTTCGGCACGAACTCCACCGCTCGACGTTGGTCGCGCTGTTCCAGCTGCCGAACCAGGCGGCCGACACGGTTCTGCGAGCCGCCTTGCCGGCGTTCACCCGTCCCTACGCCGAATCGCTCTTCGGCCAGCATCACGTGTGAACCGATCGCGCATCGGCTCGCGGGGCGAGCCTGAAATACCGGGCGGCCTCGTGAAGCTCGAACTCGGACCGGGCGATCTGATCGACGACGCTTCTTGGACGGAGGTCGTCATACACGACGGCCAGTTGATCGCCGCGCAAGCGCAGCGGCTCGAACTCCTTGAATCGCGGCTCGTAAAAGTAGATTTCTCCGAAGGCCGCCTCCCGGCAATACGCGCGGTGGATGTCGACTTTGCGGATTGCAACCTCGCCAACGTGCGCACAAGCGATTCGTCATTTAGGCGCGTCGCTTTCTCGCACTGCAAACTCACCGGCTTTCAGGCGAGCAAGACGGCATTTTCCGACGTTACGTTCCGCAAGTGCCGGATGGACCTCACGATGTTCGCCGGCGTCAGATTCAAAAACGTTACCTTCGACGAATGCGTCTTGCGCGAGGCGGATTTCTCCGACACGAGCTTCGACCACGTTCGATTCGCCGGCTGCGATCTTGGGCGATCGCTATTCGTGCGCACCCACGCGCAGCGCTCGGAGCTGCGCCAGTGCACGTTGACCGAGTTGCGCGGCCTCAGTCAGCTCCGCGGCATGGCGATGGAGTGGAGCGACATCCTCGGCAATGCTGAGGTTTTTGCTGCAGAACTCGGTATCGAGATTATCACAGGCTCCGCAGGGTAGCTCAATCGTTTCCGGCGGGCGGCGGTATCGTCGCCTTGCCGGAAAGAACGTCGCGCACGTCGACCGCCGGATAGCCGGCCTTTGCGTTGAGGCTGTCGTCCCAGGCAAGAACGATGATGTCGCGCAGCATCGAGGCACCGCGCGCAAGCTGCGCATCGACGAAGGCGACGGCGGCCGGGCTTCCGCTTGCGAACCCGTGCGCAGCTTCAATGTCGTAGAGCGGTGTAACGCGCGATGCCGACCCTCTTAAATACACCGTCACCAGCGTCGCGATCTGGGCCTGGGAAAGCAGCGTGCTTGGGGGCGCCTCTGCGTACGCGCCCACCAGATCCTGGACCGCCGCGGGCCGGGCATACTTGCGCACGAATTCCGACTCGAAGAACGCATGCAAGTGGTGGTCGTCGGAGTATCCCTTGGGATTCGGATACTTCCCCCAACCGTTATAGTGAATCGTGACGTGCAACGGTTGGCTGCCGTCGCCGACGAAATGACCGTACACGCCGATGTCTCTCAAGGTCAGCGTCTCGCGCAGCGCCAGGTCGTTCGCGAACGCAAGGCGCGCAGCTGCGTCGGCGGCCGCTTTCGCGCCGTAGTCGTCGACGCGCCAGATCGCAAAGTCTTTTCGGATCTGTTCGTAACCGTCGATGATGTTGTACGGCAAATAGCCGTCACCATAGGGGTCTTTGCCGTCGCGCCCGAGCGCTACCGCGTACGCGCGCATATCTTTCGGTAACGCGTCGAGGGAGACACCGTCGATCGTGCCGTCGTCGCCGATGTCGACGTAGTGACCGGGATCGTTGTCATCGTCCCACGACGTACCCGCATCTTTGAGACGATCTTCTTCGGGACCGAGCGCTTCGATCTCGGCCACCGCCGCCGGCGTTCGAAGAAACGCCGGGACCGACGGCGGCAGCGCTTTGGCAGCGATCTGATTGATCATGCGGTGCCCATCGGCACCCCAGGCAAACGCCGCTACCGGAAATTGCAGCGCGCAAGCGAGCGCGATCGCGCCAATCGAACGAAAGGATTGCATGCGGCGGCATTTCGTCGCACCGCCGCTCGTTTGCTTCCGATAACGCACTCTTGTTTAACACTGCGTTAAGATGCGCTCAGAAATCTCACCGCAATCAGAATCGTTTTCGCACGTGTGACTTCAGCGGTTCCAAGAACGGCGCGCGCTCGTGTACGCTAGCGCAATGAGTCAGATTTCCCGTGCAGATCTTCTGAAGGCCGGAATCGGTGCGGCGGCAACGCTCGCCGTCGGCTCGCGGGCTACGGCAGCTGCCGCAGCACTGCCGCCGAGCACGCTCAAGGACATCGATCACTTCGTCATTCTGATGCAAGAGAATCGTTCGTTCGACCATTACTTCGGAACACTGCGCGGCGTCCGCGGCTTCGACGATCCGAAAACGCTCCTGTTGCCGGACGGGAAGAGCGTGTTCTACCAGCCCGATGCCCAGAACCCCGACGGACACGTGCTGCCGTTCCATCTCGACACCTCCAAGACGAGCGCGCAGCAACTGCACGACCTCAGCCACGAATGGGACGCGCAGCACGAGTCGCTGGCCGACGGCAAGATGGACGGTTGGGTCAAGGCTCATCGCGAAAAGAACGGCGTTTCGGGGCCGCTCACGATGGGGTACCACACGCGCGCGGACTTGCCGTTCTACTACGCGCTTGCCGATGCGTTTACGATTTGCGACGGCTATCATTGCTCGGTACTCGGACCGACGTATCCGAACCGCCTCTACTCTATGACCGCTTCGATCGACCCGGCCGGTACGCATGGCGGCCCGGTGCTCAACAACGACGCGCTCAAAGGCGGCATCACGTATTCCTGGGAGACCTATCCCGAGCGTTTGGAACGCGCGGGCGTTTCCTGGCAAATCTACTACGACATGGTCGACGACTATCTGATGAACGTCATGCGCTACTTCAAGACGTTCAAAACGGCGAGTTCAACTTCGCAACTCTACGAGCGTGCGCGACGCGGCCGCCCGTTCGATCAATTTCTGCAGAATTTGCGTACCGGAAATCTGCCGCAGGTTACTTGGATCCTGGCACACGCCGAGCAGACCGAACACCCGAACTTCTTTCCGGCCTCCGGCGAAAACTACGTGCGCACGATCCTCGAAGCGCTCTGGTCCAATCCGCAAGTCTGGTCGCGTACGGCATTCATCTTGACCTACGACGAAAACGACGGTCAGTTCGATCACGTCGTGCCGCCCTTACCCGAACCCGGCACGCCGGGCGAATTCGTGGACGGAAAACCGATCGGCCTTGGTTTCCGAGTTCCGACAATCGTCGTCTCACCGTACTCGCGCGGCGGCTACGTTTGCAGCGACACCTTCGACCACACCTCGCTGCTGCGTCTGCTCGAAACGCGCTTCGGCGTCGAGGTACCCAACCTCACGCCGTGGCGCCGTGCCACCTGCGGCGACCTGACAAGCGCGTTCGGCTTCGGCCCGCCGCCCGACACGAGCGTCCCCGATCTTCCGGAGACGAGCGACCGTCTCGCGAGCATCTACGAAACGGTGCCGACCTTGCCGCGCCCCGACGTGCCGAAAGTGCAGAGCCTTCCGGCCCAAGAACCGGGCACGCGGCCCCGCCGCGCTTAACGCGCTGCGGTGAACTCTTCTTCGAGGATCGCGCTCGCCGCACGCACGGCCGCGCCCGCGGTAACGTCCAGACCCTGCTGCCGCAGCACCGTTTCAAACGCTTCGAACGCGCGCGTGACGTCGCTGGTCGAGAGCGCTCCCATCGTCCCCATGCGCAGGATCTTGCCCTTGAGTTCGGCTTGGCCGCCGCCGATCACGATGCCGTGTTCTTCACGCAGCGCCTTGCGAATTGCCGCGGCCTCAAGCCCGGCGGGAACGTACATCGCGGTGACCGTCACCGATGACGCCTCGGGTTGCGAGAGCAAATTGACGCCGGCCGCCTGGGCAAAGGCGCGTATCGCACGCGAGTAACGGTCGTGGCGCGCGTAGACGCGCTCTGCGCCCTCTGCGTGGTAGAGCTCGATGCCGGTGTCGAGTCCAAAGACGATCGGGACGGCCGGCGTCCACGGCGTCTGACCTTGCTTGGCAAAATCGCGCGCACGTTGCAGGTCGAAGTACACCCGCGGTATCTTGGCTTGCGCGATGCGTTCCCAACCGCGCGGGCTGACCGCGACGAGTGCTGCGCCGGGCGGAACGGCCAGAGCCTTCTGCGAGGCGGTGACGACCACGTCGAAATTCCATGCGTCCATCGTGAAGGTCGAAGCACCGAGTCCGCTGACCGAATCGACGATGACGGTTGCCGGATGATCGCCGATCGCTTGCGAAAGCGCGGCCATGTCGTTCTGGACGCCGGTTGAGGTCTCGTTGTGCGTGAGCAGAATGCCGGCGATCTCATGCGCCGCGTCGGCTTGCAGGCGCGCAGCGAGCGCCGTCGCGTCGACCCGGTGCCCAAGCGGCGTTTCCAGCAGCTCGACCTCGAGGCCGTAGGTTTTGGCGATCGTCGCCAAGCGCTGCCCGAATACGCCGACGGGGCAGCCCAGAACTTTCTGACCCGGCGAAAAGGAGCTGGCGAGCGCTGCTTCGAGACCGCCGGTACCCGAGCAACCGAGGATGACGACCTCGTTTGCGGTGCCGAAGATCGGCTGCATGCCGCGCGCGATCCGCTCGAGTAGCTCCGCGAACTCAGGACCACGATGATCGATCATCGGGCGCGACACGGCTTCGAGCACGGCAGACGAACAGGTGACGGGACCGGGAATGAACAGAAGCTGCTTGGCCATTTCGACCCTATGGTAACACAGCCTGAAAAAGAGGCCGGGCAGGGACGTCCTCGCCCGAGCCGCCAAAAGCGCAAACTCCGTCCGTGCCAGGGAGCATGTCATGCAACAAGGTGAACGAGTCCGTCTTACGTCGCTGACGGCAGGCGGCGGGTGCGCGAGCAAAGTTAGCTCGGGGGATCTCGCGCGGGTGCTGCGCGGCGTTCCCACGGTCGGCGATGCGAACGTGCTCGTCGGCTACGGCAGTGCCGACGACGCAGGCGTGTATCGTCTGAGCGATGACTTGGCGCTGGTCCTTACCGTCGATTTCTTCACGCCGATTCTCGACGATCCGTACGATTTCGGACGTGTCGCCGCGACGAACGCCCTTTCGGACGTCTATGCGATGGGCGGTACGCCGTTGACGGCGCTCAACATCGTAGCGTATCCGATCGAAGAACTCGGCGGCGACATCTTGACGCGCATTCTCGCCGGCGGTGCTGCGGTCGCGCAAGCCGCGGGTGTTTCGATCGTGGGCGGTCACAGCGTGAAAGACGATGAGCCGAAATACGGCATGGCGGTCACGGGCATCATCGATCCCAAGCGCATCATCACGAACGCGGGCGCACGGCCCGGCGACCTGCTCGTATTGACCAAACCGCTCGGCACGGGCGTTCTGTCGTCGGCGCTCAAGAAGGGTGCGATCGGCGAAGATCGGATCGCAGAGGCCGTTCGCTGGATGACGACGCTCAACGCGGCGGCATCACGCGCGATGCAGGCGGCCAACGTTCATGCGGCGACCGACGTGACCGGCTTCGGGCTGCTCGGTCACGGCAACGAGATGGCTCGAGCGAGCGGCGTGCGCTTGCGCATCAGCGCCGCCAAGGTTCCGGTCTACGCGCTTGCGCGCGAGATGCTCGAGGCCGGCATCTGCCCCGGAGGCTCGCGCGCAAACGCGCTCGAGCACGAAGCCTTCACCGATACCGCAGCCGGTGTGCCGAGCGACCTCCGCCTGCTGCTTAGCGACGCGCAGACGAGCGGCGGCCTACTAATAGCCGCCGGCCCGCATGAGCTTGATGTGTTGTTGGGCGGACTGCACGAACCGGAGGCGCTCGCCTGCGTGATCGGTAGCGTCGAAACCGGGTCGGGCATCGCACTCGACCCGTAGCGGTTAGCGCTTACGCGAGGAAACGGCTTGGCGCCGGGCCGGGGGCCGTTTACGTTCGGCCACCGGAGCCGGGCGCTTGGAGCGCCGCATCGGTACGACGACCCCGTCCTCGCCGCGTCCATGCGCGGCGCCGAGCATGACCGGTGTGATGATCCGCTTTCCGAAGGCTTGTTCGAACACTTCGGAGATCTCTTCGACCGGCACGAAGGTCATCGTGTCGCGCACTTCCTTCGGGACATCCTCGAGATCGTTTTCATTGCGCTTCGGCAGCACGATCTTGCTGATGCCCGCGCGCTTTGCCCCGAGCACCTTTTCCTTGAGTCCGCCGATCGGCAGTACTTGACCGGTCAAGGTGATCTCGCCCGTCATCGCCAGGTTCGAATCGACTTTCGTATTGGTCAAGAGCGAAGCGATCGACGTCGCGAGCGCGATGCCGGCCGAGGGGCCATCCTTCGGCACGGCTCCCGCCGGCACGTGAATGTGCAGGTCGTGTTTGGCAAAGTAGTCGTCCTGCAGACCGAGTTCCGATGAACGCGAGCGCAGAAACGAGACGGCTGCCTGGGCCGATTCTTTCATCACGTCGCCGAGCTGGCCCGTCAACACGAGCTTGCCCGTACCCGGCATCGTCGTCGTCTCGACGAAGATGATGTCTCCGCCGACCGGCGTCCACACGAGACCGGTCGTGACGCCGATGGCGGCGGTGCGCTTTTTGACCTCGTTGTAATAGCGCGGCCGCGACAGGTAGTCGGCCAGGTTCTCCGGCTTGACGCGCGCTTTGTAGCGCGGATCTTCGGCGATACGGCGCGCGACCTTCCGGAAAACGGTCCCGATCTCGCGCTCGAGATTACGGACGCCCGCTTCGCGCGTGTAGTCGTTGATGATCGCGCGGATCGTCGCATCGCCGATCTGCGCCTGCGTGTTGCGCAGACCATTGGCTTCGCGTTGCTTCTTCACGAGGTAGCGCTTGGCGATCTGGAGCTTCTCGAACTCGGTGTAGCCGGAGAGTTGGATGATTTCCATCCGGTCGCGCAGCGGAGGGCTGATCGTCGACAGGTCGTTTGCCGTGCAGACGAAGAGCACTTGTGAGAGATCGAAGGGCAAGTCGAGATAGTGGTCGCGGAACGAATTGTTCTGCGCCGGGTCGAGCACTTCGAGCAGCGCCGACTGCGGATCGCCGCGGTAGTCGGAGCCGACCTTGTCGATTTCGTCGATCATCATGACCGGGTTACGAGTTCCCGCGTCGCGCAGCGCGCGCACGATCGTGCCCGGCATCGCGCCGATGTAGGTGCGGCGGTGGCCGCGGATTTCGGCTTCGTCGCGCACGCCGCCGACGGAAAGCCGCACGAACTTGCGGCCCATCGCACGTGCGATCGATTGGCCAAGCGACGTCTTACCGACTCCCGGAGGTCCGACGAAGCATAGGATCGGGCCCGTCAGTTTTTTCTTGAGCTTGCCGACCGCTAAGTATTCGATGATGCGGTCTTTGACTTTTTCCAAGTCGTAGTGATCGAGATCGAGGATCTCGCGCGCCTTGGCGATATCGATCGCGTCCGTCGTCTCTTTCGACCACGGCAGTTGCACGATCCAATCCAAGTAAGTGCGGATCACCGAGTACTCGGGCGAAGCCTGGGGAACTTTCGAAAGCCGGTCGAGTTCGCGATCGGCGGCCTTACGCGCATCCTCGGGCAGGTTCGCTTCGTCGATCTTCTTGCGCAGCTCGTTGGTTTCGGCTTGCTGGGGATCGGTTTCGCCGAGCTCTTCCTGAATGGCGCGCATCTGCTGGCGCAGATAGAACTCGCGCTGGTTTTTCTCCATCTCGCGTTGGATATCGGACTGGATTTTGTGGCCGAGCTCGACCACTTCGAGCTCCTTGGTCAGGAGCATCGTGAGGCGGCGCATCCGTTTTTCGGTGTTGCGCTCTTCGAGCAGCGCCTGACGATCGGCCGTGTCGAGCCGCATCGAGCTCGCGACGAAGTATGTCAGGAGATTGGAGTCGGTGATGTTGTTGACTTCCATCTCCATCTCGCGCGGTGCTTGCGGCAGGTAGCCGATCAGCTTCGAAAAGAGGCCGGCAAGATTGCGATGCATCGCAACAAGCTCTTCGGTCTCGCGCGTGACGTCCGGCAATTCGGTGTACGTAGCGGCGAGGTACGGGCTCGTCTGCGAGAACGCATCGATCTTGAACACGGCGTTGCCGCCGACGATGCAGCGGATCGTGCCGTCGGGCACTTTGATCATGCGCTGGATCGTTCCGATCGTACCGACCCGGCGTACGTCGTCGGGACCCGGCTCGTCCGTGTCCTTGTCCTTGAGCGCGACCAGACCAATCTGGCGGCCATCGCGCAGCGCCTCTTCGACGAGCGCAATGCCCGGCTTCTTGACGACCGCAAGCGGGATGACGGTGTTGGGGAACAGCACGGCGTCCTGCAGCGGCAGGATGCCGAGTACGTCGGTGACTCTGTCTGTCGTTAGGGCGGCCATTAGGCGGGGATCCTTCTTACGGTCATACGGATTTCAGTGCGGCGCGTTGGAGGCAGTGCGTGTTCGGAAACGGGGAGCCGGATCGTGAGGATGCCGTCGCGGTACGAAGCAGAGGCCTCGTCGTAGTCCACCGCGATCGGCAGATGAAGCTTCTTCACAAAGTCCCCGTAATCGATCTCCTTCAAAAGGACGGAGCCGCGCCCGGCGCGCTGCCGGTCGTAGCGACGACCCACGATGTAGAGATTGCGCTCTTCGACCATCACGCGGAGCTCGGTCGGTTCGGCGCCGGCGATCTCGACGTTGACGACGATCGTGTTGCCGTCCTCACTGACGTAGACGTCCGTATTGGGCTCGAAGCGCCCGGGTCGCGCCCGGCGAGCGAGCTCCGCGAACATCACGTCAAACTCTGCGAAAAAGTCGTCGTTCATATTAGCACTCTCAAGGACACTCTGCTAGGCGCGAGGGTTTCCCCAGCCGCACCGTCGCTTCCACGACCCGCCCTGGGGCTCCGCGCGCGAGCGCTCCGGCAGCAGCCTATAAAGCCGGGCGCCTGCTCGTCTTGGCCTGCCGGAAAGCCAACATGGGAAGCGGTATTTTCCGGAACCCCGGGATGCGTTCTATCTCTCCCGCCGGCAAACCGTCAATTTCTCGCGCAGGCTCGGATCGCGTGCGTTCGGAATTGACGGCGGCACCAATGCGCCCCTCAGCAGTCTCGGCAGCGCTCGCTCTTCTGATAGCGCTCTTCACATTGGCCGCGTGTAGCCAGACGTCGCAAACGGCCACGGTCGCATCGTCACCCGCACCATCCGTTTCACCGTCGGTCGACTTTGCGGAACACCACGGACGTAAGCGGCATCATCGCCACCACCGTGAGGCCGGGAACGTCGTCGCATCGGCCAGCGTGCAGCCGACGGTGGGAGCGGGTGGTTCGTGGCCGTGCAACGACCAGCAGTTTTTGAGCGATCAGCAAGAATTCGCAAACGGCACGATCAGCGGCGATCAAGAAGTCGATGTGTGCGGCAACGTCACGCAAGTTCTGCCGTCGCAAACGACCAGAAGCGGGTTGCACGGTTACTACGACGTGCAGGTCGCAGCCGGCGTGACGATCGAGATCGTCTGCGACCTCGGCGACATGGACGCGCCCGCGTGGCCTTGGGTCAAGAGCGGTGACTACTCGTACGTGCAAGGGCGCTACTACTATGACAGCTCGTCGTCGCAAGGCATCGATTGGACGCATCACGGCACGTCGCGGTCCTGGTCCACTCCCGGTTTCGTCGTGATCGACGGAACGGAATATCAGTAAAGCAGCCGGAAGAACGGCGCGTGATTGCTCTGTGCCGGTGCCCACACGCCCCGTTTTCGTGGCAGCTGTACGCGTTTGCGCGACGCGCGTTCGATGACGCGGCCCGGCGTGGTCCGCTCGCGTCGATGGCGGCACTGCTCTTCCCGAGCAGCGTGGCGACCGAGCCGGCCGAGCCGGTCTTCGTCATCCGTTCGGCCTGGGCGTTCGACGGCGAGCGTTTCACGTCGCCGGGTGTGTGCGTCGTCCGCGGCGATCGTATCCTCTCATTCCAAGCCGGCGACGCACCGCACGATGCGAGCGTGATCGACCTCGGCGAGGCGACCTTACTCCCCGGGTTGATCGACTGTCACACCCACGTCACCGCCTTCATCAAGAAGACCGTGCACGAGACGCTGCCGCTGACGGCGTCGCTCATCTCCGATTCGGCTGCCGAATCTGCGCTCAAAGCACTCAAGAACGCGACGACGCTCCTCGCCAACGGATTTACGACGCTGCGGGACGTCGGCAGCTTCGGGCCGGGTGTCGACGTCGCACTGCGAGACGCAATCAACCACGGGCTCGTGATCGGCCCGCGCATGCTCGTCGCCGGAAAGTCGCTCGCGATCACGGGCGGCCACGCCGACGACAACGCGCGTGCGCCGTGGGTTCACGTCGACGAGGATTACGAGTCGGCAGTCGCCTACGGTCCGTACGGTTTCCGCGAGCGGGTTCGAAAGAATCTCAAAGCGCACGTCGATCTGATCAAGATCACGGCGACCGGCGGCGTGCTCTCGCACGGAGATGCCTGGAACGCACCGCAATTCAATCCCGATGAAGTTAGCGCAGTGACCGAGGAGGCGCACAAATTCGGATTGCGGGTTGCCGCGCACGCGCACGGCGATGCGGGAATCGCGCTCGCCGTCCAGGGCGGTTGCGACTCGATCGAACACTGCACCGGCGTTGAGAGTGCGACCGCGGCCGAGATGAAGCAACGTGGCACCGCCATGGTTCCGACGCTGTGGGCTTCCGAATCGATCATCGCGCAAGCCGAGGGTGCGGTGCACTATCCGCCCGACATCGTCGAAAAGGCCGAGCGTGCCGTAGCCGCGCGCGATGCGGGCGTGCAGCGCGCGCTCGCTGAGGGCGTCACCTTCGCGTACGGCACGGACTGCGGCGTCTTCCCGCACGAACAGAACAATCGCGATTTCGGCTTGATGCAGTCGCTCGGTATGACGCCCGCCGACATCCTCAAGGCGACCACCTCAAACGCCGCCGCGCTCCTTGGGACGCGCGATCGCGGCCGCCTCGCCCCGGGCCACCTGGCCGATCTCGTCGCATTCCGCGGCGACCTGCGCGACGGCGTCGGGCCGCTTGCGGAGCCGCCCGCGTTCCTGATGCTCGGCGGCCGTCAACTCGCCTGACGGCTCAACACCATGAGCGCGAGGCTCTTAGCCGTTCGCGCCGGAACGAGATCGCCTCGCTTCGCACCGGAGGCGAGCGCGCCGTCGAAGAGCAGGTCGAGTTGCTCGGCAACCTCGTCCGGATCCCTCAGACCCGCTTCCGCCGCACGATCTCGAAACCACATGCGCCGCTTCAGCAAGAGCTTCTCGATCAGGCGGCGCGCCGGGTGCGCCGGCTCGGTCAGTTCTGCCGTGAAGACGACGTAGGGACATCCGCGGTACCGCGTGGTGCCGAGAAACGTCTCGAGCCTTTCGAACGCTCCGATGATGCGCTCGACGGGCGCACCGTTTCGCGGAAAATGCACGCGCGGCGCTCGGCGCAGGGAGGCGGCAATCAGTTCGTCCTTCGAGCGAAAATGCCGGTACAGCGTCCGCTTCGTCAAACCCGCAACGTCGGCGACGCGATCCACCCCAACCGCATGCAGGCCGTCGCGGTAGAAGAGATCGGCCGCGACCTCCGCGATGTAGTCAGGAATCGGCTGGCCTGCCGGGCCCTTGATGCGCATACGCTGCGGGATTGGGCCGGCCGGGTATACCGACCTGTATACCAGGCGAGCCGGCCGTACACGGGGCGGTATACGAGCTTCCCGGTAGAGGCGGCGCATGAACGCCTCATTACCTACATCCGACCTGCGAGACCCTGACTTCGCCGCGCGCATCCGCGACAGTTTTCAACGGCAGGGATTCATGCGACACATCGGGGCGGAAATCGAAGAGCTTACGCCGGGCCGCTGCGTCATTGGCGTCCCCTTCCGGACCGAGGTCTCGCAGCAACACGGGTTCTTTCACGGCGGAATCATCGGCACGCTCGCCGACAACGCCGGCGCGTACGCAGCCTTTACGCTGATCGGCGCCGAGCAGTCGATGCTGACCGTCGAGTACAACGTCAACCTGCTCAAGCCGGGCGCCGGAGAACGGCTGCGCGCGGAGGGCGAGGTCCTGCGCGCGGGACGTTCGCTTTCCGTAAGCCGCGTGTCGGTATTTGCCCTCAGCGGCGAGGAACGAACGCTTTGCGCCGCGGCGCTCGTAACGATGATGACCCTGGCCGGCCGGGGCGATCGATGAGCGAGCTTCTGCTACGCTCGGTCGCCGGCGACGGCATCGCATTGCTCACATTCAACCGCCCCGAGAAGCTCAACGCCCTCAACTACCGGCTCATCGACGCACTGGTCGCCGAACTGCGCGCGATCGAGCGCGAGCCGGCGGTTCGCGCGGTCATCTTGACCGGGGTGGGACGTGCCTTCTCTGCCGGTGCCGACATCGCGGAATTCCGCGAAAGCTTCAGCGACGGGGTCGACGCCGGCGTGCGTGAGTTCTGCCGGCGCGGTCAGCATATGACGGCACTGATCGAGAGTTTCCCCAAACCGATTATTTCAGCCGTAAACGGAATTGCATTCGGCGGTGGTTGTGAAATCGTCGAGGCAACGCACGTCACGATCGCCGCGACGTCCGCTACCTTTGGAAAAGCCGAGATCAAGCTCGGCATGATGCCCACCTTTGGAGGGACGCAGCGCTTACCACGGCTGATCGGGCGTAAACGAGCGCTGCGCGCCATTCTTTCCGGTGAGCCGTTTGACGCTGCCTGCGCACGGGAGTTTGGTCTCGTCACGGACGTCGTGCCGGACGAGCAACTGCTGGGAACCGCGCTCGCGACGGCTCGCAGTTTCACACGCCACTCCGCCGTCGCGCTGCGCACGTGTCTCGCAGCCGTCACCCGCGGCCTCAACGCCACGATCGATGAGGGGCTTTGGATCGAGGCGAATCAGTTCGCCGTCAACGCCGCCGGCGACGACTGGCGCGAAGGGACGGCCGCCTTCGTCGAAAAGCGCGCCGCGCACTGGAGCGATCGCTAGATGCTGCTGAATCGTTCGGTAGCCGTTCAAAGCGTCGGCAACGCTGCGCCCTCTGAAACCCGCAACGCGCACATGACCTGGGTGCTGATTGCGGCCGCACTCGTCATGTCTGCAGGCCTCGGCGCGCAGACATGACGAGTGCGG
>Ga0302324_100002048_pt1 | contig 47554 bp, 40 predicted proteins | sample Palsa_T0_1_FD_201949 | JGI IMG/M metagenome (GOLD analysis project Ga0302324, IMG submission 201949) | Peat permafrost microbial communities from Stordalen Mire near Abisko, Sweden - Palsa_T0_1 | ecosystem: Environmental > Terrestrial > Soil > Palsa > Peat permafrost | place: Sweden: Abisko...
TGTTCTGATTCACGCGAAACAGGTTCGCCGGATCGTACTTCTTCTTGATCTTGGCCAGCCGCGCGTAGTTCTTACCGTACGTCGCCCGGATGCGGTCGTCGCCTTCCTCCATCATGAAATTCACGTATGCCCCGCCTGCCGAATATGGGTGGAGCGCGTTCCAATAATCACGCGCCCAGGAGGAAATTTTCTCCTTGCTCGCCGGGTCCGGGTCTACGCCCACGATCACCTCCGCCCATTTAGCGTCGCGGTAGGCCCACGGCGTGGCCGAGTTCTTTACGCGGCTCGCTGCTCCGTCGATGGGGTAAAGATGCATCGTCGAATGCATAGTCGGCAATTTGGCTGCGTGCTCGACGTGCAGCGCGATGGCTTCATCGGGGAGCGTGCGCACGAAATCGGCCTTCCAATACCATTGCAGCCCCGGCGGATAGAGGCCATCGAACAGACTCTGCAGCACAGGATGCGGAATTGGGCCAACCAAGTCGAGCGCAGGAACCTTGAAGCTCCGGATCGGCTTGAATACCTTCTCCGCCTTCTTGATCGGTCCGGTGTAGCACCACACGATCCCGCACATTTTCTTGTGGTACAGATGCTCGGGGAAGGGCGGCCACGGCGGCACGGTGTGGAACGCAAAGAAGCCGTAAACATCATCGGGCGCCTTTGCCATGAAGCTGCGGTACCAGCGCATCATCTCTGCTGCATCTTCCATCGGCCACAGCATCGGACCGCCGTAATCGGTGTGCACCGGCTGGCCCTTAAACAGAAACGACGTCACGACTCCGAAGTTGCCGCCCCCGCCGCGAACCGCCCAGAAAAGGTCAGAATTTTCTTTGGCGCTGGCGGTGACAAACCGCCCATCTGCCAGCACCATTTCGACGGCCAGCAGATTGTCGATTGTCAGGCCATACCGTCGCGTCAAGTAACCGATTCCGCCGCCCAGAGTGAGCCCGGCCACGCCGGTCGTCGAAATGATGCCCGAAGGAACCGCGAGACCGAAAGCGTGCGTGGCATGATCCACGTCGCGCCACAGCGCGCCGCCCCCGACGAGAACGGTCTTCTTCTTCGGGTCCACACGAACATAATTCATCGGCGAAAGATCGATCACCAGTCCGTCATCGCACACTCCCATCCCGCCCGCGTTGTGCCCGCCGCCGCGTATGGCCACAAGCAGCTTCTGTTCGCGGCCGAACTTCACAGCCGTCATGACATCGGCCACGTCGGCGCAACGCGCAATCAGGCGCGGGCGCCGGTCGATCATCCGGTTGTATACCGTACGAGCCGCTTCGTAGCTGGTATCGCTTGGCTCGATCAGCTCTCCGTGCAAGCTGGCCCTGAAAGCTGCAATCGTCGTCTCGTCCGGCATCGGTACCTCGATTCCCGAAAATTTGACCGTTTTTTTTAAATTGAATGAGTGCACAGCGGCACTCATATAGCATGTGATCGAGCAATCCTTGCGTCACTACACGACCAAGTAAGATAAATCACGGGTGTGGTTGCCGTCTAGACTGTCTCCTATCCCATTCAGAGTTTGACGCCTCTCTGTGACGTACCTATACTGCACGCGCCATGAATTTGAGTCCGAGGAGGACTTTTATGTTGAAACTCTTGCTGCTCGCTTTATTGATCGGCGCCTCCGCAAGTGTTGGGTTCGCGCAAGAAAATGGGAAGGCTCATCAACCCACGCTCACTCCGCAAACGAGTGGCACTACGCAACTGCTGATCGCAGTGAGTCCCGTGAACTCCCAGGTGGTCTGGGCAGCCGGTACTGGCGGAACGTATGTACTGACCACCGACGGCGGAGAAACCTGGACAGCGGCCGTCGTGCCCGGTGCTGAAAGCTTGCAATTCCGTGATGTGTACGGCGTCAGCGACAAGATCGCGTATTTACTGTCAATCGGCTCGAACACCACAGATTTTCGCATTTATAAGACTGTGGACGGTGGCGCGACCTGGGCGATCCAGTTCACGAACACGTTTGCGAACGCATTTTACGATTGTTTCGCGTTCTGGACTCCGATTCGCGGAATCGCGCATAGCGATTCGGTGAACGGAGTATTTCCTGAAATTCGCACCAAGGATGGAATGACCTGGCACTCCATTGCCGCCAACATGCCGCCTGCGTTGCCGGGCGAAGCTTCGTTTGCGGCGAGTGGAACTTGCACGGCAACCGAGGGAGAACAGAATGCGTGGATCGCCACGGGCGGATCAACAATTGCGAGGATTTTAGCCACACGAGATGGCGGCAACACCTGGAACGCATACGACACTCCGCTGGTTAGCTCGCCTAGCGCGGGCGGAATCTCGGTGGCTTTCCGGGACGGCCGTCATGGAATTCTCGGCGGCGGCGATTTGTCCTCAAACACTTCCGCTGACGCAGCAACGTCGGATGATGGCGGACAAACGTGGACTCTCACAAACGCGCCGCCCACGCCGGGAGCGATATTCTGCCTCGCCTACGTCAGCGGCAATCGCCAACCTTTTGACGAACTATTCCACCACGAGTACGACCGCACCGTCGTGGTCACCGCGGAGACTCAGCCGAATTTTACCTCTGGATCTGCGGCTTGGACTCCCGATGAAGGCCGCACCTGGTTTGAATTACCAACAGTGAGCGGCTACTGGGCGGTGGCGTTTGCGAATCCGAAAGCTGGATGGTTCGTTGGCAACAACGGTCAGATCCTGAAAATTAGCTTTTAATTGAGTAATCCCGCTGCGACCTGGGCAGGCTCGGGCACCGTGTCGCGACCACGCGCTTAGATTGGCCAAATAGCAGGCGATTCGGTTGGGGCAACGGTCGCTACTCCCGATAGGGGTCACCTATGGACGAACAACTAAGGCACTACAAAGCGAAGCTCGAGTACGAAATTGATCCCTCGGACCTGAACGAGGCTCTTGGGCGAGGAGATAAGATTCTTCTTGTTGATACACGATCCCCGGAAGCGTACCGGAGAAGCCATATTCCCGGCGCGATGAATCTCCCGCATCGAACGATGGGCGCGGCCACGACGGCCCATCTTGATAAAAGAGCCTTGATCGTTACGTACTGTGATGGGATCCGTTGTAACGGCTCGACCAAAGGCGCGCTGAACATGCTCCAACTCGGATTCCGCGTAAAGGAGTTGATCGGCGGCCTCGATTGTTGGCGGTATGACGGCTATCCCATCGAGGGATTGGAGACGACGGAACCCGCTGGCTCGTGCGGTTGCTCGTAATCCAAACGCGGTTCGTAACCGAGTTTACCCGAGTCGCTTTGCGTCTGATTTCAAATTGAAATTCCGGATTAGGCGGTGCAGATACTTAGGGTGAATGCCAAGGAGGCGGGCGGCCTCGACGGGGCTGCCGTCAGCTTCGTCCAGTGCCGCGATAACGAGCTCTTTCTTTGTGCGGTTCACGGTGTCGTGATAGCGGGCAGCGGCCAGGCCCGACGACTGCTCCTCGAGCAGGGCGTTGGGCAGATCTTCGGGAAGAATTTCGTCAGTGAGCCCCATCACTATCGCGTGTTCGATCGCGTTCTCCAATTCGCGAACGTTGCCGGGCCAACTGTATTGCATTAAGAGAGCCCTTGCTTCTCCAGCGATGCCTTTGAAGCCGCGATTGCACTTCGCCGAGTATTTGTTGGCGAAGTGCATCGCCAGCAAGGGAATGTCCTCGCGATGCTCGCGCAGCGCGGGCAGAGCTACGGAAACCACGTTCAAGCGAAAATACAAGTCCTGCCGGAACTCTCCCGCTTTGATCGCCTCCTCCAGGTTTTTGTTGGTCGCGGCCACTACTCGCGCGTTAAACGGGAGCAAGCGAGTTCCGCCGAGCCGTTCGAATTCACGTTGCTGCAGGACGCGCAAGAGTTTGGCTTGCAGCAGCGGAGCCATCTCCCCGATTTCGTCGAGGAACAGCGTGCCATCCTCGGCGGCTTCGAACTTGCCTTTCTTGGTCGCGATCGCGCCCGTGAAAGCGCCCTTCTCGTGGCCGAAGAGTTCGCTCTCGAGCAACGCTTCCGGTATCGCAGCGCAGTTGATGGCGACGAACGGCTTGCCGGGCCGCAATCCGTTAGCGTGAATGGCGCGGGCCACGAGCTCCTTGCCAGTTCCGCTCGCGCCGCGAATGAGCACCGTCGAGTCGCTCGCCGCTACGCGCGCGATGAACTCATTGACTCGCAGTATCGGCCGGCTATCTCCGATCAGAGTATTCTCAGACTTAATACCTGCCTGCAGACGCTGGTTCTCGGCTCGCAGAGAATCCAACTTTGATAGATTCTCCAAAGTGACCGCGGCAATGCGGGAAACCGAGCTGAGGAAATAGGCATGGTCCTCGCTGAAGGCTGGCGAAGAAGCGGGTGAGCTCAGGTAGATTGCCCCGACGATTCTCTCAATCCCTATGAGTGGTACGCACAACACATGCTCGGCGGACGCCGTGTCAGCCGACGCCGCGGTGAAGATGGCGGAGCGTTCCCACGTTGCCTGACGCACCAACTCCTCACGGATAACCATTTCTGGCTGTGACAGGGAGTTTCTATTCCATGCACAGGGCGCGCTGGGATCGTCGTTCGCGCTCGGCTGAAGCACGATGGCGCCTTGCGCGGCGGGCACCACTTCGGAAATCAGCGACAGCAACTCGCGCTGCATGGCTCGAGTATCGCGCGTGGAATTGATCACGTTCGCAATCTTTAAAAATGCGCACAGATCGCGCGCCACCCGGCCGATCCCTGTGGAATCCGCCGGCAGGCCAGCATCATCGAGCGACATCGTTTTCAACACGTCGCCCGACGAATCGCTACCGGGGGCGGACGAGAGCGCTTGCGCATCATCGGCGCCGGTGAGAAACACAAATTCCGCGGCACCGATACAAATTCGGTCGCCATGCTGAATGGTTTTACGGCTTACTGCGGTTCCGTTGACGAGAGTTCCGTTGTGACTATCGAGGTCGGCGACTTCAAAGACGCCGCTGGATGCCTCGCTGACCGAACAATGTCGCCGCGAAACCCGAGTATCCCTCACCTCCACTTGATTGGAGGAATCCCGTCCCAGGAACAACGGGCCATCCTTGACCTCCCAGACCATGCCTCTGGGCAAGCCGGAAATCGCAACTAGCCTCGGATGAATAAGTCCTCCGTGGGGCACAGTGTAGCCGAATTTGTGTGAGCAGCACCGCCGAATCCGCTCTCAATGCGCTTCGGTATCTCCGTTCGCGTGCCGCGGTAGCCGAAAGGCTACTCGCGGTAGCTGTTCCACTACCGGGTAATAAGCGGTTGATCGTGCCTCGAATTTTTCTCTGCGCCTATGCCGCTGCAAAATCAGCAGATTAGCCGGGCGGGAGCCCGACTTCGCATTTGGCCAGGAGCATGCATTACCTCAATGCGTCTGAACAAACTTAAAGCGAAGGCGCTGAAAAGTTTGAGAGACAAATTCAGTTTGGGTTCCACTGAAAGGAGCCCCAAGGAGGATGTTATGAAACGCAACCTTATCGGGATTATTTCGCTTGTGGCTCTGACCGTGCTATTCAACGCCACCGGTGCGAACGCCCAGGCTCGCTTGAGCGCCAAAGTGCCTTTCGCTTTCACGGTAGGAACAGCGCAACTGCCGGCCGGCTGCTACCAAATCATCACCCTGCAAACCGATAGTTCGATCATGCTGCGCAACTGCAAGACCGGCACGGCCGTGGTCTCGCAGGTCCGCCCGGAATATCCTCGCGACACGAAGTCGCAGATGGTGTTCCACCGCCTTGGCAACCAGTACTTTTTGTCCGAGATCTGGGGAGCCGCTGGAAACGCCGAAGTCACTTTGCCAGCCTCGAAGCAAGAACAGGAGCTTCAGAGTGCCGCGCGCCAATCGCAATCCGGCAAAGAGGTCGCGATTGTTCTCAACTAATGAACGGTTCGGACTCAAACGAAGAGAGCCGGAACTGGCGTTCCGGCTCTTTCGTTTTTCCTCGACGGAATAACCAAACACTCGCAACGCATCCAGGCGATCGCATGTTTACGCGCGTTTCTCGAGGGCTACGGCGAAAAAGCCATCGGTTTGCTGTTCGGGAGGGAACGTGTGAAACGCGCCGGTTTGGTCGAAAAGCGATGCTGCGTTGGCGCCTGTGGCGAGATGCGGCGCGATGGAGGCTTCCATCTCCGCGCGCGGCACTCGCCGAAAATCTTTCCACTTCGACAGCACCTCTCCAATCACACCTTCGTTCTCTTCGAATTCGAGCGAGCAGGTGGAGTAAACGAGCCGCCCGCCGTCCTCTAGTTGTGCGAGCGCTGATACGAGCATGGCAACTTGGCGATTGTGAAATTCCGCCAGGTCATCCGGCTTCAATCGCCAGCGGATCTCGGGATTCCGCGCGAGCGTGCCGGTTCCCGAACAAGGCGCGTCCACCAGTATGCGCCTAAACTTTTGCCGGAAGGGAAGAGGTCGCGTCGCGTCAACTTTGGCGAGGCGCACGGTGTTCAAGTGCACGCGCTCGAATTGCGCGCGCATTTCGCGAAGACGATGCGCATGAACGTCTGTGGCCACTACGAGAGCGCCAGGCCCTGCCGCGCGCGCTAGCGTCATCGTTTTTCCGCCTGGAGCGGCGCAGAGGTCCAGCACCGAGTCGCCTGACTCAACATGCAGCAATCGCGGAACGATTTGCGAAGCTTCATCCTGCACCGAGATGTGGCCTTTGCGAAATACCACTGAGTTCGAGATATTTCCGCCGGCGGCGCGGAACGCCTCGCGAAGCCAGCGTCCCGGAGCGATCCGAATGCCTTCGCGTTCCAGCGACTTGATGTCCGCCTCGCGGTCCTCGGGAAATGCAAACGCACCCGCCGTTTCAGGCGCGCGGTTATTTGCTTCGAGCATCAGGATCGCCCGCCACTCGCCGAATTCCTTCAGCCACCGTTCGATAAGCCACGCGGGATGCGAATACAGAATCTCGAGGTGCTCTGCTTGCGGAAGATCGCCGGGAATCAGCGATGCCACGGGAGTCTGCGAATTCTCAGCCGCTCGCCTCAGGACGGCATTCACGAACGTCGTGGCGGATCGTTTTCGCGCTTTCTTGACGAGTTCCACCGATTCATTCACGGCGGCGCGAGCGGGAATGCGATCGAGGAAACGAAGCTGGTAAACGCCCAATCGAAGCGCGATGGCGACCTCGAGGTCGAGCGCGCTGCTGCGTTTTCGCGCATACGTACCGATCAGAAAATCGAGAAGGCGCTGCTGGCGCAGAACGCCCATCGTGAGTTCGGTTGCAAGCCCCGCATCCTCAGATTTAATCTTCGCGGTGAGTTCAGCGTGAAGCAGGTCGCTCGCGAACGCGCCTTGCGATTCCACGCGCGAGAGAATGTCGAAGGCGATTTGGCGGGCTTGGCTGACGGGCATGATGTGGTTTTCGTTTCGCTCGCGACGCTGAGCGCGGCTCCGAGGCTGATTTGTTAATCGCCAAATTTCTCGCCGGGCTTGAGATGGGCGCCATTTACAAAATCGCGCGCTGAAATTCGTTTCCGGCCTTCGAGCTTCACGGCCTCGAGGTGCAGCGAAGTTCCGTCGCCGCACGCGACCAACAACTCGCTTGCTGAGAGTGAGATTGTCCCGGGAGTGTGCGGGGTTTTCTCGCGTTCAATTTCAATCGGCCGGCCCCAGAGCTGGCAGAGTTGACCCCGAAATTTCGAGTACGCGCCGGGCCACGGCTCGAGCCCGCGAATGCGGTTGTAAATGGCCTGCGCGCTCAAATTCCAATTAACGCTTCCGTCTTCTTTTTTCAGCGGCCGTGCGTGCGTCGCCAGCGATGCGTCCTGCGGCTGCGGCTGAATCTCACCACGGTCGAGTTTTCGCAGAGTGCCGACGATCAATTCACCGCCCGCTTCAGCCAGACGCTTCGAAAGCTCGGGAGCAGTTTCGTCAGGGCCGATTTCGATCTCGGTTTTTTCAAGCATTGGGCCTGTATCGAGTCCCGCGTCAATTCGCATCGTCGTGACGCCTGTGCGCGTTTCGCCGTTGACGACGACCCACTGAATCGGCGCGGCGCCGCGATAGCGGGGAAGCAGCGAAGCGTGAACGTTGATCCATCCGAGGCGCGGGATATCAAGCAGGACGCCGGGAATAATCTGGCCGTAAGCGATGATGACAACTGCATCCGGCGCGACCTTCGTAATGAAATCGCGCGCAGATACGGATCTAATCTTTTCTGGCTGGAACACATGGAGGCCCGCGCCGATCGCGAATTCCTTCACCGGCGACGTCGCCATTTCCTGGCCACGTCCGCGCGGCCGATCCGGCTGGGTGATGACGGCTTCGACGGAAATGTCCGGCGCGGCGACGAGCGCGCGCAAAGCCGGCAGCGCAAATTCCGGCGTGCCGCAAAAAATAATGCGGAGCGCCACGGCGGAATTACCAGTCCCCGGCTTTTTTCAATTTCCGGATTTTGCGTTTGATCAGGTCGCGCTTGAGCATGCTGACGTGCTGGATGAAGAGAGTCCCGCCAAGGTGATCGATTTCGTGGCAAAACGCGCGCGCCAAAAGCCCCTCGCTGCGCATCTCGAACTCTTTGCCTGCTGCGTCTTGCGCTTTGATCGTGACGTACAAGGGCCGCACCACGTAGGCGCGGAATCCCGGCATGGAAAGGCATCCTTCTTCCTCGCGCTGTTCGCCGTCGGTGTGAATGATCACCGGATTCGCACAGACAATCTTCGCTTCGGGATTTTTTCCATTCGAGACGTCAATCACCGAAAGCCGCAGGCTGACGCCGATCTGCGGCGCGGCCAGCCCGACTCCATTCGCCGCGTACATGGATTCGAACATGTCCGCGACCAGCTTTTGCAGCCCCTCGTCGAATTTTTCCACGTACTTGGCGGGACTTTCCAGCACCGGGTCGCCATACTTCACAATCGGATGAATCATCTTTTGAGTTTCCGTCGAGCGAGAATTGTTTCCTGTTTTTAGAACTCGTCCAATTGCTTTTGGAACCCGTCGTAATTCCGGCGCGTCTCTGCGAGCGAATCGCCGCCAAACTTTTCGAGAAATGCCGCCGCCAGCACGGTTGCCACCATCGCTTCGCCCGCCACGCCTCCGGCAGGCACAACGCAAATGTCCGAGCGCTCGTACGCCGCCTTTAACGGCTCTTTGCTGACGAGATCGGCGCTCATCAGAGGGCGGCGCAACGTCGAAATCGGCTTCAAATATCCGCGCACGACCACATCTTCGCCGTTGGTGATCCCGCCTTCAAGGCCGCCCGCGCGATTCGCGCTGCGGTGGAATCGTTTGCGCGCGCCGTCGTAGGCAATTTCATCCTGCACTTCGGAGCCGAGGCTGCCAGCCGCGGCCACGCCCGCGCCGATCTCGACGGCTTTGACGGCTTGAATGGCCATCACCGCTTGCGCCAAGCGCCCGTCGAGCTTCTCGTCCCATTGCGCGTGCGAGCCGAGTCCCGGCGGAACTCCGTGCGCGACAACCTCGAATACGCCGCCGACCGAATCACCAGCACGGAGCGCGTGATCCACTTCGGCCTTCATCTTGCTTTCCGTGGCGTCGTCAACGCAGCGCAGCGGCGATTCGAGATTCGCGCAAACCGCCCGGATTTCATCCCACGAAGCAGCGCGTTCCAAGTGAATGCGGCCGACCCCCACCGTGTGGCTCAATATTTCAATTCCAAATTCGCGCAAAAGCAGTTTTGCAAATGCGCCCGCCGCCACTCGCGCCGCTGTCTCGCGCGCAGACGCCCGCTCCAGAATATATCGCGCGTCATGGAAATTAAATTTGAGCGCGCCGGCGAGATCGGCGTGTCCCGGCCGCGGCGACGTGAGCGCCTTCTTGCTATCGTCAGCGCCCTCCGAGTCTTCGACGGGAAGCGCCTTCTCCCAATTGGGCCAGTCGCGATTTTCAATCCGCACAGCGATCGGCGCGCCAATTGTCTTGCCGTGGCGCACGCCCGCCAGAATATCCGCGCGATCTTTTTCGATGCGCTGCCTGCCCCCGCGGCCGAAGCCGAGTTGCCGCCTGTGCAGCTCGCGATCGATAAATTCGAGATCCACCGGCACGCCCGCAGGCAGTCCCGAAATCCAAGCGATCAGCGCCTGGCCGTGCGATTCTCCCGCGGTAAAGAATCGGAACATTGTCTGTGAGCGCCCGCGCGCAGGCGCGAACGTTGCATTCTACCGGACGCATACCTCGCGGTAAAGCCGCGCCGCGAGTGGGTCGTGTCCTAATTTGCCAGCGAGGGCTGCCAAGTTCCTTCACGTCACCCCTGACATGGCAGCGCGCGACTCTGATAGGCTGAGGACGCTTCGCGAATTGGGAGCAGACTTCGAGGCCGTAGCGTATGACACCGGAGGGGACGACATTAGTGCTCTGGGTTGCCTGGGTGGCGTCGTGGTGCGTCGCGGCGTTCTGGTCCAACCGCACTGAAAAACGAGGTGGTATCGTTGCCGAAATCGGTTTCCGCATTCTCTTTTGGGCCAGCGCGAGTCTCTTGATTGCGCCATTCTCAGACCACCACTTCGCGCAAGTGCAGTTTTGGCGCCTTGATGCTGCTCTGAAATGGATATTGGCGGCACTGACAGCCGCCGGACTTTTGTTCGTCTGGTGGGCGCGCATTCACCTCGGGCGCCTTTGGTCGGACTGGCTGACCAAAAAGGCTGGTCACCGTGTCGTCGATACAGGCCCTTATCGTCTCGTGCGCCACCCGATCTATTCGGGACTCATCTTCGCCGCGTTCGCCACCGCCATCGAAAGGGGAACTTCTTACGCGCTATTTGGGGCCGCTATTCTAGCTTTTGCCTTCTACACAAGAGCGCGCCGTGAGGAACGCTTCCTGCGGTTAGAACTCGGCGAAGGCGCCTACGATGCGTATGCACGCAAGACCGCAATGCTTGTCCCATTTACAGGCCGGCCGCCAAATTAGGGCACTACCCTCGATCCAGCGAGACAGCTTGACGCCCCGCGTCGCGGACGCTACGCTCTCTGCGACCGGCACCACGCATGTGACAAATGACGCTTGACTCAAGCGACACCCAGAGCTTCTTCGGCCTCGTGTCGGATTCCCTCAAACGCCAAGTCCTGGCCTTCCAGGACTACACGCTTCTTGCCGTCCGCGCGATTGCCAACATTTTCACCCCTCCGTGGTATTGGACCGACACGATGAGCCAGATGGACGCGATCGGCGTAGGCTCTCTGCCGATCGTGGTGACGGCCGGCTTCTTCATCGGCGTCGTCCTCCTGTTACAGACGGCCGCGCAATTTCAGCGATTCGGCGAAACCGCGCTGACCGGCGACATCGTATCGCTCGCGCTAGTTCGCGAACTCGGCCCGACGATTACCGCGCTTCTGGTCGCCGGCCGCAACGCATCGGGAATTGCGTCGGAGCTGGGTTCGATGGTGGTCACCGAGCAGGTGGACGCGATGCGCGCGCTCGGCACCGATCCCTCGCGCAAACTCGTCACACCGCGCGTGGTTGCCACCATTCTCATGTTGCCGCTGCTCACCGCGATCGCCGACCTGGTCGGCCTCATCGGAGGTTTCCTCGTATCCGCGTTGCAACTGCGCCTGGCACCCGCCGAGTTCTGGCATCGCGCCATCAACGTCCTCTCTTTCGGCGATTTAATGCAGGGCGGCGCGAAACCGCTGATCTTCGGACTGATTATTTCAACGGTCGGCTGCTACTTCGGCTTGGCGGTTCGCGGCGGCACTCAGGGTGTAGGCCGCGCAACCACCACCGCAGTCGTAGTCTCCTCGGTTGCCATCATCGTCGCCGATTCATTCCTCTCCAAACTGTTCCTGTACATGTTCTGAGCTCGATGGCCGCGCCCCATTTTCAGCCGACCCGATTCCACAGGCCCGTTTCGCGCCATTCCGACTTATAATTCAGCGCATGCTTGGACCCCTTTCGTGGGCGATGCTGAGCCGGCTCCCGTATTATTCTCCGATGTGTCCGGGGCAGGCATGAGCGATGCACCTGCCACAAAGGCGCTCGTCGTGTTCCGCGACGTTCACCTCGGATTCGACGACGGTGAAGTTCTGCGCGGAATCTCCTTCGAGATCGCCGAGGGAGAAACGAAAGTTCTGCTCGGCGAAAGCGGCTCCGGGAAAACACTCATTCTCAAACTCGCTGCCGGACTGGTCCGCGCCGATTCCGGCGAAATCGTGGTGATGGGCCAGAACATTGAAGCCATGAGTGAAGCGCAGCTTCTCGAATTCAGGCGGCAGATCGGTTTTGTATTTCAGGAGGGCGCGCTGTTCGATTCGCTGAGCGTCGCGGACAATGTCGCATTCCGGCTTCACGAAGAGAACGTGGACGAAAGTGAAATCGAGGAGCGCGTGCGCGAAGCGCTGCGGTTCGTCGAGATGGAGCAGGCCATCGACAAATTCCCAGATGAGCTTTCAGGCGGGATGCGCCGCCGCGTATCGATCGCGCGCGCACTCGTGAATAAGCCTTCCATCGTCTTCTACGATTCGCCGACCGCCGGTCTCGACCCCGTGACTTCGCAGACGATCATCACGCTGATCATGCGCCTGCGCGACACGCTGGGCGTGACGTCAACCGTTGCCACTCACCGCCTGCAGGACGCATTCGGCCTGGCGAATTATCGTTTCGACGCGAAATCCGACAAGGTCGTTGCGCTCTCGAAAAATGGCGGCAGCAGCCCGGCGCATCCGACCAATGTGATCGTTTTGCGCGAAGGCCAAATTTACTTTCAGGATGCGGCGGACACATTACTGAAATCCAAGGATGCATATCTGAAGCAATTTCTAGCGTCAGCAGAATGAATTGGCAGCAAGCTTCGTAGCTCAGGAGGGATACGATGGCGCAACGGAAACAACTTACGTGGACCGAGTTGCGTGTAGGCGTGTTCGTGCTCGTCGGCTTGTTCATCATGGCCGCCGCAATTTTCTACGTCACCGGCGGCGGCACGTTCGGCCCGAAGTACCGGCTGACTGCCTATCTGCCGGAAGTCGAGGGCCTGAAAGTTGGCGCGCCCGTCGCATTGAGCGGCTTCGAGATCGGCACCGTCGAAGCCATACGCCTCAATCCCAAGCCCGTGGACCCTCGACATAACATTGAGGTCGTCATGCGCATCGACAAGCGCTACCAGGACAGCATCCGCTCCGATTCGATCGCCAGTCTCGTCACGCAGGGGCTGCTGGGAGATCGCTACGTCAACGTCACGCGCGGCATTACCGGGCAGCCATTGCCCTCCGGCGCGGTGGTCCAGACCTCGGAAGAAAAAGCCATGCAGCAAATCGTCGAGCGCGGCGTCGAACTCGAGGAAAATCTCGGCACGCTTACCGATCAAGTGAATTCGATCGTCGTCAACTTGAAGCAAGGGCACGGCACGCTCGGCAAGCTCCTCAATGATCCCGAGCTTTATAATCATGTGAACGCGACGGTGGGCAGGGCGGACGCGATGATCGCGAACATACAAGGGGGCCAGGGAACGATCGGAAAACTGGTCGCCTCGGATGAGTTGTACACCAAGGTGGACACGACGATCGGCCATGCGCAGGATATTCTGGGCGCCGTCCGCGAACAGAAAGGCACGCTCGGCAAAATTGTGTACGATCCGGCGGTCTATCAGAGCGCCAAGGATTTTCTCGACAACGGGAACGCCGTCATTGCCAACGTACAAGCGGGGAAGGGAACTCTGGGGAAACTGGCGACCGACGACACTCTTTTCGCGAATCTCCGCGACGCGTCGGCCAATGTTCGCGACGCTACGGCCAAACTGAATACCATGCAGGGCACCGCTGGCAAATTATTCACTGATCCTAAGCTCTACGACAATTTGACCGGAGTTACCGGAGACATGCGCGACCTGATCTCGGATTTCCGCCAGAATCCGAAGAAGTTCTTGCACGTTAAGATTTCTATCTTTTAACTCAAACTTCGGAAGCAGCGATTCGGCTCGCTGGCCGCTCGGGCAAAGAATTTCCGGCCGCCAGCAAACATCTTTCGAAATCCGCGCATCTGTGCACAATACTTGAGGCGGCATACTGCCTCCGGACCAGCTTGGGGAGAAACGGTAAATGACGATGGGGAACATGCGCGCGAACGGCGGCGTCGCAAGATTTGTGGTAGTCGGGGCGCTTTTCGCCGCGTCGGTGGCCGGAATTCTCGCGCGGCCGATGAAGGGCACGCCGTCGCAGCTTTCCAGGGGCGCGATCGCGCCTCGGGCGGGAGTTGCGGCGGTGGGAACCGGGACTCCGGTGGACGTTTTTGCAAAAATGTACGGTGAGCTTCCGCTTCGCTTCGAAGCAAATCTTGGCCAGACCGATCGCCAGGTCAAATTCATTTCTCGCGGGGCTGATTCCGCTCTTTTTTTGACGGCGACGGATGCCGTGCTCACGCTCGATCAACCGCCCGAAAACGATGACCGCTCCCAAAATCCAACTTCTTCTCCCGATTTACCACGCGGCGTGCAGTCGCAGTCAGCTAAACGGCGCCGCATCGCTTTGCGCATGTCGCTTGAAGACGCGAACTCCGGCGCCGACGTGCGCGGCCTCGAGCCGCTCCCTGGGAAAAGCAACTATTTCATCGGAAACGATCCGCGGAACTGGCGCACGAATGTGCCCACCTATTCCAAGGTGAAATATCGCGGAATCTATCCCGGCGTGGATCTCGTTTATTACGGCAGCCATCGCGCGCTGGAATACGATTTCGTTGTCGCCCCCGGCGCGGATTCCGGGCGCATTCGCTTGAAGATCGCGGGCGCGGATCGCATTTCGATTGCGCCCGATGGCGATCTCGTCATGAAGACCTCCGGCAGAGAAGTACAGTTGGAACGCCCGCGAATCTACCAGCGCGACGGCAATATCGAGAAACCGGTGCGAGGCGGCTATTTTCTCGCGAGCGTTGATGAAGTCGGTCTGCGCCTCGGTTCATACGACACGCAACGGGAACTCATCATCGATCCCGTGCTTCAGTATTCGACATTTCTCGGCGGCACGACTTCCGACGCCGCCAATGCAATCGCCGTGGACTCAAACGGCGACGCCTACATCACCGGAAGAACGAGTTCGGCGGATTTCCCGACAAGTTCCGGATCCGTTCAGACGTCGCTTCGTGGTGCTACAAACGCATTCATCACAGAATTAAATCCCACGGGTAGCGCGGTCGTCTACTCCACCTATCTCGGCGGCACAAACGCGAGTGGCACCAATGGCGACCAGGGAATGGCCATCGCCATTGACGGGCAAGGCGATGCCTATGTCACAGGCGGTACCGATTCTGCGAACTTTCCGATATCGAACGCGATCCAAGCCACCCTAAAGAGTGCTGCAGGCGATGCGTTCGTCTCAGAGTTGAGCCCGACCGGCTCCGCGCTGCTTTTTTCGACTTACCTCGGTGGCAGCGGAACCGCGGGCGATGTCGGCACAGGCATCGCGGTAGATTCGAACTCTTCGGCGTACGTCACCGGCACGACGACCTCGGCCGATTTCCCGGTGCAAAACCCGCTGCAAGGCACGCTCAAGAACGCGGTGAGCGCCGGATTCGTAACGGAATTCAGCGCCGGCGGCGCTCCGTTGGTCTATTCCACTTACCTCGGTGGCTCAGGCGCTTCGGGCGATAGCGGCGCGGCGATCGCGGTGGATTCGTCGGGCAACGCTTACGTGACCGGAGACACATCTTCGACGGATTTTCCGGCGACCAGCGGCGCGTATCAATCGGCCCTCAAGGGAACGGGTTTTAACGCGTTCTTGACGGAAATCAACGCGGGCGGCGCGTCGTTCGTATACTCGACTTTTCTTGGCGGCTCGACCGCCAATGGCGGGCTCGGGTTCGGTATCGCGCTCGATCCCAGCAATAACGTTTACTTGACGGGTCTGACTTCCGCGCCCGATTTTCCGATTACCGCCGGAGCGGCGCAGAGCACCCTCGCCGGAACGGGGGGACACGCGTTCATCTCCAAAATCACGCCTTCCGCCAGCGGCGCCGCGAGCCTCGTCTATTCCACATTTCTTGGCGGCAGCAACAATGCGGCGTCTGCCGATGCCGGGCGCGGGATTGCCGTGGACGTATCGGGAGACGCAAACGTCACCGGCACGGCGATGTCTGCTGATTTCCCGGTAACACCGGGCGCGCTGCAGTCCACGCTAAAAAGCGCGGGAGGGAACGCCTTCGTCACGCGGCTGAACGCCACCGGCACGGCGTTTCTTTATTCCACCTATCTCGGCGGCAGCAATGCCCTCGGTGACGCGGGACAAGGCATCGCTCTCGATCCAACCGGCGCTGCATATGTCGCCGGGCGAACCTCCTCCGCCGATTTTCCGACCACGACGGGCGTTCTCCGGCCGAATTTTACGGCCGCGAGCGGGCAGACGAACGGATTCGTCGCCAAGCTCGCTGCGAATACCGTTATCGGCATCGCCCCGAGTTCAATTGATTTCGGCGACATCTTGCTGAACAAGTCCGGCCCCGCACAGATCGTTACCTTCACGAATAATTCATCCGCGCCGCTAACGCTCTCGCCGGCTCCCACTCTTGGCGGCGCTAATGCGTCTGAATTTCAAATTGCGTCGAGCTGCGGGACGCCAACGGCAACGATCACCTTGCAGCCCAACGCGAATTGCACCGTCAGTGTGAATTTCACTCCGGTTACGATCGGTGCCGCCAGCGCTACCCTCACATTCTCCGACGGCGATCCGAGCAGCCCGCAAGTTGTGCCGCTCACCGGGAACGGATATCTCGATTTCACAATTACCGCGACGACTCCCGCGACGGTCAGCGACGGCAATACCACTACGTTTACCGTCACCGTCACGCCCATTGATGAATCAACGCAGACGGTCGGCATATCGTGCCTGGGAGCGCCGGTTGGCACCACCTGCGTCCTCGCGCCAAACTCAGTCACGCTTGACGGTTCGGACGCGGCTTCTTCCATCGGAACCATCACGGTAGCTTCGTCCATAAAAAGCGGAGCCGCGCGCGGCGCTCCATCGGGGAAATTCGGCGGGAAGGGAACGCTGATCCTTTTGGCGTTCGCGACAATCGCTGGCCTGGCGATGACGCGCCGGCGCTCGCTGCGCCTCGGCTTCGGCGCCGCCGCGCTCGCGTGCCTGCTTTTGGCCGGCTGCAGCGGCCCTCCGGGAACTCCAGCCGGCACATACAATTTGCAAATCACAGGCACGGCCACCCCAGGCGGCCAGACGCACTTCGTAGTCATCGTCCTCACAGTCGACTAGAACTTGATAGGCGGATCACCTCCGTCTCTCGTAGCTTCAGCTTCAATGTTCGCGCAGACCTATCTAACGCTCTCATTCCGAGGAGGACCCGACGAGGGTTCGACGAGGAATCTGCATTACGCTTTTCAAATCTCAAATTTCAAGTCGGGTGGCGCTACCGTTCGTCGCGCCGGCATCCTGCCGGCGTTTTTGACTTACTTCTTCAGGGGGTCGGAGCTTTAGCTCCGCATAAACGATCCCCGAACTTCGCGGCTTAAGCCGCTGAGGACACTCCTCAAATCCCGCACGCTAATTTCGCGGACCTACCCTGTGCCCGAAAATTCAATCGCTAGCTCACGCGACCGCCGCAAATCCAGCTTACCCGTCCCCAAATGTGGCAACTCCTCCACACGAAAAAACTGATTCGCCCGAGGAATCCACAAATTCGGTAGGTCCCCCTGCGGAAGTCTCTCAAGCACCGTCTTCAAATCTTCCTCAGCAAGTGTGTGCAGCACCACCAGCCGCTCACCCTTCTTTCCATCCGGCACGCCCGTCACGACAAACGACATCTCCGTCAGCCCCGCGATCTCGTGCAGCCGTTCCTCTACTTTGATGTGCGGCACCATTTCGCCGCCGATCTTGCTGAACCGGCTCAACCTGTCTGTAATCGTAAGGAACCCATCTTCATCGAGCGTCGCAATGTCGCCGGTGGAATACCAGCCGTCTTGCAGCACCTCGGCAGTCTTCTCCGGTTTGCCGAGATATCCCTTCATCACGTTCGGCCCGCGAACGAGCAATAGTCCGGCCGTATCGAGCGGCAGCGGCGTTCGCGTCTCGGGATCAACGATCCGCACCGTAATCCCCGGCAGCGGATGCCCAATCCGCCCCCGCTTCGCGCCCACCTGCCGAAATCCCGGCGCGCGGTAATCCTTCGTGTTCACCGCCACCACGGGCGAGCATTCCGTGCAGCCGTACCCTTCCAGCGGCCGCACGCCAAACCGATCTTCGAACGCCAGCGCCACCCTCTCCGGCAATTTCTCCGCGCCGACAATAACGAACTGCAGGCTCCCGAAATCCTCCGGCGAAATCTTGCGCAGATAGTGCTGCAGAAACGTCGGGGTTGATATGGCAAACGTCACGCGGTATTCGCGCACCAGCGTCCCCACCGCCCCGGCATCAATCGGGCTCGGGTGGTACGCCACGCCCACGCCGAGCACCGCCGGAAGCCATATCGTCACCGTGAACCCGAACGAATGGAAGAACGGCAGCACGCCCAGCAGCGTGTCATGCCGATTCAGCATAAACGTCTGGTCCATCTGCGCGATGTTTGACGCGATGTTGAAATGCGTGAGCATCACCCCTTTCGGATCGCCCGTGCTTCCACTCGAAAAAATAATCGTCGCGAGATCGTCGAGCTTCGCCGGCCGCTTGCCGCTCAAAATTCGTTCGAGCAAGGACGCCGGCAGCGCCCAGAGAATCAACGCCGCCAGTCTTTCGCCGAGCCCAGGTTTCGCGGCGACGTCTTCGATCAAAATCGTTTTGCCAGGCGGCTTCACGGGCAAGCGATCGAGAAGCAGTTGCGTCGTAATCACCGTCTCAAGCTTGCACTGCTCGCCGCACGATGCCAGCGTCTCGTTCGACGCCGTGTAATTCAGATTCACAGGAATCTTCCCGCATAGCACCGCCGCAAAATTCACGTAAGCGCCCGGCACCGACGGCGGAAGCAGAATCCCCACCATCTCCTGCCCCGCCCAAATTTTCTTCAATCGCCGCGCCAGAAAAATCGAACTCAGCAGCACCGCGCCCCATTTCACGCGCGGCCTGCGCATGTCCGCCATCGCAAATCGCCACGGATGCCGGTGAGCCGTGCGCACCAGAGATTTCCCGAGCGGCCGCAGCCACCGCCGCCGGTACTGAAACGCGTCGCTCTGCAAATCCTGCACCGCCTGCCGCACTTCGAACGCCGTCGTCGTCGACGCGAGCGGCTTGCCGAAGCTCACCGAAACCGGATACGGAAATCGCCGCGGTAATTTCCAAAGAAATCGCCCCTTCTCGAAACTGAAAATGCTGCCCCAGACTCCGTCGAGGCAAACCGGCACGATCGGCGCCTCCACGCCTTTCATCACGCGCTCGAATCCGCGCCGAAACGGCAGCAAATTTCCAATGCGCGTGATTTGCCCTTCGGCAAAGATGCAGACAATCTCGCCCGCGCGAATCGCCTCGCTCGCCTGATGCAGCGCGGCCACCAATTCTCGCGGCCGCTGCTGCGACGAAACCGGAATCGCATGCATCAATTTCGCAAACGGCTTGATCACCGGATGGTTGTAAATATCCTCAAAAATCAAAAATCGGATCGCGCGATCGGTCGACGTAATCAGCAACAAAGCATCGACGAGCGAAACATGATTCGCCACAAAAAGCGCCCCGCCGCGCGCCGGCACGTTCTCGCGCCCCTCGATGCGAATCCGGTAAATCGTGTGCGTCGCCATCCACAGCATCAGCCTCAGCAGCGAATCCGGCAGCATCCAGATCGCCCAAATCGTCGCGACGAGCGTCAGGACCGCCCCATCGAGAAAAATTCCCGGCGCCGACTGATGGAACACGCCCGAAAATACCAAATAGGCGCCCGCAGCCAGAAAAATCCCGACGAACGAATACAAATTTGCCGCTGCGATCACTCCGCCCTTCTGCTCTGGCGCGGGCCGGTGCTGAATGAGCGCACCCATCGGAACGATGAAAAACCCGCCGAAGAAACCAAGCAGAGAAAGATGCACGGCGGTACTCGTCAAGGTTTGTCCCGGATGGTAAAGAAACGCGGCAAACACGGTCATGCCGACGGCCCCGAGAGGAATCAGTCCATACTCGATTTTCCCTCCGGAGAGATATCCCGCCGCAACGCTTCCGACGCCAATGCCGAGTGCCACGGCAGCCTGCAGAAAAGCGATGCGCTCATCGTTCACCCGCAGCACGTCGTGCCCGTAAATCACGACCGTGAATTGAAGCAGTGCCGCGAGAAAAAATAGATAGGAATTCCCGAGGACGGCCCACGTCAGCACGCGGTCCGCGCCGATGATCTTGGATTGGCTCCAGAGATCGCCGAAGGGATTCCATCGGAATTTTCTTCCAGGGTCGGCGGCCGGAACGCGCGAGATGCCGAAGCTCGTCGCCAGCCCCGCAAACGTGGCGCCAAGCAAAATCAATCCCGCGGTGTACTCCCGGCCGTGGTAGCGCGTCGCCAGAAATCCGCTCACCACCGTGCCCGCGATGGACGCAAAAAACGTCCCCAGCTCGATGATCCCGTTCCCCCACGAAAGCCGCTTGTCCGGCAGCAGCTCGGGCAGCAATCCGTATTTCGACGGCCCAAAAAGCGCCGCCTCGGAGCTGATGAGGAACACGCTCGCGCACTCTAGCGGCAAGCTGTGAATCAGAAGCGCGAAAATCGCAAACAGCATCACGGCGATCTCGAGAAGCTTCGTCCCTATCGTCACGCTGCGTTTGCTGTACTTGTCGGCGAAATAGCCGCCGGTCAACGAAAAGAGAATGAAGGGTAGCGCGAACAACGCTCCGACGATGGAGATGAGGCCTTCTCTTTGCGCGCGCGTGAAATGAATCGCGACAACGATGTAAATCACCAAAAACTTCAGCGCATTATCATTAAACGCGGTTTGAAACTGCGTGACGATGAGCGACCAGAATCCGACCCTCGAATATCGCCGCGGGACGGAAGTTCTAGCTGACTTTTCGGAAGGTTCGTCTGCAGGCGCGTCAGGCGCTCGCGCGTCAGGCGATGACTCGAAGGGTCGAGGCGGCATAATGGACGTTGGCTGCCAGCGCGGAGTCTATTCGATTTCGGGTCCAAATTGTAGACAGGGTTCGTGCAGGCCGGCGCGCGTTGCGTGCCTTTCGAAGCGCGCCCCTGCATGCCTTTTGGTGGGAGTCCCTGCATGCCTTCCGGTGGGAGCCCCCTGCTTCAGCAGGGGGAGCTGGACTTCAGTCCAGCGAACGAAAGCTTCGCCCTCAATGGGCTTGAGCCCCTGAGGACACGGTGCACTCCTACGCAATCACGCGAAGCGATGGAGCTACATGTTCCGCGACAGCGGCGCCAGCTTGCGCAGGATCGCGCTTCGAATATTTCGTCGCCACGTAATCGTCCACCAGCTTTTGAAACGCCGCCGAAAGCTGATCGTAATTGCCCTTCAGCGTCACGAATTTCTGCCCATCAATATAAACCGGGCAGCTAGGCTCTTCGCCGGTGCCCGGCAAACTAATCCCGATATTCGCGGCCTTCGATTCGCCGGGCCCATTCACGATGCAGCCCATCACCGCCAGCTTCAGCTCCTCGACGCCCGTATAATCCTTCTTCCACTCCGGCATTTTGTCGCGAATGTAATTCTGAATGCTCTCGGCCAATTCCTGAAACGTCGAACTCGTCGTACGCCCGCATCCCGGGCACGCCGTCACGCTCGGCGCAAACGATCGCAGCCCCAGCGCCTGCAGCAATTCGCACGCCGCATAAACTTCATCGCGGCGATCTCCGTTCGGTTTCGGCGTCAGCGAAATCCGAATCGTGTCGCCAATCCCCTCGCTCAGCAGCACACCCATCGATGCCGACGACCACACCAAGCCCTTCGCGCCCATCCCCGCTTCCGTCAATCCCAGATGCAGCGGCTGATCGGTCCGCGCCGCCAGATCGCGGTAAATCGCGATCAAATCGTTGGGCCGCGAAACCTTGCACGAAATAATAATCTGATCTTTCCGCAATCCGTTTTCGAGCGCCAGCTCGGTGGATTGCAGCGCGGAAAGCACCATGCACTCGTTGATAATTTCTTCCGACGTGCGCCCGAGGTCCTTGTCGGTATTCTCCTGCATCTTTTCCATCACCAATTCTTGATTGAGCGACCCGCCATTCACGCCGATGCGCACCGGCTTCCCATAATCCCGCGCCACTTTGCAAATCGTTGAGAATTGCTCGTCGCGCCGCTGCCCATGCCCCACGTTCCCCGGATTGATCCGGTATTTGTCGAGCGCCTCAGCGCACTTCGGATACTTGGTTAGCAGCACGTGCCCGTTGTAATGGAAGTCTCCGATAATCGGCGCATCGCACCCCGCATCCAGCAATTGCCGCTTAATCTCCGGCGCCGCCGCCGCAGCCTCAGGAATATTCACGGTAATCCGCACCAGTTCCGACCCAGCCTGCGCCAGTTCCAGGCACTGCCGCACAGTCGATGCCACATCCACCGTATCGGTGTTCGTCATCGACTGCACAACAATGGGCGCACCCCCGCCCACCATAATCTTGCCCACCTTAACCCCAACAGTCTTGTGCCCGCGCAAAGCCAATCCAGTCACCTCAGCCACTAATTCATTCTATACGAATAGATTGGATGCCCGCCACCAAAGGACGTCGCAGATGTGCCGGGCGTGCGCCCGGCCAAAATTGTCTTTGCGGGTGTATTTCGTTCGTAGGGGCGCTGCTCGCTGCGCCCGCCTTTGCTCGGGTTTTGGTGGGTGCCGCACCCTTTGATTTGCAAGGGTGCGGTTTTTCGCGTGTATAGCGTGCGGGACTCTGAGATTTCTTAATCCTCACTTCGCCCGCACAAGATCAATATGCGCATGGTCCGCCTTATTCTCCGGCGACATATAAGTCCAATCCTCGGTGTGATGATCGGCATCAACGATCGTAAACACCGCATGATGCATATGCCCGTACTTCGTTCCGCCCGAGACATCAACAAAATCAAATTCCACGCTCTTGCCGTCTGGCGACAACGTGCCCACCATCCGCGGCCGGTTCTTCCCGCTATCGCAATAATGCGTAAGCATTAGCCGATCACCCTCGATGTACATCATCGTAAGCGGATCGTCATCACCATTGCTCGGGTCAGCGGTTCTTCCTTCCGGCACCATCTCGTGCATCAGCGCATCGCCCCCAGAAGTAACGCGCATCGTCACGCGCACCGGCGCGGACATCGCTCCAGGCCCCGCTCCCATCGCCGCCGTCCCTTTCCAATTTCCCGCCAGCGCCTTCATTCGCGCAAACGCCATCTGAGCAGACGACTCCTGCGCGCCAGCCTTCTGCCCCTCCGCCTTTCGCATCTCCGATTGCGACAAAGCAACGCTCGCAACGCATAGGATCACGGCGCACGACACAAATGAAATAGCCTTCATATGTCCTCCTAAAGCCAATCTCGTCACCTCGGCCGGCGTCATTCTATACGCATGAATCGGATGTACCGTGTAGCATCCGTTCGTAGGACGTTAAGCCAGATCGTAATCGACCATAACAACGTTAATATCAGCAAAACCGCAATCGTGGCACTTGTAGAGCCGCTTCCGCCGGGCATCTTCGCCTTCCACCTGCAATACCGTCATCGTCGGCAGACGTAGTCGCGCAGGTTTTTGTCGGCCGAGCCGGTGATATCATGATGCGCCATTCGGCCACTTCTGGATTGCTTCGCCGTAGACAAAGGTGCGAATGCAGCTGCAAATTAATTGGCCGTTCAAAATGAAACGTAGGTCTGCTCGGCAGATCGGCCCTGCATTCGTGATCACTTGACTCGTAGATCGTTGGAGGCAGGGTGGACTTACGTTGATCTTACGTTGTTCGAGATCCTGCTGATTGCTTAAGACTATGAGGCCACGTCGCAATTCCCAGGAGTCGAGAACAACCAGCCACCAGATAACCTATAGAGTCCAGTAACCGGCAACTTCCACTGCGGCGCTACCTTCCTAGGCGTATTGATTGAGATATTCGGCTGCGCAGGAGCCGCACACATCGGGACGATTCGGCAAAATCTCTGGAAGCTCGAAAGATCTAGTCTAGCGTGAGCTATAACCGACGAGACAGCGCGAGCCTCGAACTCGCGTAGTTCGGCGTCAAGGCGCTTAAGCTCGCCTTCAAGAGGAGCAGCAAAATCGGCAAACACGGTGTTGGGCAGAGCCTTGCGCTCTGCAGCCAGGACATCAAAGATCCGCTGTCTGTAGTTTTTCGTATTAATGTATTCAATAGTAGTCATTCTGATCCATCACAATTCTATCATAACTAGCCCCCGCTTACGTCCCGTGCGATCCATGCCGAAGAGGCCAGCCATGCGTTGCAACGCGTCTGGTAAATCGTAGCACCAGAACACGTCTAAACCAAATCTTTGCTTCGAGTTCTGGCTGTCAATTAGCTCACGGCATCTCAAGCTTAATTCACCCGTTTCGGTACCGGGAGGGAGCGCCCATATCAGGTCGATGTCGCCGGGATATTGCTTCGCACTTACGAACGAACCGAACAGCATAACCTTTCTGAATCGGCACTCGCCCGCACGCTGAAGCACATCGCGAAGTCCGTTGAAAAGCCTCTCCCGTCCGACGCCCACGCCGAAGCGCTCTTCGAGCTCTTGCAATGTACAAATGTGAATGCCTTCTGCGAGGTTCGAGCCGTCACAATAATCAGGGGGAAGGCTCACAGGCCTAGTCTACTGGGAGTATGGATTCTTCCGCGATTATGCGGACAATCTTGTTGGTTTTTTGCATGGGCGCCTCCAGCGTCACCTCGGCATTTGAGTAGTCGATGAGCAACGGAGGTCGTCGAGAAAGAAGAGTTGAAGGGACGAATGACGGGTACGCCGATGTCATGAGAGCTGGCATCGATTCCTCCCTTACTAGTAAGCACGGAATTTCCTTCACTCCGTGCTTCGCCAATAAATGTGCACGGTGCATTCCGTTACGCAGAACGAGGCGATCTTGAATCAGGCTCACGACTACCAAATTCATGCTCGCGGTGACCAAGAAGCGAACTTCGGTACCTTCGGGAAGCTGCCGGATCTGTGCCGGGCTGACGGTGAGCCCTTTCAAATTCGAAAGAAATGTCACGTTTCTTGCGGTCGGGTCCGCCACGGCTCTCAATTGAAAACTCGTGGTCTTCGGCAATGCAAATTTGGCTAGTTCAAGCTCTTCTGTACCTTGGAATTCAGGTTTAAGGTGCTCCAGGTACTCGTCATCAATCAATACGAGAGGCGTCACCAGTTGCTCGACGGGAACATATACGAAACTCAACTGCGGATGTACATCCCTCATTGACAGGCCGGTAGGAGAGGTTAGAAAGTCGTCGATGTACTCCTTGACCTGGGGACTAACTTCGGTGCGTATACGAAGAGCTTTCTCGGGTTCCGCGAGCTTGTCCTTTGCCGCAACCGCCTCGGACCACTTCGGCAAGAGGGCTTGAACGTCTTGGGGGGAATATTTAGTCGCGTTCGCCAAAAACTGAACGACGGCTGCCTCGTTTATGAAGGCCCATAAGATAAGGCCCGTTGGGCCGAATATTTCGTTCGCCACCAATTCTCGGAAGTCCTCCTCGGAAAATTTAACATATGCCGAAGCAGGCCAGTCCTTCTTCAGTCCTAGCGCATCTACTGACCCAGATTCGTAATCCCTCTGTTCCGGGATATGCCTGCAGTCCCTAAGCACGTGAATTTTAGCAGCAAGTGCGCCTTCGTCGCCAAAAAGACTTCTAGCCTGTTCAATCCCTTCTCGATGGTGCCGAATCCGCCGGTGTGACGGGCCCATTCGCCGAAAGTATTCATCAAGCCACCGATTGACGTCGGCAAATTCTCCCCCTAGGAATGTGCGGCAGTCACGGGCATGCTGTTCGAGGTCCGCCACGGCGGGTGTGCCTATCTCCGAGAATAGTGTACAACGGCCGGTCAGCCCTACTTCGGCATTCGTTATATCCGCCAGAACGGCCAACGGTGCCACGCCGCCCTCACTCCATTGCAGCCTTTTTCAAACTCGGATCTTTCTCGACCGACACAAATCTTCAAATACAAACCGCGCCAGTGATATTATCCGCGTCGCCATTATCTCGATCGAGGCTCGATGAAAAAACCCTGGCTCGCATTCCTCTGCAATTTCCTGCTAGCCGGCGCGGGATTCGCCTACCTCGGCAAATGGATATGGGCCGTAGTGGATCTTTTCGTTACGCTTATCCTGGGCCTACTCATCTATCGCTTCTTCCCCGATCAATTCACTTGGCTCACCGCCGCCATCCCCGCTACCAACGGCCTCCTCGCCATGAACATGACGAAGCTCTGGAACTCGCGGCTGCCAAAAATGCAGCCCACCACCTGACGGCACGGCATTGGAGATCGCCCAATGAAATCAATTTTTGGAATCGTCGCCTTGATCGCCATCGCAGCACTCTCGACGTCAGCGCAACAACCGCCACGCCAAGATCCGTTACTCGACCACATGACCGGCAATTGGATTCTTCAGGGCACGATTGCCGGGCACGCCGACACGACGCACGATGTCGAGGCCGACTGGGTGCTGCGCCACGAGTACGTCCGAATCCACGAAACCTCGCGCGAGAAGAATGCCCAAGGCCAGGCCGCATACGAAGCGATCGTCTTTATCGGCTGGGACACAGCGTCGAGCCAATACACGTGCCTCTGGCTCGACACCACTGGCGGGAGCGGCCTCTCAGGCGATGCCATCGGCCATGGAAAACGCAGCGGCGATGAAATCGCTTTCTTTTTCGAGAGCAAGGATGGCAACTTTCACACCACTTTCGCGTACAACAAGAGCACCGACACTTGGCAATGGATCATGGACAACGAGAATGCCGGCAAGCTAGTGCCCTTTGCGCGCCTGAAACTCACCAGAAAATAAAAAACAAATTCTCGAACGCGCCCTCAAACAAAGTCTTACATACGGGGTCATTTGATTTGCCGCTCCCCGTCTGCTACGTTAATTGAGGAGAATTTGAAGGGGACTGAAGAGTTATGAAGGGCGATTTAATTCGCGGCGCGCAAGCTTTTCGAGCGATCGAAGAGCCGGCGGGACGCCGCCGGTACAGAAAGCCGCAGAGGCTGCCACGGCGGCGATGATTCGCAGCTCAGTCACTCGCTCGCCCAGCTCGAGATGGCCCGAAGGAGCCGTTCGACGAGGGCGTTTCTAATCGACAGTCCAAAACGATTAAAAATCGACGTAACTCCAACAAAACAAACGACCGAGGCCATTTCTAATCGTATGAGGAATGAGGGGTATCTCGAACGCGGTTTGAGCCGGGAAATCGAGGAAAACTGACAGTGCCAAAAATGAAAGCAGTGCAAGTCCCCAAAGCCGGCGGCGATTTCGAAGTCGTCGAGCGCGAAATTCCGCAGCCCGGCCCAGGCCAAGTGCGAATTCGCGTCCAGGCCTGCGGCGTCTGTCACAGCGATGTCCTAGTCAAAGAGGGCGGATGGCCGGGCCTCACGTACCCGCGCGTTCCCGGGCACGAAATCGCCGGAGTGATTGACGAGATCGGCGGCGGCGTCACCCAATGGAAGAAAGGCCAGCGCGTCGGCGTCGGCTGGTTCGGCGGCCAGGACGGCACATGCCTCCCTTGCCGCCGCGGCGACTTCATGAATTGCACCAGCCTGAAAGTCTGCGGCATCAGCTACGACGGCGGCTATCAGGAATACATGGTTGCCCCAGCCACGGCGGTCGCGGCGATGCCGGAATCTCTCGACGCTGCGGAAGCCGCGCCGCTGTTGTGCGCGGGCATCACCACGTTCAACGCGCTTCGCCATAGCGGCGCGTTGCCGAGCGATCTCGTCGCGGTGCAGGGAATCGGCGGCCTCGGCCACCTGGGAATTCAATTCGCAAATAAATTTGGCTACCGTGTCGCGGCAATCGGCCGCGGGCCCGAAAACGCCGCACTAGCGAAAAAACTTGGCGCGCACATTTACATCGACAGCGTCGCAACCAACGCCGCCGCCGAATTGCAAAAACTTGGCGGAGCGCGAGTGATTCTCGCCACCGCGCCCAGCTCGAAATCGATGACCGCGCTGTTCGATGGACTCGGGCCGAATGGAACGCTCATGGTGGTCGGTGCATCGCAGGATCCGATCGAGGTCACGCCCTTACAGCTGATTGTCGGCAGCCGCAGCCTGCACGGCTGGGCGTCCGGAATCCCCACCGACTCCGAGGACACGCTGCGCTTCGCGGAAATGACCGGCGTGCGCCCGATGATCGAAAAATTCCCGCTCGAAAGAGCCGCCGACGCCTACGCGCGCATGATGAGCGGCAAAGCCGAATTCCGCGTAGTCCTGACAATGTAAATGCAGACGAATAGAGCTATGTTGAAGGCCGATCGGAATTGGAAATATCAAATAAAACTTTCCAAGAACCGTCTGCGTGCTTTTTCCACACGATGAGATATTTCCCTTTGTCGGAGACGGTTTTTCCCGCGGCATTCTTGAAACTCATTTTGTAAGAGCCGCTCGTATATCCAAGATCGCCAGAACGCGCAACGTCCGCTTCGTCCGGATGCCAAGTGGCCTCAGGCGACTGAGGCGCGAGATGAACGGCAAGCAATTTCCGAATCGCAGCCTTGCCAGTCACGATTGGGGCATGCGGCATCAACATCGAACCGCGCTCATCGCAGAATGACAGCGCCTTCTCAAGGTCTCTCGCGACATACGCCCGCAGCCATGCCGCGTCAGCCGCGCGAATGGCGTCCACGTCCTTGCGACTCGCTCGCTGCCGAGATTTCATCCTGATTCCTCCGCACTCGACGTTTATCCTTCACTCATTGCCGCGCGAGTCTACCATTTCTCTTAGCTCATCCGTTTTGGTTGCGCACTTTTCGGTATCTCCGAAGCTCGATTGTCAGTTGGCGACGATTCTTGCGCGTCAGTCGTCCCGCTGCTGCAACTGCTGCACGGAAAATGAAAACGGCCGGCAGAGGATCCTACCGGCCGTTCTCGTTCACCTCTACCGCTATGGTATGAACTTACCTGTGCCCGCCGCCGTGACCGCCCCCACCATGGAAGCCACCACCTGCTGCTCCGTGGCTAACTGCGCCGCCACGGAAACCACCGCCAACCGATCCGCGTGCCACCGGTGATACGCGACCGACCGGTCCGTGAAAGACTCCGCCAGCTACTGGACGGCCTACGAATCCAGGCCCGCGACCGCCCCAGCCAGGGCGTCCGTAGAAGCCACCGCGACCGTAGAAGCCAGGGCGCCCGTAGAAGCCGCCGTGGAACCATGGGCCGGCGCCGATGAAGATTCCGCCGTTGAACCAGCTAGGACCGTAGTAGCCGTAAGGCGCGCACGCATACGGGTAATACGAGTAGTAGCCGTAAGCGCACACTGGAGCTTCGCCGACGTAAGCCGGACCGACCCCAACTGCAACCGGGCCGACTCCGACGCCAACCGCTACTCGCTGCGCATTGGCAGTCGGTACGAGCGCCAAGCTCAGCCCTGCAAGAGCAAGAATTCCGAAGTATTTCATTATCGTTTTCATATGGACCCCTTTCTGAGATCCGAACCACTTGTCTCGAACAACCGCTATGGAATAAGGCAAGAGGAATGCCAAACTGAGTCCGACAGGCACCGTGTGCGCAAGGTGCTTCCTTTCAACGATGTAAACGGAAATCCCGGTAGAGGGGCGTCCTGGGAGGGCCATGCTAAATGGTCGCACACAGGCGGAGCTGGTGGTTTTCAACCAGTGCACTAAAGCAATGGATTATTTGCCTTTGGCACTGTGAGGTACCGCGGGGGCCTCTGGGCTGTGAGGAAAATTCGTCAGAGCGCGGAGCGTCGCCCCGCGTGAGCACGGCAACAATCTTATTCGCAGCGCGTAAGTCTTCTGACGCGCTAGTTTTTGGCGGTCGTAGCGGCTATGCGGGCGTTCATTTCGCGTGTGAAGTGGGGCACGATTCCGATTATTCGTTCGATCAGCATGAGCTGGCCGCGATGGTGCATTTCGTGTTCTTTCACGGAGAGGATCATTTCGAAGCGGCTTTTATCGGGCGGCGTCATTCCGGCGCGCATCTGAACGCGCTCGGCGAGAAAATCTTCGGTGAGCCTGTCGAGTAAGCTGGCCCATTTTTCGCCCGCCCGTTGAAGCATCGCAATTGTTTGCTCTTTGCTGCGTGGCTTTTTCTCTTCCGCCATAACGCGTTGCATGAGCGCGGGAAAATCGAAACCTTCGAGAGTGGTGCGGCGTTCTTCGGCCTGAATCTGGTATTGAAAATCGGAGCCTAGCGCAATATGCGCGAGCAACTCGCCGACTGAACGTGTGCCCGGAGCCGGGCGAAAAATATATTTGTCCTCGGGGATTTCCTGCGCGATGGTGATCGTGTTTTTGCGCACGGTGCGAAAACTCGCAGCCATATCTTTGGCGCCATAGTAATTCACGGGATTTCTCCTTTAAATTTAAGTAAGCGGACCGCAGTCTTCAGTCGGAAGGGCAGAGCGAAGTGTAACACGCTTTTTCACACGGGCAGCGTTCAGCGTGCGGCGCGAGGAAACGTGATTCGCGACTGCGCGATTGAAAAACTGCCGCCAAGTCCATATCATCGGGAGAACGCCGGAGTGGCGGAACTGGCAGACGCGCCGGACTCAAAATCCGGTGGCCGCAAGGCCGTGTGGGTTCGACCCCCTCCTCCGGCACCAGCTTGCAACGCGATTGCGCGCAGCGCGCGAAATCAAAACAATCAACAAATTCGACGGACCGGAAACCGCGAGGATTCGCTTAGCATCGAACTGGTTGCAAGTCGATGCTCTCGGAAATCTGAATTCGTTTACTACGCAGACTGCAGGAATAATGAACCGCAAAAGGAGAATTGAAATATGGTCAACGTCGCTTTGTTTGTTCTGCTGAAGGCAAAACCGGGGAAAGAAGCCGAAGTCGAAAGTTTTCTTCAGGGTGGATTGCAACTGGTGACGCAAGAGCCTGCGACGATTGCGTGGTTCGCAATTCGAATGGGGCCATCGACGTTCGGGATTTTCGATGCGTTCGCGGATGATACGGGCCGTCAAGCGCATCTGGCCGGCCGCGTTGCGGCTGCGTTGATGCAGAAGGCGCCCGATCTGTTCGCCGAACCTCCGAAAATTGACAAGTTGGACGTGCTCGCTGCGAAACTTCCTGGGGCAAAGGCTGCTACCAGCGAGTAGCCGGAAAAGCGCAAGAGTAAGGCGTGCGTTTTTACGGTTTGCTCGCGGGCAGCGGATGGGCTTGGAAGAATTGCCAGATGACTTCGTTTGCGTCCAAGTCGCGGCTGGTCTTGCCAACGAGGAACTGCGGGAGATATTGTTTGCCGCCCGGCCAGGTGTGGCCGCCGCCGACAACGCTGTAAAGAGCGACTGCGACGTTTTGCTTACAACCTGAATAAATTTCGCGACGTGTGTCGAGTCCTTCCGGCGATTTGGCTGGAAGGGTGTCCTGCTTCGGATCGGCCGAGCAGCCATCCAGCCGCGCCCAGGCTTTTGCGCTGTCCGTCGCGGAGAGAATCATTCCTCCGGAACCGCGTTTCATATCGCCTCCAGCGTAGGGGACGATAGGATCATCCGTTCCGTGAATTGCGAGGACAGAAATCGGGCGCGCCGGATGGCATTGCTGCGAAAGCGGCACGGAAAATGTGGCGGCGACGGGAGCGACGGCGGCGATGCGCGCGGCGAGATTGCACGCGAGATCGTAGGACATGAATCCGCCGTTCGAAAGTCCGGTGGCGTAGACGCGCGAGGGATCGATCGAGTAGCTGGCCTCGAGTTTGTCGAGTAGCGCGGAAAAGAACGCAACGTCGTCAACGCCCGCACGCTCGGCGGGAGACGTGCCGCGGCCATCGGCCCAACTGTGATCGATGCCGTCGGGATAGACGGCGATGATTCCGTCGCTGTCGGCGAATGCGTCGTAGCGGGCGATGCGCGCCATGCCGGGGCCCGTGCCCAAGCGGCCGTGGATTACAAAGACGAGAGGCCAGCGCGACGCAGAATTGTAATTCTTCGGAGTGTGGACGTAATAGTTTCGTGTTCGCCCGCCGGACTCGACCGTGAAACGCGGATTCGGTGAGACGCCGCATGCGATGGTTGGCAGCACCATCAGGGCAAGAAGAAAAATTGCAAACTTGCGCATGTCAACTCCTCGAGGTAAATCGCGCGAATATGCCGCCGAGCGATTTGGCTTCTGGAAGATTCAGAAGCATCGTCCCGCCAACATAAATCATGCCATAGGGCAAGAGGACCGCGGCAGCCATGAGAATCGGAGGACGCGGACCGATGGCCCATCGGATCGCCCAGCCGGCGGCCGCCGCGCCAACCGCCAGCGACCATATCGTTCCCGCAAAGCCAAACGAAAGGCCGGTGCGGCCAATGCGTTTGTTGAGATAGTGGCGCAGCAAGAGAAATTCGACCCAGCCGGAAATTCCGGCGGAAATTGTGAGGCCCGCGACGCCCCAGCGCGAGGCAATGCCGAGAAGCGGGGGAAGCGGAACGGCGCTGAGATAACCGAGGATTGTCGTGAGCGCGATGCGGATGATGGAGAATTTTAGCGGAGTGCGCGTGTCGCGAAGAGCGTAGTAGGTGGCCGAGTAGAGGCGGCCGAGCGTGGAGGCCAGAAGGCCAACCGTTGAGCCGGCGAGAATTCCCCAGACGTAAATTACATCGGCGTGCGTGAATCGGCCGGATTGATAAATCGCTGCAACTACCACGTCGCCTAGAGCCAGAAACGCGACGACTGATGGCACCACGAAATAGGCGATTTGGCGGAGGCCCGCATCGAGACGTTGGCGCAACGCGCGCGCGACCTCTTCTTCGCCGCCGAGTTGGCCTGACATCGCGGGAAGTTCCGCCGCCGATACGGCCATTCCGAACAAGCTGACGGGAAGCGTGTAAAGAGTTTGCGCATAAGAGAGCGCGGCGACGGCGCCGGTGGGCAAAAGGCTGGCGATGAGCGAATCCACGTACGCACTGATCTGCACGACGCCGCGGCTGATGAAAACAGGAAAAAAATTGCGGACGACGATGCGCACATTTTCGCGGTCGTAGCTAAGCGCGAGGCGTAGGCGTCCGAGCAAATGCATCACGACAGGCCATTGCACGCCGACCTGCAACGCGCTGCCGACCACGGCGGCCCAGGCGAGAACGATGGCGAGAGGGAACTGCGGCATGCGGCTGCCAAAGCCGATTAACGCCGCGATCATCGCGGCGTTCCAGATTACGGGCGCTGTGTATGAGAGAAAGAATTTGCGATGGCTATTGAGGATGCCGAGGCACCACGCTGAAAGCACGAGGAGACCGGCCCCGGGGAAAAGAATGCGCACGAGGCGGATCGTCAGCGCGCGCTTTTCGCCGGAAAAGCCCGGAGCGATCAACTCGATTAGCCACGGGGTGGCGAGGACGCCGATTAGAACGAGGACTGAAGCAGTGATAGCGAGCAGCGAAAAAACTGCGCCTGCCGTTTTCTCGGCTTCTTCTTTATCTTTTCGGGCGAGGAGTGCGGCGTAGACCGGAATGAACGATGCCGAGAGGACGCCTTCGCCGAAAAGATTCTGGAGGAAATTGGGGATGCGGATGGCGGCTTTGAAGGCGTCGGCGGCATCGGAATTGCCGAAGTAATGGGCGAAGAAGCGATCGCGAATCAGGCCGGAGATACGGCTGAGAAAAATTCCGGCGGCGACGAGTGACGCCGAGCGGGCTGTGCCGAAGCGCCGGGCTGGATTCTCGCCGGGCGTGGTCTTGACTGTGTTGGGATCGGGAATACTCAGCGGCATGTCCTGCGCTCTGGATTCGCGAAATGCGAGGCACGATCTCTACATATGCGGAACCCCCTCGCGACGACGCGAGCGCGCTACGAAAATCATTAGACTGGCTCCCCCGAGGCAAGTCAATTAGGAATGAGCGAAGTGGTTCTCAATTGGCTGTCTACGACGCGGGCGTGACGGGAATGTCCGCGCGGCCAGTTTGCTAGTTTGGCACACGGGGGCGCGACGAACTGGTTGTATGCCAACGATTACGGTATCAGTAGAAAGTAACCTCTCAGAGGGCTTATGGCGCAAGCTACAACTTCCGCGCTCACGTCTGCTCAGCCAAACGTGACCGCAGCTCAAATCTCGGCCGATCTTCGCCGAATGGACCGGCGGCAATGGTGGCTGTGGTCTGCGGCGTGCACGATCATGCTCCTGTTGACGATTGGGGTGGCGTCGTTTGCGTTTCCGACTTTATTGCGCGGAGACGTACCGGGATCATCGCTGGGGCTGGGCGAGGCGGTGCGTGGTTTAGTCGGCATGGTCCTGCTGTTCAATTGCTACACGGTTTACCAGCAAGTTGTGCTGAATCGATTGCGGCAGCAGATGTCGCAGCAGATTGAATCGCTCGCGAACGTGGAGAGCCTGGCCACGGAAGTGTACAAGCTTGCGGCGCTCGACCAATTGACGGGGCTTTACAACCGGCGGTCGGCGGAAAAGCGGCTGGAGGAAGAGATTTCGCGGGCGATTCGACATTCGCGTCCGCTGAACCTTCTGCTGATGGATATAGACAATCTGAAAGAGATCAACGAAGCGCACGGGCACGCGGCGGGCGACGTGGTGCTGATGGCATTTGGCGAGCGGCTGCGCCGCGCGATTCGCGGGTCGGATCAGGGATCACGGATTGGCGGCGACGAATTTATGGTTGTGCTGCCCGAATGCCCGAGCGGACAGGTGCAGCACGTAATCAACCGGCTCAGGACGCTCACGGTGGAGTACGAGGGCGCGACAATTAAGGTAAATTTTTCCGCCGGATGGAAAGACTATCACCCCGGAGAGACGGCGCTCGAGTTCATACGGCGTGTGGACGACGCGCTCTTCGCCGACAAGCGCGGCAAGTGCGAAGATCTGGATCTTCAGGCAGTGGATAAAACGGCGCGGCGCGACCGCGCGTAATTTTCAATCGCGGAATTCGCAGCGACAATCGTGGCAAGGGCCTGATCCACCGCGGCGAGTTGATTTCCCGGCACGGCGACGTACAGATCGTCTTCCTCGATTCCCGTATAGACGCGATTCCCGATGCATCCGAGACTTGCGGTGGTTCCCATGGACATTGCGGCTGGAATTGCCATGCATGTCGGCCTGCCGAGAATCGGAAGCGGGGAAGCGGCGTTTGCGCGGCTGGCGGCTTCCTGCAGGAGCATCGCGGCACGCGGGCGGCATGAAAACAGGACGACGGAGGGATCAATCGGCGAGTCGCCGAGAGGCGCGTAGACAACGGCCGTGGGGGTCTTTGGAAGCTGCGGAACCTTTGCGACGTCTTCGGGTTGTAGGTATTCGACACTGAACATCAGGCTGAGCGTTTCGTTGAGTTCATTTTTGCGTTGCTCGGGCAAATCGATTCGGTGAGTGTAGCTTCCGACGGGGCAATTGAAATGGTCCGAGGGAACCGTGTAGAAGCTTTTGCCATCGGCGGCCAGGCGCCAGAAGCTGCATCCGGATGGCTCGGTGCCGGCAAATTTTGGAATGTCCGCGGGTTCGCTATCGAGAATTGTGACTGAGACGGGTCGGCGTTTCAGGCTGAGGCGCTCCGTGAATCGCTGTTCGAGTTCTTTCCACTGCGACATTTCATCTCCCGGGAAAGTGAATTGTTCTTGAGTTGAGCACGCGAGCTTATCACATCGCGATTCTCGATGCGTTGCAGCGAGCTCGCTGAACGATCTTAGGATTTATTTTGCGGGATGAGATCGTAGACGTAGCGGATGTCCACGGCCGATTGATTGCGGTTGCTCTCGATGCGAACGGTTTCGACGAGCTTCTTGCCGCCCGGCTGCGGCTCGAACGTGCGCGAGATCCTATTGCCATGGGACGTTTTTTCGTCGGAGACGAGGCGAATATCTTCCCAATGGGCGGCGATTTCTTGGTCGGAGAGATCCTTGGATTTTTTTAGCTTGCGGCCGTCCGTGTAGAATTCTCGCTTGTTGCCGGTATCGTCGGCGAGATCGAATTCGTTGTCTTTTTGCGCCAGGTGAATTGTGACCGGCGGATCGATCAGTTCTTGCATGTGGGCGCGATCGTCGGGGCTTTCAGTGTCGCTTCCATTGCCAGGGCCATGCCTGCCGTAGACTCCGCCACCGCCGCCACCTGAGCCGGGAAAGCCGATTCCGCCGCCTGGGAAACCGACTCCGCCGCCGCTTCGACCGCCACCACCGTTGCCGCCGCCGTTGCCGCCATTGCCGTTACTTTGCGAACTTTTTGCCTCTTGCATTTTTTGGCGGCCGTCGTCGCTTTGGTCCGAGTTCAACTTCCAGGAGCCGTTTAGGTTGGCGCGGGTCGCTGGTGGCTGAGATTGCGGATGCGGCTGCTGTTTTGGCTGCGCGGTGGGCTGCGAGTCGTCGGAGGACGGAGCGGGTGTGATGGGCCCCGGAGGAGCTTGGGCGTGAAGCAGAGCGGGAAATGCGATTGCTGTGAGGCCAAGGAGTCCCGAGAGGATTAGATATTTTACTGCTCTTGCGTTCATTTTTGCATTCCTTGCCTGCGGATGGCTCGACTGGCGAAGCCGGGTTGATGAATTGGCTTCGGTGTAGGGATGCGACGGATTTCAAAAAGGATGTCAGATGACAACGAAGCTAGAACGCCCCTTGCGCCGTGCGGGTGCATTAACGCGTTGACAACACTAAGAACACATCGTCGAGAAATTCCTTGCGCGTGGATACGGCGGATGCTTAAGATGTCGCTTCCTGAGGAAAAGTTAGTGCCAAAAGAAAAACCCAAGGTAAATATCGGAGAAGTGATTCGTTCTTACCGGAGCGATCGCGGCCTTTCGCAAGGCGATATCGAGCGGCGGACTGGGCTTCTGCGCTGTTATCTTTCGCGCGTCGAGAACGGGCACACGGTGCCTTCGCTCGAGACGCTGGCGAAGATCGCCGAGGCGATGGAAATCAATCTGGCCGACTTTTTCCCCGGCAGCGACACCGCGCAAGACCGCGAAACCCGGAAGATGCTGGGCGAACTTTCGGAAGAAGAAATTCGTTTTCTGGCGGAAATCAAGAAGTACAGCACGACGCTTTCCGATGACGACAAGAAGCTTGTTCTGGCGATGATTCGCAAGATGGCGACAATTACGCCACCTCCGACGCGAAAATCGGTTGCGGTTGCCCGCAGACCTGAATACTAAGTCTCAATTCCCCAACTTAAAACTGCAAGGATAACTGGCCTGCTCGATTTAGTCTGAGGGCGCGGATGCTTTGGCGCTGAAGGATTTTGGCTCGACGATGGCGCGGAAGACGTGTCCGCGGCCGATGATCTTACCGGCGGCGCCGGCTTCGACTTCGAAAATCAAGAGGCGGCCGTCCTGGGAGATGAGACGGGCCGTCGCCCAAACGAGCGCGCCCACCGGTGCAGCTTTCAAGTGATCCACTTCAATTCGCGTGCCGACGGTGATCATTTCGGCGGGCAGATGCGGCTGCACGGCCTTCGCCGCGGCGACTTCCATCATGCCGATCATGGCAGGCGTCGAGAATACGGACGGAAGACGCGGATCGTATGCGGAGATCGTCCACTCGGGCGGGATCGTTTTTTCAACTCTAAATTCGGCGCCGATGGGAATTTTGGGGAATTCGCGGCGGTTCTCGGAGGTCAACTCGCGGGCTCCCCGCCACCGAGCGCGCCGGGCGCATCCTTGCAAGTCGAACTGGAGCACGAGCCGGGAACGACGAAGCTCTTCGTAAACTCGGCTACGGTGATTCCGAATTGCGCCCACATGCGGCGTTTCAGGCTGCGGTAATCCTGCGCGCCGCTGAAAACGTCGCGGATGAGATCGCGGAACGTGGCGCTGTGGTTGAGCAATTGGACCATGCGCGTGGTGACCGCGCCGCCGAGAAAGCGGCCGCAGAAAACTTTGCGGGCGATTCGCGCGGCGAATTCGAGATCGGCAGAAACTTCCGCGCGAAGCCGCGCGGGATACGCGTCGGGCTGGCCCGCGATCAAAGCGTGGGCGAGCAGGTCGCCGGAGCGCAGCGCATAGAAAAGGCCTTCGCCAGTGATGGGATCAACGCAAGCGGCCGCGTCTCCGGCCATGGCCCAGTTGCGGCCGACGATCCGGCGGCGGCGAAGCGTATGCGCCTGCGGCGAGGGCAGCACGTGGCTATAAAAGCGCGCGCCATCGAGTGAGATGTTTTCGTCTTTTACAAATTGATCGAGATGGCGGCGAAGTGTCTGGCTCGAATGCTTGGACATTTTCCCGCAGATGCCGACGGAAACGTGATCGGCGCGCGGGAAGGACCAGATGTAGCCCTCGAATTGTTTGAGAAATTTGATCTTGATGTGATCGTCTTCTGTGGGGACGAAGTAGCCTTGGGTCATTTCGAGATCGGCGGCTTCGAGAGCCGTCGTCTCGGGGAGCAATTGGTTTCGAGCGCCGCCGGCGAGGACGACGAAATCCGCGGATTTCTGCTCGCCGCCTACGAGGAGATTCACGCGGCCGTCGTTTGTGTCCACCTGCGTGACGCGCGAGCGAATCGTGGTGCAGCCGGCCGCGGCGGCGCGGTCCAAAAGCAGGCCATTCAGCACGGCGCGCGAATAGATGACGATGGGATGATTCATGTGGAAGCGGGCGCGTTGGCCGCCGCTGGAAATCAGCTCGGCAGTTTGAACGATTTTTTTCGGATGCGGGCTGTCCAGCAGGAAGGGATAAAGGCTGATGGCTTTATGAGTAAGGCCGCCTCCGCAGGGCTTTTCCCATGCCAGATGCTCGTCATAGAGGGTGACATTGAAACCCGCGGTGGCCAACTGCTCGCCACACATGGCCCCGGCGGGGCCTCCGCCAACGATAGCGATATCTTTCATTCGAATCTCTCGTCCCCGCAGGGGAATCGGGGAGTGGACGCAGAAACGGAGTATAGCATCAAAATTCTGGCGCAAGGGGCGAGGCAAAAAGGGCAGTTGTCGAATGAATTGCGGGCCCGCGCTGCGGGAGACTGAATCGTCGCGTGTTACAATTTCGGTTCATTCGAAGCGAAGCCGCGAAGGGCGGACAATTTGGGAGTGGTGAGCAATCGAAGCGAACTTCGTCTTGATGCGCAGGACCTGAAGCGCGCGGGGAAGAAAATCGTCTTCACCAATGGGTGCTTTGACCTGCTGCATCCCGGGCACGTCAAGCTGCTGGAACAAGCGAAGTCGCTCGGGGATACGCTGATCGTTGGGATCAATAGCGACGGCAGCGTGCGTAAAAACAAGGGCGCAAACCGGCCGGTGATGCCGGAGGTCGAGCGCGCCGAAATTCTCGCCGGACTCGCGGCTGTCGACTACGTGGTTGTGTTTGATGAGCCCACGCCGCGGGAATTGATTGCGGCGATTCTGCCGAACATTCTAGTGAAGGGAAGCGACTGGGGAGCGGACGAGATCGTGGGCCGTGAAGACGTGGAAGGCGCAGGGGGCCGCGTGGTTTCGATTCCGGTGGAACCCGGATTTTCGACGACGAATCTGATTTTGCGGATTCAACGTCTGCGCGCATGATACTGCCGCTGGTTGCTGAGCTGTTGAGCCGGGTCGGCCGCCGACCCGCGGTGGAGGTGTGTCTCGACGCGCTGCGGAGGGGGCCTGGGGAAGTGCGGCTGGCCGGGCTGACCGACCCGGCGAAGACAATTGTGGCGGCATTTACCGCGGCCTCGCTCTCGCGGCCCGTCGTGCTGCTGGTGGAATCGAACCGCCGCGCTGAAGAATTGCTCGAACCCCTCCGCTATTTCTTCCAGGCATTCGCGCGAAGGCCCGCAAGCCGTGTCGCATTCCTTCCATCGCAGGAAGTGTCGCCATGGGAAGGGCGTTCGCCGCACGCGGAGATTTCGGAGGCGCGCGCGTCCGGGTTGTGGCGGATTGCGTTAGGCGAGGCGGATATCGTGGTGGCGCCGGTGGAAGCCGCCATCATGCGATTGCGCGACCGGAGCTTTTACGAAGGGCTGGCATCGCAGGTCGAACGTGATCAAGAAGTTCCGCAGAACGAATTCCTCGATCATCTTACAAGCGTAGGTTACGAACGGCGCGAAACTGTCGAGTCTCCGGGACAATTTGCGGTTCGCGGCGGGATCGTGGACGTGTTTTCGCCGGAGTCGATTGCTCCGGTGCGGCTGGAATTTTTCGGCGACACGCTCGAGTCTTTGCGCGAGTTCGATCCGAATAGCCAACGCTCGCTGCGCCCGCTCGAGCGCGCGACACTCCTGCCGCTGACGGATTATCCGCGGCGCAATGAAATCCTCGATCGATTCAGCGAACGCTCGGCAACGGGCCGCGAAGATGAAGGCATGCCAGCAGCGTTTTATGCGGGCTGGGAATTTCATCCCGCTCTTCTTGACGAAGCCAAATCGAGCCTGCTCGAACTCGTGCCGAACGCGGTCGTGCTCGGAGACGAGCCGGAGACGTTGCGCGGTGCGCTGGATTTGAGGCGCGAAAGTCTCGCCGCGGAATTCGAAGAAGCAATGGGTCCGGCAGCAACGGCTGCGCCCGATCGTTACTTTCTGACAGCGGATGAATGGACGAGTGCGCTTTCAACGCGACCGCGGCTTCTGCTTGAACATCTGGCGCTCGAGGGATCGGCGGAGCAGCACGTTCTCCAATCGCAGCCTACGCCGCGCTACCACGGGAATGTATCCACGTTCATGTCCGAGGTGCGGAATCACATCGAGCGCGGACAGCAAGTGATGGTGTCGGTCGCGAGCACCGGAGAAGCCGAGCGATTGGCGGACATCTGCCACGAAAATGAACTGCCATTCCGGTTGGGAGACGTGGATGAAAGCGCGACCGGTTCGCGCCTGGCGGCGGACAGCAGCGGCGGGACGGTGCCGGCGCTCGTGCTGTTGAAAGCGCCGCTCACTGAGGGCGTGGTATTTCCGGAAGCGAAGCTCGTTCTCTACGGCAACGCGGATTTATTTGATTCGATTCCCGCGCCGGCGCGATCGCGTGCGCGGCCGCAGAGTGCCGTATTTTCGAGCGATTTTTCCGACCTCAAGCCCGGGGATTACGTGGTGCATGTGGACCACGGCATCGGGCAATTTGAGGGCTTGCGCCAGCTTGCCGTGGACGGCGTGAGCGGGGAATTCATGCTGCTGCGTTACTCGGAGGATGCGCGGCTTTACGTGCCTCTCGCTCGCGTAGACCTTGTGCAGAAATACCAATCGCTCGGCGGAGCTGTACCGGCGCTCGACCGGCTGGGCACGACGGTCTGGGAGACGCGGAAGGCGCGCGTCAAGAAATCCGTCAGCGAAATGGCGGAAAAACTTTTGGCGCTTTACGCCGATCGCAAGGCTGCACCGGGTCACGCGTATCCCGTGGATACGCCATGGCAGAAAGCATTCGAAGACGCGTTCGAATTCCAGGAGACGCCGGACCAGGCGAAGGCTATCGAAGACGTCAAGCGCGATCTCGAATCGGGCGAGCCGATGGAGAGGCTGCTTTGCGGCGACGTGGGATACGGTAAGACGGAAGTTGCGATGCGCGCGGCGTTCAAGGTGGTGTCGGACTCGCGGCAAGTGGCAGTGCTCGCGCCGACGACGGTGCTCGCGTTTCAACATTACGACACATTTCGCCGGCGATTCGCGGCCTTTCCGATTCGAATCGAAATGCTAAGCCGTTTCCGTACGGCGGTGCAGCAGAAAAAGACGCTGGCGGAACTCGAAGCGGGCCGGGTGGATATCGTCATCGGGACGCATCGCTTGCTTTCGCGCGATGTGAAGTTTCAGGATTTGGGGTTGCTCGTGGTTGACGAGGAGCAGCGATTCGGCGTGGCGCACAAAGAGCGCATCAAGGAAATGCGCAAGAATGTGGACGTGCTGTCAATGTCCGCGACGCCGATTCCGCGAACGTTGCATATGTCGCTGATTGGATTGCGTGACATGTCGGTGATAGAGACGCCGCCGAGAGACCGGCTAGCGATCCAGACGGTGGTCGCGCCGTTTTCCGAATCGGTGGTGAAGCGCGCCATAGAGCATGAACTGGACCGTGGCGGGCAAGTTTTCTTCGTGCACAATCGCGTGGAGTCTATCGCTTCGGTGGCATCGCTGGTGAAGCGGCTGGTGCCGAAAGCGCGCGTGATTGTCGGGCACGGGCAGATGAATGAGGCGGCGCTCGAAAAAGTGATGCTCGATTTTGTTCGGGGCGACGCCGACGTGCTCGTGTCGACTACTATCATCGAGAACGGACTCGACATTCCGCGTGCCAATACGATCGTAATCAATCGCGCCGACCGCTTGGGGCTTTCCGAGCTTTATCAACTTCGCGGTCGCGTGGGGCGGTCGAACCAGCACGCCTACGCTTACCTTCTCGTTCCGCCGGAAGGCTCGCTTTCGACGCTGGCGAGGCAACGGCTAGCAGCGCTTAAGGAATTCAGTGACCTCGGCGCGGGATTTCGAATCGCCGCGCTCGATTTGGAATTGCGCGGCGCGGGCAATTTGCTTGGGCGCGAACAGCACGGACAGATCGTCGCCGTCGGATTCGATCTGTATTGCAGGCTGCTGGAGCGCGCGGTTGCCGAGCGGAAGGGCGAGGCCGTCACCTCGGATCGCCGTGCGACGCTGAACCTCGGCCAGGACATTCGAATTCCCATCGAATACATAGAAAGCGAAAATCTGCGTCTGCGCATCTATAAACGTATAGCCGGCGTTTCGAACGAGAAGGAGCGCGACGAGGTGCGCCGCGAGCTCGCCGACCGATTTGGGCTTCTACCCAAGGCTGTCGAGAACCTTCTCGATTACGCGCTGCTAAAGTCGCTGGCAGAGTCGCTGACGGTGGCGTCGATCGAACGGCGTGGCGATCTGGTGGCGGTGAAGTTTTACGAGGAAACACCCGTAAAGCCGGAGAAATTAGTGCGCGTGATTCGCGGAAAACGTGGAATGCGGCTTGATCCGAGCGGCGTGCTGTGGTTCGAGTGGAAGAACGAGGGCGAAGGCGTCGCAGAAGCGGCGCGAAACATATTGCTGCAACTACAATCGTAGCGTTAAACTTTCAGTTCAGGACAAACTCAATGAGACTTGCTAGAACTGCAATCATGATCTTGACTGCGGCGGGCTTGACGCTCGCAGCGCCGGGCCTTCGCGCGCAGTTGAAACCTACGGAAGCGAAAGACGCGAAAGATGTGGATATGAAGGGCTCGGGAAACGGAAGAGTCGTCGAGGAAATCGTCGCGCGGGTGAACAACGAGATCATTACCTACTCGGAGTATCAAAAGTCCGAGTCCGAGTTACACGAGGAAGTGAAGCAAGATTGTCAGGGTTGCGCTCAGGATCGCCTGAACCAGATGTACGAAGACCGGCAGAAGAACCTGCTGCGCGATCAGATCGATCAATCTCTGCTCGAGCAGCGGGCCAAGGATTTGGGCATCAGCGTCGAGAACGACGTCATCAAAAGGCTCGATCAAGTGCGCCAGCAAAATAATTTTCCCACGATGGAAGCGTTGCAGGCCGCCGTTGAGGGCCAGGGAATGTCGTGGGAAGACTACAAGGGGAATTTCCGCAATCAACTGCTGACCCAGGAAGTGATTCGCCGCGAAGTGGGTTCGCGCGTGGATATCGGCCACGACGACGTGAAAAAGTATTACGACGAGCACAAGCAGGAATTCGTCCGGCCCGAACAGGTGGTGCTTGCGGATATTTTTCTGAGCACCGAAGGAAAGACGCCGGAACAGGTGGCCGTGATCCAGAAGAAAGCCAACGATCTTCTGGCGCGCTTGAAGAAAGGCGACGATTTTTCGGAGTTGGCCAAACGCAATTCGGAAGGACCGACGGCGAAGGACGGCGGGGAACTTGGCGCATTCGAGCGCGGGCAGCTTTCGAAGCAACTGGAAGATACTGTGTTCGCGCTGAATAAAAACCAACTGACGGACGTGATCCAAACGAAGACGGGATTCGAAGTGTTGAAAGTACTCGAGCACTTCGAGGCGGGGCTGCAGCCCGTCGAGAAGGTCGAACCTGAAATCGAAAATAGAATTTACGCGGAACGCATGGCGCCCATCCTTCGGAACTATCTTGGCGAGTTGCGCGAAGAAAGCTACGTGGTGGTAAAGCCGGGTTACGTGGACACGGCCGCGGTTGCGACGAATGTGGGAATCAAGGAAGTTGTTCCCACGCCGGACGCTCCTGACAAGAAATTGAGCCGCAAGGCGAAAAAGGCATCTGCCAGCCAATGAAATTACTATTCGTCGCGGATCTGAAAGACGGCCAGCAGGTGGTGTCGCTCTTTCTCGTTTCGTCAAAGGAAATCCGGACATCTGCAAAAAGCGGGCGTTCGTGGCTGCAGCTCGAGCTGTCGGATCGCACCGGGCGGATTGACGGAAAGATGTGGGACCGGTTTGAAGATGCGGGCGCGTTGTTCGGCTGCGACGACATCGTGAAGGTCCAGGGCCGCGCCAAGATGTACAACGATCAAATCGAGCTGACCGTGGAGCAGGTGCTTCCGGCGCAAGAAACCGATTACGATCTGGCTGATTTTTTTCCGCATACGAAGGAAGACGTCGAGAAGCTTTACGCGAAGCTGCGGGATGCCGTCGCGAAGACGGAAAATCCCTGGATCAAGCGGCTATTGACGAGCGTTGTGGAGGATCCTGCGGTTGCGCCGAAGTTGAAGCGCGCGCCGGCGGCGACGACGATGCATCATGCGTTTCTGGGCGGGCTGCTCGAGCATACGGTCAGCGTGATTGGGCTGATGCAGGGCGTTGCTGATCATTATCCCGAACTCGATCGCGATTTGCTGCTTGCAGGGGTCGTCCTGCACGATATCGGAAAAACGGAAGAGCTGAGCTACGCGCGCGGATTTGGATACAGCACCGAAGGCCAATTAATCGGGCATATCGCGCTGGGGTTGGGGCTGGTGCGAAGGAAGATCGATGCGATTCCGAATTTCCCGCGCCCACTGGCGGTGCTGATCGAACACATGATTTTGAGCCATCATGGATCGTACGAGTTCGGTTCGCCCAAGTTGCCGCAGTGCCGCGAAGCTGTTGCGCTCCACTACCTCGATGATTTGGATTCGAAGATGGGCGCGATGCGCGCGACGCTCGAGGGCGTTGGGGGCGAAGGGGAATGGACGGAGCGGAATCCATCTTTGCGGCGAAATTTGCTTCGCAAAGATGATTTTCTTTCCGGGGGGCCGGCGAAGAAATCGGCGGCGGCGCCAGCTTCGGCGCCTGCCGAACCTGCTCCGGTGCAGGGAAGTTTCAGCCTGAAAAAATAAATGGCGGACGCGGCAAAATTGGCGCGGAAGGATGGTCCGGCAGCGACGGCTGGGGTGTCGCCGCGTCGATCGCTGCTGGATCTGGCGCCGCTGGAACTCGATTGTATGAACACGCTGTGGCCGATCGGCGAGGGAACCGTGCGCGAAATTCGAGATCTTCTCGCGGCGCGCAGGCCGCGCGCGTACACGACGATCATGACGATCATGGACCGGCTGGCACGAAAGGGAGTGGTCGAGCGGCGAAAGTTCGGACGGGCCTATATTTACCGGGCGAATCTAAGTGCGGATGATGCGCGGCGGCAGGCGCTCGGGCAGGTGGTCGAAAACTTTTTTGGCGGATCGAGCGAAGACGCGATTACGTTTCTTCGAAGCAGGGAACGAGAGGCGACACCGGCCGCGCCATCTTCTTTTTTGAGCCCGTCCGCGTCCACTTCTACATCCATCAGCTCAGAGGTGACTTCACCGGCGCGCGCGCTTGCGGCGGCTGCGGCTGCGGGCGCGTCAGCAACGGCCGCGCGAGTGAATGTTCCCGCGCAAGGAACTATATCCGAGCGCACGCGTGCCAGCCGCGAAGATTCACCCGCTGACGAGCCCGCGACGATGGATGAGACGCTGCTTTGATCACTCCGATGTTTCCAGCCGAATTGAAAATTCGCAACATTGCCATCCGCCCCGCGACGATTCTCGCGCCGATGGCCGGAGTCACAGACACTGTTTTCCGCCGGGTGATTCGCGAGCTTGGCGGCTGCGGGCTGATCATGACGGAGTTCACGAGCTCCGAAGCAATCACGCGAAGCGCAGCGCGGACGATGCGCTATTTGTTTTTCGAGGAAGATGAGCATCCGATCGCAGCGCAGTTATTCGGCGCCGATCCCGCGGTGATGGCGGCGGCAGCGGCGCTAACCGAAGATCTTGGCTTCGATCAAGTGGATATCAACCTCGGATGCCCGGCAAAGAAAGTGGTGAAGTGCGGCGGGTCGGGCTTATTGCGCGATTTGAATTTGCTCGAGGAGATTTTGCGTGGCGTGCGCGCGGCTGTGCGGATTCCGTTGACGATCAAGCTGCGTTCGGGATGGGACGAGAACAACATCGTAGCGGTCGAAGTGGCGCGCATCGCCGAGGGCTGTGGAATTGAAGCGCTGGCGGTGCATCCGCGGACCCGCGCGCAGGGATATAGCGGCGCGGCGGACTGGCGAGTGATTCGCGACGTGAAGCAGGCGGTAAAAATCCCGGTGATCGGAAATGGCGACATCCGAACTCCGGAAGATGCACTGCGCATGGTCGAGGAAACCGGTTGCGATGCCGTGATGATCGGCCGCGCCGCGACGACTAATCCATGGATCTTTCCGCAGATCGCGCAGTTCATCGCCGAGGGAAGATACGACGAGCCGAGCGATGCGGATCGCTACCGGCTGGTGATGGATTATTATCGCAGGCTGGTGGCGTCGGAGATGCCGGATGCGATCGGCAAGATGAAGCAATTTGCGTCTTATTTCACGCACGGCGTTCGAAACGGCGGCGTGCTGCGCCGCGAAGTTCATACGGCGCGAACGACGGCTGAGGTGCTCGAACGTGTGGATGCGTTTTTTGAGCCTGCGCTTCGCGCGGCGTCGCCGGTGGTTGCGTCCCCGTTGAACTGACCCGGTCGGAGCTCACCTTGTACTTCCGTAGATGCCAGGCGGTTGCGTTGCGATTTGTGCCATGTGGCGTTGAAAGGCGAAGAGCCGGCGGGACGCCCTTCGAAAACTCAGGGCAGGCCTACGGTACCAGAGGCCGCCGCAACCTAGCGAGAAGCTGCTCTAAATTCCGCTCTCAATTTCTTCAGTGATTGTTGCGGTCGGCGAGGAGCTGCTTGTAGGCTTCGCGCTTGGTGAGGCCGCGTTCGCGTGCGGCCAACTTCAGCGCGGCCTTGCGGTCGAGGTTTTGCAGCTTCATGAGGTCTTCGACGCGGCGAGGCAGGGGAAGCGTCGAATCTGACGTCGCGCTCGCGGAAGGCGCTGCAGAGCGCTCGTCGGCGCGCGCAAGTATCACGGTGATTTCACCCCTCGGCGGCCTCTCTTCGAAACTTGCGAGCAACTCACTGATACGGCCGCGGCGAAATTCCTCGTGGATTTTGGTGACTTCACGCGCGATCACGCCGTGGCGGTCGCCGAGGATGGCAAGCGCGTCTTCCAGCATGGCGACGACGCGGTGCGGCGCTTCGTAGAAAACCAGAGTGCGCGGCTCGGCGGCCAGAGACTCGAGTGCCGCGTGGCGCGCGCCGGTCTGCGGCGGAAGAAACCCGATGAACACGAACTCGTCGGTGGCAATTCCCGAGGCTGCGAGTGCTGAAACCAGCGCCGAGGCACCGGGCACCGGCACGACTTGGATTCCGTGGCGGAGGCAGAGCGCGACGAGGCGATATCCGGGGTCGGAAATTCCCGGCGTGCCCGCATCGCTGACGAGAGCGATTTGCGCGGCCTGCTCGAGTTCGATGACGAGTTCGGGGGCTCGAGTCATTTCGTT